>LUMJ01000006.1_pt1 | contig 94590 bp, 77 predicted proteins | sample 729631 | NCBI WGS metagenome assembly LUMJ01 (sample SAMN03860266, study PRJNA289734) | marine metagenome | biome: seawater column; feature: ocean; material: water; isolation source: Red Sea water column Station 22 - depth 500m | place: Saudi Arabia: Red Sea | collected 2011-10-15 | depth 500 m
CCATTTTGGTCTAAAATCCTGGGCGCCATGGCCGGGCGGGTTTTAAGTCCACGTGCATCAATAATGATACCCGTAATGCCGCCTGTCGTTGGTGTAGTTGCTGCACCAGTACCCGGCTGGGCAGTCCCAGGCGCGGCGGCAGCTACTGTTATCGGCGGAAGCATAATATCAGAAATGCCGCTCATGGATACAGAGTATTCCACCTCAACAGATGTATCACTCAGATATTTTGGATCACCGACCTGACGGGCACCACGTATAAATCCTCGTACCTTGGTATTGATCACATCATCAACCATTGCACCACTCATGGTAGTTTCACTGGTAAGCGTTACACCATTAACAATTTCGATAAGTTGCCGAAGAGCATCTTGTTTCCCAATCCGCAGGGCCATTCGACGGGCCTGCCCCGCATTGATTGCATTCTGAGGCACAAATCCAATGCCAACAGCGGCAATAGTTTGATCCGAATAGTTAATGCTACCATTATCCAATTGTGTCACCACACCTTGAGAAAAGGCCATACTCAATAATACTACGGATAATCCAATTAATCTTTTCATGCGATACCTCGTCATTGTACAACTTCTGCAGTAATTCGATTTCCGGTTAACCCGGTTACTCTAAAATTCAATCCATCAGGGCTTGTTTGGGCTAAACCCATAGCCAAAGCCTGAGATTTTCCTTCAAATTCTACTTCGTACTCTGCCACACCATCATTTAAGCTTTTGGCATAGGCATTCCGAATCCCCGAAACAGTTTGTGCTTTTAAGAAAGATTCAAATGTCATATAACTCATAAAATCAGCACCTTTGAGTACAATAAACACTTTAACAAAATTCGATTGTTGCGTGCTCCATTTGACAACCAACTGGGAAATGATATTTTTACCTAAAGCATCCGCAGCATTATTAACCGCAGTAACACCTGCTGTAGACGCCGAAATATGGGGATGTTTCCCGCGAGCTTGGGGCACCACAGCTAATATTTCACCTGTGTCAGCCCGGATAATCTTTGCATTTAAATCTGCCTGACCCGAGGTCATAGGGCCAAATTTTCCACCAGAAGAAATCTTTGCTGTACCAATAACGATTACCTCTGCACCAAGCATACTAGCGATCTTGGCAGCTGCGGATACATTCCCTGCCAGGGCCTGGGTATAATCAGCTTCACCTTTCAATGCCTGAACCAATTGACGGTCTACTACGTCAAATCCTTTTTCATAAAACATGGCCAGTAGTTTCGTCTCGGCAAAATCTGTGGATGCGTTATCAATCAGGTTTTCTTCGCGCACCATAAATATAATCCTGGGACGATTCATGCCATTAAGAAGTGTCTGAAGGGCAGCTTCATCCGCCATGACTTGATCGATCATATCTGTAACTTCAGCTTCAATAGTGATCTCCCAGTTTCCATCTGGGCCCTGACTTTCTTTCGTTACTTTAAATGATTTAACAAATCCCTGGGCTTTGGAATAAATATTATCTTCGATCGAGGTAGCTGTTACAGTTGTTGTGGAAGTCATATAAGCACCTAGCCCCTGTTCAACAGCATCACGTTTTGCCTGTTCTGTGGCTGCATCTTTGGTAAGGCCATAACCTGTACCAGTAGCCGTAAGGGATTGCCCCTTAAGTACTGTCAGTACTAACAGAAACATGATTCCAGTAGTTTTATATAAGGTTTTTAACATTTCCACCCACAATTGATTATGCACAAATGCAGGGTAAATTATCCAATTCAAAGCCGTTAAGCAATATATAATGTGATCTGGATCAAACTCTTTGTTTCAGTTTATTTTCATTTATTGTTGAATCAAGGTATATTCACAGTGAATAAACTTTCCGAGGAATTCATTATGCTTAAAAAATATAGTTCATTGATTTCAGTTTTTATTCTACTGTTTCTGGTTGCCTGTGCTACAAAACCGGAAAGTGATGTAGATACACCTGAATATCACTTTAAAGCAGGTATGCGTGCGATCGATAACAGTGATTATCAACAGGCGATTAAATCATTCCAGCGATCGGTTGACCTGGATAAAAAATTCGCCCTTGGATATGGCGGCCTTGGTTTAGCCCATGCTCATCTTGGCCAAAATAGTGAAGCTAAAAAAAATGCTTCTACATGTGCCAGCAGGGGGTCAAAGGATCCGGAAGCACTTTCTTTAAGTGCCCAAGCATGGATTGTTATGCGTGATTCGGAGAAAAGATGGTTTAAAAGAGCAGAGGATTACCTGAAAAAAGCCTTGAGACGAGATGAAGAACATGAAGGCGCCATGTACTGGTACGGTACTGCTCACCTGTATAATTACGAATTTGATGAAGCAGAAGATTTTTTCCGTAAAGTAGTGGATAAACGCGGTGATTATGCTGGTAAAGCAGACGCAAAATGGAAATTGGCACAAAAAATTGTTCGCGCTATGCCCGGTACACCCATTGGTAAAAAGGTCGCATTAAAAGAAAAAATCAATCGCGCAGACCTGGCCGTATTATTCTCCGAAGAATTAAAAATTGGTGTTTTGTTCGACAGAATGCCAGTACAAAATGCTGGTGGATTTCAAACACCAGGACAAGCGGCACAAACAGCAACAATAACAGTACCAAATGATGCTAATGGCCACTGGGCCGAAACATGGATTAAAGATATGATTCGCTACGGTATTATGGGTGTTGAGCCGGATGGTAATTTTTATCCGGATGACAACATCAACCGGGCAACCTATGCCATGGCAGTACAGAGACTGCTCGTTGTGGCCACCAGGGACGAAAGCCTTGAAACACGTTATTTTGGTGAAGCCCAAAGCCGTTTCAGTGATGTGCCCAGCAGTCACTTTGCCTACAATGCCATGGCACTTTGTGCTGAGCGAGGTATCATGCAGTCTGATGTTATTACTGGCCGATTTGACCCCGCTGGAAATGTTGCAGGAGCCGATGCTTTACTTATTATTCGCACGCTGCAGACATCATTAAGAATGACATTTTAAATCAATTTATTTTCTAGAAAAAAAGGGCCACTGAAGTGGCCCTTTTTGTTTCCGCTCCCCTCAGGATTAAAGTAAATTACAACCTATGCGGAAGTCCAAAATTATCATCTTATTTTTCATTGTTTTCTTTTCATTGAGATGCGTTGAAACATTAATTACTGTACGTGTTTTTCCCGATGGTAAATATCACATGAAATATCATACACAAGGAGATAGAAAAGATGTTTTTAATCAAGACTTCCCCATCCCTACGCAAAGTCCTTGGGCTGCTGAAATCATTGAGGAGCGCAGGGAAGGCAATGATGAACCCGTTCATATTATTAATTCGGAAGCAATATTAAGTGGCACAACAACATTTTTTTCTGAAACAGATGGGCCGGCGCCACCGCGACATCCCATAACTGTTCAAAAAAAAGATCAGTTATTTTCCACTACATATAATTTTCGTCAATTATTTCAAGGTCGACAGGTCCACCAAAAATATCCTCTTTTAGCAAAAGCCATGCAGGATGCAGGTGAGGATTCGAGCGATAAAATTGTTGAGACTGAAATCATCATGTATTGCCTCCAAGCAGGGATCAGTGACTTGCAGGATCGTTTGCCGATTCAGGATCTATTGAAGGAGCGCATTCTTAATCATTTTCGCGGTGTATTTCACAAGGCCGAGGAAGAGGGAAACTTATTTGGTATTATGGATAAGGAGCATAAACAAGATTTATTTTCGCTCCCCAAGGAATTGATTAAAACCAATTTCAGGCCTTTTTTGGCAGATCTTCCCGAAAATTTTACCCAAAAATGTATGGAGGCTATGTCTCCTTATATTGATGAAGCAAATGTAACTGTGAACCTTAATGACGATACATTTAAATTTGTTGGTATCCTGCCTGGTGTAATTACCCGAACCAACGCTGATTCAATATTTAATGATACATTATTGTGGACTTTTAATTACGAAGATTTTCTTAATGATGACTACGTTATAGAGGCAGCATCTATTGTCTATCATCCAAAAAAGATTCAAATCGCAATTGTGATTGGTGCTTTGGCAGCACTGATTGGCTTAATTTCAATATCTAGAAGAAAGAGGATATCATGAAACATATTTTGACTGTTCTTATTATACTTACATCAATTTTGATGGCTAAACCTAAGTTCACGGACAAGCAAATCGCCGCTATGACGCCACAATATTTTTCAAGAAATCATACGGCCCCCAAACTTACGGGCCTCAAAATATATACTGATGGGGGCGAACGTATTTATCATGTGGAAATCAAAGCCGACCGAAACCGTTCAAGCGAAGATTTAAGTTTTGCTGTTTCTGCCCTGGCTAATATGGGCCAATATGCAAAGAAGCCTTTTAAAAAATATGTGGTCGTAATGCATTATGATGTACGAGGTAAAGGAACAGACATTTGTGAAGCAAATGCACGCTGCACCGCCGATTATATGATACGAAAACAGATCACCTATGATCATTGGTATAAAAAATGTATCTCATTTACATCAACTTGAGAAAGTAACAATTAAACCTATACTCTTTATTCTGCTAATGGTGGGTACCCTGACTCCCCAAGCAGCCGACAGTTTAGATTTTAAAATGCCGGTATTTTCTTTTACACCAAAAGTATTTCACCACCCTGACCGGGTTTTTTTCAATACAAGGGCATTTGAATTAGAAGTATTCACAAATTTTCCAAAAGAAGATATTCGATCGGTGAGCCTTTTTTATAAAACAGATACAATGCCCAGATATATTGAATTCGTTTAAAAAACGGGTCTCTTTACGCAACGCCTGTTGACACTACAGGTAACCTGTCGCCCATTACAAAATACCTCTTAGACCCCAGAGAATATTTTAAAAAGCGAGCATCTTTGAGAAATTAGATTTGGTGGATATCCAAAAAAAAACTCAGGCTTTAAAAGATCAGATCAATGATCATAATTATCGCTATTATGTATTGGATGACCCGCATATTTCCGATAGTGAATATGATGGACTTTTCCGCGAATTACAAAAGCTCGAATCTGAAAATCCTGAATTAATTACAAAAGATTCTCCCACGCAACGTGTTGGCAACAAACCCCTATCATCATTTGATACTATCACGCATCGGATTCCCATGCTCTCGCTTGCTAACGCAATGGATGAAATGGAACTTCGCGCTTTTGATGGCAGAATTAAAAAAGGCCTCAATACAAACGATGATATCGTATATATGGCAGAACCAAAATTGGATGGCCTTGCGGTCGAGTTAATCTACGAAAACGGATTATTTGTAAATGGTTCAACCCGTGGCGATGGCAACACTGGTGAAAATATTACTCAAAATTTAAAAACAATTTCTGCCATTCCTCTTTCCTTACGAACTGACATATATGATGCGCCATCATTATTAGAAGTTCGAGGAGAGGTATTTATATCTAAAAATGGTTTCAAAAAATTAAATAAAATGAGAGAAATGGAGGGTCTTCCACTTTTTGCTAATCCAAGGAATGCTGCAGCGGGTAGCCTTCGCCAGCTAGATTCCAGCATAACTGCCCAACGCCCATTATCTATTTATTGTTACGAAGCGGGGACTATCGAAGGGATTTCATTCGATCAACATCAAAAATTTCTAACCGCTATAAAAGATTGGGGATTCCCTGTTAATCCTCAAATTAAAAAAGTAAAAAATATTGATGATGTTATTGATTTTCACCATGATATGGAAAAAAAGCGCGATGTACTTCCATACGAGATTGATGGGACGGTTTTTAAGGTCAATGCTACTGCCCAGCGTAATACATTAGGGATTCGAAGTCGTTCCCCACGATGGGCCATCGCAGGAAAATTCAAAGCGCAACAGGTAACCTCAGTTGTGGTTGATATTATTCCATCTGTTGGCCGAACAGGTGCCATCACACCGGTAGCTAAACTCGATCCAGTTAATGTGGGTGGTGTTGTTGTCACTAATGCAACACTTCACAATCAAGACGAAATTAACCGAAAGGATATCCGCATTGGTGATCATGTTTTATTGCAGCGTGCAGGTGATGTTATACCGGAAATTGTAAAAGTAATTTTAAACAACCGTCCTAAAAACACATCCACATACCAACTCCCAAAAGAGTGCCCCTCCTGTGAACACGACGTTTTTCGGCCAGAAGGTGAAGCGGTAGCTCGCTGCCAAAATCTTTCCTGCCCGGCACAAATGAAAGGGCGAATTGAACATTTTGCATCCAAGGCAGCAATGGATATGGATGGATTTGGAGAAAAATTGGTGGATCAGCTCGTGGAGAAAAATCTAATTAGAACGGTCGATGATTTATTTAAACTCACCTTTAATGATCTAATAGAGCTAGATCGGGTAGCGGAAAAATCAGCTCAAAATATTCTTTCTGCAATCCAAGATGCGAAACAAACAACTTTTGCCCGCTTTATTTATGCATTGGGGATTCGTAATGTTGGATTCCATCTTTCCAAGGTTTTACAGCAAGAATTTTCCAGTGACATTGAAAAATTTATGTCTGCTACATTAGAAGAATTAGAAACCATTGATGAAGTAGGTCCAATCGTGGCTAAAACCATTACAAAATTCTGGTCAGACCCCACTAATGTAGAAATTATTAAATCATGTTTGTCTTTAGGCATTGAATTAGAAATGGTTCAAGAACCAAGAACCCAAAGATTAAAGGGAAAAACATTTGTCTTTACAGGAACACTTACCAAATTCAGCCGCAATGAAGCCAAAATATTAGCAGAAGCACATGGTGCCCGATCCACTGGTTCGGTAAGTAAAAAAACTGATTATATTGTTGCTGGTACCGGAGCTGGCGCCAAACTGAAAAAAGCAATGGATCTGGATATACAGGTTTTAACAGAAGAAGAATTTTTAGTTATGATTCGATAAACCATATGAGGATATTGATGAAAAAATTAATTTGTTTAATCATTCCAGTTGCCCTATTGACAGGACAACTAAAGCTTTCTTCTGTACTTGTTGCCGATGGGTTTAAAAAACCTATTTATGTTACTTCACACCCTGAAGATTCTAAGCTTTTATATGTATTAGAACAGGCTGGACGGATCATGTTGATAGAAAGAGGAAAACGCCTAAAAATAGCTTTCCTTGATATTCGTGCTGAAGTGGTAACCCCAAATCGCCCAGGTGATGAACGCGGGTTATTGGGATTTGCTTTTCATCCAAACCATATTAAAAACGGGAAATTCTATATTAATTATATGAATAATGACGGCTATACAGTGGTTGCAGAATTTCAGACAAAAACTCGATTAGAAGCAGATGTTTCATCTGAACGTATTCTATTTAAACTTAAACAACCATTCGGCAATCATAATGGCGGACATATTGCCTTTGGTCCTGATGGCTATCTATACATTGCAATCGGTGATGGAGGTAAGGCTGGTGATCCACTGAATGCCGGGCAGGATTTAAATAGTATTTTTGGTAAAGTGATCCGCATTGATGTGAACCAAACTCCCTATGGAATTCCCAAATCCAACCCATTTTATGGTCAGGAAAATAAACGCGGGGAAATTTGGGCCTGGGGATTGCGTAACCCATGGCGTTTTTCATTTGATCGCAAGAACGGCGATATATACTATGGAGATGTCGGCCAAAATAAATGGGAAGAAATCAATTATGAACCAGGAACAAGTAAAGGTGGAGTAAACTTTGGTTGGCGGATTATGGAAGCCAATCATTGCTATGATCCAGAAGAAAACTGTCCGCAGTCAGGCCTCACATTACCAATTCTGGAATATCCAAATGATGCCAATTATAGTCGCACACTTATGGGTATGGACCAAATTAATGTAGAAGGGTGCTCTGTAACCGGTGGCTATGTATACCGCGGGGAAAAAATAAAAGGTTTGCAGGGAACCTATTTTTTTGGTGATTACTGTTCTGGGAACATCTGGTCATTTAAAGTGAAAAATGGAAAAGCAATAGAATTCCAAAACCGAACAGAAGAAATCAATATTGCAGATGGAGAATTCACCAATTATATTTCATCTTTTGGCGAAGGCACAGATGGTGATTTATATATCATTGATTTTAATGGCGGTATATACAAACTCATTAACAAAAACTAAAGGAAAAATATATGGAAAACCCTCCTATGAAAATCGATGAAGTTCTGGACGATGTGGTATTACTTGTTTTAGATGGACATGACCCTCTCAAAGAACTAGGAATCGAAAAAAATAAAATTTATGTCAAAGTTGTTGGTTATGATGAATATGGGATGTGGGTAGATCACCCTTCATTCCAAGTGCCAACTATTAAAGACGGCCAACCAGTGGGTGAAAAAGAAGTATCGGCATCTATGTTGATCCCATGGGGATTCATCGCTTCTGTTGTGCATTTCCCTGGCGTAGAGGGATTTGATTTCCCCAACCCCTTTGAAGCTCATATTGGATTTGATATTAAAAATAAATGACAACTGCTGTCTCCATCCGAAACCTTAAAAAGTCTTACAATGACACTGTTGCTCTCAAAGGCGTTGACATTACAATTAATGATGGTGAATTTTTTGGACTTCTAGGGCCCAACGGTGCTGGAAAAACAACAACCATTAATATTCTTACTGGATTAGTCAGGAAAAATGAAGGCGATGCAAAAATTTTTGACAAAGATACGGTAAAAGATTATCGGTTCACCCGTTCACAAGTTGGCATTTCAGCCCAGGAACTTACCCAGGATTGGTTTTTCCCCTTAGAACGTCTGCTTTATTTCCAAGCCGGGTACTATGGGATTCCCAAACAAAAAGCGAAAAAACGTGTTGAAGAATTGTTTGATAGATTAGGATTGGAAGAAAAGCGACAAGCGCGTTTAAGGCAATTATCAGGAGGAATGAAACGACGGTTCCAAATTGCAAAAGCTTTGGTTCACGATCCTAAAATTCTTATCCTGGATGAACCCACGGCTGGTGTGGATGTGGAACTAAGGCATGAACTCTGGCAATATTTTCGTGAACTCCATAAAGCCGGCAAAACCATTTTACTTACAACACATTATATTGAAGAAGCTGAAATGTTATGTGATAAAGTGGCCATTATTGATAAGGGATCTGTTATTAAAATTGGTACACCAAAAGAACTCACACGCCAACTAGGGAAAGCGGGTATCACAATCAATGTAACTGGGGCAGATGCATCGTTAGATAACTACCTGAATAATTTTACTTATACGCGAGAGGATGGCCGGCTCCATTTTACTACTCAAGACCCTGAAGAAGCCCTTCCTGATATTATTAATACACTAACACGCCAAGGATGTCATATCCAGCGTGTAGAAACAACAAAATCATCTTTGGAGGATGTATTTCTAAGTCTTACGGGTAAAGGTATCAACGAATGATATCCTTTTTTCATTGTAAGTAATAAATCGACAAAACTTGCTTAATGGATATGCAGTTAATCCAATTATCATTAAATAAATTTACAAATACCAATAGATTTCAATTTTTTATACCAATTAAATGGGATTTATCATGAATTGGGTGGGACTATGGACTCTGACATCAAGGGAAGTTGGCCGTTTTTTCTCTGTATACCGTCAGACGATCATTCCAGGCTTAACATCTTCAATTCTCTATATCCTTATATTCGGTTTTACTTTAGAACGTCGTATAGCTGAAATCGATGGTGTCCCTTACACCCTTTTTATCATCCCAGGTTTAATCATGATGAATACACTTACCAATGCTTCTTCAAATTCATCCTCCTCCATGCTCCAAATGAAACTTTTAGGTCAATTGCCAGATCTACTTCAAGCACCGTTATCCAGTTTTGAAATTTCGATTGCATACATTATTGGTGGTATGGTCCGCGGAACAGTAAACGGCCTTTTAATTTTATTAGTTGGAATAATGCTCGGGGACATGCCTGTAAATCAACCCTTGGCAACAATTGGATTTATTGTACTGGTTTCGTTTGCTTTTTCTAGTATTGGACTATTACTTGGACAGACAGCAGATACATGGGATCAATTAGCAACGCTTCAAAATTTTTTTCTGACTCCACTCAGTTTTCTTGGTGGTATTTTCTATTCAATTAAAATGCTCCCTGATTGGGCACAGGTTGCGAGTTTTTATAATCCTATTTATTATATGATCAATGGTCTTAGATATACCATTTTGGGTGTGTCTGACTCACCACCTGAAACTAGTTTAATTGTTGTTGTAATACTGACTATTGGGGTTTTTGTTGGAGCTGTTTTACTTATGGAAAACGGTAAAAAGATTAAGCAATGACCCGAATTTGTATCCTTTTTATCATAAGCTTTGCTGCTTGTGTTGCTCAAACAGATTCCCTTTTATGGAAACAATATGTACGTGGCGGTGGTGCCCAAGCTGAAAAAGACAAGGGCGTTTTCGGGTATTACCGATTAAATCGCCAAACACCTTTCACTTTTCGAGATTTAAGATTTTTTGGCTATGGGCTAAAAAAAGAATCTTTCATTTATGTTCGTTATAAATCCAGTGATAGATCTCGGACTCTGAAACAATTCTACCGTTATACCACAACATCATACCGAAAAAATACTCGTGCTGGCGTACAGCTCCAATATCACTTCAATCAAGGATTAGGTATCTTTGTTAAGGAATATCAACAAGGACTAATGAACATAGAAATTGGCCACGCTTTTGATGTGTCTGATTACCTTAATGCAGAACGAAAAACATCTTATGTAAAATCCGGTATTTACTGGGACCATGATACAGCACGGTTTTCAACTAAATTAGAAGTAGAACATTTTCAGCAAATCAGCGAAATAATTGAAAATAATCTTACGCGTAATCAATATATGTTCGTACTAATTGTTCCTGTGAAAAATGGGGTTTCATTAAATCTTAATTTTGAAATGGAAGACTACTTGGATAAAGATCAAAATGATGCATCATCCATTACTTTTGCAATTGGTTGGGATGGAAAACTTAAATGGACTTTATAGAATGGAAAAACTGCAGAGAATGGTAAAATCAATCTACTCTCTGCAAACAGTAAAACTTATGGTTTTGCTACAAAAGATAAAATCGTCCGTGGATGTTCATCCACAATCATAAGAAATCCTTTTTTATCCAAACGGACTAAACCTTCCCAATTGCGAGACGTTTCATCAAGCACTAATTGAATCGGTGGTGAATCGGTTCGGCTGATTTGATTTGAGCGAATTTTATACTCTACCAATCGTTCCACATGTGCATATTGTTGGTGAGTTTCCCCTTCTTCATAATTTTTAAAAATGAGATCTTTCCCAGGATCCAGTCTTTCTTTTTCACCCGGCCAAAAATAATTCAAAGCCCAGAACCTACCCTTCCCATCAATATCAGTCACATCTGTGATGCGATATTCAACGTTAGGAAATGATACAGATTCTTTATGTTTTAATGATGTTGTATAATATTCTGCATTAGCATTGGGGTTAATATTGATTCCGTTTGCTTCAAAAAGAACTAATAATCGATATTTATGTTTAAGGATACTCTCATAACCCATATTCTTAATATTCTTGGGGGGGGTGATTTGTTCAATCTTTCCTTGTTCAATCTCCAGTCTTTTCTTTTTAAAATCCATTGCCCCAGCTACAATATAGCTGGACATGACCCCATCATTTTTTGATTCCATCAAAAGATATACTTTATTGCCGCTGAAACACAGACCTTCAAAGCCTTGGTATCCGCCAATTACATTATCATAATCCGGGATAATTAAATCTATTTTTCCTGGTTTTAGTGCTTTAGATCTATCTCCATCTAACCATTCATTAATTTCTTTTTTTCTGAGAAAATAAAAACCTGGTGCCTTCTTATTAACATATTGAGGCATTAATATCAGGTAATCACCATACCATGCAAGCCCAGACATCTCCAGGCTTCGATCAGCAGCCTCTCCTTCTAATGGAATTTCAATTGGCATTACTTCACCCGCTGATACTAATCGAATTAATAATAGTATAGTCAGTAATAATCTCATATTCATCAAAATGTTATTTCATATATTTGTTATAACAGATAAAACCCATTCAATACTCTTTCCCTTTTAAGGGTTATTCTTCACCTGGGCGGTATGATCTTTCTAGGTTTAATTTAATATCTTCTAGCTTCATCCATACCGGTTTCATTTGATGACGTGCAAATAGTTGTGCCTGATCATCATAGTGAATTGAATTAGTGTCCTGTGTTGCGGCCCCAAATTGGTGGATGCTTTTAGCTGAAACATTACCATCCAAATCCCATTCTACTATCTCATAAAAGCAGTCACCAGCAATACCAACATATTTATCATTTTTTTCTCTCGAATAAACGGCACGTAAAATATCGGGACCACCACTTAAAGATAAATCAGTTTTTCCCCTTTGCAAACGTTGTATATCTCCCCATTTCACATCCAATCTGCCAAAATTTTCTTTTAACCATGATACTTCTTTTTTTAATCGATGCATGATTTTTTCGGGATCGTACTCATATTGCGCTGGATTAAATTGAGGGCTGATTGCGCGAATCGCCAAATGAGTCGCTGTACTTGTACTATCAGTATCTAAATCCCATTCCCGAAGTAACTTTAAGGCTTTATTAATATCCGGATCTTCACTGTATGCTTCAGTCAGAAATTTTTTCAAGTTTACCGCCATTACCGACTTTCTAGAATATTTTGTATCAAATTTGTATTGATAAAATTCTTCCCGAGTAATGGATTGATCAGACCCAAATGTTTCATGAGCTCGAAGTGCTCGATTGGTTTGAAATAACTCGATCCCAAAATTTTGAGGATAAAAGGACTTATCTGCATTATCATTACCATTTGTTGCTAAGAAAGGGGTACTGTTACAATTTTGCAGAAAACCGGATTTAGGATTGACCACCTGAGGTAATTCATCAAAAGGAAGATATCCTCGCCACATTGAATAGGCCGTATTGCCAGGTATAATGCCTTTCCAATCATAATTACCGCTACCCCGAATGGGTAACAGGGCATTGTATACGTAATAAAGGTTCCCATTTTTATCTGCATAAAGAGTATTAAACATGGGTAATGCTAACATACTCATCGCTTTCCCAAAATCTTCCAAGTTGCGTGATTTGTTCATGCGAAACCACTGTTCTACTTGGCGAATTTCTCCATACCCAGAAAATCGCACAGCATATGTGCCATGGGGATTACGAATTACTGGCCCTTGTACCGACCAAAGCGTTTCTCGTTTAATGGTCCATTTAAAAGGGCCCCAAAGTTTGACAGTTATCAGCGCTTCCCGGACTTCCAGTTCTTCCCAGCGACCATGAATAAAATAACGGTTTTTATCCTCGGGATGTATTTCCAGTTCATATACATCTATTAAATCAGGCGAATTTACTGTATGACTCCAACCAATATTTTCATTATGACCAACAAAAATAACCGGTGAACCTGGGAATAATCCTCCATTCATATTCCATCCCTCTTCACTGTGTAGATGTGCTTCGTACCAGGCTACAGGACCAGTCCATGGTTGGTGAGAATTGATTGCAATTCGGGTATATCCATCCGCAGAACGGCTGGGAGCAACTGCAACAACATTGGATCCTAACAAAGTTTGGTCAAAGGGTCCCGATTTTATTGTTTTATTATCGAAAGCAAAATCTGGTTTTTCGCTGGATGCCAGTTTACCTAGTACACGATCTAAACCAAACATAAGAGGTGTACGATGTACAAAGCCGGCAACAATATCCTTCCCTGAGACTGGGAATAAACCTCTTACCACTTCATTCGGGTGCAGAAAGGCATAATGATTTAATCCATCTGCATAACTCTCGCAAATACTGCGGACATCTTCTGCTAAATCATATTCATAATGATTTTCTACTACTTCCCAAATCCGAAGCAGTTGAACCATAAAATCATTAGGAGCACCATCTTTACCATATACCGTAGCAAGTTTACCTCTTAGACCTAAGAGTATATCTTGTATTGTTTTAAAATCATCTTCTGCGTGGGCATACGCTAAACCATAAGCTGTATCTTTGTCTTTCTCGCCAAAAATATGAGGGACACCCCACGTATCTCTGTAAATATTCACATCATAATCATTATATGCATCAATTTTGATAGACTGATTGAATCTAGGAGTATATAAGTTTATTCCTCCAACCAACGCAATGATCAAAAGGCCGATGGACCAATATAATTTTTTATTCATGCAGAGATCATAAAACTGTTATTCTAAACTAATAAAGGGAGCGAAAATTAATAATGAGGTATAGAATTCTCAGAGAAATTTGGTAAATCATAAAAAGATGTGTAAGTTTAAATTCATTAAAAAATTTAAATGCAAGTATCAAAAATATTCATTCTCCTAATAGGGCTACTTTGTATTAATAGTTGTATCAGCCAAAAAACGGTTATCCCTTCTGATATAGATATTAATAAAAATCGACTAATTTATCGTAATGAACAAAGAGAAATCTGGGTCCATGATAGATTTGGAGCATATCACCATTACACACCTGATGATTCCGCTCAATATTTTACAGTAACAAATTTTTTAAGTTCTCACCTTGAAAGCATCTTTGCTGGATATTGCAATAAGCACCGATCAATTGAAATTATAAGTGTTACACCAACAATTGTTACTGTTATAACAGGTCCAAATAATAATGTTGAATCAGTATTCAACCAAAAATATGGGAGAAAAAATGAAGTTGGATCAGGTGGCACACCTCAAAGTGGCGTATGGGGAATGGGAAGAAACACGCAAGGCGAAACACATCAAACTATTCAATCAGAACAAAGATCTGGCGGTAGTAGTGGCAAGAAAAATTGAATTTTAGAAACTTTCTATTTCTAATAATCTTTTTATTAATTGGTTGTTTCTATGCACCAACATTTATTCCTGAACCAAATCCGGAAATGGCCAATAAAATTCAATTTAACATAGAATCAAAAGAAATTTGGGCCTTTGATATTGAAGGTCAAGAACATTATTTCGCGACACCATTAGATTATTATATTGATATACTCAATTCACCAAATGACTCGCTAAATAGTCTTTCTATTACTTCTTATTGTAAGTACCATCGGTCAAACGAAATTGTTGTTGTTGATGAAAAACAAGTATCCGTTTTACAAACATTTACTATTTCAAAATTAAGTGCGAGAAGAAAAAATAATTTCCGGCTATCAAATACAAGTGATGAAACGATCATACCTGGAGCCAGACTAGAAGCAACCAATAGAACTGGCAGTAGCAGTTATAACGGAACGAGCAGTGGCGGAAACTCCGGCGGATCTGGGGGTGGTTCCAATATTACTATTGATAAGAAAAAATAGTTTTTACCATTTAAAAGGTCCATCTACTAATTTCCATAGATACCAGGCTGCAACAGTACGATAAGGTTGCCATTTTTTTGTTTTACGCTCCATTTCTTTCTGTGTTGGTAAACGATTCATATTTGTAATAATCATAACTCCTTTTTGGATTCCAAGGTCTCCAAAAGGGAACACATCTGGGCGACCTAACGTAAACATGAGAAACATGTCAGCTGTCCACTGGCCAATACCTTTTACTTTGATTAACTCTGAGCTTATTTCTTCATCAGTCATGGAATCTATATCTGTTAAGTTAATTGTTTCATCTTGCCACTTTTCTGATAGGTCTCGAATATAATTAACTTTCTGATAAGATAGACCTGAAGATCGAAGTGTTTCAATTGAAACAGCCAATACATCCTTTGGCTTGGGGTAAATATCAAAAACAAATAAATCCAAAAATCTTTTATAAATAATAGATGCAGCTTTGCCACTGAGCTGCTGGTAAATAATAGATCTTACCAATGATTCATAATAATTATTCATCAGATTAAAATTTGGCGGGCCAAATTTATCAATGAGCTTTCCCATCCTTTCATCGGCATTACTGAGATGCTTCAATGCCATTTTATGATTCATTAAATATTTTCCGTAGAAAAATTTAGCATCAGGAAACTATTCTCATTATACAGTTAAAAATGTCATACTAAAATTATGAAAGTATGACTAAGAAATTTATAATTCAGCCTTGATGGCTTCCCGTTCAGACTCAATTCGTTTTTGATCTGCACCCTTATCAGCAAGAATATCTAAAACATCTAATGCCTTATGGTATAATCCCTGTGTTTTTAAAACATTCACCAATGTAAATGTTGCTAGACGCGAACTGATATCAGTTGGTAATTGTTTTTCAGAACCTTTTTGGGCGGGGGAGTCAAGTTTTACCCCCTTTTTCTTTTTTAAATTACTTTTTTTTGCTGACAAATAATCTTTTGCAAATTTATTATCAGGTTCAACTCTTAGAGCCCTATTCCAACTAATAGTTAATGTTCTAGTAGAACGCCCTAATTGTTCCTGAATCATTGGTAATGATGTTGCCGCAGAAGTGTGATCGGGAATTTGAGTTAGTACTTTTTTCATCCATTTTTCTGCATTCTCTAAATTACCTAAACCAAGTTCTGCCTGCGATAAAATGAACTGGCCATCGATAGAACTTGGATGATGTTCTAGACCAATCTCACATACACGTTTGGCCCTTTTGTAATCGCTTTTACTCTGATAAATTTCTGCTAAAACAGGAAATAATACCGTATCAAAATGGTTGGCAAAATATAATTCTAATTCTGTTAGATTGGTCAGATTCATCTATCTGCGATTTTCGTTAACCCAACTAGTAATATAAGTAACAGTTTCTTGCACAGGAGCCCCAGGGCCAAATAGTTTACCCATTCCCATTTCTTTCAATACTTTTATATCTTTTTTAGGAATAATTCCTCCACCAACAAGTAATACATCATCCAAACCTTTATCTTTCATAAGATTTAGCACATTGGGGAAAATAGTCATGTGGGCATTATTTAAACTGGAAAGCGCTATTACGTCTACATCTTCCTGAAGTGCAGCTGAAACGATCATTTCCGGTGTCTGTCGCAGACCAAGATAAATAACTTCCATCCCTGCATCACGGTAAGCGGACGCTAATACTTTTATACCACGGTCGTGACCATCTAACCCGGGTTTTGCCATTAAAATCCTAATTTTTCTTTCCATATCCATATCTTATCATAAAAGAGAAATTACAATGAAATCGTTTTGGAATCGAGTAAACAGAGTCAACGTTGTTTACTGTCCAAAACAAAGGTTACTGGACCCTCATTGATTAAGTTTATATTCATCATTGCACCAAATTCACCTGACTTAACAGGAACACCATTCTTTTCTATCTGTGCTATAAAGTATTCATAAAGAATATTCCCTTTTTCTGGAGATGCGGCATGGATAAAACTAGGGCGACGTCCTTTGCGTGTATCACCGCATAAAGTAAATTGACTGATAACCAATGCTGAACCTTTGACATCCTGGATGGATAAATTCATTTTTTTATTTTCATCATTGAATACGCGTAGATGGGAAATTTTACCCGCAAGGTAATCAGCATCAGTTTCATCATCTTGATCGGTTACACCTAATAGAATTACAAAGCCGAGTTCAATTTGACTAATTATTTTTTCATCAACAGAAACCGAGCCCGATTTTGCTCGTTGAATTACTGCAATCAATCAGAGATCCATATATTTTGTTCTCCGTAGGTGTCCCGTAACTTTTTTAAGAATAATTTATGAGCCGATACTCTTACATTATGAGCAAAAATCCTCTGTTTGCCTCTTTGGGAATCTATATGAAACATCAATCCACAACTGCCTTTGTTATCTTTGGCCATTTCCAAAAGAACATCTATATCGGTTGGAGACATCTGACTTGGTTCAATGTGAATATTTACATTTTTAGAATAAATCTCTCTGGCTTTTGTTACAGTTACAATTTCTTCAGCAATCAATTTTAAATCAGAAAAATCGGTTTCATCAGTTGGTTTCCCACTAATAAAAACAACATTATCATTTACAATTAAATCTTTATATTTTGCAAACGTATCACTAAAAACAAGTATTTCAGCCCGTCCACCCAAACAATCCAAATTGAAAAATGCCATTTGATTATTTTTTCGATCAAAATGCATTTTCACATCGGCAATAGTACCTCCTACGCGGATTTTTTCAATATTTTCGTTTGCAATATTTTCACTGAAATCAAAATTAGAAAACTCTTCCAAATCTTCAGCAAACTTCAGCAATGGATGACCAGAGAGGTAGATTCCTAATACCTCTTTTTCATTTTCCAACAATTGACTTTCAGGCCACTCTTCAGCCATTGATAATGTAGGGACAATGGAAATATCCTGTCCATTGTTACTGGATGCCCCAAACAGATCTACCTGATTCTTGGCTTTATTTTCCTGAATGGTTTGTCCGTATTTCAGCGCTATTTCAATGGCTGCATATCTTTGGGCTCGGTTGCCCTCAAGTCCATCCATAGACCCTGACATATTTAGGCTTTCCAATACTCGCCTGTTCACTGCCTGCAAATTCACATTAGCGCAAAAATCAAAAAGAGAATCAAATTTTCCATGCTTATTTCTTGTTTCAATGATTTGTTCCAATGCTTTTGTTCCAACGTTTTTAATGGCATTTAAACCAAATGAAATAGTTTTTTTATCCACAGGGCGAAAATTGATATCAGATATATTAACATCAGGGGGATTCACATCTATTTTTTGCTTTCGGCATTCGTTGATAAGAATAACTATACGATCGATATTCGACATTTCGCTAGTAAGATTTGCGCTCATAAATTCTGCTGGATAATAAGTCTTGAGCCAGGCAGTCTGGTATGCAACATAGGCATAAGCTGTAGAATGACTTTTATTAAATCCGTATTGAGCAAATTTTTCGATCATTTCAAAGATCTCTTTGCTCTTCGTTTTTGAAATCTTATGTTTTTCCCCTGCTCCTTCAATGAACTTTATTTTTAGTTCATCCATGAGTTTTTTAATCTTTTTTCCCATAGCACGGCGCATGATGTCCGCTTCAGCCAGTGTGAATCCTGCCACTTCATGTGCAATCTGCATTACTTGTTCTTGGTAAACAATAATACCATAGGTTTCTTCCAATATCGGCTCCATAGCTGGATGGGCATATACAATCTTTTTCTTACCGTGTTTTCTCGCAATAAAATTGTCAATATTATCCATGGGCCCAGGCCGGTAAAGAGCATTCATTGCAATTAAGTCTTCAATGGCAGTAGGTTTCAGTTTTTTAAGAAATTCCCGCATACCTGATGACTCAAATTGAAATACCCCAATTGTAAGTCCTTTTGAAAAAAGCTTATATACTTTGGAATCATCAAGCGGAATTTTCTCGATTTCAATTTCTTTTTCACGTTCTTTCAAAAGCTTTAGGGTATTATCAATTACGGTTAGATTGCGCAAACCAAGAAAATCAAGTTTAAGTAGGCCTAATTCTTCTAAACCTTTCATATCATATTGAGAAGTAACATCACCCTGTGGAGAACGATATAAGGGAACAAAATCGGTTAAATCACCTGGGGCAATTACTACGCCGGCAGCATGAATAGATGCATGACGATTCATCCCTTCCAATACTTTTGAGTATTCTATTACTTCTTTATATTGTCGATCAGCTGCATCCCTAAGATTTGGATTTTGTTCTAAGGCTTCTTTTAAAGTGATATTTATAGTATTAGGAATCATTTTTGCCAATTTATCAATTTCACCAAAAGAGTATCCAAGAACACGGCCTACATCACGAATAACCTGGCGCGCTTTCATTTTACCAAATGTGATGATCTGTGTGACAGAATTTTCCCCATATTGTTTTTTAATGTAATCGATGACTTCATTTCGGCGCTCAATACAAAAATCTATATCTATATCAGGCAGACTAATACGATCCGGATTAAGAAACCGCTCAAACAACAGTTGATGGCGCAGGGGATCAATTGTGGTAATATCTAATGAATAGGAAACAAGACTTCCGGCAGCCGATCCGCGGCCTGGACCGACAGGGATAGCATTATCCTTGGCATATTTTACAAAATCAGCAGTAATTAAAAAATAACCAGCAAATCCCATTTTTTTAATAACTTTTAATTCATGGGTTAATCTGGATTCTAATTCAGGATTTAAATCACCATATCGTTCCTTAATTCCTTTTTCACAAAGACTCTGAAGATAGTCATCTGGATTCTGGTGTACTGTATCTTTAGGTAAGGGAAAAGCTGGTAAATGGTAATCTCCTATTGGTAGCTCTATTTCAATACTGTCTGCAATACGGCGTGTATTCTCAATGGCATTGGGTACATCTTTAAACATATCATACATTTGATCTTGTGTTTTGAAATAGAACTCCGGCGTGGCGTATTTCAGGCGATTAGGATCATCTCGATTTTTTCCCGTACCAAGGCAAATATGAACATCATGAGCTTCCCAGTGTTCGTGTTTTGCGTAATGGGCATCATTGGTACATACTAGTGGTAACCCTAATTCACCGGAAAGTTTTTTCATATTCTCAATATTCTGAATTTCATCCGGAATACCATGATTTTGCACTTCTAAGTAAAAACGATTTTCAAATATTTCAGCAAATCTTAATGCTGCTTCTTTTGCGCCATCCCAGTCGTCTTTCAGCATTTTTTCAGGGATTTCACCTTTGAGACACCCTGATAGACAGATAATTCCTTCATTATGTTCTTTTAATAATTCGATATCAACCCTTGGACGGTAATAAAAACCTTCAAGGTATCCATGTGTAACCAATTTCATTAAATTTTTATAGCCTTGATAATTTTGTGCTAGTAATACCAAATGGTTATTCCCCCAACCACCATCAGAGCGAGGTTTTTTATCAAAACGACTACCAACGGCCACATAGGTTTCACAGCCTATAATTGGTTTTACGCCTGCTTTTTTTGCTGATTTGTAATAAGGTACGACACTGAACATATTACCATGTTCGGTAAGAGCAACGGAATCCATCCCAAGATCATCAATAGTATCTACCAATGTTTGGACCGTTTGGGCCCCATCTAAAAGACTGTAATCGGAATGATTATGTAAATGTACGAATTCTGATTTCATTTAAAACTTAATTGATTTGCTGGTTTAAGTAGTCAAAAATACAGTACGTGTTGTAGAGTCGCAATAAATTGCATTTCTACAATAAATCAAATTTGAATTTTTAATACTCTTTCATCACCGTTAAAATCAGTAATTAACTCTAATTTTTTATATCCCCTTGATTGAAAAATTGCCCTAGCCTTAGCAGGGTGATCTCCCAAGCCTACTTCCATTATCACCCACCCACCCGGCTTGACCAACTCTTTCGCTACTTCAGCAACCCGCTGGTAAAAAGTCAGGCCGTCTCGATTATCGGTCAAGGCTATTTGTGGTTCATGGTTGTGAATTTCGGGCATGGTTGTACCGATTTCATCCAAAGGAATATAAGGCGGGTTGGAAACTAGTAAATCAAATTGTCCTTCAGGTAATTCATTGAGAAAATCTAATACAATAAAATCAACATTTGTTGTGCCATTCAAATCTGCATTTTTTCGGGCTTGATCAATTGCAGCTTCGGAAATATCAACTGAAAGAATGTAGGTATTGCGTTTTTCAGCGCCGATAGATACAGCCATACATCCTGACCCCGATCCCACTTCTAGTATCCTGGGTTTTGTTATATTTCCAATGGTATGGACGACCACATCCACTAATCGTTCCGTCTCGGGGCGGGGAATAAGAACATCTGGTGATACTTTAAAGTGATAACCGTAAAATTGAGTTTGACCAGTAATATACTGGAGTGGTTCCCTAGTTCTACGACGCTTTATCCATCTTTTTAATTGATTAAGTTCGGAAACGGAAATAGTGTTATCAAAATCAATGTAAAGATATATCCGCTTATAATTTAATAGATCACAGAGGAGCCATTCAATTTCCTGTTTGGGATTTTCAAACCCCTTGGACCTAAAATACTCTTCCCCCCAATTGATAATATCAATAATCCGCCAAATTTTTTTCTGTTTTTCAGCGGTCAGGTTCACATTAGTCTCCGACTAAGGCTATTTGATCTTGCTGATCCGCTAGTTTCAGGTTTTCTATAATTGTACCAATATCGCCATCCATCACACCCTCTAAATTAAACGCCGTAAAATTAATCCGGTGATCTGTAATACGACCTTGCGGAAAATTATAGGTGCGAATTTTAGCCGAACGATCTCCAGTAGAAACCATATCTTTTCTGGCCGCAGCTCGTTCTTTTGCTAGTTTTTCCTGTTCCGCGGCTAATAATCTCGATCGTAGTACTTTCAAGGCAGCAGCTTTATTTTTATGTTGAGATGTTTCATCTTGACAGGTTACCACTAATCCAGTGGGAATATGTGTAATTCGAATAGCAGATTCTGTTTTATTCACATGTTGACCGCCGGCACCACTGGCACGATATGTATCAATTTTTAAATCACTATCAGCCATTTCAATATCTGCTTCTTCGGCTTCGGGTAATACTGCTACTGTTGCAGCGGATGTGTGTACCCGTCCGCTTGTTTCTGTTTTAGGCACACGTTGGACGCGATGAACACCGCTTTCAAATTTCATTATACCATAAACACTATTTCCAGTTACAGAAAAAATGATTTCTTTATAACCTCCTATACCAATTGCACTGGATTCTAATACTTCATATTCCCACCCATTACGTTCAGCAAATCGAGAATACATGCGGTACAAATCAGCAGCAAATAATGCGGCCTCATCTCCTCCTGTACCGGCACGAACTTCAATAATAGTATTTTTATCATCGGTAGGATCATGTGGGAGGAGGAGTACTTTTAACTCTTTTTCTAATTTAGTTAAATCATCCTGCAATTCTTCAATTTCAACTTGGGCAATTTCTATTAATTCCACATCTTCACTATTTAATATTTCTAAATCGTCATCTATTTTTTCTTGTGTTTTAATAAATTCGCGTGCTTTATCTATAATTGGGCTAAGATAACGATGCTCTTTTGTCACTTCAACATAACGATTTTGATTATTGGTAAGAACAGGATCAGCCATTTCCTTTTCCAACGACTCAAAATGAATGATAATTTCTTTTAGTTTATCGATCATCCAATTGCTTCTGCCACATATTCTTTCCCGATCATTTCTTCATACTCATCACCAAAAGCTTCTTTCAATGCTGTAATGGCAACCTCAACCATATCATCTTCTGGTTGCTGAGTAGTAATATTTTGAAGCCATAATCCCGGTGCTCTTAATACTCTTAAAAAAAGACTATTACTTGTTCTTGCTGTCACTTTTATAACTTCATAAGAAACACCAGCTACAAGCGGTATTAAGGGTAGATGAACCATCAAGCGGATAGGTAAGCTAATAAAACCAGTGACAGTCATAACGATGGTATCTATAATTGAGAAAACAATAATCGCTGATAGTAAAACAATAAACATAAAACTGGTTCCACAACGAGGGTGCTGAGTCGGAAAGGATTGGGCATTATTAATATCAATACTTTTCCCGGATTCAAAATTATAAACAACCCGGTGTTCTGCTCCATGATATTGAAATAGGCGCCTTACATCTTTCATCAAAGAAATCAAAAAAAGATAAAGCACAAAAAATGTAATTCGAAACATACCTGAAATCATATTGAAAGCCACTGCATCTTTTTCCACATCCAATAGTTTCGTTGTAATCCACATGGGAGCAATCATAAAAAGTGTTATGGCAAAAAATATTGCAAATACCGATGATAAAGAATCCAGCAATTTGTTGGGCTTTTTATCTTTTTCTTCCGGTATAGCAATATCAGCAGACCACTGCAATGTTGCCATCCCCATTTTCATGGCTTCAAATAAACCGGCCATCCCTCTGAAAATAGGCCTTTTCCAAAAGGTTGATCGTTCCGTAATTGATTTGAAACTATGGCGATCTACATGCACTTTTCCATCTGGATCTCTAACAGCAGTGGCATAAGCACCAGGAACCCGCATCATTACACCTTCAATGACAGCTTGTCCTCCAACCAAAATTGTAGGTTTCATTATTAATAGTATAATTTTCTTAATCATAAAAAAATGGCCGCACAATAAATATACTTATCATGAAGCCATTCCTGTTTTTTTGTTTTATTGGTCTGCTTTGCTGTATTTCTTTTTAAACTGTTCAATACGTCCGGCTGTATCAACTAGTTTTTGTTTTCCTGTATAAAATGGGTGACATTCTGAACAAATCTCTATACGTTGGTCACCTATTACACTATATACTTGAAATGAATGACCACAGGAACAAACAACCTTGCCTAATTTATATTCTGGATGTGTATTTGCTTTCATAGGTTACTCCCTACCTTATTCAATTTAATTGCTCTAAAACTTTTTTTACTCGTTTAATACCTTCACGAATCACTTCTTCTCCTAAAGTATAAGAAAATCTTATATGTCCCGGTGCGCCAAACCCATCCCCTGGAACAGTAACAACTTTTGCTAAATCCAAAATCACATCGCAAAGGTCAAAAGAATCTTTTATTTTTTTTTCTTTAAAAGTTTTACCAATATATTTCGAAAAATCAGGAAAGGCATAAAAAGCACCACCTGGCATATCACAATTAACATTTGGTAATGTATTAAGTAACGAAACCATTAAATCCCGTCTTTCTCTAAATTTTTTACGCATCAAATCAACAGTAGATTGATCACCAATAAGTGCCTCTACGGCAGCTGCTTGTCCAATCGAATTGGCACAAGATGTGGCTTGCCCTTGTATTTTTGCCATGGCCTTAATAATAGATCTTTCACCAAATGCATACCCAATTCTCCATCCCGTCATAGCGTAAGTTTTAGATAAACTCATACAAGTAATAACATTGGCATCGATTTGGTGATCAATATTTAGTTTTTGAGAACTAGTGAATTCACCATCAAAAACAAGTCTTTCATAACACTCATCTGAAATAACAACCCAACTATTATCTTTGGCAATCCCAAGTATATTGATAATAGCTTCATTGGACCAAACACTACCGGTTGGATTTGATGGTGAATTGATAATAATTCCTTTTACTCTGTCCGAAATTTTTGATTTTAAATCTTTCATATTCGGTTCAAAGTTTTGTTTGGCATCTGTTTCAACTATTACCGGCGTAGCATCAGCAAGTGTTACAAATTCTGGGAACGAAACCCAATAGGGCTTGAAAATTAATACTTCATCGCCTTTTTCAAAGAGTGACTGACAAACCAGATAAAGACTCTGTTTTTCCCCGTTGGAAATAAGTACTTGATCTGGAAAAATATCTAATTTATTCTCGCGTTTCAGTTTTGTACAAACTGCTTCCCGTAATTCAATTGTACCGGAACCTGCTGTATACTTTGTTTGACCTCCATCTAATGCTGTTTTGGCAGCATTTCGGATATTTTCCGGTGTATTGAAATCTGGCTGCCCTGCACTGAAGTTCATGACATCTATTCCTTGGGCACGTAATTCTTCCGCCCTAGATGTCATTTCAAGCGTAAAGGATGGTTTGACGCGTTGAACGCGCTCAGCAAAAACAGTCATATTTATTTTTCAATTACAAGGTATGTTGTTTTTTATGATATTCTTCTGAATTGTAATTAATATTGGAAGAATCTTTTTTAATCTTTTTATTTCGTTTTTTTCGTTTGTACGGTGTTTTCTTTTTTCTTGTAACATCAGTCTGATAAACTATTGTTTCATCTTCCTCAATTTCAAATTCTTCAGAAAGCACTTTCTTGCTTCTTTTTGTTGGCCTTAAATCTTTGCCAGGAACTTTCTTTGGGCGAGGTACTTTTTCTACATCAATCTCCTGTAAATCAGATTCAGCCATTGTTGTTTGTTCATCAATACTTTTTTTAGCTGCTTTTGTTTCCAACTCTTGTAAATCTCCTTCATTAAAAGAAAATAATTCAGGATTGAATAACCCAAAAAGAGTCCCATAACCCCGCGTAATGCCATTCCCGATTCCTAAATAATTTGGTAATACAAAATTAGTTCGGAATTCTCCATCGAAAGCACCCCAGTTATTTTCATCTACTTGTCGAGGGAACAGTGATGAAAGTGTAACTTTTGTAAAAATATTTTCTTTTAATTCCATCCCCATCTCTCTAGCCATAAATACTATATTCTGTCCAAGAAGGCGATTAAGAAAATTCACGCGGTCGGCATTATTTAAATTCCGGTAACGATATCCTGTAGTTTGATTCAATGCTACCCAAGGTGTCACAAACCGATACCGAATCAATTTAGAAACTGGTTGAAATCTATTCTTATGTTCTTCAATCTCATTATCCAAAACCTGAAACGTAATGTTACCAAAATCCAAAAAATCCATCTTTTTCGCAATTGCTTTAATGGAATCAACTCCTTCATTGATTCCGACAATATAAATTTGTTCATTCAAAATCTTTACTTGAACACGTGGATAAAGAAACTTTTGACGATATGATCCATCAAGCATTGGTACAATTTCTTCATTGGGAAATTGGTTCATCATGACACCTTTTACTTGATAGGGTGTTTTTCTTACAGGTTTATCAGTGAAGATCCGGACAGAAACTGTCCCTACTTCTGGGTATTTAGAACTCATATATATTCTCCTTAGCTTCTACACCAAGATTAAAATTGACACGGTAATTTAGATTTACTGACTCATTGTTTCCATAAATTCTTCATTTGTCTTTGTTCGACGAATTCTATCTTGTATAAATTCCATGGCTTCAATTACATTCATGTCATTGAGCAATTTTCTAAGTATCCACATACGAGCTAAAACTTTTTTATCCAATAAAAGTTCTTCTTTTCTTGTGCCAGATCGAATCAAATCAAAAGAAGGATAAATTCGCCGATCGCTGAGTTTGCGGTCCAATACTAACTCCATATTACCAGTACCTTTAAATTCTTCAAAAATAACTTCATCCATACGACTTCCTGTATCAATCAAGGCTGTAGCAATAATAGTTAGACTACCGCTTTCCTCCGTATTTCTGGCTGCACCAAAAAATTGTTTCGGTTTTTTTAGGGCATTTGAATCAACGCCTCCAGACAAAATTTTTCCGCTGTGCGGAATAACGGCATTATGTGCGCGGCCCAATCGAGTAATGCTATCTAAAAGAATCACTACATCATTTCCGAATTCAACCATTCTACGTGCTTTTTGTATAACCATATCTGCTACAGCTACATGGCGTTCTGGCGGTTCGTCAAAAGTAGAACTGATTACTTCTGCCTCAACATTTCGCTTCATATCTGTTACTTCTTCAGGTCTTTCATCAATGAGCAGAATAATCATTTTAACTTTGGGGTGATTTTTTGTTATAGCATTAGCAATTTTCTGCAATAATACTGTTTTCCCAGTTTTTGGTTGTGCTACGATGAGGCCTCGCTGTCCTTTCCCAATTGGGGAAATCATATCCATAACACGGGTGGATAAATCTTTTGGATTAACTTCCAAATTAAATTTTTCTTCAGGATAAAGGGGGGTGAGATTATCAAATAAAATTGCTCTATGAAGCTCAGTAGGATCCTGGCTATTGACCGTGTCTACTTTTAATAACGCATAAAATCTTTCCTTCGATTTTGGTGGACGAATCTGTCCGGAAACTTTATGACCTGTCCGCAACCCAAAACGTTTTATTTGTGACGGGCTTACGTAAATATCATCTGGCCCTGGGAGATAATTGAAATCAGGACTACGTAAAAATCCATATCCCTCCTTTAGTACCTCCAGAACACCTTCAGCAGTAACACCACCTTCCTTTTCATTTTGGCTTTCCAAAATTTTAACAATAAGCTCCTGTTTATTCATCCCTGAATAACTTTCGATATTCAATTTTCCTGCGAGCTCTGTCAACTCCTGGATCTTCAGTTTTTGTAATTCATTAACATTCATATAGAAATAACCTTAGTAATATTTTTTTAAAAATCTTTGTGATTGATTAATAATTTTGGGGAACTGCCTTGTGCAGACGATATAAAATCACGAAATACAACGCAACAGATTGGATATTACATCAATTTAAAATAAAAAACCAAATTTATTGAAAACTAACTTTGCAATATAATGACTGCCTAAAACAAGGGTCGGTCGGCCCGTTTTTTGTGTTATTTCTACGATATGATCCAAAGCACTTTGAAATCGATCCATAACAACAAAATCTTTTAATCCAAAATTTGATAATTTCTGTGATAATTCATACCCCGACATTAGTCCCAGTTCCGGAGCACCGCTGATGACCAATTGATCAAATTTATTTTCTAAAGCCTTTGCGACCAAATCTGGTTCTTTGTTTTTTTTCATAACAAACAATCCAAACGGTTTTTTATTGAAAATTTGACTCATGGTTTCTAAGATTGACTGCAACCCATGAAAATTGTGTGCTACATCATAATAAATGGGATATTCTTTTTTCATTCTTTGTAGACGACCAGGCCATTTTACCTTATTTAAACCATCATCAATAATTTCTTTTGTTATCCCATGCATAAATGATTGGATTGTTTCTATTCCTACCGATGCATTGATTGCCTGGTGGAAACCGATCAAAGGAATTTTAAATGATTGATCTTTCCTTTTGAATTTAGTTTCCCATTCAGTTATTTGAACCTTTGATGGGATTCCCACATTAATTACTGAAGCACCAACTTTTTCAGCTTTTTTTAATAATTGGTTGTGAACAGCGGATAGCTGAGGAGCTAAAACCAATGGGATATTTTTCTTAATTATACCCTCTTTTTCCCCAGCTATTGATAAAATATCATTACCCAAAATATCGCAATGGTCTAGTGAAATTGGTGTTATTACTGTCACATTAGGCTTAAGTACATTTGTTGAATCCAAACGGCCCCCCAATCCAGTCTCAATAATAGCTATATCTATATTATGGTTCGAAAAATATTCGAAAGCCAAGGCGGTTGTCGTTTCAAAAAAAGTAGATTTTATTTCATCAATATCAGATTTATACTGTTCAATAAATCGTACAATTTGAGCATTTTCAATTGGATTGTTATTTACTCTTATTCTTTCATTAAACCGAATTAAATGCGGCGAAGTATACAGACCCACCTTTAGACCGGCTGTCTTCAGTATTGATGCAATAATTGCGCAGGTTGATCCTTTCCCATTTGTTCCCGCAATATGGACTGATTTAAAATTATTCTGGGGGTCCCCGCAACGCTTTAACAACTCAATAGTATGACTTAACCCTACTTTTATCCCTAAGCGTTTTAATTTATATAAATAATCTAAATGCGATTCAAAAACGGACACAGTGTCCTAAATGTAGATTTTTAACTAACTCTCTGTGAGATATTGTTCACGAGAATATCGAAACTTAACAATCGCTTTATATATTGAATCGGCTATATTCTGACGATACTTACTATTGCGGAGATTTTTTTCTTCATTAGCATTGGTTAAAAATCCAGCTTCAATCAAAACATTCGGCATACTAGCACCAATTAAGACATGAAAACCGGCTTGTTTAACTCCACGGTTTCTAGATTTGACCTTTTTCCCCATTTCTTCCTGGATGATTGCTGCCAGTTCTTCGCTCTCCTTCATAAAAACGCTTTGTGCCATGGTAGCCATAATCAAGTTTTCCCCTGATAGATCCTGATATTTATTTTTGGATCGATCCTCCAATTTAATAACCTCATTCTCACGGGAAGCTACTTCTATGGCATCCTCCGTCATTCCTGGTCTTAATAAATAGGTTTCAAATCCATATGCTGTTTTGTTGGGATTCGAATTCAAATGAACACTGACAAAAACTTTTCCATTAGATTCATTCGCTATTTTTGGACGTTTCCATATAGGAATAAAGATATCTTCTTCGCGGGTATATACTACTTTTAATTTTGTATTTTTTTCCAATAGCAAACCCAACCGTTTGATGATATCCAAAGCAATGTCTTTTTCTTTTGTTCCCTTTCTTCCTATTGTCCCCGGATCTTTTCCGCCATGTCCTGCATCCAATACAACTGTATCCAATTTCCATCGATCTTTTACTTGTTTAATGCGTGCCATACTTCCATCCATAGGCATACGCAAAGAAACCACAATTTCACGTGGGTCACTACTTTGATAGAGTTCATGACTTTGTACCTTAGTGCGCATTTGAAAAGCTAGCTGCGCTGTCTGACCAAGCTGGTCAGCTGCGATGCTTTGAACAACTCCTCGAGTATCACTCCGCCGAATTTCAGTTGTATCTACAAGGCCACCTACCACTGTTAAATAAAACCACCCATTTTCATGAAAAAAAGAACTGATATTACCCTCAGGAAATGTGTTCCGTGTACGAATACGCAATATTGTACCATTTGCTTTTTGAGATATTGTAAGACCCATAATTGTAAAATCTTTCATGTCAATATCTAAAACCATTCGGCGTGGGTCATAGTTAATGCCTGGTAAGACTGTCCGCTTTATAATATCAAAGAAGGATTCAGCCGGCAGAAAAATATCATTCTGTTTCCCAATTGCGTACATAGGCATTTGATAAATCTGCTCATCAATCAAGATAAAACTGCTGTTGCCAGAAACTTTGATTCGATGATTATTAATATAAAGCACCATTTTCCCTCTATCTTTATTGATAAAAGGATCTCGTTTTGCTAGAATTCGAGAAATATCCTTAGTGGAGACATATGTTCCGCGGAGACGATCCAGGGTTGTGATATCATCCATGGAATTATTAACACGGTTTACAACGCGAATTGAGCCAGAAATTCCAATGGAGAAAATGAAACTTAAAAACAAGAAAACATTAATAAAGGTGCGTTTCATGATATAGAAATTATCCTAGCCTAAGAATGGAATCAATAAGCGGTCATAAATTTAGTTAGGAGCAAAAATATTAAAATTTGTATCGAAAAAAGATGAGAATTTATGTAAGAGAGCAGATGATAAATGATTATTAAACCACAAAATAATCAAAATATATTTCAAAAATATAAAAACACTTTAAAACAAAAGCGCCCCGACAAATGCCGAGGCGCTTATTTAACTTACTTTTTGGTGCTTATTTATTGTACCAAAAAACGATGAGCATCAAAGCAAGTAGGCCTGCAAACCCGGCATCACCGAATTTGCTCATTAAGTCGCCAAGTCCAGCAATGACGCCAAAGTAGTCGTCAAAGAGAATACCAACTACTATGCCGAGTACCACTAGCCCTTTTAATAGGCTAGTGACATCAGTCACGAACGAAGTTACACTTTCAAAGGCCTTATTCATTTGTTAACTCCTAGGATTATTATAGCAGACGGGGCCCTAAAATAGGACCCCGTAATTCTACTGATTAACCTGCGAAAGAAACAAAGATTAATAAGGCTAATAGACCGGAAAACCCGCCATCTAAGAACGAGTCCACCAGATCAACAATACCGCCTATGGGATCAAACCCCGTTGAATATAGGATGTTTACAAATACAAACATCACAATGAGAGCTTTGACCAAGCCAACAACGGCATTGGCAACACCTTGTACGGTTGAAGTAAAATCAGCCATTTAGGTTCCTCCTTGGTTAGGTTTAATTGAACAGTAAAAAAGGGACAAGTATCCCCTGTCCCCTCTTGGTTCAATTCTTTCGCGTTTCATGTATGTGGTTTTCTGTTCCACTATCATTTGTTTCGCCGAGAATTTAACTCCAAATTAGATTTATTCAATATTTTTTGAACAAACCTAAATTTCACACCTTTTCTCTTCTTGAAACACCTTAGGAGGAATTAAAATCCATAATTAATTTCTTAATTAAAATTCCAAAGAATTCATGCCAGAGAAAATAATTTCGCATATTTTAGGTCTCGAAGTACTCGATTCACGAGGGAATCCAACTATTGAAGTAGATGTTCAATTAAAAGATGGTTCTTTTGGAAGAGCCATTGTTCCATCTGGCGCATCTACGGGTAAATATGAAGCAGTTGAACTTCGAGATGGAGATAACAAGCGTTATATTGGCAGAGGGGTTTTAAATGCGCTAAACAATGTGAATAAAATCATTGCTAAACAACTTATCGGTATGAATGCTTTAAACCAGGCCAAAATTGATCAGACAATGATTGCCCTAGATGGCACTTCTAATAAAAGCCGTTTGGGCGCCAATGCTATTTTAGGGGTATCAATGGCTGTGGCCCATTCAGCAGCACAAGCTTGTAATCAACCACTATATGCTTATCTTGGTGGAGATAAAGCGACTACATTACCAATCCCCATGATGAATATTTTAAACGGTGGTTGTCACGCGGACAATAATGTTGATATTCAAGAATTCATGGTATTACCTATTGGTGCAAAATCTTTTTCTGAAGCCTTGAGAATGGGTACAGAAACATTCCATCACCTAAAATCTGTGTTAAAGCAAAAAGGACTTAATACAGCAGTAGGTGATGAGGGGGGGTTTTCACCCAATCTACGCTCTAACGCAGAGGCTATTGAAGTGATTTTGGAAGCTATCGAAAAAACACCTTATACTTTAAGCAAAGATATATGTTTGGCTCTAGATGTGGCTGCAAGTGAAATTTATCGAGATGGCTTATATCATCTTCCCTCGGAGAAAAAACAATATTCATCAGCAGAAATGGTGGATTATCTCAAATCATTAGTAGATCAATATCCCATCGCATCTATTGAGGATGGACTAGATGAAAATGACTGGGAGGGTTGGCAATTACTCAACAATGAACTTGGTAGTCGCATTCAAATTGTTGGTGATGATCTTACCGTTACAAATATCACCCGTTTTCAGCGAGCGATAAATGAAAACGCCATGAATGCTATCTTGATTAAGCTTAACCAGATTGGTTCAGTTACTGAAACAATTCAGGCAATTGAATTAGCTAAATCCAATAATTACGGCGTTATTATCTCTCACCGTTCTGGCGAAACTGAAGATGTTACGATCGCCGATTTTTCGGTAGCCATGGGCATGGGGCAGATTAAAACTGGTTCTGCTTCACGAACTGACCGGATTGCCAAATACAATCAACTCCTTCGAATAGAAGAATCCCTAGGAACCAATGCAAAATATCCGGGGATAGAAGTGCTTGCCCGTTCATGAGACAAAGTAGAAAATCCAGTCATATTAAAAGAAAAAGATCATTAGGTGTGTCTAGCATTGATGTTCAAAAACGAGTGATTCGCGCTATATTGGTGATGGGTGCTTTGGCCCTACTAATTATTTTCTTTTTTGGTAACCACGGACTTTATCAGTTATATGGACTTAAAAAAGAACGGGCTAAAATCCAAAATAGGATTAATGAACTCAGAGAAGAAAAACAACAATTAGAGGGTGAAAAGATGAAGTTGCAAACAGACTATAAATATATTGAAGAATTAGCCCGTGAAAAATATCGTATGGCTAAAAAAGGTGAAAAAGTGTTTAAAGTTATTGAGCAGGATAAAAAAGACTAATCTTTTTCAAGGTCTTTTCCCAAATGCCGGCTATGGAAATACAAATCTTCTTTTTCTTCTTCCGTTAAATTATCGTAACCAACTTTATTTATTTTATCCAACAGATGGTTCACTTTATGCTGCATATTCATTTTCCGTGTTTCTTTTTTTTCTTTTTTTCTTTGTTTAACATCAATCACTTTCGAATTGATCCATAACCGCATCTTTGGCCATGTCCAAGGTGATTTAATATAAATGAACCCAATCACCATCCCTGATAGATGTGTGAGGTGGCTAATATTGGATCCCGAAGTTCCCATTGAAGAGATAAACGCCATTACACCCAAAAAAACAACAAAATATTTTACTTTGACAGGAAATAAGAAATAAATCAGAATTTTGCGATTAGGGAACATAAGTCCGTAGGCCAATAGTAAGCCGTATATGGCACCGCTGGCACCAATCAAAACCGTAAAAGGTTTGTTAATACTAAATAAAAGCCAAACCAAACCTGATCCTATACCAGTAATAAAATAATATTTTATGAATCCCTCACGACCCCATAGTGATTCCATCTCAGAGCCAAACATCCATAATACAAACATATTCATAAAAATATGGAAGAAATCGCCATGAATGAACATATAGGTTACTGGTTGCCAGACCATGGGCCATACAGTCTCTGAAGAAAGGCCAAAAATCTGTGCCAAATCCACTTGGCTTTTAGCAATTACACGAAATAAGAAAACTATTGTATTTACAATAATTAGAACTTTAATCACTTCAGTGAAATATCGTGGTCGGAAAGCAATATTCCCCTGTTCTGATTGGAATTGATATCGCATATCTATTGATAAAATTTCAGCAATTTATACAAATTTAAAGTTAAATCCGTTATCATTTTATTGATGAAGAATTTCAGAAGCACGAAACATTCGATCACTCGCTTGGAGAATTTTTAATTTTAACCTAGGAGAATAATCTGGGTATTCCTCTAAAAAGTGGTTTACAATTTCTACTGATGATAATGAATGATGCCCAGCTAAAGTGGCATTAATAAACCGGGCCGGAAAGAAAATATCCCCCGTTTGTTGGATTTCCTCCAGTATTTCCAAACTTGGCCGGATATATTTTTGAGCAGATCTGGCTCGCAGGGGGTGGTGAAGATAACCCACCGCCTGTTGAACCCACGGTTCTCTAGCTCTATTTTCCTCTTTTTTTAGACTTTCAAAAAATGAATCCCTAATTGATTCATCATTGGAGAGAGCTGGCATGACAAACATGAACCGTAATTTACGATCAGGATTTTTTATTCTTTTTAGTTGTGTATTTAGTATATCTGCTGTTTCGGATTTTTCCCGAATAGCTAATTCAGCAGCCATATATATATAATCACGTTCTGAAAACTTGATTCCAGAAATAGAATCATTTTTCATCCAAACATTTTGTAGCCAGGAAATACCGCCATTTGTTATCGTAATAGAACGTAGGGTACGAAAAAAAGAAGATTTTAAAGATACTGTTTGGGCATTATACAAATGAGTTTTTAATGCTGTTTCTAATTTCAAAGCAATTGCTTGTCTTTGGTAATCCAATAAATAATGCCAAAATATATCAGTCAACATTACTAGTATACGTTGAATGTTCAAAATATCTGTTTCTGTTTCTAATGCCCTTATGGCTAGATGGATCAAATCATTAGGGGATGAAAAACCATAGAGCATATCCTCCCAAAGGTTGAGCCATGCGATTCCTCTTTTCATGGGATCGTTCAATTCCGGAAGATGCGCTAACAGGTATTCCCGGGTAGTTTTATCCATTCGAAAATATCCATAGCCAATACCTTCTCCATTTGGCAAAATATAATTTGGCTTCTGAAGACCTTTCGTTTTGGGTACAATAACTGATTTATTTTTTAAATATACCGGGATCACGATATCTGAGTTAGTATATCCAAGGTGTACATTTAACTTTTGTTCCCAAATCCGATTTTTTTTCTTTGGGTCAAATTGTTTTAGCTTTAATCTTCTAACAGTACCATTTGGTGTAAAATCAATAGCAACATCAATAATAGGTCGATCCGGCTCTTCAACCCACATTTTACTCCAAGATTTCAGGTCTTCATTTGATAATTCATCTAATATTTGAATCAGATCTAACCAGGTTGCATTCCGATAACTAAATTGTTTTAAATATTTTTGCATTCCATTTCGAAATATTTCTTTTCCGACCAGTAATTCCAGATGTTTCATCACTACAGGTGCTTTGGAATAAATAATAGCACCATAAAGTGTGCCCGCCATATTAAGGTTCTCCAGTGGTTGGCGAATTTGATTTGCTCCCAAGCTTCTATCCACACCATAAGCGGAAGAATAATGATTTAAAAACCGCAAATCATGATTAATCTCAGGGAAAGAGGGGTTCACAATTTTTCCGCCCATAAAATTTGCAAATACTTCTTTAGTCCATACATCATCAAACCAGTTCATGGTAACTAAATCACCAAACCACATATGGGCTGTCTCATGTGAAATCAGACCCGCTCGACCAAGGTATTGAGATTTGGTGGCTGATTCATCTAAAAATAAACTTACATCTTTATAAAAAATTGCGCCCGGGTGTTCCATGCCTCCATATTGAAAAGCTGGAATCAAAACAAAATCAAATTTATGGAATGGATAATCAATACCAGTATATTCCTCTAACCAGGATATTGCACTGCCGTGCAGATTAAAAATAGCCTCTGAATTGCGTGAGACTTTTTCTTCATCTGTTTCACGGTGATACATAACCATTTTTCTTCCGTTGCGTTCGGCCGTTAACTTTTGAAATTTCCCCACTGCAAAGGCCAGGAGATAAGTACTTATGGGCTGTGTTTCCCCGAAGTAAAAAACCCGTTGATTTTCCTTTTCAATTTCATCCAATAACGGCCCATTGGCAACAGCCGTCCATTCCTTTGGAATATAAAGAGTTAATGTATATCGGCCCTTCAAGTTTGGCTGGTCAAAACATGGTATTGCCGTTGCTGCGCGGTCAGGTACAAAAAGCGTATATAGAAATTCATCATTGCGGTTTAAAGACATGTCGCCGACTCTAAATTCAATATCAATTTGATTTTTGCCCAAATTGAAAAAAGAACCATCAATTATAATATGCTGGTTTTCCGCTAGATAATTTGAAGAACTACCATTGATTTTAACATTGTGGATATATTCCTCTGGCTGGCGAAAATCCAATACTACATTTTGACTTATATCAGATAAATTGAAACGGATTGTTTCTAAACCCAAAATAGGATTATCAACAGTTTCGGGTACGTTTAATGTAATATCATATTCCAAATTTGAAATCGTCTTACTACGATGCTGAGCTAATTCCCATGATACACCTGGCGATGTATCAACTAACTCATTATCACATCCAAATAGGATAAGCCAAATGAAGCCAAATAAAAAAATTTGCTTCATTTTTTTCCCATCGCATACAATTTCGACGAGTGAATCCAATTAATGGGATTCAATATTGGCGTTTGCTTACTAAAAGGTGCTTCCGGAACTTTTAACTGAGGTCGTTTATAAAGTTGAACTTTTATACCAAATGTTTCTTGGGCTTTAATCAATTCCAAGGCAGCACTAATAAAAAAATCCCTTGGTAAGATGCCTTTAATCTTTGAAAATCCATATTTTTTGAGACTATCTCTGATGATTGTTGTACAGCTACGTTTTAAAAAATTAAAATCCCGATATTTTTCTGGTTTTTTAGGATCGGGTGGTGTTGCATGGATCTTTTTAAGTTCATGGTGATTAATTTTCGCCAAACGATCTGTATCCATACCTTCCACTCTAATAACATGGATGGTGCGCATGAAGTTTCTTCCAAATTTATCTAAGTAAGCCGTTCCATCTTCCATAATTTGATATTTGTCTGTATAGGGCGATGCGGCAAATTCTCCAAGTGCAGGACGGTACATATATTCTGCTTCATCCATTGATTCATTCTCATTAATTAAATGAGAAAAATTAAAAAACTCCCCATTTATATTGATGGCGTTGTGTCCGAATGTAGAGGCAAAATATTTTACTAACCTTTCATTATAATATATTTCCACAAAAGGTGTCTCTGGTTTAGGCTCATCAAGCCACATAATAATAATTGGTTTATGTGTTTCGTAATCATTTTGTGGTAGCAGGCGAGCGAAAACAGACTGGTCACGCCAGTGGATTATATATCCCTGCCAAATTCTGTTACCCTCAAAAAGATGTTCACCAGTATCTGTTTCTAAAAACGAGCTATCATTATGCCACCTTAATTTCCCATTGTATACCATCAAGAAAACATTTCACGTAAAATTTTAATAGATTTCAAATTTCTAATGCCATCAAAATGAATTCCAAGGCGAGTATTCAAATAATCGCTAATCACTTTCCGATCTTTTGGAGTAATTGTTAGTCCCATATGCATACCATTTTGGCCGTTTTCAAAAAATTTAAAAACAGCTTTTGTATTGGGCCCTGCATAGGGATTGGGTAAAGAAACATAATCTAGCTCAGATTGATTGAAATCTGGTTTAAACCCTAACAATTTCAAAAGTTGGTATTGGTAAAACCAATATGCCAAATTCAATTGTTTTTTCTCTTTTTCAATTGTGATTAAAGTTTTTACTAATTCATCATATAAATCAGGATGTGCATCATTATCTATTAGACATTTATCGGTGAATTCAATTATGGCCATTGCATATGAGATTTTTTTTAGATCCATTGGTATGGCAGACCAAGAATGAGAAAAGGATGCTTTGGACACAGTTTGAAGGTCTCGGGTTTCTTTATAATAATAAACTAAATCCAAACAATTAATCGGTTGAAAATAGGATCCCATTGGCGATTTTTTTCTGTGAGCGCCATGAACGATAAAACTGACTTTACCCATTTCACGAACAAAACATCGGGCGATAATACTGGATTCACTATAAGGAAACCGCTTCAGTACAATGGCGGTTGAATTGGTGATCATTGTGTGGTAAAGTTTACAATCAGTAAACTTTCAGTCCATCAATAGGCTTTAGCAAAAATAACTTCGTGGCGAGCTGGTGCTCCAGAATAGATACATTTTAATCCTTTGGAATTTTCATCAAAAGGTATCACTCGGATAGTTGCCTTGGTGTCTTCCCTGATTGCTATTTCGCTTTCTTCTGTGCCATCCCATCCGCAACGAATGAATCCGCCTTGATTTGCGATTACATTTTTGAATTCATCATAAGTTGTAACGGTATGAGTATTTTCTGATCTAAAGGCTTTAGCCGATTCAAACAATACCGTTTGAATTTCATCCAATAATTGTGGTACTACACCAGCAATTTTATTTTTTTGGATAATTTGTTTTTCACTGTTATCACGCCGAACAAGAACCATTTTATCATTTTCAACATCTTTGGGACCAACTTCAAGCCGCAGCGGAACACCTTTCATTTCCCATTCATTAAATTTGAAACCAGGACTATCCTTGCGCCAGTCCTCGTGTACCCGGACACCAGCGGTACGAAGATCAGATAAAATAGGGGCCAAATAATCTTTGATTAACTGTTTATTTTCATCCCTATAAATTGGTACAACTACAACCTGATATGGTGCGATTTTTGGTGGAAGCTTCAGGCCCTTATCATCACCATGAGTCATAATTACGCCTCCAATCAGGCGTGTACTTACCCCCCAGCTGGTGGCGTAAACCATTTCTTCCTTATTGTCCTGAGTTTGAAATGTTACATCGAAAGCTCTAGCAAAATTTTGTCCTAAATTATGAGATGTCCCTGCCTGTAGAGCTCTTTTATCACCCATCATTGCTTCAATAGAGTAAGTTTGTTCGGCACCAGCAAATTTTTCAGATTCAGATTTCAATCCAGTGCAAACAGGCATAGCAAGATAGTCCTCAGCAAGTTGTCGATATAATTCTAAAATGAGCAGTGTTTCTTCTTCAGCCTCCTTACCTGTAGCATGGGCCGTATGCCCCTCTTGCCAGAGAAATTCTGTTGTTCGAAGAAAAAGACGTGTACGCATTTCCCAACGCACCACATTGGCCCATTGATTGATAAGTAATGGTAAATCACGGTAAGATTGAATCCATTTTTTGTACATAGACCATATCACTGTTTCTGATGTGGGACGAATAATGACTTCTTCTTCTAACTTTGACTCTGGGTCCACAATAATCCCATTTTGTTCATCCATCTTTAGGCGTGTGTGGGTTACTACTGCACATTCTTTGGCAAATCCCTCTACATGTTCTGCTTCTTGAGCTAGAAAAGACTTAGGTATAAGTAAGGGAAAATAGGCATTCACATGACCTGTCTCTTTGAGCATGGAATCAAATATTTCTTTAATATTGTCCCACAAGGAAAATCCATAAGGTTTTATCACCATGGTGCCTTTTACAGGACCATAATCAGCAAGACCAGCCTTAGTTACTACGTCAGTATACCAGGCTGCATAATCTTTACTTTGAGGAGTTACGCTTTTTGACACGTTTAATTTATCATATAAAACTAAATATGAAATTACCGGGTTCAAAAAGGCCTTCCAATGAAATTTCTTTTATCATTTAATTGGGTGCTATATTGATTGAGCGTTACTTTTATACTAAATTATTTCAAAATTTTAAAAGAGGATATTCCAGTGAAATCATTAAAAGTTTTTTTTCTCATATTTCCTTCTATCATATTTTTTTCCTGTGAAACAAATATCGCAGATCTCATTATTCAGAACGGTATGGTATATACTGTAGATGAATTCAAGCCCACAGTAGAAGCAGTTGCAGTGAAAAACGGGAAAATACTGGCCGTTGGGACAGTAAATAGCATGCGTTCTTTGATTGGAGATAATACTAAGAGGCTTGATTTAAAAGGCGCTACCATGGTACCTGGTTTAATTGAAGGACATGGTCATTTTATGGGCGTGGGTTACGCTAGAATGCGCTTAGATCTGTTATCTGTTTCTAGTTATGATGAACTGGTAGATATGGTAGCCGGTGCAGTTAAAAAAACTGAACCTGGGGAATGGATTCTTGGACGTGGCTGGCATCAAAGTAAATGGTCGCCGGAACCTAGCCCAGTGGTAAAAGGATTTCAGACGCATCAAAAACTAAGTGAAATATCACCAGACAATCCCGTATGGCTTACCCATGCTAGTGGACACGCTGGATTCGCCAATGCGGAAGCGATGAAAATTGCTGGAGTTACAGCTGAATCCGAATTTGGGTTTGGCGGTGAAATCATCAAAGATTTGCAAGGGAATCCGACCGGGATATTCAATGAGCGAGCACAAGGATTAATTAACCGGCATGTACCAGAGCAAAGTGATGGTAATAATGATAAAGCACTAAAACTTGCAGTGCAAGCCTGTTTAGAAAATGGTATAACATCATTTCAAGATGCTGGATCAGGCCGCAGTTCCATCGCTACTTATCGAAAAGCTATAAAGGATAATAACCTAAAAATTCGTCTTTACGTCATGCTGACAAGTCAGGATACTGAACTTCTTCAAGATTGGTATAGAAATGGCCCTGAAATCGGCACCGGGAATGACTACCTGACTATACGTTCTATCAAGCTGAATGCTGATGGGGCGCTTGGTTCACGCGGTGCTTGGTTATTAGAAGAATATCTTGACCGCCCAGGACACTTTGGTATGGCCACCCAGTCAATGGAATATGTTTATGATGTGGCAACAAATGGGCTGAATAATGGATTTCAAGTTAATACTCATGCAATTGGTGACCGCGCCAATCGTGAAGTATTAGACCAATATGAAAAAGTATTTAACCAGAATCCAGACAAAGCAGAAGATCATCGATGGCGTATCGAACACGCCCAGCATATTGACCCTGCAGATATTCCTAGGTTTGGCCAAATGGGAGTAATCGCCGCTATGCAAGCAAATCACTTATCCTCTGATCGTCCCTGGGCTATAAACCGTTTAGGAAGCAAGCGCATTGTAGATGGTGCATACGTATGGCGAGATCTTATGGATACAGGTGCGATACTGGTAAACGGTACAGATGCACCAGTTGAGCGGATCGATCCCATTGCTTCGATATATGCAAGTGTTACACGCCGGACATTATCAGGTATACCCAAAAATGGATATGAGCCAAAACAAAAAATGACAAGGTTAGAAGCACTAAAAAGTTATACAATCAATGCTGCTTTTGGTGCTTTTGAAGAAAACATCAAGGGTTCAATTGAAGTCGGGAAATATGCTGATTTTACTGTTTTATCCCACAATATTATAACGGTCCCGGAAAATTCTCTACTTGATACCAAAATTCTTTATACTATTGTAAATGGGGAAATAGTATACCAAAAAAAATAATTTTGGGATTTTCTTGTCAAATGACAGATCTTAAGATCAAAATAATTGATTAGTCAAAATCAAAAAAAACTGATTCGTTCGCTCCACAAAAAAAAATTCCGAGAGCAACACAGTCTATTTATTATAGAAGGTATTCGTTCACTACAGGAGGCATTAAATACAAAATCGCAGATTAAATTAGTTGTTAATACAGAAGAATTTTCAAAAAATAATCCGAGTTTGATTAATCAACTTGATTCAATACAAAATAAAACAATTACAAAAGATGAATTAAATTATCTTTCTCCTTCCAAATCGCCTTCAGGCATTCTAGCTATTTATAAAACACCACAGTACACAAAACCCAACTGGGGAAGAAATATCATTTTTTTAGATCAAGTTTCAGATCCGGGAAACATGGGGACTATTTTAAGATCAGCCTGTTGGTTCGGAATAAGCCAAGTGGCTCTTTCGGATGGATGTATTGATCCTTTTAATCCCAAAGTAGTCCGAAGTGCAATGGGCGCTCATTTCTTACTTTCATGGATGGGAACAATAAAATTAAAAGATATAAAAGGCTTAGAAATTATTGGTGCGGACCTTCAAGGATTAGGAATTGATACACTCAAAAAAATACCAAAAAATTGGGTCCTTGCCATGGGTAGTGAAGCCCATGGGCTTAGTAATGATGTCAAAGCACAATTGGACCAAACGATAACAATCCCCAAAATTGGAATCGGAGAATCCTTAAATGTAGGAGTGGCAATGGGTATTTTACTGTATCGTTTAACACAATAAGCGGATGTTTCTCCGTTTAGCAAGATTGCCGTAACTTCCAATATGTTAAAAAGAACGGATTCAGATTCCCATGAACCAGACCATATCAGTAAAGTTTGCATTTGGGATTGTTTTTCTATCGGTCCTTTTAGCGCTGATTATTGGCTCAATAGTCGGTGCCTTGGATCCGTCTATTCTCGCCGGCTCTAAGCCAGGTCTTTCCACCTATTTTGCTATGTTTGTTGGGCAGGGATTTTTAGCTGTCCCAGTTATTGTTTTTTTAGTCCGAAAAAAATACCCTCTTCTTGAATCATTACGCTTTAATCCTGTATCAAAGGATACGGCATTAACAACTTTATTATTTTCTTTGGGTGCCGTGGTGATTTCAGATGAAATAAATATTTTAGTTGGTATGGTAATTCCTATGCCTGATTCATTTCTACAAGTCGAAGCCATGATGACACCCGATAATCCTTTATCTTTAGTATTGCTTATTTTCACCGTCGTTATTTTGGCTCCCATAGGGGAAGAAATTTTATTTCGTGGATTCCTGCAAAAATACCTGGAAAATGCCTGGGGTGATATTACCCGGGCTATTTTATTTTCAAGCCTCTTCTTTGCGGCAATTCATTTTAATCCTTACTGGATGATACAGATTTATTTTCTTGGTGTCCTTCTTGGATATGTCGCCTGGAAAACCAATTCAGTTATTCCCTGCATCATTTTTCATGTTATTATAAACGGCACATCTTTATTATTTACATTTTTGGGCGATTCCTTTGAATCTTTCATTCTTTGGCATGGTCACTTAAATCCTATTTTGCTTATGCTCGGGACATATCTTTTCTGGACTGGTTTTAAACATCTAAAAACAACACCGGTGAATTAAGATGAAAAAAGAAATGTTTGGAACCGAAATCAATCTTTTGCGCGATACATTCAGACGTCTTCTCCGACGTCACGCAAAAACGAATATTATTAAGTTAATTAACAAAACACATCCTGCAGATATGGCTTTAATATATCGCTATTTCAACGAAGGGGAGCAGGATGCCATTTTTAACTTGATGAATCCTTCAGAAACTACGGTGGAATTTTTAAGTGAACTGGATGAAGCTATCACAATACGTCTATTAGAACAGGAAAACCCCAAACATATGGCGTCCATTTTAGAAGAAGCCAGTTCAAATGAGCAGGCCTATCTCATGGGTTTGGTTAACGAAGAATACGCTGCATCTGTTATTGAACTTCTCCAGACCGAAGAGCAGGAAGAGCTAGAAGAATTGATGGCTTATCCCGAAGATAGTGCTGGAAGTCTCATGTATACAGATGTATTCTCGTTACATGAAAATACAAAGGCTCAGGAAGCAATTGCCGCACTTCAAGATCATGAAGAAGCGGAAATGGTCTTTTATTTATATGCGATAGACGATGATGAAATATTAACTGGAGTGGTTTCCCTAAGAGATTTAGTGACAACCCCGGGCAATACCATGCTCAAAGATATTATGTCTCGCAAAGTACATGCCGTACGGGCCGAAATAGATCAGGAAGAAGTGGCGCGAATTGTTTCTCAATATAATTTTCTTGCTGTGCCCGTAGTGGATTCTGATGAAAAATTATTGGGAATTGTGACAGTGGATGATGTGGTAGACGTTATCCGTGAAGAAGCTACTGAAGACTTTCTCCAAATGGTGGGTGCCGGTAAAGATCGGGAAATTTTGTTAAAGTCTTCATGGGATAACGCTCGAATACGTTTACCTTGGCTATTTGCCAGTTGGATTGGCGGAATTCTGGCAGCATTTATCATTGGTATTTTTGACAATGTACTTCAAAGTACAATTGCACTTGCCGCATTTATACCTGTAATTATGGGTATGGGAGGTAATATTGGTACCCAATCTTCAACGATTATTGTACGCGGTTTGGCGACAGGACGGGTGGGATTTGAAAATTCAGTTAAAATTTTATTTAAGGAAATCCGAGTGGGTTTAATTCTTGGGGTTTTATACGGAGTGCTCTTAGGTATTTTTGCATTTTTTCAATTCCTGGAGGCATCGCCCATGATAGGTGTTGTAGTAGGTTTAAGCATTTGTTTCTCCATGATCATCGCTGCTACAATTGGTTCGCTGGTACCATTAATTTTAAACCGTTTTGATATTGATCCGGCGGTAGCAACCGGCCCTTTTGTAACTACTGCAATTGATATTTTGGGTGTTACTCTTTATTTTTTAATTGCTGGTTATTTCATCGTTATCACTTAATTATTATTTATTATGGTCAGGGGTATCCCATTTCTCCTTTTTATAACTATCATTTGTGGACAGAATTATTCAGCAAATGTATATGGATTACCAATGGCCAAAATCCAGTTCAAATCAATCGCAGATTCGGTTATACTCAAATTTGAAACTATTGGGCTAATTGATGCTATCTGGCCCGCCAAAAACTCTTATACGACATACTTTGATTCAACACATTTTGGATTAATAACATTCAAAAAGAAAATTAAACAGGATAATCTTAAGCAATCTGTATTAATCCAATTGAAAAATAAAATACTCCAATATAATAATCAAACTAGAGATAGGTCTGATTCCACTCAAACAATGTTTACTATGTTTGCCAGATTAAACCAGCAGCACCAAGAAGACCTTGATACAAAATGGTTTGAAATTGATCACGAGGGCAAACCGATGCGAGGCAGGTTTTTATGGGGAGAAACAGAAACAATCAAAGTAAACAATACAAATATATTATGCGACCATATCCGCATGGATATGGAGTATTTAGACGAATCAAACGGGTTTTTAGAGCGTACCGACCGTTTAATGCATTATGCGCCTGACCCAGATGCAGTACGCCAAATCTGGGTGGAACGAAATGGAAATCGCCGTATTATCCAAGTAAGTATGACAGCATACGGATTTCCATTCAATTTTGTAATACAAAATGAGTAAACAGCCCTTCTTAAATACCTACGGAAGGCAAATACTAATCTGGTCAGTTATTACTGCGGTTATTGCTATTGCCTTAAATATGGGAATTGATCAAAAAGTAGTTGTTTTTGGAACAGTTGTTATTGGTGTTTTTACCCAAGCATTCGCTGGATTAGCAGCACTAATTGCTACTATTCCATTAATTGGTCCATTTATCATTAAAGTATTGGCCATTCCTTTTTTCTGGATTTTAAATGCACTGGGCTATTTTGTTGGGGCCGTCGCTATAAAAAAAGGTTATCGAAGCGAATTCACTAAATCCCGCATACTTACCTTAGCATTATTGATAGGAATAATTATAGGCTATATTATCGGGCATTTGGTCCCAATGCGCTAAATTTCCAACCAATAAATCATGAATATACTTGTTTTACACGGGCCCAATCTGAATTTGATTGGAACTATTTCAGCCCATATTGGCCAACGGATAACTTTAGATAAAATTAATACTGGCTTGCGTCGCCATGTTCGCAATTCGGAGACCAATTTAAAAATTATGCAAACACATAAAATATTTCAGGCAATCAATTTTATCCAACGAAATCGTAATTGGGCCAATGGCATGCTTTTTGCGCCTATGGCATGGGCAAGATATGAATATTCCATAGTTGATGCGTTACAGATCGCTAATATTCCAACGATCCAATTATTATTCCCAGATGGATTTAGTGATATAGACAAAGACAATTCAATATTCTCTGATACGTGCAAATCAACTATAAGTGGGGCCCCAGATCAAGTTTATATTGATGGTATTAAGGCTTTACAGAAACTATCTTGATTCATTGAAAAAGTATTTGTTCTTAATATTGGCTTCTTTTGTTGCCTGCACAAAACCCCTGTATGAATCTCCCCGACCTGAATTACCTATTGTAAATATTATTAATCCTTCCATTAGTATTTCCAGTGACGGTCTTACAGCAACAATTATTACCGATCAGGAATTGACAGGGATGGACTCTTTAACAACATTAGCAAAACAGCCTATCCCCGTTAGAGATTTAATTGAAATTGCTCACCCGGGATTACATGATTCTTCCATGGTAATGTATGCAAATGTGTTTTCTTCGAAAATAACGGCTAGGGAATTAATTCGTTCATTATCCAAACTAAAAAACCACAGCAATCAAATCATGGTCACGTATACAGTGGATACAAGCGTTATAATGCCCAAAATTCGTGCTTTTTTCACGAAAACTGAGCCTAACCGCCCTATTGAGCCATTATTTGATAAAGGTGGCATTATTCCCGATTTTTACCATATTTCACCAACAATCGCATTAATACTACCTTGCAAAGGTTTATCTGTGCCCCAAAAAGCATCCAGACTGCCCAATGCCCCTAGAAATTATCGTGCTGGAATTCATAGAGGGATTGACTTTTTTTCTAACTGGGGTACAGCGGTACAATCTGCTGCGGATGGTATTATTATTCGTTCTGATTTAGATTTTAAGGAAGTTCCTGCTAATTTCAGACTTGAACTTCTAAATCGGGCTGCAAAACTTGATCGTACCCCTTCTGATATTTTTAACGCTGTGCTATTAGGTAAAGCAGTAGTCATTGATCATGGATTCGACCTATTCCCCGGATACCGTTCCATTACTATTTATGCACATCTTTCTTATATAAATCCAAAAATAAAACCAGGTTATCAAATAAAAGCGGGAGAAATATTTGCAAAGACTGGAAATACAGGAACGCGCGCTAGTACCTTGGGAAAGCGTGATGAATCCCATCTTCATTGGGAACTTATTTTACAAGATGGGCAAGGAGAATATTATTTTGGTCAGAGTTTAACTTATGAAAAGCTATACCCAGCTCTTCAATCTCTTTTTAATGATTAAGATTTGGCCCGCACTATATTTTCTGCAATTTTCTTATCATTGGGCAATACCTGCTTTGCTAATTCATAGCATTCAATTGCCCGTGGACGATCACCGACCAGATAAAATACTGTACCAAAATAATCTAATATCATACCCCAGCGAAGGCGGATTGCCTCTTCAGTAGCCCCCATTTTTTCTAATTGTTCTATTAAAAATATTTGAACCTCAGGATTGTTATACTGACTATAATGAAGTCCGGCAAGTGCTAATGATTTAAGGTCAATATCATCCTCAATCTCAGCGTAATCCATCAATTTATTTAAAATTTTCCGATCCAAATTCTCCATGCCGGGCGAAAGGTAACGTTTGATAAAATAACTCAAATTTACATACTGCCCCATACTGTGTTTCTCATCTGGATTGAGCAACAATTCTGCAGCTGAATTCTGACTGGTCTCTTTCGTTATACTAAGCCTGTTTGCAATGACAGGATTCATTGGTTTTGCCGGTTTCCACCATTGATCTACAAAAGTCTGAAGCGCTTCTTCTGTCTGATCAGCATGACATTGAATGCATGCGGACTCAAACCCTTGTGATTGATCGTAGACAGGACGGGGAATAGAAACAGTATGATCTGATCGTGTAAACCTGATTTCACTCCCAATACCTTCGTGTTGACGAAAGGGCATATGGCAGGAAATACATTTACTACCGGTTGAGTTTTGATTATGAAATGTATGGATGGATATATTTTCCTTTTTTGCCATATGGCATGCTGTACATTGCCGATCGTCAAACCTATCCGCTAATATTTGTCGATTGATATCTTGATAATTCTGGCTGTGAGGATTATGGCAACTGATGCATGTCATTGATCCGTTGATAAAGCAATCGCTAAACAAATGGTTTTGCTGGTACCCAAATGTTTTGATCCTGCCGTCAATTGCATAGGGATTTTCATTACCCAGCAACATTAATCGAAGTGAATAAAATTCTTCCAAATTTTGTCCGGGGAGATAAGCATTTTTGATCGGTGCTTTTACTGCATGGCACTGAAAACAAATATTTAAACTTTCTCTTGGTGAAATACCTGCTATACTCTTGATTCCAATAGTGGTAGGGTTTGCAATCATTCCACTTACTATTTCAGCCATGGTTGTTACATGTTTTTTCGCCGGGCCATGACACGATTCACAGTTTATTGCTAAGGTGGTGAATTGTGTATTGTATGTTTCTCCCACTTTTTCCCCAACAATCTGACTACCGTGGCAGTTTTGGCAGTTAGATATATCCTCTATTTCGCCTAATACACGATGGGGCGGCCAATTGTATAATTGACTCATAGATATACGCTTATCTGCTTTTTTCCATTCTTCGCTGTTTTTTACCTGTACAAACCAGGCATTCTCGTCACGACTAAAGTCAAACGGTAAAAACCTATAGGTACCATCTTCAAATTCCCCAAAATATGTTTGCGTACCACCACCATACATGAAGCCACCACCAACAACGGCTTCAACTTTGATGATCTGCTGATCTCCAGTTGTGTTATCAATTAACCGAAATTGATAATTGTTACCTTTTTTTTCAGGGTAAATGGTAACATCTGATAATTGAATCGAATCCCCGTTAAAGGGGGCAATTACGGTTACATCTGTTGGGCTGCCTCCCGCTTTGGCATGCGTAGAATTTTCCCATTGTGAATAAATATCCGGATGGCAGGATTGACACTGCTTGGATCCAATAAAATCAGAAAAGGAAACTTGTGATATTTTTTTGTCAAATGCTGGTTGAGGAATCTGAAATGGTTCCTGTTCTTTTTTATTAGAGCAACCAGGTATAAAGATACACAGGAAAAAGATGCATTGAGAAATCAGCCGATTATTCATATAGGCAAATTAATCAGAAATTAATAAAAAAAAGCCCCGCAAGTGCGGGGCTTCTTTATTTGTATTAATTGTTATGGTCTTTTAGAAACCAACGTTCAGTGTAAGAACGGTATTCCCATCAAAGAACTTTGCAGGAATATAGGCATAATCTATTGATGCATTGATTCCGAGTATCCTCTGAAGGTATACTGACCCACCGAATGAAACACCTGCAAAAATATTCTCGATTTCAGCTTTGCTTTCATCAACAGTGGTTGTGCCTAAATTATCTTGAATATTTACTTCTCCAAGATCAGATAACATACCGACTCTGGCCGTTGCAAGTCCTGGTAAGCTAAAAGCACCCATTAATTTCAATTTATCTTGATCAAAATTGTTGCTTTCATATGTACCACCAAATGACAAAGCACCAGCTTTATAGGAAACGCCTAATTCCATCAGCATTGGAACATCGAACTTCGCGGGTTCAACTTTATATGTGCCAACCTGCCGATCACTTCCTACAGCAATGGCGTCAACCAATAGACCGGAGCCATTGTAACGCATTGGGCGGCCAAAATTTCTTACAGCAACACCAACATCCAATCCTGAAACATCTAGGAAGTCAGAGTATTGAACACCGGCATCTATAGTAATGGCATTACCTTTTACCCGTTTAAAACCTTCACTGGTTGAATTGACACTAAGACCCATAGATGTTTTTGTAGACATCATACGCGAGTAGGTCAACCCAGCAGTAAAGTTAGAGGGTTTGAACATTTCACCTGTTCCATCAGGCGAAAACACGGTTGTTACCGGTATTTCATCAATATCAATAGACCGTATGTTCACACCAAAGGCATTATTACCGAATTTCATCGTCGCGCCTGCAAATAAAACAGACATATCAGCAATGTATGATCTATTGGAAAATGATGTTTCCACAGTCGATCCCATGCGAGCCACACCAGCTGGATTCCAAAATGTTGCACCTACACCACTGGCATTGGCAACTGCGCCACCTCCAGTTAAGTATGATGCTCCTTGTGGGATCAGAAGCTGACTTGCACCAGCAGTACCATTACGCATACCGCCTGCTTTTGCACCTCCATATTGGTTTTGCCCTTGAGCTACTAGAGAGCCCATCAGGAAAGCCAACACAAATGGAATTGTTATTATTCTTTTATTAATCATATTATTAATTCTCCTTCTGAGCCTTAGTAGCGTTTCGCCCATTCTTCTTCAGTAACAAGCGCAAGCTTCAGTACTTTTGATCCATAAGATCCCATATCAACATGAATGATATAAACGCCACTTGCAAGTGGGAATTCATTGGCATTTCTCATATTCCATGTTTGATATTGAGTATTTGTACTCTTCTCGAAGTTCGCTACCATAACACCAGCCATATTAAAAACACGGAACACAACTTTACCTGTCGTAGGTAGATGGTTGAAAGTCACGTATTTCGGAGCTGGTAGTTCTGCACTGGAAATCTCAAGATCATGGTACCCAAAGTATGGATTCGGGAATACATTGACCTTTTTAACATCATCTGCTATAGATGTAGATTCAACTTTTGGTGCATCAACGCTGAATACGTCATTGGGTTGGTTGGTTTTGTTGGTAATAATTTTAACAACTGTACCTAATTCCGGCTTCAGATCTGCATTTGGAATACCAGCAGTTTCTCCATCAATCGTACCATCCGATACATCATCCAAATTCCAGACAAACCAAATATTACGACCCATGAGTTCCGGTCCATAAGAACCGGATTCCCAATAGTCAGCACCTGTTGTACCTGTTATGTAACTCCCATCTGCATCCGGCGTTGCAGGGCCACCACTGGCAATACCAGCAGCGATGGATTTTGCTAACCAGTCTTGATAACCACTTTCATCATCTCCAGCTGCATTACCTGCTGTTTCCCAATTCGCTGGTAATCGAGGATATACCCAGTCCGTATATGGATCATTCGACCCACCAGAACCTGGATGATCATTTGGATGTAAACCCCATTTCTCATTTCCATCATAGTCATAGGACCATAGAGGGTAACGATAGCCTTTTGTAACGTTCCATACTTCAAATGGAACTCTAATCAATGACCAAGTAGTATATGCTAAATATAGATAGTTGTCATCTTCATAGGTAAAACGATATTCAAAATCATAAGGAATGAGGTATTTCCATTTACTTCCGCGAATGATTCGACTGATCATCGTATTATAGCTATTCGATGAGGCACCACCGCCATGGAAGAACCAGGCTTTACCATTGGATTGGTTAACACGACCAGTATAAGAAGTTGGAAATCCGCCCCAGTCCTGCGAACCTTGTAATGGCGGATCCTGTGCACCGCCACCATGAGCTGTCACTAGAAAGTTTTTAAAGGCATTTGGCGGACCTGTAACCTTAAAGGTTAAACCGTCAGCTGCAGGAAAACCAGGATCTGAGAATTCAGCTCCCTGTGAATATCCTGATAGAATTTCGCTGCCAGTGGTAGCGTTGGTAACATTCCAAAGTATATTACCCGATGCTTCATCCGTTGCAAACGAAACCTCATACGTATTGCCAGTAAGAACACCAGGATCAATTACTTCAATCCGAGCTTGTCCGTCACTGGTACCAGCTGTATGGGTCATATCTATATAATCACCTGAATCAACTGTATATGCTTTACCTGGATCTGGAAGTTTTGGTGTCACAGAAACGCGGGTCATAGAGGATTCGAGTGATTTAAACGGTGAGTTGGCATTATCTGGCAAATAAGAATAAGCACTAACACCAAAATGATATGGTCTATCATTGGTAATCGGCCGACTTCTCAATGCATCTGTTTTAATAACAACAACACGGCTAATTCCATTATCACTACCAACGTGCGCAGGTTTTTCAAGCACAAGACCCGTAGCTGGGTCTACTGCTTTTTCTGTAATAACCATCACACCATTCGCTACATCATATTGAGCGATCAGTGCTCCCTCTGAACCAGAGGCAAGAGGATTCGGCAATTGGTAAATTTTATAACCTTCAAAAGCAAAGCCTTTATTGACCGCCGACTCTGTTTTACTATAAGCAGCTGTCTCAGCCCAGTTAAGGGTAATATAGCCATCACCTTCAAAGACAGACACAACTGGTGGAGTCGGTGGAGTCGGCAATGAAAAATTATTATCATATGCAAACTGTGCATAGATGTCATTGTATTTCAGTACTGTAATGGATGAAAGATTATCACCACCCATACCACCAATGAGACCAACGACAACATCCTGTGTATCATTAATCGCCATTTGAAATGGTCCTGTATTCATCACCAGGCGCCTATCGCCAGGTGGCAAAATAATCCCATCAATCCAGCCTGTACCTGTTGGCGGGTCACCCGCCAAAACATATTTCTCGGCCAAACCTGTAAGTGGGTCCACAAAGGGGTTCTGAGTTGGATATGGAGGTCTTGGTAAAAACCCTTCCATCAAGTTAAACCACTGCAATGTACCTGCATATACGCGGGTATTTGGGTCACTCACTGAAGAACCAGCAGCGAAGTATACAAAACTGGTCATTCCCAGCGTATCTAGGTCACCATCGCCGTCAGCATCTACTTTTGGACCTTCTAAAAAGTCATAACCACCGGCAGGCACGGGACTACCGTAGTTATCAAAAAATGTTTCATCAAATGTATTACCATTATATACATACCCAAGACTTAAGGTGGTATCACATCCGACATAGTCATCTGTGTACGTTCCTAGATCAGGATCGGACCACTGCGTAAAATAAACGGTGTCCAGCTTAGCAGTTGCCGGGCCGCCAGGTAATCCAGTATAGATCATACGAGCACGTTTGAAAAACATACTGGATAATGGGTTGGAAAATGGATAATCATATCCCCACATAGACATCTGCATTTCAAAACCGATTGGAGGAGAACCCCAACCACCTTCGGATACACTGACTGCTTTCCCGGGGTAATTCGGATCATGTTCATCTGGTAAGTCATTGGCGACCAACCAAACAGTTTGATCAGCGCCTGGAATACCAGGAATATCACCGTCCCATTCGAGTGTTTCAGTATTCCATGTTGCAGCAGTAAATGTACCGTCTCCATTGACATCATCGTAAGGCGCACCTTTATCTACCGGCCAATGTTCCCAGTCATGTTTGTATTGTGCTTTCGTAGCTGCAATCTGTGCTTCTGTTACTGAAGTAGCAGCAATATTCTTAACAATGGCTACATCAGATGTCAGATCTCCAGTTTCCCAGTCTCTTCTCACACGCCAGATCTGCTGGTCGCGCCAGTTTTCTGAGTAAAGGCTTTTCAAAATAGTAGGGCTACCATTAGTAATCACCGCCGGATCCCGAAGGACCTTACCAGATTTAAGACCGGTATTGTACATGGAACCATTCACGCGAATTTTCGGTTCACCATCACCTGTTCCATCGGTTAGTATATAACCATCTGCGTCTTTACCGAATTCATCATCTGCTCTCACGCCCCAAAGAATACCTTCGGCAAAAATGACATTTGCCATTCCTTTGGGATAATCCCCAGCTGAACCATGGGAAGTACCATTCCATTGGAAAAACCCCTGGTGTTCTACTTGAATCGACCAGCTGTTAATATTGAAAAACGTACTTTTTGGGCCATCGTCACCTTTAAACAGACGACTAGGACCTGTTTTACCTGCCTGGCGATCTCCTTTTATTTCTTCAGCAAATAATGCTGAAGTCAAAAGAAATGCACCAGTAATTACTAAGGTAATTGCTTTTCTAAGATTCATAAAACTCTCCACTGTTTTGTATGGCATAATCAACCCTCCTAGAAGGAGACCTGCATACCCATTTTAATTTCACGAGGAACGCCAAACAGATCAAAACCATGGTCATTCAACCAGTGGTTACGGTTGGCCAAGTTAATCTTTTGATACATTTCTACATATTCTGGTCCACGACCTTCAATAATCAAGGAACTCAATGCTGGATCACTTAAGAAACCATCATCATATGCATCACCTGTACGGTTATAAACATTAACAATATGTTTCGTATTCAGCAGATTGGTTACTGTTGCATAAAGCTTCACATTGATATTCATAACCCTGACAGTCTTATCTACACCAAGATCTAGATTAAATATAGATGGTGTTGTTGAGGAATTAATCGCCTCTTGCGGAGCTCTGTTCCGGGGATCATTATCAGAAAGCAACGCCCCTTCACCTGCATCTCGCTGACCCATAGAGCCATCAGAATATGTATACGGATGTCCACTATTATAAGAAGCAATAAGATTAACACCAAAATTGTTGGTAAGTACATTACCAGTTCTTCCAGTTCTGTAATCTACAATTGCACTTGCTTGATGGCGTTGATCATAACGCGTGGCAGCAATCATTGTTGGTTTACCCCATCCAATGGTTCCCAGGGTAGGATAAGAGTTTGTGCCTCTTACATCCTGGAATACATAGTTGGCAAACACTTGAATATTGTTCACACGATTAGTTTTAAAATCAAGTTCTATACCGGTAATCTGCGAAAAATCACTATTCACATAATTGGTGTGATCCCGCAATCCGTAGAAGTTTTCTGTTGCATCAGGTTGATACACATCTCTACTGATCTGATCTTTCGGGTTCCGTGCAAATACGGTAACGTCAAGAGAAGCAACATCACCAATCAATGTGCCATAGCCCATTTCAAATTTTGTTTCTTGGGTTGGCTTTAGGCCCCAGGAAGAGTATCCTGAACCACGACTGCGATATAGCCGGTACATAGGAGCCATTTGAACATAGCGACCATAATTCAAGTGAAAAGATGCTACGTCCGTAATTGGAAATCCAAGTCCAAGTCTAGGCAGTATATAGCTCTGCGTTGGCATTTCCTTGAAACCATATTTTGGATCTTCAGCAGCCACAATCGAGTAATTTTTATCCAATGGTGGATTGTCATAGTCTTTTAAGTCCACATTGGCTTGGTTAATCGCTTCATAACGTAACCCGGCATTCACAACCAAATCACCTGCTTCGAATTTGTCATTTAGATAAAAAGCCATATTCCATGGTTTACGGGGTTGGTCATAATCCTGACAATTACCACCATCATCACAATCTCTTCCCAAAGGATCATAACCGATCCAGGAAGCAAGGCGTGCCGTAACAACTTCTAATTCTGCTCTTTCATTCTGAGCAACAACCGCATCATACAATGTTGCATCCTGACCGATTTTAGAGTTCAAAGAGTTGATTCCGCCATAGCTATAACGTTTATAATTAAATGCAGTATAATCAGCACCTACCTTTACTTCATGCTCACCCATCTGACTTACAAATTCAACATCCATTCCAATGTAACCATCTTCACCTTTACTATAGCCACCTCTACGGGCGCCATCACGAGCAAATCTGAAGCCATTAATATTATACTGGTAAGGTTCAACATACTGGAATGCTTCAGTGTAAGCTTCTCCAGGTGTTCCAAAATGCCTGGCCCAATTCGTATCCACTTCGGCTACTTTATCATGGTCACCCCAAGCCAGCCAATCTTTTAATGTACTTGTATGTCCTTTTGTAAACTTACCTTTTTCTTCAAATTTCTTATCATAAGATTCATATTTACGACCCACTAATTTCACATTAGAACGTATGTAAGTACTGGTATTAAGAAAGTATGTGCTTTTTAGATTTATCAAATAGTTTGAATTAGCACTCTCGTGTCGCCGTGTATTAAACATATTCTTAATCGGCAACCCAGCGCCTGAAGATGTACCTGCGGAATAAGCACCTGAAAGACGAAGTACAAGCGGGTTGTAGTCAAATGTCATGGTACCATTAAAATTCGTCCAATTACTTACATTGTTAAACGCACCACTTTCATTATTTACACCAGCCAATATATCTGTACCAGCGGTATAAGCACCATCATGATCTGTATCTGTAAAAGCCATTGAGCCTTTTTCATTCAAAACCACATAATCCTCAGATGGAGTCAAACCACCAATTTTATCAGGAATTGGATTCCCACCTGCGATTGTAAAGGGCGTAAACCATCTGCTGGTAGTACTATAATTATCTGTACCTGTCATTCTTAATGCACCAAAAAAGCGAATTTTGTCACCAATTGGTCCTTGAACAGTCATTGTCATATCTTGGTCACCAACAGCATATTTACCACCATCTTGTTCCATAAGTACTGATGCGGAAAATCTGCTACCGCCTGTTCTCAGTGACTGTTGAACAACACCTGCATTCGCTTTACCAACACTGGCATCGAAACCACCAGTTTGAACTGCAATAGTTTCCAGTGCTTCCGGAATGGCATTCGAAACAACTTTGCCACCAGCGCCAGCCATAGATGCTCCTTCTAAGGTATAACCAATTTCTTCTCCGCGACTACCGCGAATATGGAGACCGTCATGCATACTCACAACGCCGGCTTGACTGGCCACCATGGATGTCACATTACGCACAGCGTAATTTTCAATGGCTTCTGCATCAATGGTTCTTGCCATGTTTGTTTGGTTAACTTCGATCAATGGTTTTTCAGCAGTTACCTCAACTGTTTCACCTTCAACTGCTGCTACTTCCATATCAAAATCTTGATTGGTTGTTAAACCAATAGTTACACGTATATTGGATACAATTTGGGTTTTGTAACCGATATAGTTAACCCTAATGGTATAAACACCAGGCTGCACATCTAATACATAGTATGTTCCATTTTCATCTGTTGCTGCACCCATTGAAGTCCCTTCAACGATTACATTGGCACCAACCAGAGGCTGGCCATCAGATGAAACAGTACCACTAATTTTACCTGCCAAGTTCTGTGCAAACAGACCTGCAGTAAACATAGTAGCCAAGAACAATATTGTGAGTTTTTTCATATTAATCTCCACGTTGCTGTTCAAAATTGGTTAAAGATCGTCTATAATTCTTTATATTTTCCATAACTGGGCGCAATAGTGCCCCAGGCAGTTCCCTTACCGTTGGCCGAAAGCTAAGTGAATTATCACTGCCTGTGCAAACTTTTTTTATATTTGATTTTCGGGGGTATTCTGGAATGTTAAATTAAAGTGTTTCACGACGAAGTCGAGCGGAATTCCACACTACATTTATAGATGAAAAAGCCATAAGTGCTTCCGCTAAAATAGGGTGTAAAACACCAAAAATTGCCATTGGGATTGCAATTAAATTGTAAATACTGGCCCAAAACAGGTTTTGCCTGATTTTACGGAATGTTTTGTTCGAGAGGGAGATTGCTTTTTTCACCTTCGATAAATCACCTTTGATTAAAATAATATCACCACTTTCCACAGCAATATCCGCGCCTGTTCCCATGGCAATGCCCACATCCGCCTGAGCTAAGGCTGGCGCATCATTAATGCCATCACCAATCATACATACTACTTCTCCGCTATCCTGAATTGATTGTACTGTTTTTGATTTATCAGATGGCATTACTTCTGAAAATACTTTTTCAATTCCAATCTCGTTTGCCATGACTTCAGCCACATTTGCTTTATCTCCGGTAAGCATTACTGTTTTGTATTGTTTATTATTCAAGTACTGAACTAGACCGTTGGAATCGGGTCTGATTTGGTCTTGCAAAACAAAAACCCCATAAACAGTTTCATCAACGGCCATAAATACATGGGATCCATGTGCATCAAAATCACCTTGGTACCCAACATATTCTCGATCCCCAACTTTTATTTTGGAGCCACCTAATACCGCTTCCATACCTTTACCAGGTATAGAAAAAACATCCGTTACATCGTTTAATCTAATTTGTTTCCCCTCGGCAAAGCGCACAATCGCTTTTGCAAGTGGGTGCGTAGAATTTTTTTCAACACTGGCCGTCATTCGAATTACGTCCGTTTCATCTTTTTCCCCAAACAATTTGACTTGTATTACTTCTGGGAGACCAGTTGTTAATGTCCCCGTTTTATCCAATACAATAGTTGTGACTTCGCTCATACGCTGTATTGCAGTCCCACTACGAATTAGAATACCATTTTCCGCTCCTTTTCCACTACCTACCATTAGTGCTGTAGGCGTGGCAAGCCCCAAAGCACAGGGGCAAGCAATAACGAGCACAGCAACAGCAGCAAAAAGAGCCATTGTTGTACCGGAAACATCCAGATTAATCCAAGGAAAAAAATTCAGAAAAAATTGTGCCCCCTTTCGCATCAAATCTGGAGCAATCATCCAAAATGAAAACGTAACCATTGCTAGCACTATTACAATCGGAACAAAAACAGCTGTTACGCGGTCTGCAAAGGCTTGGATCGGAACTTTGGTGGTCTGAGCTTCTTCCACCATTTTTGCCATTTGGGCAATAAATGTGTCCCTGCCCACTTTTGTTGCTTTTACTTTTAATACACCATCTAAGTTTATAGTGGCGCCAATAACATGGTCATTTACTGTTTTTATAACAGGTGTTGATTCCCCGGAAGTAATCGATTCATCAATTGTGCTTTCTCCATCAATAATAACTCCATCGGTGGGGATCTTTTCACCAGCTAAAACATGCATGATGTCACCGGATTTTATTTGCGAAACAGGTATTTCCTTTTGCTTAGATCCAACAATAATCCTGGCATTTTTAGCCCCCAAATTGAGAAGCAGTCTCATGGCGTCAAAAGAACGTCCTCTGGCCTTTAATTCAATATAGCGACCAGTTAAATGAAAGGATATAATCATTCCCGCAATCCCAGCAAAAGAATGAATATTCATTCCAAATGCTTTTAATACTCCCGTAACCAGACAAGCCACAGATCCCATTGCAATCAGAACGTCCATATTCGGAGAAAGATGTACTGTTGATTTCCACGCTGATTTGATAATGTTTCGACCAGGCAGCAGTAAAACAACCAGGCTGAGTACAATCATACCATATATATATAATGTTGCATTAGGCCACATAATCCCTGAAAGCCATTTTGGGATCATCCACACCATCATAATTACCGAAGGAACCCAGGCAAAAACCATCCGGTTTTTTGCTTGGATCAGATCTTTATCCGGTTGACTATCTTCTGGCAATCCTATTTTTTCTATTAACTCTGCTTCATAACCTGTTTTCTGGACGGCTTGAATTAATCGATCAATTTCCACTTCGCCCTCAATATGGGCTTTTTCAAGCATTAGATTGACAACCGCCTTTTTTACACCTTCCGCTTGATACAGTGCCCGTTCAACAGTAGATACACATGCAGCACAATGCATGCCTGTAATTTTTAATTCTATTGCTGGGGTCGTCACGGTTTACTGCAATAAAAATCTATTACCAACAAATATATGTCCTTCTTTTAATACACGAGCATACCATCCCCGGCGATTCATAATTACTGCCATAAATTCTGGACCACGTTGCGTTCCAATATATGGTAGCTTATATAAATTGGTACATGGTTCACAAATAAATGAGATTTCAATTTCCGCTTCACCTATCAAATACTTTTGCCCTGCTGTAATTTCCTTATAATCAATATTGGTAATTGTAAGATTTTCCCCCACATCCCCTGGTTTTACCGGCCATCCTTCCTGGTTAAGCTGATCTAAAACATCAGTTGAAATAATCATCACCGCCATATCGGGATCATTATCTTTTTTCTTTTTGCGAGCGCGGTTATAATCGCCCTCCAGGCCTTCTTTTTTTACCCAGACTTGGTCTACAGGTATTTTTGGTAACCCTACCTCACCTGGGGTATCTGGTTTGACGCTAATTTGAATGATAGATGCAGACATACTTTTATTCCTTATTAAGATTGAATTTAAGTGTAATTACCCCGCCCAGTCCAAATTATCCATTGTTGAAAGCAGTTCCCGTTTTAATTTTCTTATCTTCAAAATCAACTATTCAAAGAGAAATTCAGCTTGAGGAGAAATTTCATGAAACAGTTTTTACTTATTTATCTATTTACATTCTTGTTTGGACAGCAGAATATTCAATTGCCGATGAAAATCATGGGTGTGCGTTATAATCGATCCATACCTAAACCAGAAGAAATCATGGGGCATCAAATCGGTACACGTCACACAAGAACGGATCAGGTTGTGGATTATTTCGAAGCACTTGCATCCCGCAGCAATCGCATCATTTTAAATGACCATGCTCTAACCCATGAGGGCCGCCGGTTGATTCATGCCATTGTAACTCATCCGGATAATCACAAGAATTTGGAAACAATTCGAGAAGCAAATTTAAAATTGTCGGACACACCTGATTCAATGAGTGACCAGGATTTAAATAAAATGCCTTTGGTGGCCTATCTTGGATTTTCTATTCATGGAGATGAAGCTAGCGGCACGGAAGCATCTTTACTGTTACTATATCACCTCGCGGCTGGATCTGGAAAACAAATTGATGATATATTAAAAAATACCGTATTAATCATTGATCCAATGTTTAACCCTGATGGCCGTGACAGATTTGTTAATTGGGTTAACGGTAATCGTGGTAGAGTACCCACTATCGACACCCAAGACCGGGAACACAACCAACCATGGCCACGAGGTCGCACCAACCATTATTTATTTGATATGAACCGGGATTGGATGCCTGTAACCCAACCTGAATCTAATGGTCGCATCAAATTATTTCACCACTGGCGACCACAATTCTTACTAGATGCTCATGAAATGGGCGGCAATTCTACTTTCTTTTTCCAACCCGGAATCCCCAGTCGAAATAATCCCAACACGCCAAAAGGCACCATTGAATTGACTAACAAACTTATTCCCTTCCACGCCAAACGCTTGGACAGTATCCAATCAATGTATTATTCTCAACAATCCTATGATGATTTCTACTATGGAAAAGGGTCCACTTTTGGAGATATCCATGGATCAGTTGGTATCTTATTTGAACAGGCATCTTCACGGGCACTAGAATCAGAAACTAATCAGGGGCGTCTTGTATATGCCTTTACAATCCGTAATCACTATATGTCTACACTAGGTACCTTAGATGGCCTGGTGGCCCTACGTAAAGAATTCCTAGCTTATCACCGGGACTTCTATGCCACGGCACCTGATGCAGCGAAGAAAAACCAAGTAAGGGGATATTTGGTCAGTTTAAAACAAAACAGGACTCGTGCTCAAATGTTGATTCAAAACCTGCAAAAACACCGGATTGTAGCCCATGAATTGAAAAAATCTATGACCGTAAAACAGGCCAAGTTTAATCCGGGTGAAGCCGTGATTATTCCATCAAATCAACCGCAAACACGATTTTTAAAAGGGATTATGGAACGTGTGACTGCATTCGAAGATTCATTATTCTATGATGTATCTGCCTGGACCCTACCTCTTGCCTACGGTGTTGAATATTATGAACTGAAACAAAATCCCAACGCATATATAGGTCCCCAATTGGGTATGGTTGACTTAGATGGCGGAATGCTTATTGGGGGAAAAGCAAAATCCGCCTATCTTATGAAATGGGATCGGTATTATGCCCCAAAAAGTCTTTATAGTATTATGGACTTGGGAATTCGTCCAAGACTCACCACACAAGCCTTTTCAGCAGTTATTGATGGAAAAGAAATGGAATTTGATCGAGGGACTATTGTAATCCCTGTTTACCAGCGGGATGCAGATGCTACGATTTCTCAAGAAGATATTTATAAAATGATGATTTATTTGGCGAAAACAGATCATGTTAATATATACGCATCTAACACAGCTTCTACACCATCCGGGCCAGATTTAGGTGGAGCATATCAAGGTGTATTGCAAAAACCGACAGTGGCAATTCTTTCTGGAGATGGCACTTCTTCCTACGGTGTGGGAGAAGTATGGCACCTTCTGAATTTCCGCATGGGAATACCAGTTTCACTGCTGAATGCAAAACAGTTAAATACCGGTAAGTTATCAAAATACAATACTATTATTGCGCCAGATGGTTTCTATGGCAATCTGGATTCCACAGATATCAAAACATTAAAAGATTGGGTTCGCAACGGAGGAACTCTTATTGCTACTCAAACCGGATCTCGATGGGTAGTTAATAAAAAGATTTTAAATGAAAAGCTAAAAAAAGGCGATACGCAGACTTTAGACATTCCTTATGACCAAGTGCCAATGGTTACCGGTGCCCAGCGGATTGGCGGTGCTATTTTTGAAGTATCTTTGGATAATACACACCCCATAGCTTATGGATATAACAAGAAAACCCCCATGTTTAGGCGTGGAGATACTTTTTTTGAATTATCTACAACTGCGGCTGCTAATGTTGGACGTTATACAAAAACCCCTCTTCTCAGCGGGTATATATCTGAAGAAAAACTCAAAGAGATTCAAAACAGCGCCTCCATTATTGCCCGCAGACAAGGCGGTGGCCATGTGATCTTATTTGCAGATAACCCATCTTTTCGGGCATTCTGGTATGGATCTAATGGTTTGCTTTTAAATGCCGTTTTCTTTGGACAGGCTTTTTAAAAAATCATTATTTGCTTATAAACAAAAAACCCCCTTATCAATCCAGGGGGTTTTTTATAAATCTAAATCGTAAAACGAGACTAAAATGCTCTAATCTTATTTTCAAATTCTGTTTTTAAATCATTGGCCATTAATTTAATACGACTTTTAATTTCATTGTTCGCCGGAATATCAACCCAGGTTTCATTGCCAGAGAATCGACCATATGTTTTTACAATTGCCCGAACAGAATAGGTACCGGCGCCACTGCCTTTTAATCTGGCTTCTAATAATAATTGATACCTGATTTCTTTAATACCCTCTAATATTTCTTCATTGGATAGTGCCGGGTATTCATACTTGCATTCGATTACGGCGCCATTGCCTCGATCATGTGTACGATCAACCAAAAAGCGATGACGGTTAAGAATTTTACTTGATAAATCATTATAATCATCTAGAGTTGCTGTCCCGATTGTTAGTCTATATTCGGTTATAGTACTGGATGGCGCACCGCTGCAGCTAAACCACACTAAAGAGCACACACATAAAAGGATATATAGTTTTTTCATTATAATCATATCCAAATATTAACAAAAAAGGGGCCCATTTGGGCCCCTTTTTTATTCAATTTAGAATTGAGGTTTAATGTAAATCCGCATCTGTTAGCGGAGTCACTTTCTCCCATTCAATAGTAAACCCGCGACTTGTATATCCATTCTCACGGATTTTACCAGCTGTTCCCGGCGTACCTATAGCATCTTGACCACCAAAGGTATAATTTTCCATCAGTAAGATTTCAAGTTCTTTACCAGGGATTGCTAGCATTGTGGGTGTACCCTTAACCAGGTCACCCCAACCGCGACGATCGGTATAACCAGTATAAGGATGTTGGAGACATCCTTCTATGATTTTTTCATATTTGTACTTGGCCCATAAGGAACCGCCATCCAACGCATTGGGAGCATCAGCAACAGTGCCGACTCCATCAGCGGCGGCAGCGGCTGTTAAAGCACCATTACCAACACGCGTGATGTTGATCAATGTTGCTGCAGTCGCTCCATCATTTGCACGAAGAGCAGCTTCCGCTTGCAAAAGATCCAATTCCGACTGGTTAATGTCCTTCATGGGACCTTGAAGTCCTTGATCAACAGCATAGTCTCTTGTTCTATTGAACAAGTAATAAGTCTGATGATAGGTACCACGAGATGCAATTAAACGGGTACGATACTCATTTTTAGCATAAAGTCCCTGAGTCTGTTTTCCATCGGCATCCAGTGCGCCTGTAATACGGGCATCATCAGTTTCCATTGAATAGGCTTTACGCCCAGCTATGGTTGCATCAGAGCCGTCACCTAACCAGTTGGTATAACCATCGGATTTATCAGCAGGTCCTAGCATTTTGTAATCAGAGCGTCCCCAACTTGCAGAAACTCCAGTATAGTACTGTGTACGAGTCCACCAGTAATCACCATCACCCATGGGGGCAAAAGGTATTCCTTGTGAAGCGTGGCTTTTTATACCGGCCCAATCAGCAGCACCACGTTCCTGGCGTGTTCGGGCAACACCGGCTTTAAAACGCGCAACAAAACTATGGGCAACTTTACCCAGATCAGCAAGCGTTAATCCACTAATCTGCATCCAGTCTTCTGGTACTGAAACAGATGCGTTAGCACTACAGTCAGCAATCACTTTATCCAAAAGAGTAATTGCACCTGCCATTTGTGTATTATAATCAACCAATTCGATTGTTTGACTAAAATCGGTTGCGGCATCAATTAAGAACCCTTTATCATAGTAGATTGCAACCATACCGTTGGAAATACCCATAATAAAGGTCGCAAAAATCTCTGCACGTTTATCATCTTCCGCTGTGGCCAAAAAGCTCTTTCCACCTTCTTGACCAGCTTGTAGTGAAGCTAAGCCGTCTTTAGCAGCAGAAATTGCACCGTACCAGCTGTACCAGGGTTGTTCCAGGGCATAGGCATATCGCCATGCAGGGCTGTTATTTGCGGCTGCACGAGGTTCAGAAGCAAGTTCTCGCATGCCGTAATTTCCCCAGGAGGAAGTATTAGCATCTGCCATTACACCGGGGTTAAAAGAACCACCAGTGGTATGTACTCCCTGCCACCAGGTTAAAAATGTACTCTTGATTAATGATTCAACATCTTCAGGTTTTGCAAGAGCACGGGATTGGTCAGGCGCATTGGTATTGCTGACATCTAAGTCCGCACAACCAGACAAAGCTAAAACAGCAACCAGCGCAAGACTTGTCATTTTTTTAATAATAGTCATTTGTATGCTCTCCTTTCCTTAAAAATCTATATCCATTGTGAATGAAAACGTCCGGTAGTTCGGATATCTGTATGAATCCACACGGGCATTCACTGCAGAACCGAGCTGTCCGCCGCCACGACCCACTTCCGGATCATAGCCTTTATAATCTGTCCACGTAATGAGATTCCGGCCAACAATACCTACATTGAGACCATTTATACCAAATCCGCGCAGATCAACTAGACTGGCTAAATTATATTTAACCGCCAGTTCGCGCAGTTTCATGTATGTTCCATCTTCAACATAGAAGTCGTTCGGTGCATTTACATGATAGAGATCACGGTAATAAATAGTTGGTTTTTTCAACCCTTCTTCTTTACCATATTGATCTACATCGCCAGTAGCTGCCTCGCGAGCGCCCCATTGACGTGTATGGTTATAAATTTCTCCACCACTTTGTCCGTCAAACAAGGCATATATTGTTAAGCCTTGAAAACGGAAATTGGCATTAAATGAATAACCAAAATCCGGCACAGCAGAACCAATTTGATGAATCGTATTACCAGTATCGTCTGCATACATTATGGGACGACCCCAATTGTATGTCTGGCTCATACCTGTGCTTGTTTTGCCCCATAATGTCTTGGAAACGCCATCAGTATACGCGTTGCCTTCTCCTACCCAAACATAATATCCATCATCATTGAGAGCGAACTGACTTGAGCTTGCCTGATCTGCTTCAGGAAGGTGTTCAGCACCTGTTGCCCATTTCGTTCCCCAGAAAGATGCATATTGTGTGTTTTCTTTCATATAGAAGATCTTTGGTCCGCCTGCACTATATAGGTAAGACGGCATGCTGAATTTGGTGATGTTCTGATCATATGTATCATAATTAAAACCAACAGACAAAGACATCTCACGGGTATTTAAAACAGATGCATTCACCGATAATTCTGTTGCATCTGCTTCCAGTGTACCAGCATTTCTCCATTGTTGGCTATAGCCATAAAAACCGGCCAGTGGCACAGGAAGAAGTTGATCTTCATTTACTGTGGTGGCCTGTGTGAATTCAACAGATACGCGATCCATAATACTGAAATCGACACCAAATTCTTGTTCTGAAGTTGTTTGCGGTTTCAGGTCTTCATTCCCTAAGACACCCTTAGAAATGTTACCACCGGCTACAGACCAGGTTTCATACTGCTGTGAAAAAGCAGGACGCACACCGGCTGTTCCTGTACTGAAACGTACTTTAAATTCCGGTAAAATACCGCGGATACCGCCCCAGAAGCCTTCTTCACTTAAGCGGTAAGCGCCGCTGAACTTATAGTAGTTGTTCACTTGGTTACCGGGACCAAACAGAGAACTGCGATCCTGACGATATGTAACATCTACAATATACCGGTCTAAATAATCAGCCTGTGCACCAAAAGAAAACCCATCGGAGTTTACTTCTTGATTGGAAGACCCAACGGACTTATCCGCACCGGTACCCAATTGCGGTACATCACCTACAGCTAAGTTCCAGGCATTTCCTGAGCGATAAGTATAGGAATATCCTTCATAGTTATAGCGACCGCGGGCAATCAAAGCCAAATCACCTAATTGCGCGGCGTAGGTCATACCTACATCTCCATTAATAGACTGTTCATTTGAATTTGTTTTGGTCAGATTTCCATCATTATAGTTTGGACTTGGCGAAACTGTTTGCCAGCCCTTAGGATAGTAGTTTTTCCACAGACGGCCGGAACGGTCATAGCTCAAAGAACCTACCGCTTTTAACGTTGGTGTAATCGACCAGCTGAAATTACTCCCTAGTAATGCACGATCGCGCGTACTCACTCTATAATTATTTGCTATCTGATATACCGGGTTGGCTTCTTCCGCATTACGAGGATCAGGCTGAATATAAAATTCGCCATCAGGATTCTTCTTTAGAATATCCACATCCCAAGGGAAAAAGGTCACATCAAAGAATGCACCTGTATTGGCTTCTTCTTTAAATGATTTCGACAATAGAGAACTAAAACCCAGTTTGATACCATAGGGCAGGTTTACATCAGTGTTCAATCGAAAAGTATTCCGTTTAAACCCATCAATGTAATCACCAAATACACCATCTTCTCCTTGGTTGGAAAGACTGACAAAAACATTAAAGTTTTCAGCATTCCGACTCATAGAAAAATTGTGCTTGGTATAATTGCCATCTGAAAACATTCGATCTACATGGTTAAACCCTGGGCGACCGCCATTATCCGGTAATAGTTCAAGGCTCCCACCCACTTCTCCAGTCGATGAATATTTATAAGGCTGATCGGCAAAATAGTAGCCCACAGCCCAACTACTGTCTGAGTAAGTATTTGTCTGAGGATTTTTAGTGCCATCACGAGGATCATACGCTTCATTAGAATCAATATCAATGAAACGACCATCGGACGACAATTTATAAAAATGAGACCCGTTCGTTTCAATGGAACCATAAAGCTGATTATAGCCCTGTTCCATTTTGTAATTGAAGCGAGTTTGACCCATACCAATTTCCGAACCGCGTTTAGTTGTGATTGCAATCACACCATTCGCTGCCCGGGCACCATATTCAGAAGCACCAGAGGCGCCTTTGACAATTTCGATGCTTTGTACATCATCAGGACTAATGTCCCCCATGGGACTACCTGAAACAGACGGGTCAATAATGATACCATCAATGATATATAGCGGCGCTTGAGAGCGGCCACTAGAGTTAATACTGGTTGCTCCACGCAACTGCACCGAAGCGGCATATCCAGGTTCTCCACTGGCCTTAACCACTTTTACACCTGCAGACTTACCGCGAATCATAGATTCAACAGTCGTCGATGGTGCCAATTCCAGCACATCTGCGTCAATTTTATCAATAGCAAACGGTGTTTTGGTTTTCGTAAGTGCACCTGCCACCCCAGTTACCATAACTGCATCCATTTTCAAAACGTCTTCCGCCAAGGAAAAGTCTTGAGTCCCAGAAGCTGTTACTGTTACAGAAGCTTGTTTAAAGCCTATATAACGAGCGGTAACTTTGGCAGAGCTTAAACCAGCGGGAATAGTCAAGGTATAATTTCCATCTACATCTGTAGAAGTACCTGTCTCAGTCCCCTCAACAATCACGTTTGCACCTACTAGTTTATCACCAGTATTAGCATCCGTTACAGTACCAGAGACCTTGTATTGCGCAAAAAGCAATCCAGGTATAAGGAGTGTAACGAAGGTTAATGCAAAAGATCTACGCATTTAAATACCCTCCAAGATAATTTAATTTTTTAATGCACCTTTCATATAGAAAGGCCTTATCTAAGTCTTCAGTTGATATTAACCCATATATTAATATGTATCCAACTTTTTTTAAAAATTTATAATATAACTGTTTCGCTTATTGAAAATGGTTTGGTTTAGAAATAAAATCTTTCAACTTATTTCGATAGCTGTCAATACCTATCGTCATTATTTGAACAGTTATCGATCATAGGTAGAAACCAATGAAAAAAGCATTTGTAACTGGCGGAGCCGGCCATGTCGGTGGAAATCTTGTTAGACAATTACTAAATAATGGATGGCAGGTTCGGTGCCTGATTCATCATGATACTCGTGCACTAGATGGGCTAGATGTAGAACATGTCCAAGGTGATCTTGCTGATACTGCATCTTTAGCTAAAGACATGTCTGGCTGCAATTTTGTTTTTCATACTGCAGCTTATGTTGCGGTGGAAAATGTTAATATTCCCCTTATGAAAAAAATTAATGTAGATGGAACAAAAGCCATGTGTAAAGCTGCCTTAGAAAACCAAGTACAGCGATTTATACACTTTTCTAGTATTCATGCTTTCCAGCAGCAGCCTACATCTAATATGCTTGCTGAAGACAGGCCTCTCGTTGAAGATTTAAAAGCAGCACCTTATGACCGTACAAAAGCTGCTGCTCAAAGACATGTATTAGATGCCTGCAACCAAGGGCTAAATGCAAGTATTCTTCACCCCACCGGTATAATTGGACCTTATGATTTCAAACCCAGCCGAATGGGGCAGGTTATAAGTGATATTGCTGAACAAAAAATGCCTATTACTATCAATAGCGGATTTAACTGGGTGGATGTACGTGATGTATGTGCCACAGCCATTAATTGTATTGAAAAAGGTAAAAGTGGTCAACATTATATTGTACCTGGTGAATGGACTTCATTTGAACAAATTGCAAAAATTATTTCTGGTTTAATTGGCAAGCGAACTACATATATGACATTACCATTTTGGACTGCTTACACCGCAATACCTTTTGCTTATCTTAATGCAAAACTAAGAGGACGGCGCCCGTCTTTCAGCCGTGGCAGTCTTCGCGCTTTATCCGTTCAATGCAAGGATATACCAGGTACACTAGCACGGCAAGAAATTGGCCATCAATCAAGGCCTCTTGAATCTACGTTAAAGGATACGATTGATTGGTTAATGAAAAATGGAAAGATAGCATAACATATGCTGATCAATGAATGGCAATATGAATTAACCATTTGGATTTGGCTGGGAATCGCAGCTGGTACTTTTTTGCTTCTCATTTTTGTACGAGCACCCTATGGCCGTCATGAGCGTCCCGGTTGGGGGCCAAGGATTCCGGCAAGATTAGGGTGGGTTTTGATGGAATCTCCCTGTATAGTGGTCATGACTGTCTTTTTTGGGATCGCTGCTTCGGGTTGGAATTTGGCTGATCCAGTTGGAATCATTTTTTATATAATGTGGATGGGACATTATATACATCGCAGCTGGGTCTGGCCGGCTCGAGCACGCATCACAGGGAAAAAAATGCCAATCAGTCTCATATTATTTGCTATTGGTTTTAACGGAATCAATTCTTGGATTAATGCAGAATGGATGTTCAGCCTACATCACCCATATCCAATTGATTGGTTAACCAGTCCTCAGTTTATTATTGGTATAATTCTTTTTATTACCGGTATGGGGATTAACATTAAATCAGATAATATGCTGTTTGATTTGCGAAAAAATGGGACCACCGAGTATCAAATCCCCCATGGCGGATTATTTCAATGGGTATCCTGCCCAAACTATTTGGGTGAACTTCTAGAATGGTGGGGATGGGCCCTGGCCACATGGTCTTTAGCTGGTGTATCTTTTGCTGTTTGGGGGGTGGCCAATCTCGTCCCTCGGGCACGGGCTAATCATAAATGGTACCAAGAAAACTTTGAGGATTATCCAGTCGATAGAAAAGCTTTGATACCAAAAGTTTGGTGATATTGTAAATAGTCGGTTTCGGTATGGTTTATTCTAGATTTAACACAACTATTTGTACTTGCATTGTCCCAATTCTGTAATCATAATTGTTGAACATTAGCACATATTTTTTTGTCTTTTATGAAATATTGAATTCTTTGAATTTTGAAAAAAATATTGACATGAATGAAAACAGAATTGTATAATAAAACACACGCGTAAGTAACGATAAAAAACAAGTTAGGAGTATATTATGCATAAAGGAAGTGTAAATAAAGTGGTATTAGTTGGGCACCTGGGTGGCGACCCAGAAACACGGTATACGCCGTCCGGGGCTGCTGTGGCCAACTTCAATATGGCAACGAATGAATCCTGGCGTGACGCTAACGGTGAACTTCAGGATAAAACTGAATGGCATCGTTGTGTTATGTTTGGGAAATCTGCAGAAATGGCTGGTGAACTTTTGAAAAAAGGTCAATTGGTTTATACAGAAGGCAAACTACAGACCCGTAATTGGGAAGACAAGGATGGTGTAAAACGCTATACTACTGAGGTAGTCTGCGATATGTTTACCATGCTTGGTCGTAGGATGGATAACACCGGACAGACAACTCCTGTTGCGACTGGTGATGATGAGGACGATCTTCCGTTTTAATCGATTTTAATCATCTTATAAAATAAGGGGACCCTTATGGTCCCCTTATTTTATTTATCATTGTATTTTCAACTGCACTTAATCACCAATTCGAGATAATTAAATGAAATTTAGATTTATCTTTTTCTTCAGTTTTCTCATAGCTGAAAAAGCAGATCTTGTTATACAAAATGCTTATGTGTGGACAGTGGATCTTTCTAAGCCTAAGGCAGAAGCTGTAGCAGTACGTAACAACAAAATCATTTTTGTCGGATCAAATAAAGCCGTACAAAAATACATTGATGGTAATACAAATATAATTGATGCTGGTGGAAAATTGGTGCTTCCTGGATTCAACGATAACCATGTTCATTTTGAATCCACCTGTAGAATTGTCACTGGGTTAAACTTATTGGATGTCCATCAAGAAAAACCATTTATAAGCCGCATTCGAGATGTACATGAACGCTTTACCCCGGGTGTCTGGATTACCGGTGGTTTATGGTCTGCTTACCAAGCTTGGGAATCCAGCTCTATTGGTGAAGAAGGCCGTAAAGCAAAAATGAATTTCTTTAAACCCCAACGAAAAATGGTAGATAGCTTTACAGCAGAGCGCCCTATTTTTATCCAACGGTTTGATCGAAAGGTATTTTTTGCTAACAGTAAAGCCCTTGAAATTGCAGGTATCACTAAAGATAGAGTGGACCCACCCAATATTCATGTTGAGCGGGATAAAAGGGGAAATCCTACAGGAATTTTAACTGGTTCCGGTGTTCAAAAATTTTTCAATAATATCATACCGCCTCGCTCCTGGGAACAACGCGTTTGGGAATCAGAAGCTGTTCTAAAACGCTGTGCTCGTTTTGGGGTCACTAGTTTATCAGATATGTCTGATGCTCGCCAACGTGAAATTTTTTACTATCTAAACAACGAAAATAAATTGACTGCTCGAATCCATTCCCGTGGATATTTAGATCAATGGGAAAAAATGTCTGAATTAGGAATCAAAATTGGATCGGGCGATTCAATGATTCGTTTAGGCACAGTAAAGGCCTGGATTGATGGCATTATGGGTAATTCAACAGCACGGTTCTATAAAGCATATTCACATAACTCGGATGAATTTGGTATCTGGCGAAAAATCATGTTTCCATGGCGCTCACAAGATGGCGGACGGGATTTACAAAGCAATTTAGAATATCTCGCAATAAAAGCAGATTCCGCTGGAATACAACTTTCCGTCCATGCGATTGGAGATGCTGCAAATGGTTATTTGTTGGATATGATGGACCGACTAAACGAACATAATGGTGTTAAGAACCGTCGTTTCCGTCTTGTCCATGCACAAGTAATCCGCCCGGATGATTTTAAACGCTTTAACAATATGAGTATTATTGCCGAGGTGCAGCCCTATCATTGTACTGATGACATGCGGTGGATGGAAGAACGGATCGGCCATGAACGATCCAAAGGTGCATATGCTTTTCGTTCATTGTGGGATAGTGGAGCTGTGGTTTCTTTTGGGTCTGATTCCCCAGGGACCAACGCTTCTCGTTACCCTCTTAATCCCATGTTAGGGCTTTATGCCGCCGTTACCCGCCAAACGCTAGATGGTAAACCAGCTGATGGTTGGTTTCCTGATGAAAAACTGACCATTGAAGAGGCCATACAGGCTTATACTCTTAATTCAGCTTATGCTTCTTTTGAAGAAAATATTAAAGGTTCAATCACAGAAGGTAAACTTGCTGATCTTGTCATATTATCTGATAATTTATTGGAGATCGATCCATCAAAAATCAAAGATGTTGAAGTAAAAACAACTATTTTTAATGGTACGGTGATTTATCAACAATAGTAACCGCAAATTGATTTCTTAAGTACATTAAAACCAATGGAAAACCATTTATGAATACAAAAGAACTTCAATCTTATTTAAATACATTCTGGGATGCGGAAATTATTCCGACGCTCACTGAATATATTAAAATTCCTAACAAATCACCGGCATTTGATCCGGATTGGGAGTCTTTAGGTCATATGGAAGATGCGCTCAATCTAGCAATAGAATGGGCTGAAAAACACCGGCCAGAAAAGAGTACTTTGCATGTAAAAAAACTGGAAGGCAGAACACCGTTAATTTTATTAGAGATTCCTGGTGAACGGGATGGCAATATTCTTATGTATGGGCATTTAGATAAACAACCTGAAATGGAGGGTTGGCATGAAGGGACTGGCCCGTGGGATCCTGTCATGAGGGATGGCAAACTTTATGGTCGTGGTGGCGCTGACGATGGTTATGCAATGTTTGCTGCATTGGGCGTTGTTCAAGCAATGAAAGCCCAAGGAATTATTTTACCGAGGATTGTCATTCTGATTGAATTTTCCGAAGAAAGCGGATCGCCAGATCTCCCATATTATATTGATAAATACGCGACTATTATCGGTAATGTAGATTTGGTGGTTTGTCTGGATTCTGGTGCTGGTAATTATGAACAATTCTGGACCACTGTTTCCTTACGCGGGTTGGTGTCATGCGAATTACGAGTTGATGTATTAACAGAGGGTATTCATTCTGGTAGTGCTAGTGGGCTAGTACCTTCCTCCTTTCGTATTATACGACAATTAATATCGCGCATTGAAAATGAAACTTCTGGAGAAATAAAGGTGGACGCACTGCATACTCAAATTCCAGAGCATCGAGTAGATGAAGTAAAAAAAATGGTGGAAGTACTAAAGGGCGATATAGAAGTTTTTCCCTGGCATGAAAAAATGCAGCCATCTATCAATGACCCTGTTGAAGGTACTTTGCGTCGTACTTGGAAACCTGCTTTGTCATATGTAGGTATGGATGGAATCCCAGCTGTAAAAGATGGCGGGAACGTGTTGCGACCTTACACCAGCCTAAAACTCTCGCTACGCTTGCCACCAGATGTGGATTGCCGTGTCGCCATGGCAGAGGTAGAAAAAGTTCTAACTGAAACTCCTCCCTACCAGGCCACTATACACACAGACTGGGAAGAGCCAGCTAACGGTTGGAACGCGCCAAAACTTTCATCTTGGTTGGATCATGCGATTCAAGAAGCATCCAAAACATTCTATGGAAAACCTGCACTAGCCATGGGTGAGGGCGGTACAATCCCTTTCATGGCAATGCTGGGTGAAAAATTCCCTAAAGCGCAATTTGTGATTACTGGCGTGTTGGGCCCTGGATCAAACGCTCATGGTCCCAATGAATTTTTGCATATTCCATTTGCTAAAAAACTCAGCGCATGCATCGGATATATTCTAAATCAATTTCCTGATTAATTTGAGCGTTAGAACCAGGGTAGATCAACTCAAACCGCGTCCAAAATGGGTACGGCATTTCCTAAACTATTTTGCATTACTTTTTGGTATTATTCTTGCAAAGTTTATTGTTCGAGGCCGGCACCATCTTCCAAATAAGGGGCCATTTATTTTGGCTGTTAACCATTTCAATTATGCTGATGGCCCTTTTGTAATCTATGCTATTCGCAAGCCTATCAACTTTATTGTAGCTAGCGATCAGATTCTTAAGTGGTTTGATTATTGGGCTCCCTGGCTTTATGGAATTATTCCAGCGAATCGGATACATCTTGCTCCATCTACAATCAAATCTTCAAAAAAAGCTCTTTTGGCTAAAGAAATCCTCCTCATATTCCCCGAAGGGACATCCCTATCAAATGAGTTGCGACCTGCTAAGGGAGGCGTAATGTTTTTATCCACCACGATGCAGGTACCAATTGTACCCCTTAGTATTAACGGAAAAATTGGGGATATATGGTCCAATGCTTTGAGTGGTGTTCGCCCAAGAGTCCGGATTAATATTGGTAAACCTTTTGGTCCTTATTCTTTACCAAAAGATCGCTCTCAAAAAGAGGAAAAGCTTGCAAAAATTGGTGATGAAGTTATGTGCCGGATTGCGGCTCTTCTACCGGATAAACATCACGGTGTTTATCGCGGAAATCCATCAATTAAAAATTATCGAGAAGAAAATAATCTATAAGTCAATATCAATCGGAGTTCACTAGAATTTTTTAGATTAAATCTTTTGGTCTAATCGGAAGGCTACGAATGCGTTTGCCTGTTGCAGCAAAAATAGCATTAGTTACAGCAGGTGCCACTGGAGGCAATCCCGGTTCACCAGCGCCTCCAGGTGGTTCGGCGCTTTTAACAATATAAACTTCAACTTTTGGCATTTCATCAATACGTAATAATTCAAATTCGTGAAAATTAGATTGAGCAACAGCTCCTTTTTCTATTGTTATCAAACCTTTTAAAGTGGAAGTAAGACCATAAACAATAGAACTTTCCATTTGGGCTTTTACTCCATCTGGATTAACAACCAATCCACAATCCACAGCGGCAACAATTTTATCTATAGATAACTCCCCTGTTTTTGTTACCGTAACTTTTGCTACATGAGCAGCCCAAGAACCAAATGATTCATGTAAAGCAATACCCATTCCCTGTCTCTTGGCCATTTTTTTACCCCAATTCGCTTTTTCTGCGGCCAACTTTAATACACCTAAATGACGTGGTGCATTCTTTAATAAATTGAGGCGGAATTGATAGGGATCTATTCCCGCTTTTTGGGAAAGTTCATCAATAAACCCTTCATTGGCGAATGCATTCTGAGAATTATAAACAGATCGCCACCAACCTACAGGTACTTTTGTGTTGGTCATAATATAATCCACCAAAACATTTGATATTTCATAAGGTATGTTGCTGGCACCATTCACAGCACTACGATCTAGTTCCCCATCCTTAAATCGTTCCGGTGCCCTTTGTCCCGAGATAGATGGTGCAATAATTCGATGAGTCCAAGATGTAAGTTCATCTCGATTTGAAAGTGTTGCGCTTAATTTATGGATACTGGTAGGACGAAAAAAATCGTGACCCATGTCATCTTCACGGGTCCACATCAATTTAACAGGTTTCTTTGATTTTCGAGAAACTTGGATTGCATCAGTTACAAAATCAGCCCATAGCCTACGACCAAATCCTCCACCCAGCATGGTAATATGTACAATTACATTTTTTGTATCAATTCCCAAAGTATTCGCAGCTGTTGTTTGAACACGTTGAGGTGATTGAGTTGGGGCCCATATTTCACAGGAATTCTTTTTTACATGGGCTACACAATTCATAGGCTCCATCGTGGCATGGGAAGTAAAAGGCACTTCGTATTGCACTTGAATTTTTTCATCACCATTCAGACTTGTTAAATCACCATCTTCACGTGCTATCACAGCTTTACCAGTACTTTTTTCTTCCATCATGTTTTTGATACGAGCGCTATCCCAAAATAAAAATTCACCATGATCCCATTTTGGCTCTAGAGCACGCTGACCCTTGATTACAGACCATGTGTTTTTTCCAACTACTGCAACACCTTCATCAATTTCATACACATCAAGAACCCCATTGATTTTCATAGCTTTCTTGCGGTTAAACGATTTTATTTTTCCACCAAAAGTAGGGCAACGTAACACTGTAGCATAAACCATATTGGGAACCTGCACATCCACACCAAATATGGCGGAACCATTCACCCGTGAATGAGTGTCCAAACCAGGCATCGAATTTCCAATTAGTTTAAAATCTTTGGGATTTTTTAATACAGGGTTTTCTGGTGCTTGCAGTTCTGAAGCTGTTTCTACAAGTTCTCCAAAAGTAAAAGAGTTGCCGGTAGATAAATGAATCACGGTTCCACTTTCAGCACGGCAATTTGTTGGAGAAACATTCCATTTGTTTGCAGCAGCTTGAATTAGCATTTCCCGTCCTGCCGCACCAGCTTTTCTTAAACGGGTAAAAGAACGACGAATTGATCCACTGCCGCCCGTTCCCTGACTACCATATTTATCTGGATGTGCATCAGCCTGAGCTACTCTAACCTGAGACCAGTCTGCCTCTAGTTCTTCTGCCACAATCATAGGCAGAGAAGTACGAACATGTTGTCCCATCTCAGATTTAGCTGCAAAAATTGTAATAGTATTATCAGGATGAATTGTTATCCATACATTAGGATCAAAGGTTTGGTCAACAAGACCGGCGGCTACCAATCGATGTTTATAAGGAAGAACTACACCAATTATTAATCCGGCACCAGCGACAGAAGAAACCTTTAAAAAATCCCGCCGCGAATAACCTTTATTCATTTTTGTTCCTTTGCAGCCACGTGAATGGCTTTACGAATTCGATCATAAGTACCGCACCGACATAGATTCATTTTCATAGCAGAATCAATGGCTTCATCATCAGGTTTCGGATTTCGATCCAGCAAAGCTGCAGCTGTCATGATCTGTCCAGATTGACAATAACCACATTGGGGAACTTCCTCTGAAATCCAAGATTTTTGAATAGGGTGAGAATTATCCGAAGATAAACCTTCAATGGTAGTGATAGTGCTTCCATCAGCATATTCTACATCAGTCATACAAGCCCGCGTCGCCTCGCCATCAAGATGGATGGTGCACGTACCACAAAAACCACGCCCACAACCAAATTTGGTACCAGTATAATTTAGTTCATCCCTCAAAACCCATAGTAAAGGTGTATCCGCATCTACATTAACACGGTGAGTTTTTCCATTTACATTAAGTGTGAATCTGGGCATTGTTCTGGCAGGTAATGTAGTATCGTCCAGCTATGGATTCAAGTTAAGTTGGGGTGAATAATGGCTCATAACAAATTACAGATAATTTTAACGGTACAACGGTTCTATAGATTTTATATTGTTTCCCATCTTAATCTTTCAGGTAAAAAAATTATGAAAACTAGTAATCACTCTCATCATAGTGGCAATAAGATAAATATCTTTAAATTATAATCCTAAAATCAGCGGGAAAATTTCCAAATGTCGAAAACAAAACCACACCATTATATTATTGTCCTCATCATGACTCTGGGCTTTTTAGGCTTTATGCGCTGGCGCGCAATTCAGCAAGACTTTACTTTAGTTGATGGAAGCGCCAACACTTATATTCAGTCTGATGAACGCCATTTTAAAAACTTACGCCAGCTAACATTCAGCGGTGAAAATGCTGAAGCATACTTTAGCTCTGACAGCAAAAAACTGATTTTCCAGGCTCATGATGGTGAAGGCTTGTGTGATCAGATATATATTATGGATCTTATTAATGGTGAATATGAAATGGTTTCCACTGGCGATGGGGTGACCACATGTGCTTATTTCCAATATCCAAACAACGAAAAAATTCTTTATGCTTCTACCCATCACGCCAGTAAATCTTGTCCACCACCACCAGATTACAGTAAAGGTTACGTATGGAAACTTCATGAAGGGTATGATATTTTTCGTTCTAATCTAAATGGAAGTAGTTTAGAACAATTAACGCATGAAAATGGCTATGATGCAGAAGCAACTATTGCAGAAGATGGCAGTCGAATCGTTTATACATCCATTAGTTCTGGTGATTTGGAAGTATGGACCATGAACTTAGATGGTTCTGATAAGCGAATGCTGACTAACAAGCTGGGTTATGATGGTGGCCCATTTTTTAATCATGCTGGCAACAAAATTGTGTGGAGATCGTATTACCCTGAAACTGCAAAAGAAATTGTGGACTATAAAAAATTAATTGCTGAAAGTATGATACGCCCTATGAATCTGCAGATTCGAGTAATGAATGCAGATGGTTCCGGGAAAAAACAAATCACTTATAATGAGGGTGCAAATTTTGCTCCTTTCTTTTTCCCTAATGATGAGCGAATTATATTTTGTTCAAATATGGCTGATCCCAATGGAAGGAATTTTGATCTATGGGCAGTCAACACAGATGGGACCAATCTTGAACGGATCACTTACTTTGATGGATTTGATGGATTCCCAATGTTCAGTCCTAACGGAAAATATTTTGTATTTGCATCCAACCGTAACCAAGCAAAAACAGGCGACACCAATATATTTATTGCAGAATGGGTCGATTAACACCATTATTATTATTATCGGTGCTAATTGCCCACTCACAAAGTGAGGATAATGTTCTTGCTGCAATTCGATCCGACGCGGAGGCAAAAGGAATACCGAAATCTTATATTGAAACCGCTTTTTCTCATAATGGCATTCAGATCCACGATAAAATTCTTGACCGTTTTTCCCGACCATATGAAAAACAAAGTTGGACTAATTACCGAAAATTATTTATTACAGATTCCCGCATTAATAAAGGCACCCAATTTTATACTGAAAACCAACAGGAACTAAATGCCAGTGCAAAAAACATCAAAGTAGATCCATTTCTTATCTTAAGTATTATTGGCGTGGAAAGTAATTATGGATTACACAAAGGAGAATTCACTGTTTTTAATGCTCTGTATACCCAAATCGCAAAAATGCCTCGTCGCGCTAAATGGGCGAAAAAAGAACTCATAGAATTTTTAATCTATTGCTACAATGATAACATTCCACCCCATTCAATCAAGGGATCATATGCAGGTGCTTTTGGTTATGGTCAGTTTATTCCATCAAGTTTTAATACTTATGCTGCCGATGGCAATGGTGATGGTATTCGTAAACCCGATGAATGGTCTGATGTTTTCGCTAGTGTTGGAAATTATTTAGCAAAAAACGGTTATCCAGTCAATAACCCTTCTGATCAAGAAAAAGTATACCAATCAGTTTTTGCTTACAATCACGCTGATAATTATGTAAAAGCTGTTTTAGAACTGCGGGATGAATTAAAGAAAAATATTCTTACAAATTAACTGACAACAGCAATTCTTTGTCATTTCGCAGTATTTTGACTTCTACTGTTTGCCCAGATTTCAATTCAGCTAGACGATACATATAATCATATATATTTTTGATTTCTTTACCACCAATTTCAATGATAACATCACCTTTTTGCATACCGGCATTGGCGGCTGGGCCATCTTTTCTTGCCCCGTCAATTTCCAAACCTTCTGCTTGGCTTCCATATGAAGGAATAACACCAAATGTTACATTAAAACTTCTTCTACTTTGGGTGGGTTCTTTGGGCCCTGCTTCAGTAAATACCAGTTTTTCATCCAGATTACTAAGTTTTAGTGTTAGATCATAAATTAAGTCAACAATTTTCTTTTCTCCTTGGACATTAATGTGTTGCCAATCATCAGTGGGCTTATGATAGTCTGTGTGAGTCCCAGTAAAAAAGAAGAGAACGGGTATATCCTTTACATAAAAACTGGCATGATCGCTCGGTCCATATCCCTCAGGGCTCATTGTTAACTGCAGCCCATGGTTTTTATTCACTTCTTTTAAAATCATTTCAAATTCAGAAGTGGTTCCTGTACCACCTACAGTAATTTTTTTATCAGACATTCGACCAATCATATCCATATTAATCATACTAACAATCATCGATAAATCAACTGTTGGATTATTAACAAAATATTTTGACCCTAAAAGACCCTCTTCTTCCGCGTTATAACCCATTAATAATATAGAACGTTTTAATAAGTTCCGATTTGCAGAGAGTTTTCCAGCTAACTCCAATACACCTGCTGTACCGGATGCATTATCATCTGCTCCATTATGAATCGCTAGTGTATCTGGTGATAAGGATCCACTTTCGTTACCGCCAAAACCCAAATGATCAAAGTGTGCACCAATGACAATAAATTCTTTTTTCAAATTAGGATCTGTTCCAGAAATTTTGCCCATGACATTTGGCACATTAATAATTTTTTTAACCAAGCTTACCGACGCTTTAACAGATTTTTCTATATAATATGAATTAGGTGCCTGATTTTTATCTAACTCTTTTTGTAGAGCATCTAATTTATTATCCGTTAATTCATTTGCAATTCGCCGTGAAATATGTAGTACTGGTATACCGATTGAAGTTGAATTCGGAGCATGTTTCAAAGGAATTAAATCATCTGTATCGCCAGCCTGATTTATAAACAAAACACCGGCCGCTTTATTATCTTTGGCAAGTAATGCTTTTTTGCGCAATGGTGTATGTGCCGTAAAGCTGGAATGTGGGTTATCATCATCGGGTCCTCCCCGAAATACCATAACCCATTTTCCATCTATATTAATATTAGCATAATCTTCCCAATGGACCGAATCGTTAATACTAAAACCATATCCAGTAAATACTACATTGGCTTCAACATTTGTATTGGAAGAAAATTCTAAAGGGATATAATCCGAACCAACCTGATAGTTAGTCCAATATGTCTCTAATAATAATCCTTTAGATTCTAAATTGTTTTGCTCACCTAGATTTACCCCGGTTATAAACTCAAAGGGTTGTAAATATCCATTGGACCCAATAGGTTCAATGTTATTGTTTTTAAAATAATCAACCAAATATTTTACTGTTTTGTTTGACCCCTCTGATCCTGGATAACGTCCTCCCATATGGTCATCAGACAAAAATTTTATATGTCCCAGGATATCATCGGTTGTAATCTCTGGATTCGATGCAGAGGTCGATTTATGATCGGAAATCTGACTACATCCCAAAAAAAGTATGAGTATTATAAAACTAAGATATATTTTGTGTTTCATTGTTTTGATCTATCCGCTATTTGTATTTAAATATACTTAGAATCCATATGCTTCCGGAACAAAATGAATTGTAATTTGATAGTAATTTTTACACTATGATAGAAACAATAACTAACCAGATTAATATTCGAGTTCAGCCCAATTATGTGCCGGAACGTTCCGATCTTTCCCGCCCGATTTTCTTTTTTTCCTATCATATTACAATTACAAATGAAGGAGATGAACCTGTTAAGCTCAAAAATCGCTACTGGCATATCACCGATGGGAATGGCAATATTGAGGAAGTCCGTGGACCAGGAGTTGTAGGTAATCAGCCCTATTTAAAAATTGGTGAATCATTTGAGTATACCAGCTTTTGTCCTTTACCAACCGAGTTTGGAGTTATGCATGGATATTTTGAAATGTTTTATGATAATGGAAAAAAATTCAATGCAAAAATAGCGCCTTTTCGCCTATCTATACCTCACTCTGTTAATTAATAACCATTATTACTAATGGTAAATAAAACAAAAATTATTGCAACAATTGGCCCGGCATGTGATAATACGGCGACTTTGCAATCCATGGTAGATGCTGGTGTAAATGCTTTCCGTTTAAATATGTCTCATGGCGATAAAACTTCTAAACAAAAAATGTATCATCTTATTAAATCTTTACAATCAAGCAATGGTCAGCGTCCTTGTATAATTACTGATTTAGCTGGGCCTAAAATTCGTATAACAGATGTACTTGACGATTTTGTACTGGAAGCAGGGCAAACCGTTACTATCACGAATGAAAAAGAAGCAGACAATGAACATATATGTGTAACAAATCAGATTGGTTTTTCCAATATATCTGAGGGTGCAAGGATATTAATCAATGATGGTCGTATCCAGCTAAAGATTATAAAAGCTATATCTCCGTATTCTTTAAAGTGTCAGACAGAAATCGGAGGCAAAGTAAAACCCAAAAGGGGAGTCAATTTTCCGGGGATTACGCTGGACTTACCAATTCTGACTGAACTAGATAAGTCAGATTTAATCATGGCATTAGAAGAAGGTGCTGATTGGATTGCGCTTTCATTCGTCCGGTCAGCAGAAGATTTGTATGAAGTTACCAAGGTAATGGATGAATTAAATATACACTTACCGATCATGGCAAAAATTGAAAAATGGGAAGCCCTTAATAATATAGATGCTATTACCGAATCATTTGATGCTGTTATGGTTGCGCGGGGTGATTTGGGAGTTGAAATTCCTTCAGAACAAGTCCCGCTCGCTCAAAAAAATATTATTGAGGTAGCTGGATCACTGGGCAAACCGGTCATTATAGCTACTCAAATGCTGGAATCCATGATAGACAACCAAACACCAACAAGAGCTGAAGTGAGCGATATTGCAAATTCCATTTTTGATGGCGTAGATGCCCTGTTGGTTACCGGAGAAACAGCGATTGGAGAATATCCTCTTGATGTTGTTCAAACACTGAAACGTGTTATTATTGAAACTGAGCAGTCTAATCTATCTGGAAGGAAATCACTGCCTGAGCATGTAACAAAAACCGCCGATGCTATTAGTCATGCCGTCTGTGAAATTGCAATTGATTTAGATATTAAAGTAATTATGACTATGACCCACAGCGGAAGTACAGCACGAATGATTTCTCGTTATCGTCCGCAGGGGAAAATTCTCGCTTTAACACCTTTTAAAATTACTGCAAGGCAGCTTCAAATTGTTTGGGGGATTATGGCTATAAAAGTAGAAAAATATGACAATGTAGATGCTGTCCCAAGTTTATGCAAATCCGTTCTGGAGAAAATGCAAATGATTGAATCCGGTGAACGGTTCGTTATCACGGGTGGTGTCCCAATGGGAGTAACGGGAACCACCAATTACTTATCGGTACAAGTAAGATAAATTTATTGGTTATTTTTTTATTAAATGTCTGAATCCTCTAAAAAAATCCATAGAAAATGGTTATTTAGATTGAGCATGCTTAGTTTTATTTGCCAAATTAAAGGATCTATCATGAAAGCATCTGTTTATATAACAATATTAATTTTTTATTCCGCCATTCTTTTTGGTAAGGACAATGGCGTGATAAATGAAAAGCTATATTTTGGTCCCTGCAACAAATTTTCAAAAGACCTTACTTTCGATTGTTATCGAAGCTTTGATGAAGTGGTCCAATTTCTAAAAGATGCTGCTAAACAGCACCCAGGCTTGGCTAAACTAGAATCAATTGGAAAATCTTTTGAAGGACGTGACCTATGGGTAATAACAATAACTGATTACAAAACCGGTGCTCCAGAAGACAAGCCCGGAATTTGGGTGGATGGCGGAGTTGATTCGGATGAGGTTATTGCTACAGAAGTCGCCTTAGGTTTGATTCATCGGCTTTTAACTTCTAATGATATGGATATTGTTCATTTAAGAAAAACACGCACTTTTTATATCTTACCTAACATGATTCCAGATGTATCTGAACTCCATCATAAAACACCTATACGACCAAGAGATTCAACTATGCGTCCATGGGATGATGATGGTGATGGTAGGTTCGATGAAGATGGCCCTGATGACCTTAATGGAGATAACCAAGCTTTACAAATGCGCGTCCAAAATTCTGCTGGACAGTGGGTAAAAGATGAAAAAGACGAGCGATTACTGCGCCAAAGAAAACCAGATGATGAAGGCCCCTTTTATAAAAGGTATAGTGAAGGGAATGATGATGATGGCGATGGTAAATATAACGAAGATGGGCCAGGCGGAATTGATCCCAATCGAAATTACCCTGGAAATTGGTCATTAAAACAAAGAGGATCTGGTCCTTTTCCCGGTTCTGAGCTCGAACTAAGAACTATGCTTGATTTTATTTATTCACATCCAAACATTGCTGCTTCTCAACATTTACATTCATCTGGTGGTGTAATTCTAAGACCCCCATCTGTACCAGAGATGATTCTTCCAAACAGCGATCTACAGCTCTATATCTCATTATCAGAAAGAGGGCTTGACATTACTGAATATGGTTTAGCAACGTCGGTGTATCAGTGGAATTTCCCTCGAGGATCTAAAAATAAAGGCAAAGGCCAACTTTGGCGTGATAGTAAAGGAGATATAAAAGGATTAGACCCATTTGATGGCGCCGGCAATTACTACGGTAGTTTCAATGATTTTGAAGATGCATATGCAGCATATGGTGGTTCTCTAGATGGCATGTACGAATTATTTGGTATACTTGCTTTCGCCAATGAAATATATCGTTTTGGAGAAGACTTAGATAACGACGGGCGAGTTTCTCCATCCGAACAGCTTGAATACAATGACAAAAAAATGAATGGTAATGTATTTCAGAGTTGGGAAGAATTTGAACACCCAACTTTGGGAAAAGTAGAAATTGGTGGTTGGAAAAAATTTGGTCATAATAACCCTCTTCCACCTGAATTATCACGTGAAATTGAGCGTAACGTAAATTTTATTCTTATGCAAGCTCGAGCGACGCCTATACTAGTAATTACCAATGTTGAACAAACTAGGATCGAAAAAAATATTTACCGATTAAAGACAACAATTTCCAACAAAGGTTTTCAACCAATAGAATTGGCAATAAGAGAAAAAAATGGTCGGGCAACACCAGTACATGCTACAATTATTGCTTCAAAACAGGTTACTCTACTCGATGAAAAAAAGGAAAGAATGTTAGGGAATATCATGGGTAATTCAGAAATAGAAATTGATTGGCTTGTACAAGGGCCAAAGGGTGCATCAGTTACGCTTGAGTCGTATCATCCCAAAGGTGGCAGAACAAACATCAAAGTAAGGCTCGGTCGTTAACATTGTACAAAACAATCTGGGAAAATTTATTTAACTAAAATCAATAATTGGAGTGTGACATGCGAATAAAAACACAACTGATAAAGTTTATAATTTTATCTTCTTTCCTCTTAGGACAAGTTGACCTTTTAAACTCGCGTTTTATATTTACACCAGGGACAGGATACGACCCGTCAGTCCAATCCCCGAAGGATTACCTGGGATATGACTTGGGGACTGAATACACCATCTATGCAGATGTTCTGGCTTATTTGAGAAACCTAGATGATCAATCGGATCGTGTTTCCATTCATCCTTATGGCAAAACACATGAAGGTCGTACGCTTGAGTATTTGGTCATTACGGGTGAAAAAAACCATAAACGACTGGAAGAAATCCGAAAAAACAACCTGCGCCTGGCTGACCCACGAATAATTAATAAGCGTGTTGCTGATAAAATAATTAAAGGTAATCCAGGCATTTACTGGCTGAGTTATAATGTTCATGGCAATGAGCCTTCCAGCACAGAAGCAGTGATGCAAGTAGCCTATCGCCTAGCGGCAGGAAGAGACAAAGAAACCAGAAAAATTATTGATAATTCAGTTGTTATCTTAGTACCCTGTATTAACCCGGACGGTCGCGATCGGTATGTCTATTGGTATAAATCTGCACAAAGCCATGTGAGCAATACGGATCAATACGACTATGAACATGACGAGCCTTGGCCTGGTGGACGAACAAATCATTATTGGTTTGACCTAAACCGCGATTGGGTCTGGATGGTGCACCCCGAATCTAAAGGGCGGATTGCCGCCTACCAGCATTGGCTACCCCAAATCCATGTGGATTATCATGAAATGGGTTTCAATAGAAATTATTTTACTATGCCCGGTACGACCCCCCGCAACCTGATGCTACCGGAACCATATGAAGCTTTATCCGATACTTTTGGACTAGCGAATATTGCTGCTTTTGATAAACATAAAGTAATGTACTATACCCGTGAAGGTTTTGATTTTTTCTATCCCGGTTACGGATCCTCTTACCCTAGTTTAATGGGTTCCATTGGCATGTTAGTGGAACAAGGCGGTTCTCCTCGTGGTGGGCGGGCTGTGGAAACAGATGATGGTTATGTTCTTACCCTGCGCCAACGTGTTTTTGACCATTATGAAACTTCTTTTGCCACCCTTTCCGCTGCAGTGCGAAACCGCCAAACTTTAAATCAATATTTTCATGATACATTTCAACAGGAAACCAATAGTGGTAAGGCTGCTGTTTACATCTTACCAGACAATCCCAGCAACCACCTTTATGATGTGGTTAATATGCTGCGGGCTCACGGCGTCGAAATCCACCGATCCGAATCTGATATTACGGTAAATAAAGCCTATTCGTACGAAAGTGGAAAAGCAGAACGGATGGCATTAAAAAAAGGGGATTTCCTAATTTATACCGATCAGCCGCGCCACTTGTTTATCAATACTGTTATGCAGAGAGAAATGGCCATTGAAGACTCAATCATGTATGACATGGCCTCCTGGTCAGCGCCTCTAGCCTATAACTTAGATGCCTTTTGGTCCGAGAATAAACCCCGGGTAAACACCAAGAAAGTTAAAGAATATTTGACCCAAGCCAAGGGCATTATGGGTGTGAACGGTGCCTACGCCTATGTAATTGATTGGCATCAACGATACGCACCGAAAGCGTTGGCGCACCTTTGGTCCAAAGGGTATAAAGTCCGCTCAGCTCGCAAGCAATTCAATAACGGTACCCGCACTTATGCTCGAGGGTCCTTGGTTGTCCTTATGGGTCGCAATATGGATAAAGAAAAATTGGTTAAAAACGATATGGCCAGCATTGCAGAAATAGCTGGTGTAACAATCGAAGCGTTCAAAACAGGGCGTATGAAAGAGGGAATTGATTTCGGATCAGGTAATATGGTTCCATTGAAACAGCCAAAAATCGGTCTAATGGTTGACACTCCTTTCAATTCCTATACCGCAGGACAACTTTGGTTTTTACTGGATAAAGAAACTGAATTGGGCATATCAAAAATACGAATGGGCCGTTTGAAAGGAATGAATCTCAATAATTATGATGTACTTGTTTTCCCTGGTTTCAGGGGCAGTATAGATTCATCCATGGTCGGTAAATTAAAAGCCTGGGTATCTGCTGGAGGAACGCTAGTGGCTACAGAAAACAGTGCCGCGTTTTTTACAGAAAAGTCCGGGATAAATAAAGTGAAGGTGGTTAAAGCACCGAAAGCAGAAACTGAAGGCATCCACCCCAGCGCTTATACCAATTATGAAGACCGGGCCGATTCATTGGGTCTTAAGCGAATACCTGGAACAGCTTTTTACGGAATGATAGATAATTCCAATCCCCTGGCTTTTGGGTTGCCCAATCGCCTTTATACTTTGAAACAGAGTGTGTCAGCTCTTGTGCCGGATCCCTCCCTACAAACAGTTGGATACTATCACAAAGATCCCCTGAAGCTGAAAGTAGCAGGGTATGCTTCTATGGAAAATCGTCAACTTTTATCTGGTAAAACATTCGCTGCAATTCAGCCTTCGGGCCGAGGAAAAATCGTTTATCTTGTTGACAACACACAATACCGTATGTTCTGGGTAGGACCATCCAGAATGATCCAAAATGCGGTGATGCTCGTTCCAAGCATGTAATATTTGGAAAACAAAACTTAAAAAGGAGTAATAATGCAAAAATTGAATCAATTATTTTTTATCCTATTGGCCTTTTTGGTGGCTGGCTGTAGCAATGATGCTAACTTAAAGAAAAGAGCTTATGAATTAGCTCATACATATATTATTACTGATGGGCACATCGATGTGCCTTGGCGTTTAAATGATGGCTACGAAGATTTATCCGTTCGTACCAAAGGCGGTGATTTCGATTACATTCGTGCTAAAGAGGGTGGTCTAGATGTGCCATTCATGTCCATTTATGTTCCTTCATCATACCAAGAAACGGGTGGTGCTAAAGAAAAAGCCGATTCACTCATTGATCTTGTTCACCGCATCGCTAATGATCATCCAGATAAATTCGAGGTTGCCTACAGTCCAAACGATGGGGATCGTATTTTTTCCCAAGGCAAGATTGCCCTGCCAATGGGCATGGAAAATGGTGCTCCCATAGAGGATAATTTAAACAATGTAGCTTACTTTCACAAACGAGGTATCCGTTATATTACGCTAACCCATGCCAAAGATAATTTGATTTGTGATTCATCTTATGATACCACAAACACTTGGGATGGACTTAGTCCTTTTGGTAGGCAGGTGGTAGCAGAAATGAATCGGGTTGGTATTATGGTTGATATTTCCCATGTGACCGATGCTGTTATAAATCAGGTTTTAGATATGGCAAAAGCGCCCGTTATCGCTTCTCATTCTTCATGTAGAAAATTTACCCCTGGTTGGCAGCGAAATATGGGAGACCCGGAAATCAAACGGCTGAAAGAAAACGGTGGTGTCATTCAAATCAATTATGGTTCATCTTTTGTTACACAAGCATCTCAAGATAAAAGGCAGGCCAATACCGATAAAATTGCAGCTTATGCAAAGAAAAACGGACTAGAGCAAGGAGACGAGCAACTGAAAGTTTATGCGAAAAAAGTATCTGAGGATAATCCCATTTACGCTGATATAACAGAAGTAATCGATCATATTGATCACGTTGTGAAGCTTGCCGGAATTGACCATGTTGGAATTGGTTCTGATTATGATGGTGTTGGCGATTCTCTTCCATATGGACTTAAAGATGTTTCTTCATATCCCAATCTTATATATCATTTATTGAAGCGCGGTTATTCTGATGAAGATATTGCTAAAATTTGCTATAAAAATATCTGGCGGGTTTGGAAAGAAGTGGAAAGCGTTGCTGCAAATTTACAAGAGAGCTAAGTCTATTGTAAATTGATGAAAACTGCTGTTCAACACGGTGGTGGGTGGCCGGCGATCTTATATAGTATTCGGATGGGCCACCGCGTAGGCTATCGTAATCTATGGAGAACACTTTCTTCAAAAAATGTCTGCAAAACTTGTGCACTTGGAATGGGCGGCCAACAAGGTGGTATGCGAAATGAACAGGGCCATTGGCCAGAGGTTTGCAAAAAATCAATCCAAGCAGCGACAGCGGATATGCAAGCTGCAATACAACCAAATTTTTATCACCAATATTCTATAAACCAGCTAAAAAAATTTTCTCCGAAAAAACTGGAACAAGCAGGGCGAATCTCAACTCCTCTTTTACTAAAACCGGGCAGTAAACACTACCAACCCATAGATTGGACAGCAGCGCTTGATCGATTAGCACAAAAGCTTAAGCAAACTGACCCTAGCCGTGCTTTTTTCTATTTTAGTGGGAGATCATCTAATGAAGCTGGCTTTCTACTGCAATTATTCGCCCGAATATTTGGTACTAATCACATTAATAATTGTTCTTATTATTGCCATCAGGCCAGTGGTGTGGGGCTTTCTCAATCATTAGGCACGGGTACAGCAACTATTCAATTAGAAGATTTAGATCATTGTGATTTATTATTCCTTATGGGTGCAAACCCTAGCTCAAACCACCCACGATTACTCACAAAACTAAAAAATATCCGGCAGAGAGGCGGAAAAGTAATTGTGATAAACCCAGTGGTGGAAAAGGGATTAATAGAATTTAGGATTCCTTCTAATCTAAAAAGTTTGTTGTTTGGTTCTAAAATCGCTTCTGAATATATACAAGTGCGACCTGGCGGAGACTTAGCCATGTTTAGTGGTCTGGCAAAATTTATTCTTGAACAAAATGCAATCGATTCTGATTTTATTGATTCAGCTACAGAAGGATTCAATGATTTTAAATTGAAAATTCAAAATCTCAATTGGGATGATATTGAATTAGGGTCTGGTTTAAAACGAAAAGAAATTGAACGAATTGGAAAAAGTTATATTGTAGCAAAAAATGCAGTTTTCAGTTGGTGTATGGGAATCACCCACCATGCTCATGGCGCAGCGACTGTACAAAACATTGTTAATCTAGCATTACTGCGTGGAATGATTGGGAAAAAAAATGCTGGGGTTTTGCCAATTCGCGGTCATTCCAATGTACAAGGAATGGGCTCTATGGGCGTAACGCCTGCATTAAAAAAAGCAGTGTTTAATCAGCTTACCGCAGAAGGTGTTATCGTCCCGTCATTTAAGGGCTATGATACTATGGCCTGTATTCAAGCCTCTTATAAAGGTGAAATGGATTTTGCTTTTTGCCTTGGTGGTAATTTGTATGGATCGAATCCTGATTCTAACAGTGCTACACAGGCGTTTTCAAATATTGATACTGTAGTTTATTTAAGTACAACTTTAAACACGGGACATGCTTGGGGAACGGGGAAGGAAACCATTATTATTCCTGTACTGGCGCGTGATGAAGAGCATCAAAGCACAACACAGGAATCCATGTTTAATTTTGTTCGTTTAAGTGATGGTGGCATCAAGCGTTTTCCAAGTCTGCAATCAGAAGTAGAAGTCATTGTTCAGATTGCAAATCGCGTTTTAGGAAATAATGGATTATTCCAATGGAACGAATTCAAAAATCACGAAAGTATACGGAAACTAATTTCGCGCATCATTCCAGGTTTTGAGCCTATTTCTAATATAGGTAAAACAAAAAAAGAGTTTCACATCCGTGGACGTATTTTACGTGAGGCCAATTTCTCCACAGCTTCCGGTAAAGCTAAATTTATTTATCATATGATTCCAAATCTCAATCAATTAAAAGAAAACGAATTTCATTTATTGACTGTGCGATCAGAAGGCCAATTCAATACAGTCGTATATGAAGAGGAAGATATTTACCGCGGCCAACAGCATCGTAATGTGGTATTAATGAATAGAAAAGATATGGATCGTATTGGACTAGTGGAAAATGATCAAGTGGTTGTTAAAAGTAAAACAGGACTAATCAGCAATATCTGTGTACGTCCTTTTGATATAAAGATTGGATCTGTGCTAATGTATTATCCCGAGGCCAATATCCTTATCAGTCAAATGGTTGATCCACTTTCAAGAACGCCTGCATTTAAATCTACTGTTGTAACAATCGGTCAATCTTAGAACAAATGTCTATGCGCTCATGAATCATGTGCGCGTACCGTATTTAATATTTTTTTATGAAGCCATTTTTTCATAAAAATATTAAGAATAGAAATAAACCTAAGTTTACCAGGAATATAAACTGTTTTTTTACCTGATTGAATTGCTTGGATAATTTTATCAGTACATGGATTCAATTCTATTGTATTATGATCGTGTTTGTGACCCCCCCGACCAATTTTTTCCCCTTTTGCACCATAGGCATTTTTCCTCAGGCTCGTACCTTTAATCCATCCTAAATAAGCATTCATAAAACCGACGGCACCTTCAAGCTCCATGTCTAGCGTATCTAAAAATCCATGCAGTGCATGTTTGGATGCAGAATATCCTGCGTGGTTTGCAAAACCAACAATAGCTTGTGCAGTGGTAATTGAAACAATCTTGCCTTTTGATTTTTTTAATTCAGGCAACGCAGCATGGACACAATAGACTGAACCCATATAATTAATTTTCATAATATCACTAAAGAATGAAATATCTTCAATTTCTTCAAATGGGGCCCACATACTTACTCCTGCATTAAGGATAAGCGCATCGATTTTGTGAAAGTTTTGAATTGTAAGATTAATTAAATTTTTACAATCATTCTCTTGTGTAATATCAGTCGGAACCGCTAATGCCGTACCGCCATTTTTCTTTATATCATTAGAGATTTGTTCAAGTTTTTCTAAAGAGCGTGCAGCGAGAACAACATTTGCTCCTTTCAAGCCCAATTTTTTTGCGAGCGATTCACCGATTCCTGATGAAGCACCAGTTATAATTATAGTTGATCCAGTAATAATAACGCTCTGGTTTTATTTGGCAAAAATTCCATTACCGATCCCAAATACATTTCCTGGATCGTGGGCACTTTTCATATCTTTGATCAATTCCATACTTGAGTTGGATAAAGTCGCGCCCATAAAATCTTTACGCAACTTACCAACTCCGTGGTGATGAGATATGGAACCACCATGTTCCATAATTACCTTGCGGATTGCATGTTCTATATTCCCAAAGAGATCTTCCGATTGAGGAATATTTTTCACACTCATACCTAACATAAAATAAATGCATACTCCTGTATGATAAATTTGTGGAATTCTATAAGAAATATATGGCTTGCCGGGGATGTTATGTTTTGCATGGAGTTCAAACAATGTCTCCGTAGCTGCCTGGCAAACTTCATCGATTTTACTCCATGGCACCGTGGTTTCCATCGTTTCACCTATAATATGAAAATCTGTCAAGAAATCCCTTACATATGCAATAGCAAAGGTTAATAAATATCCTCGTTTCCCATTGCCTGATCCACCTACCAGCCCGCCGTGTTTTTTAGCTAAAGCCAAAATATTCTTTTCTTGGTATTTAACTTCGCTAGAGGTTCCTTCCATAACAAACGTAGTCGCACACATTGCATCCGCATTAAATCCTTTCACGTTGAGAACGAAAAACTTCTGAATATTAGCCTTGATTTTCATTAATCCTTCTGTGCGTGGTTTGAGGGCCTGTCCAAACCGAAACTGAACGTTATCGACAAGTCGAACGCTTGATGGGATAAAATTGGTTCGAGAAAGATTATAAAGAAATTCTACGCCGGTTTCCCAGTTTTTAAACATAACAGAATTATATTTTTTTACTTTTGGCTTTTCGTGAATCTTTAATATGGCCTTTGTGATTATGCCAAGGTTACCCTCCGAACCAAATAAAATATTTTGAGGTTTAAACCCAATTGATGCACGTGCAAGGGGTTCTATTTGCTCGATAATACCTTTAGGTGAAACCATAGTTACATTTTCTACAATATCCTCAATGTTACCATATCGATTTTTTTTCATTCCACTGGCATTGGTTGCAATCCATCCTCCCAAAGTTGAAAGTTCAACACTGTCTGGTTCGTGGCCAACACAATATCCACGTTCTCCAAGCCAGGCTTCAAGATCAGACCCGGTAATACCAGCCTGAACACATATTCTTCTATCTTTTTCATTAATCCATTTAACCTTATTCATCCTACGCAAGTCTACAGAAACGACCATTCGTGTTTCACTTTTTGGAATTTTTAGCGCACTACTTACACTTGTTCCGCCACCAAAAGGAACAAGGCATACTTTGTGTTCTGTTGCAAGATTAATCAATTGTTTGACTTCATCATCTGATTCCACATAAAAAACCAGATCGACTGTTCGCTCAATGGTACTATAAAGAATTTTATAAACTTCTTCTGAAGTTGTTTGTCCGTGGCTATGAATCAAACGGTCTTCATCCTTCAATGAATAGCGGTCTTGTGGAAACTCATTTTTTATTTCTGCTAAAAAAGGTTCGTTAATATTAGGCGCATTAACTGGTTTTTTATCAACCTCTGATAACTGATCCTCCATGCTTATCTTAATGTCCAACATTTCTTCTACATATGGGATAAAATCCGGCATCTTCGAGCCACAAAGTTCATAGCGGTCTCCTGTCATGGATACTGTTCGATCTTCATTTAAAATAAAGCGTGAATCTTTATAGCCCCATTTATGACCCCAAGTTTCATGGGCATCAGCAAAAAATTTCTTATCAGTCATTAAATTTTTCTTCTTCCTTTCTAATGCGCTTCTCAAGTTCTTGGATAAAACGGATAACCGATTCTGAATTATCTGTGTCACCATCTAATATGAATTCATTGGGATACATAGGCTCCAAAATATGGATTTGGATTCGGACTGGGCGCATAAATATTTTTCCTTTTGGCCATGCTTTATGTGAACCATAAATAAAAACCGGCACAATGGGAACACTCAGTTTTGCTGAGAACTCTGCTGCGCCTTTTCGAAAGGGCCTGATATCACCTGGGGTTCCTCTAGATCCCTCAGGAAATATAACCAAATTCCGATTGCCTTGATTCATGAATGCACGACATAAAGCAATTGTATTATCGAAAGGGAAATCTATCGTTTTTTCTTCAGATTTTCTAGCAATAGGAATAAGATTCATTACAATATTTGTGAGAACCCTTTTAATAGTACTATCGAACCAATAGTCTTTTGCTGCAAGCATGCCAAAATAATTAAAACTTTTCCCTGCTGCTGCACCGAGCAAAGCAACATCCATATGACTGTTGTGGTTGCTACAAAAAATAGCTGATCCATCCGGTAGTTTTTCTCTTCCATAGATTGTAACTGGTGTATACCAAAGAAAAACAAATTTGCAGTAATAGTAAAATATTTTTTTCCATATGCGGAAAAAGAATGGCTGTTTATTAACAAGGTAAGAATACTTCTGATCGTCAAGAATGGATATTTCAGCCATTCTCTAACGGCCATATATCATATGGGCTTTCGCAAATGTACCTGATGCAATTGCAGACATTAAGGATATTTCAAGCGCAAGGCTCGAAGCACAAATAATTTCTGCTAGTTTTCGAGA
>LUMJ01000135.1_pt1 | contig 93333 bp, 88 predicted proteins | sample 729631 | NCBI WGS metagenome assembly LUMJ01 (sample SAMN03860266, study PRJNA289734) | marine metagenome | biome: seawater column; feature: ocean; material: water; isolation source: Red Sea water column Station 22 - depth 500m | place: Saudi Arabia: Red Sea | collected 2011-10-15 | depth 500 m
TGTCAACACTTTTTGAAAATTTATTTTCTGAAGCGTTTCTTCTAAACTCCCGTCTTTACTGGCCTATAAAGGTAGTAGAGACTTACTTCAGGAGGCTTGCTGTTTTGCTTTTCCCCCGAAGCGGATGCGCATTTTAGGGAAATGAGCGCTCACGTCAACACTTATTTTAAAAAAAGTGTCATATTCGTTTTGAACGCTCGTTTATTCAGCAAAAACGCCCTATTTCCAGTATCCCGTCTTCTTTCTCATCTTGAATTTGCGCCATATTCCTGGCTTATGCGGCTTTAGCTTTCCTTTATAGTTAAGAATAAAGTCATCGATAGCATCAAGAACGCGTTCGCTATTATGACCATCGCGATATTTTTCGTGGTGATCTACATATGCATTTATTTCATCAATTACTTTAGACGGCTTCGTAAGCGCATAATCAATCGCAGCTTCAATTTTATCTGCCTCTGTTACATCGATGAGATGAGGGCCTGGATTTGTATTTCGGAAAGTCACCACGGGCTTTTCTTGCATCATAAATTCCAAGATGATGGATGAGCTGTCGCAAAGCAGCGCACTGGCTTCGTTCACACTGTCTAAATCAACGGTATGTAAATATTTAACGTTATCCATGGATGCTGCTAATTGTTTATAGCGTTCCACAATGTCAGAACCGTGCAATTTAGGGTGAAATGTCAGGATCCAGTTCCATTCTCGTTGTTTAGCTAAATTCTCGATAGTCGAAAATACCTGTTCAGCCGAACTAATCCCTTTAGTAAATGTGGTTCCATAAAGTATTGTTGGAGGGTTTGTTACCGGCGGGCGCTTTCCTTTTACATAGGTGTCGACTTTACACCACCCTGTCTCATAAGCCTTAAAGCTACCATGCTGTTCTTCTAATATTTTATAAGGTGCTGTACTGCTTGGTCCTTGTGTACAAATTAGGTCAAACCACCCGCGAATGCGGAAATGTGAATCTTCTTGGTAAGTCTGTTCACCGCGCTTACCAATAAAGTAACCGTGAAAAACGCCTACTTTAATACCAGGAATAAAATGATAGATGTAGTTACCGGGTGTCAATGTTGCATCGGGATTGAATTCAACAAGCTCTTCAACGGTTGCTAATCTTCTTTCATCCTCAAGTAATAAATCTTCGCAACTAGGTTCTAAATACCACGCTACTTCGCCCCCCCGCTTTCTGATCTCAGATTGGATGGGCCGCAATATTGAATAGGAATATGGCAGTGCCGCAAATAGTACGTAGCGCTTTGACATGGACTCTCCATAGAAGTAGTTTTTTAATTTTTGACAATAGTATATCAGGATTGTCACTTTAAAAGATTGAAGCCAGCCATCAGTAACAAGATTAACCATCAAGTGTTAAAGTGTTTTATGCATTTATTAAGAAAGGGCATACCATAGCCTGCATAATTTCGTTAAAAGAGAGTTTTATGGCACAACCTATAAACAGTTTTAAAGGTATATCTCCTACGTTGGGAAAAAATGTCTATGTTGATGGCTCGGCAAGAATCGTCGGTGATGTAGTTTTAGAAGATGATGCGAGTATTTGGCCGATGGTTGCAGCCCGTGGCGACGTGAACAAAATTCGTATTGGCGCCCGTTCTAATATTCAAGATGGCAGTGTTTTACACGTTACCCGTAAATCTGAGAAAAACCCCGACGGCTTCCCACTTATTATTGGTGAGGACGTTACCGTTGGGCATAAGTGTATGCTGCACGGCTGTCAGTTGGGTAATCGAATTCTCGTTGGCATGGGCGCTATTGTAATGGATGGTGTTGTTGTTGAAGACGATGTGTTTATTGGTGCAGGTACATTAGTGCCGCCGAACAAAAGGTTAGAAAGCGGATTTCTTTACGTTGGAAACCCCATGCAAAAGAAAAGGCCGCTCAACGACGCCGAAATGGCGTTCCTGAAACAATCTGCCGTTAACTATGTTGTATTGAAAGATGAGTACCTTGAAGAAGCGAACTAGTTTCGCTTCTCACCTTGCTCAACGATAGCCCTGACACGTTTTACAATATCTGAAGTATCAGGGCGCTTTTGTGTCCATATGTAGAATGCTTCAGCCGCTTGCTCAACCAGCATCCCTAACCCATCGATTTGTGTCTTAACACCAAGTTCGGCCGCATCTCTCATAAAGCGTGTGGGTGAGTTTTTATAAACCATGTCATACACCACTTCACAATTTTGTAAAACAGCGTCATTTAAACGGCACGGCAATTCGTTGCTTAAACTAGCGGCTGTTGAATTAATAATAATATGAGGCGCAACATCTGCGATATCTTCAAGCGCGACCACCTGCACTTTAGCGTTAGAGGCAGCATTTACTACTTCCTCAGCTTTTGCTTTGGTTCTATTTGCAATGGTTAAAGAAGCGGCCCCTGCTTTTATTAACGGGGAGATTACGCCACGGGCTGCGCCCCCGGCACCAATAAGCAACACGCGCTTACCCTTAATTTCCACACCGCTGTTAAGCAAGTCGTTTACCAGCCCTACACCATCAGTGTTGAATCCACATATTTCACCGCTGTCACCATTCATCAGCGTATTAACAGCTTGTGCATCTTTGGCTGCTTGGTCATCTACCTTTGCCATATTGAATGCATCAAGCTTAAAAGGCATGGTGACGTTACAACCTACCGCGCCTTCCTGAGCTAAAAACGCGTTGGCGGCATCTACAAAACCATCTACTGGCGCAAGTATCTTTTCATAAGAAATCTTTTCTCCCACTTGTTCAGCAAACATTTGATGGATAGTTGGTGATAAACTCTGTGCAATAGGATTTCCGAATACAGCGAATTTTTTCATGGGAATACGAGACTTATTTAATATAAAGAAGAAAAGCGATAATCGTGCTTCGCAGAGTACACCATATGAACGTATAGGTGGAGAGGAGAAAGTACGGGAATTAGCAAATACGTTTTACGACATAATGGAAACCGATCCACTCGCCAATGAACTGCTAGCTATTCACCCCCAGCCATTAGACAGAATTCGCCACGTGTTCTTTCTCTATTTAAGTTTATGGCTTGGTGGTCCTGATGATTATCAGCAGCAGTATGGCCACCCGCGTCTGCGTGCACGCCACCTACCTTATACCGTAACACCAGAGTTAAAAGCGCAGTGGATGTATTGCATGCGAAAAGCCATGTTTAAAACGGTTGAAGATATCGCCTTAGCTCAACAGTTAATAGACGCACTTGATCAACTCGCCAATCACATGGTGAATACAAAATAAAAAAGCGCGTTGAAAGGATTAACCTTTTAACGCGCAACTCCCCTGTTACTGTCTACGCTCTTTATGGCGCATAAAGTAGTGCAATTGTGAAAGCCTAATAGTTAATAAGGCGTGGAACTAATAATTAGAATGTGTAACCCACCGATAAGGTATACACCCAAGGATCTATTTCAATATCACTTACCTTTCCAGCAGCATCACCCACTTTGAAGGTTGCTTCGGTATCTATATCAATGAATCGAACCGATGCATTAACATGCCATTTGGTATCAATTTGGTAATCCATTCCCACCTGTGCTGACAAGCCAAATGAATTATCAAGCGATAGGTCGCTTAAGCCAGCTGTTTCATTCGCACCTGTAAACTCTTCATCAAAGATAAAGGTATAGTTGATACCTGCACCAATGTATGGCTGAAACGCAGAGCTGGCATCATTAAAATAGTAGTTTGCGGTAAGCGTAGGAGGAAGATGCGTGACTTCACCAAGCTGATTACCCGTCCCTAACGGATCAGCTACAGAAAAATTAACGTCGTGCTTAAACGGCGTTGCGGCAAGCAGCTCGATATTAATATTGTCAGTAATAAAGTACGCTACATTTAAACCTAGCTGAGTATCGTTATCGATATTAAGAGCCACGCCAAGATCAGTTCCACCCGCGACGATGTTAGACGTCGATTCGTCAGGAGCAACGGTCGTAAGACCGCCACGAACGATCCAGTCGCCCTGCTGGTGAGCGCTAGCTAAAGGTGAGAGTGCAGCAAGAGTAAGGCAAAGTGCAGATGCAGATAAAAAGTGTTTGCGCATGATATGTCTCATTTGTGGTTAACTAAGATAGGGCTACTTTACGCCTGTAGTTATGAGAAACATTGATCCAGCGCAAGCTTGATAACTCACTGAAACACTGAAGATATTCGATCTTGATATAGATCAAAAAAAACGCCGCATTAACGTTAATGCGGCGTTTTTTTGGTCATTAAAGGTGAAAGCTGCTATCGGCGGGCCGCTTAAGGATTTAAGCGCAGCCTTATTTAATAATTAATCACCAATCAGTAGGCTTTAACCAGTCTGTCAGCTTGGCTTCGGCGCTACCCGGTGCAGGTGTATAACAATACTCCCAGCGCGCGAGCGGCGGCATTGACATTAAGATAGATTCGGTGCGCCCGCCGGTTTGCAGTCCAAATAAAGTGCCTCGGTCGAATACAAGGTTAAACTCAACGTAGCGGCCCCGGCGATAAAGTTGGAAATCACGCTCTCTTTCGCCGAAATCGGTTTGCTTACGGCGCTCAACAATAGGAACGTAAGCATCGATGAAGCCATTACCAACAGCCTGCATAAATGCAAATGACTGTTCAAAGCCCCATTCATTCAGGTCGTCGAAGAATAAACCACCCACTCCGCGAGTTTCATTGCGATGCTTTAAGTAAAAGTAGTCGTCGCACCACTTTTTGTACTTAGGGTAGACATCACCGCCAAACGGCTTACATAATTTTTTAGCAGTATCATGCCAGTGTACAACGTCATCTTTAAACGGATAGAATGGCGTTAAGTCGAAGCCACCGCCAAACCACCAGATAGGTGCTTCGCCCTCTTTTTCTGCAATGAAAAAGCGAACATTAGCGTGTGACGTGGGGATATACGGGTTATGTGGATGAATAACGAGTGATACACCCATAGCCTGAAAGTTTCTTCCTGCTAATTCAGGCCGATTAGCCGTTGCTGATGCCGGCATTTGACTGCCAAACACATGGGAAAAGTTAACGCCACCTTGTTCAATCACCGCACCATTTTTTAGTACTCGAGAACGGCCACCGCCCCCTTCTTCACGCTGCCAACTGTCTTCGACAAACTGGCCCTTACCGTCGGCAAGTTCAAGGGTTTGGCAAATAGTGTCTTGCAACCCCAGTAGATAACTTTTTACCTGTGCAATGACTTCTGCGGCGTTTTTACCGTCCAGTAATCCTGCTGATGTCATGCTCTTATTACCTCTGCTGTGTCGCCATCTCGAATGGTGCTGGGTTTAGTTGCACCGCCTACTTTCCCTTCAACGTAGAATACAGAATCAGAGAATACGTTTTTTGCTTCTTCAGTGGTCGTGGCCGGCGGTTGGCCGGTCAAGTTAGCGCTTGTAGAAACTATTGGTTTTCCTAGCTTATTACACAGCTCCACTACCACTGGGTGGTTAGTTACGCGCACAGCTATTTTACTGTGCTTGCCGGTTAACCAAACTGGCGCAGACGACGACTTAGGTAATAACCAAGTGTTAGGGCCGGGCCAACTTGAAAAAATCTCAGTACGTCTGTCAAGGCGAATGGCATTGTCATTAACATAAGGCAGTAGCTGACTATAGTTTGCTGCAATTAAAATCACGCCTTTTTCCACGGGACGCTGCTTTATCTCTAACAGTGCACTTACTGCGGCTTCATTGTCAGGGTCGCATCCAATGCCCATTACCGCTTCGGTTGGATAAACGATTAAACTGCCAGCTTGAAATGCGGCAACAACAGGGTCTACTTCAGGTGAGTTAGCCTCAACGGGGGTAAACGTGTTTACGTTCCCATTTTGGATATCAGACATGGTTTTAATCTCTACGTATAGTTCTTCGTTTAGTTGTTCGTATAATTACTTTTTAAAGCCACAACTAGGCTGAGGACACTGTAACTGCCCCTTTTTGTCTATCAATACTCCCCAACCGCAGTCTGGGCAGCTTTCATTTACCGGCGTGAAATTTAGCACATATCGACATTGCGGATAATGGTTGCACGCAAAAAACTGCTTGCCGTATTTGTTAGTACGCGAGATTAGGTGCCCTTTATTACACTTTGGACAATCCACCAAAGTATCTTCTTTTTCTTTAATGGGTTCTATGTGATGGCATGAAGGGAAATTAGTACAGCCGATAAACATGCCAAACCGCCCTTTCTTTATGGCTAAGTCGGATGCGCATTCAGGGCAGGCTGCACCGTCCAAGGTTTTAAGTATGGTGGTTTGCTTATCGTGAAGTGGTTTGCTGAAGCTACATTCAGGATAGCCTGTACAACCGATAAAAGGACCCGATTTACTATTCTTTATATGAAGAGGTTTACCGCACTCGGGGCAATCTCCGAAATTATCATCAAGAGCATGCTCGTGCGCAGAAAAAAGTGAATGGTCTATTTTAGACATGTATTGGACGTTAAGGCCTTAAACGCGCTGTAATTTCACAGCGCATTTTTAAGTAAAGATTTAAATGCCAGTGGCTACAACTGCATTAATGCAGAACACCATCTGGCTCTTCGAACAAAAGATCTTCCATTTGTGCGTAGGCTTTCTCTTTGCCAGGTACATTGAAGAGTACCATTAGCACAACCCACTTCAGGTCTTCCAAGCAAAATTCATTAGAATCAATTTCCATAACGCGATCTATAACCATTTCTCGCGTTGAGGCATCTAATACATTGACTTGTTCTAAGAACATAAGAAAACCGCGACATTCCACATCTAAACGCATTTGTTCTTCGTGCGTGTAAATACGACTTAAGCTAGTGCTAATGCCTTTACAAAAATACGGTTTGATATCCGTCTCTTGCAGTGCCGCTAACTTTTCTAACCATGCGAGGGCTTTATAAATCTCATCGTGATGAAATCCTGCGCGCACAAGCTCTTCCGTTAACTCGTCTTGGTCAACACGAATTTCCGTTTCACTGTGAATGAAGTTTTCAAACAGATACATGAGGATATCGAACATATTATTTTCCCCTCAATTTAACGTAACCACCAGGGACAGCGGCCACTAAACCACGCAACTCATATTCTAATAATGATGCCATTGCTTGCGATACAGATAAGGCATTGCGCTGGGCTATGACATCAATAGCGGTGATGTCATAATCCACACTAGCTAATAATTTATCGGTTGCCAAGCTATTCGCTGTACTTTTTTCGTTTTGCTCGTCAACATTCAAGCCCAATTGTTCAGGCTGAACCCCAACTTCATCAAGAATATCGTTTATATTAGTTACTAATTTTGCGCCCTGTTGGATTAACCAGTGGCAACCTTCAGAGTACTCGTGAAAGATATTACCCGGCACAGCGAATACTTCCCGCCCCATATCTGCGGCCAAATTCGCAGTTATCAAGGTGCCACTTTTAATTTTTGCTTCTACCACAAGGGTTCCAAGGGATAACGCTGCGATAATTCGGTTTCTCCTCGGAAAGTGCCAGGGTTTAGGTCCCTGCCCTGGAAAAAATTCCGTTACGCTAACGCCGCCGTCATTATTAATAGCTTCATAGAGCTTACTGTTTTTCGCGGGGTATATTTTTTCAGGCCCCGTGCCCATTACCGCAATAGTTCCGGTACTACCAGAAAGTGCGCCTTGGTGCGCGGCACTATCAATACCCATAGCAAGCCCGCTAGTGACCACTACACCGTTACTGGATAACCCAAAAGCAATGTCGTTGGCGATTCGCTTTCCTTGAAGGCTGGCCCTTCTGCTTCCCACTATGGCAATTTGAGGTTTTTGCAAATGTGCTTTATTTCCTGTAGCAAATAGCACAAGGGGTGGACTGTCTAATTGCTTAAGTGATTCAGGGTAGGAAGACGAGGTCAATGGAATAATGTGTCTATTACCACTCCCGCGCAGCCAATTCTGGGCAGCATCTACAAGTGACGGTGATATTTGGCTAGTGAGCTGTTTAACATTGTCAGGGAGTGTTGATGCATTGCTGGCTAGTTCTACAGTAGGAAGTTGATACTTTTCAAGAGCCTCTAGCCAAAGTCTAGGTGACACACGCTGAGCGGAAGCCAACGCAATCCATGCTAATGCTTCGCTGTCTAACTGAGATGATTGTTGGGCCATTGTCGCTCCTGATACGAGCGACAATGAACCATGCATCGCTTAGGGCTTTGCGACAATAAAGCCGCGCTTTATCCCTATGTTCGCTCGCGTTATTAATCCGTAACTTGCCGCATCAAATGTTTTGAACACAACAACTTCACCCACTTTAAGTGCGGGTTGAGATACCGTATCGATAAACCACTCACCACTATTATTAGCGCCGGGCTCATCAACGTAACGGGGGTTATCTTCATCAATAATGGCAGGGCCTTGTGAATAAAGACCTAAGACCGTGCCTGGCGCCACATCCATGTTACCTAGATCAAGGATGACAATGTCGTACTTGCCAAGTAAATCATGATCGTGCAGGTCTCCAACAACTGCGCCTCGTTGTGAAGTGGCGGGAACAAGTTCGAAGTCTTTAGGGGGCTCAAACCCACCCGCCATTAATTTATCGCCACGCTTCGCTTCTTGGTTCGCATCATCAATGAAAAGCAACATAGTGTCGCCAGCTTGGTCTTTTTCCACTACCGAAGCTGTTGAAACATGGGTAACCTGAATGCCAAGGGTCTCCCCGTCGAGGTTTTTAATGGTAGCGTGCTTTCTTATCACTCTATACTGATCGTCAGAACTGAATTGTTGCTGGCTTAACACAAAATCATCAGACGCAAACCTCACATTTCCATCTTGGTTCCCTAACAATTTGGGCAGAGACTCGTAACTTTCCTCATTCATCAACATGTGCTGTTTTATGAAGGGCGAGATAGATGTCCACGACAATACATCGACAGGCTTTGGTTTTACTCGTTTATCGGTAGACGGAGACAGCTTATAGGAAGGCTTATCGCGTTTTACGCTTAAAACTGGCTGTCCGTCGACGTACCCTACTATGATTACGTCGCCCGGGTAAATTAGGTGTGGGTTGTCAATTTGGGTGTTAGTTCGCCACAATTCAGGCCAAAGCCAAGGCTCGTTAAGAAAGATATTGGCAATTGCCCAGAGCGTATCACCACGCTTAACCGTGTAGGTTTCTGGCGCGCTTTCTTTAAGTTGCAGCGCGAAGGTAGGCAACGAAAGCAGTGCGCCTAAGAGAAGTATTGCTACACGACGCCCATAAATTAATCGCTTTTTCAAATTAACCACCTGCAAATTATTCATTGTCGCTTATTGTTGATTTTTCAGACAATAGCACTATATCGGCATAACTAGGTATTCTAATAGGGTTTCGGTAAAAAACTGCACGAAACAGCCCGATATACGTTAGAATAGTAACTTAATAAGCACTGTAAAGTGTGCTGGCAATTAGATCGTATATGAATTTATACAGCGAAAAGGTGAAGTAAGCGAGAAATGGCAATTTTAGACGTATTAAGTTTTCCTGATGAACGTCTTCGCACGGTAGCTAAGCCGGTTGAAGAGGTTAACGACGAAATTAAACAATTGGTATCGGACATGTTCGAAACCATGAAGGACGAGAACGGTATTGGCCTTGCCGCAACGCAAGTTAACCGCCACGTTCAAGTTGTTGTAATGGACGTATCGGAAGATCAAAACGAGCCACGCGTATTTATTAACCCTGAAATCATTCGTAAAGATGGCTCCACGATTAGCGAAGAAGGCTGTTTATCAGTGCCGGGGAATTACGCGAAAGTTGAGCGCGCCGAAGCAATTACAGTAAAAGCGCTTGATCAAAACGGCGAAAGCTTTGAGTTGGATGCAGAAGGTTTGTTAGCGATTTGTATTCAGCACGAGCTCGACCATTTAAAAGGTAAACTGTTTATTGATTACCTTTCACCGCTTAAGCGCCAACGTATTCGTAAAAAGCTTGAGAAAGAAGCGCGTCTTGCAGCAAAAGCCTAAGGAATAACGTGACAACTCCATTGAAAGTGATTTTTGCCGGTACTCCGGATTTTGCAGCTAAACATCTATCAGCGTTACTCGAGAGCGAGCACGAAGTCATTGCTGTTTACACCCAGCCTGATAGACCTGCAGGGCGAGGTAAAAAGCTTACCGCCAGTCCGGTTAAAGTATTAGCAGAAGAAAACGCCATTCCTGTATACCAGCCTCAATCGCTTAAAGCTCAAGACGCTCAGGAAGAATTAGCCTCGCTCAATGCCGATTTAATGGTAGTTGTTGCTTATGGACTGATACTGCCTACAGCAGTGTTAAACGCACCTAAGCTAGGTTGCATTAACGTGCACGGCTCTATTTTGCCCAAGTGGCGAGGCGCCGCTCCAATCCAGCGTTCAATCTGGGCTGGCGACGCTGAAACTGGCGTAACCATAATGCAAATGGACGAAGGCTTAGATACGGGTGATATGCTGCATATTGCAACATTACCTGTTACACCTGAAGACACCAGCGCCACCTTATATGAAAAGCTTGCAGAGCTGGGACCACAAGCATTGGTTGAGGTCGTTAATGAATTTGATCGTTACACGCCCACCAAACAAGACGACTCTCAAGCCACCTACGCGAAAAAGCTATCAAAAGAAGAAGCCCTTATTAATTGGGCAGACGATGCAGAACAAATAGAGCGTAATATCCGCGCCTTCAATCCTTGGCCTGTAGCGTGGATGCAGGTCGAAGATCAGAATGTAAAGGTATGGTCTGCTAACGTTGTTCCGTTAAATAAAGATGTAACGCCAGGTACGGTAATCGGTGCCAATAAAGAAGGCATTACTATCGCTACAGGACGCGATGCGCTTTGCATTACATCACTTCAAATTCCAGGTAAAAAGGCGCTTCCAGCGTCAGACGTTATCAATGCTCGCCAAACGTGGTTTGAAGTGGGTCGTTGTCTGACACAAGCGGACTAAACGTGAAACCATTACCCCTTCCAAAACAAAAGAACCTGCGCGCAGATTGCGCGTGGGTCATCTATCAAATTTTAGAACAAGGCAAGTCATCTCGTGAGTGCTTAGAGCGCGTTCAGCGCAGACACAACGCTAGAGATAACGCATGGCTTCAAGAGATGTCGTTAGGTGTGATGCGTCGCCTGCCCCTTTTACAACACTGGCTACGCTCTTTGTTGGATAGGCCTCTAAAAGGCAATAAGAAGGTCATAGAACATCTTATTCTTCTTGGTTTGTACCAGCTCAGTTTTTCTCGCGTTAGCAATCACGCTGCCGTGGGTGAAACCGTCGCCGCCGCCTCTTATTTAAATGCTGCAGGGCTAAAAGGGTTAGTTAATGCAGTACTGCGTAATTTTCAGCGTGAGAACCTTGCTGACAAACCGGTAGACGACGCCATCATAAACAGCGGCTTACCAAAGTGGTTATTTAAGGCAATTGAGAACGCCTACGGTGACGACGCCGAGCAGGTACGTAGTGAAACGAATGCCATGGCCCCCATCTGGCTTCGCGTGAATAAACTGCAAACATCGTTGGCATCATTTACTCAGGCGCTAGATAAAGCAGGGGTTGAATATACCCTTAGTGAAAACCACGCTGATGCGGTAATTCTGACTAAGCGAGAAGATATTACTGCCCTGCCTGGTTTTGAAAAAGGTCACTTTGCGGTACAAGATGGGGCAGCGCAATTAGCTGCGTATTACCTAAAGCCCCAAGCGAACGAACGTATTCTAGACTGTTGCGCCGCACCCGGAGGAAAAACAGGCCACATTGTTGAGTGTGCACCTGATACAGAGTACGTGTTAGCGCTTGATGCCGACGCTACACGCCTAAAACGGGTAGAAGAAAACATGACTCGCCTTAAGCATACAGTCGATATTAAGCAAGGTGATGCAGCTAATCCTGAAACCTGGTGGGATGGAAAGCCCTTCGATAGAATATTACTGGATGCCCCCTGCTCTGCTACTGGCGTTATAAGACGTCACCCAGATATTCGATGGCTTCGAAAAGCCAATGACATCGACAATCTAGCGCAGCTACAACGGCGCATATTAGATACATTGTGGAGGCTATTAAAACCGGGTGGCACACTACTTTATGCAACGTGTTCTATTTTGCCGAAAGAGAACATGGCACAAATAAAGCAGTTTTTAGCCGACACACCTGACGCTACCTTATCGCCCTTAGTAAAAACGGAGACTGTCGACAAACCCGGACGTCAGATAACGCCTGGTGAGCAACAAATGGATGGTTTCTACTATGCGAGGCTGGTAAAGTCATCAGACTGAGTTCAATAGTTGTGCAACGTCACACGGTTAAGACCTGCACGAATATGAAGGCAAAATAATAACGATGAAGATCATCATTTTAGGGGCCGGCCAAGTAGGCGGAACACTTGCTGAAAACCTAGTAGGTGAAAATAACGAAATAACGGTTATTGACTCTGACCCCACTATATTGCGCGCACTTCAAGACCGCCTTGATTTACAAGTAGTAACCGGCGTGGGTTCACACCCTGACGTGTTGCGTAAGGCCGGTGCGGAAGATGCCGACATGCTGATAGCCGTAACCAACAGTGATGAAAGCAATATGCTGGCCTGTCAGGTGGCCTACAGCTTATTTAAAACTCCCACTAAAATTGCCCGCGTACGCTCTGAACAATATATTATTTATCAAGAGCAGCTATATAAGCAGCAGGACATTCCTGTTGACCACATTATCGCTCCTGAGCAGTTGGTAACTAAGGCCATTAAACGCCTTATCGATTACCCGGGCGCACTGCAAGTTGTAGAGTTTGCCGAAGGTAAAGCCAGTCTTGTGGCAGTTAAAGCCTATTATGGCGGTTTATTAGTAGGACACGCGTTGTCTGCACTTAAAGACCACATGCCTAACGTTGAAACCCGGGTTGCTGCCATTTACCGACGCGGCCGCCCTATTCGACCGTTAGGTACAACGGTTATTGAGGCCGATGATGAAGTGTTCTTTATTGCCGCTACTAAGCACATCCGTGCAGTAATGAGTGAGCTTCAAAAGCTCGAATCCAGTTACAAGCGAATAATGATAGCCGGTGGTGGTTTGATTGGCGCAGGTTTAGCTAAACAACTGGAGCACAATCACAACGTTAAGCTTATTGAATACAGCCCAGAACGAGCAAAGTATCTTTCTGCCAACTTAGATAAAACCATTGTTTTCAGCGGTGACGCATCTGATCCTGAGTTACTTAGCGAAGAAAATATCGAGCAAGTCGACGCCTTTATTGCTGTTACCAACGACGATGAAGCGAATATCATGTCAGCCATGCTGGCCAAGCGTATGGGTGCACAAAAAGCCATGGTGCTTATCCAGCGCAGTGCTTATGTGGACTTGGTGCAAGGCGGTGAGATAGACATCGCGTTTTCACCTCAACAAGCCACTATCTCGGCGCTACTGACTCACGTACGTCGCGGTGACATTGTAAACGTGTATTCCTTACGCCGAGGCGCTGCAGAAGCTATCGAAGCAATTGCTCATGGCGATGAAACTACATCAAAAGTAGTTGGCAAACAGATAGGTGATATTAAACTTCCTCCAGGCACCACAATTGGTGCTATTGTTCGCGACGATCAGGTGATTATTGCCCACAGCGATACCAAGATTGAAGCAAACGACCATGTAATTTTGTTCTTGGTTGATAAGAAGTACATCAACGACGTGGAAAAGCTGTTCCAACCCAGCGCATTTTTCTTTGGCTAGCGCTTTTGCAAAGCATCATAGGTGCCGCAAGATTAAAAGTTGAAGACATAAAAATAAAGGGCGATATTTATCGCCCTTTATTTTTAGCTCGTATTAAAACTACCGGTTTATTTGTTAACTGCGCCAAAACGTTGGTGAGAACAAGACCAGCAATGAGAAGACCTCTAGTCGCCCAAATACCATGGCAATCACCAGTATCCACTTACCTGCATCCGTAACATCAGCATAGTTTGCAGCTACGCTTCCCAAGCCTGGGCCCAAATTATTCAGCATAGCTGCAGTAGCGGTAAAGGCACTAAGATTATCTAGCCCTGTAGCAATAAGCCCTATCATAATGATCACGAAGACTACTGCATAGGCCGAAAAGAACCCCCATACGGCCTCTACGACTCTATCAGGCATGGCGCGGTCGCCAAACTTTACGCTGTATACCGCCTTAGGATGAATAAGCCTATCAACTTCTCGCTTACCTTGTAAGAACAGCAAGCACACCCGCACCACTTTTAATCCGCCACCTGTAGAACTTGCGCACCCACCAATAAAGCTTGAGAAGATAAGCATAATGGGTAGGAATGTAGGCCAGACCGAAAAGTCTGTAGTAGCAAAACCAGCAGTCGTGCTGATTGATACAGCTTGAATCATAGCTTGATCTAAGGCTTGCTCTGCGGAGCTGTAATAACCTGAAAGGGTCAGCACTAAGAAGCAAATTCCAATTAGTGACGCTTGAATAATAAAGAAGGCCTTGAACTCTGGGTCTTTAAAATAGCCTTTGACCGAGCGAGAGCTCACCGCCGCATAGTGCAATGAAAAGTTCAACGCAGCAATGAGCAGGAAAACAGTACATACCACGTTGACCATGGGGCTATTAAAGTAGCCTAAGCTTGCGTCGTGATTTGAAAAGCCACCAATAGCTACGGTAGAAAAAGAGTGGCAAATAGCGTCAAAAACACTCATTCCTGCAAGCCAGTACGCGCCGGCACATGCAATCGTTATCGACAGGTAGATGTACCACAAGTGCTTTGCCGTATCGGCAATACGCGGCGTCATCTTGTTATCTTTGACTGGGCCTGGGGTCTCTGCTCGATACAGCTGCATGCCTCCAACGCCAAGAATAGGCAGTATGGCAACGGCAAGTACGATGATACCCATACCACCTAACCACTGAAGCTGCTGACGGTAAAACTGCACAGAATGAGGAAGAAAGTCTATTCCCTCAATAACTGTGGCCCCCGTTGTAGTCAAACCAGAAAATGACTCAAAAAAAGCGTCGGTCACCGTCATGCTCGGTTGCTCTAGCAAGATAAGCGGGATTGCCCCCACGCTTGCCAGCACCGACCAAAACAGCGCAACAATCAGAAAGCCTTCTCGTGCTCTTAAGTCATTTTTCTGCTGACGATTGGGATACCACAGCGCCATACCGCCAATAACGCATAATATAAAGGCAAGGGTAAAAGGTAGGCCGCTGCCATCTTGATAAATCAACGACACGATAGCTGGCGGGATCATTGTGACGCTAAAAAGCGCGATTAATAACCCAAGTATTCGTATGATGGCACGGTAGTGCATTGTTTTTTATGCCTTTATTTTTATAGTGCGCATAAGGACAGATAAGCCCTAGTTAAAAAGTGCTTTTTTGAATTAAATTCAAAAATTAAAACGCTCTACATTACGTATAGGGTTTTGATTATAGGACTATAATGAACAAGGGGAAACCTTTGTCTCCCCACAATGTTACGTCTAATTAGACATTAGGGCGCAGTAATGTTTGCTATACGGAACAAATCGACAACGCCTAGTAATGTTGGCGTAATTACTTCATGGCAAGCACAGTCTTGACCATTTTAGTGATACTCGCGTTAGCCTCACTGATATTTTGCGCCAGCATGTACGCAGGAGTAGTAACCAACTTAGCATCATTATCAACTACCACCTCGTCTACAGCGCAATTAACGTGAGTTGCTCCTAAGGCGTTCAAGCCGCTAGCAGTCGCTTCGTCATTACCAATGGTCAGTTTAGTTTTATTGCCATATACCTTTGCTGCTAGTGCAGGCGCGATACACGCATACGCAGCCGGCTTTTTAGCTTGTGCAAAAGCCTTGCAAACAGCAAGAACATCTTCATTGAATAAGCAATTTTCTCCTTCTACAGCAAACGTGCACAGGTTCTTTGCAGCGCCAAAACCACCGGGCAAAATAAGGGTATCGAAGGTATCAACATCGCACTCGGTCACCGGCTTTATGTCACCGCGCGCTATGCGGGCCGACTCTACTAACACGTTACGGGTTTCGCCTTCTGATACTTCACCCGTTAAGTGATTCACCACATGCAGCTGGTTTACATCTGGAGCAAAACATTGATAGGACGCCCCTTCTTGCTCAATAGCTAAAAGCGTTAATACTGCTTCGTGTAACTCTGCCCCGTCGAACACACCACTACCACTTAAAATAACGGCTACTTGTTTCATATTGTCCTCCTAGACGGTATGCCATCTACTTATTCAAAATTTGGCTATTAAACACACAACTGTACAAAAAAAGTTCTTAATAATACGTGTATACAATGTTAATGGTTATGCTACATTACTCGACCGACTTGGTTAAACCAAAAATAAACGTACACCAAGTTATCCACATAAAATGGAATGGTAAGTAGCAGGTATGCTGTTTTCACACCTTAGTCTCATTCCCTTATTTTTCTTGATTTGAAAGGTGATCTTTAACTTGACAAAGATCGCCCAGATCACTGCGTCTAAATTTTTAGATCACAAAGTTATCCACAGGCGAAGTGCGATCTACTATCGACCTTAATGTTCCTTCATGATATGGCGATCTGCCCTAGCCTGTGGCATCCTTGCGCTCATATTGTATATTGGAAAATCGCCATCTATGCCTGATTCTAAAAAGCCTCCATTTATTCTTGTCGATGGATCGTCGTATCTTTTTCGTGCCTTTCACGGGTTGCCGCCGCTGACCAATTCAAAAGGCCAAGACACCGGTGCTATCTATGGTGTTGTAAACATGCTTAAAAGCTTGATTAAGCAATACAACCCTACGCACATGGCGGTGATTTTTGATGCCAAGGGCAAGACCTTTCGCGACGACATCTATAAAGAGTACAAAGCGAACCGTCCGCCAATGCCAGATGAGCTAAGAAGCCAGATCGAACCTTTACATGCCATCATCAAAGCGATGGGTTTACCCGTTATTGTTGAGCCAGGAGTAGAGGCGGATGACGTAATTGGTACGTTGGCCAAGCACGCTACAGAGAAAGGTATTGATACCCTTATCAGCACCGGCGATAAGGACATGGCGCAGCTGGTAAATGAACATGTCACCTTGATCAACACCATGACGAATCAATTGATGGATGTTGAGGGTGTAAATACTAAGTTTGGTATTCCACCAGAGCTTGTGATCGATTTTCTTGCGCTTAAGGGCGATAAAGTAGACAACATCCCGGGCGTGCCAGGTGTGGGTGATAAGAGTGCCCAAGCCTTGTTAAATGGTATTGGCGGCATTGACGACATTTATAAAAATCTAGATAAAATTGCTGAGTTGTCGTTTAGGGGCAGTAAATCGATGGCAGCTAAAATGCAAGAGTATGAAGAGCAAGCTCGTCTTTCTCATACACTTGCTACCATCAGTATAGATCTCGATCTGGACTATGATGTTGAAGAATTAATGCCATGTCAGGCCGACAATGAGCAGCTGCGAGATCTGTTTGCCGAGTTCGAGTTTAAACGTTGGCACGCAGAAGTAAGTGCCCTTTTAGCTGGCGGTGATGCTACAACTGCCGTCGCCGCAAGCGAAGACGCTGATGATAGCGAGCAAGATAGCTCATCAGGTTCATCCGTAGATATTGATAAATCGAAATACGAAACCGTACTTGACGAGGAACGATTTAACGCTTGGGTCGAGAAGCTAGTAAACGCAGAGTTATTCGCATTTGATACCGAGACTACTAGCCTTAATTACATGGATGCAGAATTAGTTGGCGTTTCATTTTGTATAGAAGAAGGTGAAGCCGCTTACGTGCCTGTTGCTCACGATTACCCAGATGCCCCCGCCCAGCTATCGCGAGAGTTTGTATTAGACGCGTTAAAACCTATTTTGGAATCAGACAAAGTGATCAAAGTAGGCCAGCATATTAAGTACGACAAGAATGTACTAGCTAACTACGATATCACCTTAAACGGTATTGGCTTTGACACCATGCTTGAAAGCTATGTGCTAAACAGTACTGCACAGCGCCACGATATGGACTCACTTGCCCTAGCCTATTTAGGTCATAAGACGATTCACTTTGAAGAGATAGCAGGCAAAGGCGCTAAACAGCTTACGTTTAATCAAATTAGTCTTGAAGAAGCTGGTCCGTACGCTGCGGAAGATGCTGATATCACGCTACGCTTACACAATGCAATTTGGACTAAGTTAAAAGATATCCCTGAGCTTAAAAACTTGCTGATAGATGTTGAAGTACCCCTTGCTTGTGTTCTTTCCCGTATGGAGCAAGAGGGGGTGTTGATTGACAGTCAAAAGCTACGTCAACAAAGTCAGGACCTTGCTACGCGTATTGCGGAACTTGAGAAAGAAGTTCACGAAGAAGCCGGCGAACCCTTTAACCTTGGCTCAACCAAGCAACTTCAGCAAATTTTGTTTGAAAAGATGTCGCTGCCAATCATAAAGAAGACGCCTAAAGGTGCGCCATCTACTTCTGAGGACGTACTGCAAGAACTTGCGCTTGAGTATCCGTTACCGAAGAAGATCATGGAATACCGAGGCTTAACCAAGCTTAAGAATACCTACACGGATAAACTTCCTAAGATGATCAATCATCGCACGGGCCGGGTACACACGTCCTATCACCAAGCGGTAACAGCAACTGGACGCCTATCTTCAACGGATCCTAATTTACAGAACATCCCTATTCGAAACGAAGAAGGACGTCGTGTGCGTCAGGCATTTATACCAAGAGAAGGGAATAAATTCGTTGCTGCCGACTACTCGCAAATTGAATTGCGAATAATGGCTCACCTTTCGGGTGATAAGGGTCTATTAGACGCCTTTGCACATGGCAAAGATATTCATAAAGCTACAGCCTCTGAAGTATTTGGTGTTCCACTAGATGAAGTAACCACTGAACAGCGTCGCAGTGCAAAAGCGATTAACTTTGGTCTTATCTACGGTATGAGTGCATTTGGATTGTCAAAGCAACTTAATATTCCGCGCAACGAAGCACAAAAGTACATGGATCTTTACTTTGAACGCTACCCTGGCGTGCTTGAATATATGGACTCTACACGTGAGAGCGCCAAGGACAAAGGGTATGTAGAGACTGTATTCGGGCGCAGACTTTATTTGCCAGACATTAAAGCTAGTAATGGAGCACGTCGAAAAGGTGCAGAACGCGCGGCGATTAATGCGCCTATGCAAGGCACGGCTGCAGACATCATTAAGATGGCAATGATCAAAGTTGATGACTGGATCAGGAAAAATGCATCTGATGACGTGACCATGATGATGCAAGTACACGATGAATTGGTTTTTGAGATAAAAGAAGACAAGGTTGAAACCTATGTCTCTACTATTACTGCTCTTATGGAAAGCGCAGCCACCCTTAACGTTCCGTTAGTCGTCGAGGCTGGTGTGGGCGATAACTGGGATGAAGCGCACTAGTTTGGTAATTAGATTACAGTTTTTACATGAAATGGCGTGTTATCTTCGTTAAATTTGGTAATTTAATTACATAACACCCTTGCCTTTTCTGTGCTTTGTTGTAATATTACGCATGTAGGGTACAGAGGTGAGAAAGCTGTTTTCAAACCTTTGCTTTGACCCCGACAGTTTTGTCGGGGTTTTTTTATGCCCGTATAAAATAATTAATCTATAAATATCAAATAGTTAAAAATAAAAAACGGCTTTCCGCTAAATTTTTCTGAACTTCTTTATTTATAGCTACTCTATATCTTCGGTTTTTATGTGTTTTCTCTCAGTTTACGCCTCGCACTATGCGGGGCGTTCTTTTTTCTAGCACCCCACATCGTCTTATCAAGTACACCAAGTCAGTGTAAGTGAGACTCACTATTTAGATTATTGAGCTTCGCTATCTGGTTCTTCAGCTTCATCCTGTTTACCTAAGCCGAACCACGTATCCAAGATACGCTCTAACTCAGGCAAACCATGCTTATTTAGTGACGAAAAGGTTTGTACCGTTACATCGCCCATAAAGGCCATAGCAGCTTCACGCGCCATCAGCAATTGTGCTTTGCGCTTACCGCTTTTCAATTTGTCGGCCTTAGTAAGTAATGCAAGTACAGGAATATTTGACTCTACAGCCCAATGAATAAGATCTTGGTCTAAATCTTTAAATGGATGACGAATATCCATTAAAACGACTAATCCTTTAAGGGACTTGCGCTTTTGAAGATATTCACCGAGTGACGCCTGCCACTTCTTTTTCATGGCTACCGGCACTTTTGCGAAGCCGTATCCTGGCAAATCAACCAAACGTAAGTCTTCTTCTAATTCAAAGACGTTGATCAACTGGGTGCGCCCCGGCGTTTTACTTGTTCTAGCCAAGTTTTTCTGGCGAGTTAACGTGTTAAGTGCACTCGATTTACCTGCATTTGAGCGACCAGCAAAGGCAACTTCAATTCCGGTATCATTTTTTAAATGACGAATGTCTGGTGCACTCGTAAAGAATTTTGCTTTGGTGTAATACGACATCTAGACTTACCTCCACATGCGTCACAACCTTCGGTTTACAGTTTTTTAATGAATAAACCAACTAAAAACCATAGTTTTATCATGGAATAGGTTTTTCTGACGCGTTAAATGTGTAAAATACGCATGATATCACGTATATCACGCGAGCCGTTGGATCCATTTAAGAGATTTATTATGAAAAAACTGTGTTTGTTGGTATGTATGTCTTTAGGTTTAAGCGCAACTGCTATGGCAGAAGGCGACGCCGAGGCAGGTAAAGCGAAATCTGCAGTATGTGCAGCCTGTCATGGCCCTGATGGCAACAGCATGATTGACATGAACCCAAAACTTGCTGGCCAGCATGAGAAGTACATTGTTAAGCAATTAACCGAATTTAAACTTGCCTCTCAAACAGGTGGCGAGGAAGGTCGTAACAATGCTGTGATGAACGGCATGGCTGCCCCACTTTCAGAGCAAGACATGAAAGACTTAGCGGCTTATTTCTCAAGCCAAGAGCCAAAAGCAGGCGAAACACCTGAGCAGTATGTTGAAGCTGGGCGTGCACTTTACCAAGGTGGCGACGAGTCTCGTGGCGTAACTGCATGTATCGCATGTCACGGTCCTAAAGGTAACGGCATGGGCTTAGCAGGTTTCCCTGACATCAGTGGTCAACATGCAACTTACACTGCAGCTCAATTGAAAGCATTCCGTTCAGGCCAGCGTCACAATGACATGAATGGCATGATGCGTGATATTGCGATGAAATTAACCGACGAAGATATTGAGATTTTATCTAACTATATCGCGGGCTTACACTAAGCATTACCGTTTTTGCACATTGTTGTTAAAAATTTGTTACCGAAAAAGTTGTATTTTGAAATTATTCGTGTAATCTAACGGCGTAGTTTGTAGGTGCCTTTGAAAAGCTACAAGCTAAATAACAAGAATAATAATAAAAATGCAGCATGGAAGACGGGATAAAGAGCCACGAGGGCCAAAAACAACAATACAGCTCTGCTAACAATAAAAATAAGGGGAGCACGGCTAGGGAAGCAAGATACACATAGAAGTGTATAACGGGAGAGGTGTCATCTGACACTCATACAATGTAAGGTGATGGTGAGAACCATCACCTTTTTCTTTTTTAAGCCCCTTATTATTGTTCACTTTCCTATGTACTGTCCTTTATGCAAAAGCGCTAACGCGCCATCTCACTATCACTCAGATAAAAAGCGCGATTACCTTCAATGTAATCAATGCAAACTCGTTTATGTTTCTCCTGAATTCTTACCATCTAAAGAAGTAGAAAAGCAGGAATATGACCTTCATGAAAATAGTTTCGAAGACGAAGGTTATCGAAAGTTTTTAAGAAAGGTTTTAACACCACTTACACCTTTAATAGAAAGTGCGAAAGACGGTGAGCTTGTAGGATTGGATTTTGGTTGTGGTCCAGCGCCAGTTTTAGCCAGTATGCTGGAAGAAGAAGGAGTCAAGATGAAAACCTACGACCCCTTCTATGCAAATAATTTACAGGTGCTAGAGCAAAGCTACGACATTGTGACGTGTACTGAGGCTATTGAACATTTTCACTCCCCTCACGTCGAGTGGGCATTATTCAATAAACTCGTGGCTTCTGGTGGTGTGCTAGCCATCATGACAAAGCGCGTACTCGATAAGGCCAGGTTTGTTAATTGGCACTACAAAAATGATATCACCCACGTGAGTTTTTTCAGCGAAGCAACCTTTCATTTTCTGGCACAAAGGGACAGCTATGATGTCACTTTCCCCGCTAATGACGTTGTTTTGATGAGAAAGCGCTGAAGTAAATTTGCGTAATACTTTAAGTGTGCCGTATTGATTTTACACAGCACACCCAAAGATCAATACGTACACGCTAATTCGCGCTATAATAGCGTTGTTTTTTCACTCTCTTTGTTTATTTGGAAATTATGGCACGTTCAAAGAAATCACGTAAAGTCGGCCTAATCGGCGTTCGTAAAGATCCTGACTTTAAACCTAGCGAAAACCGTAAATCAGACTCACCTCGCCCAAAAAAGCATAAAGGTAAGCCCGCCGGTAGTCGCCACAATGTTGAACAGAAAAAAGTGACGGGCAAAAAGAGTGCTGAAAATAAAGATCCGCGCCACGGCAGTAAAAAGCCTATTCAGCTTGTGAAAGCGGTCACGCCTACACCAGCTCAAAAGAAGAAGTACGCGACACCAGCGCAAGAATTAGCTGCACTCGAGGCAGACCAACGCTTATCTGATTTGCTCGATAAGCTTGACGATGACAAGCCGCTTACCCGTGAGCAACAAGCTTATGTAGATGAAAAGATGGCTCGACATCGCATTCTTTGTGACCTACTGGGAATAGTAGAAGAAGATGATGAAGACGATGATATGGATCCGTTTAATGATTTAGACGCTATCAATATCGACGACTTTAAGCATTAATAAAAACGGGAAAGAGTCATGCTTTGGGCAGTACTTTCAGGCATAGCGCTACTCATCATTGTTGGTCTTGGTTTTTACGCAGGCAAACTGCTGTTTATGTTAAAGCAGCAAAAGGAACGGCAAGAAGCAGCGAGGCAATCACGCATTGCGACTATTACCGACAGTATTATAGTGATAGCAAAAGCTATGGAGCAGCAGCAGTGTGATTTATCAGAAGGTGTTATTCGCATCGTCAACTTGTTGAATGCGCTTCCGCTGAACACGCCTCCTGATTTTAAAGCGCAGTACCCCCACGTTCATGCGCTTTTTACCGAGGTAAGTGGTTTCGCTATTCTAGAAGCAAGGCAACAGTTACCAAAGAGCGAGCGAAGAAAGCAAGACGTTGCTCGCGAGCAAATTGAATCCGAATACGAGTCTAAGGTCTTGGATGAATTGCCGCCGCTGAAAATATATTGCGAAACCCTCTTAGCCACTAAATAATTGGTGAGCATGGAATTTAGGAAAGCATAAAATAGTGCTATCAAAATAAAAAAATGGCCGATTACAATGCGTAATCGGCCATTTTTTTGAGGGTTAAAGCTAGTTCTTTATGGTCATTTTATAGCGAGTTCACAGGTACGCTGGTAACAATGACACCCTACTTCGTGATCGTTAACCATTCCCACCGCTTGCATAAAAGCATAACAAATCGTTTCACCAACAAAATTAAATCCGCGCTTTTTTAGGGCTTTTGACATCGCTTTTGAGGCATCGGTTGATGTGGGTGCTTGCCTGAAGTCATCCCACGCATTAATAACCGTACGTCCATCTGTAAATTGCCAAATGAACTCACTGAATGGCTGCGACGCTTCGATAGATAAAAAGCCTTTGGCATTTTTGATAACCGACTCTATTTTGAGTTTGTTTCTGATTATGCCGCTGTTCTGCATCAGCCTGTCGACATCAGCGGGGCCCATCGTCGCAATTTTTTCAGGGTCGAACTGGTAGAATGCTTGTTCAAAATTCTGCTGTTTTTTTAAAATCGTCAACCAAGATAAACCGGCTTGTTGTCCATCGAGGCATAATTTCGCAAAAAGCGCGCGACTATCTAACTCGGGTACACCCCATTCGTTATCATGATACGCTAAATAAATAGGGTCGCTGCTCACCCAACCACATCGGTGTAAAGGCGTATTTTTCTCTATTTTTGTTTGATTGGGCATGGCTAAAGATTAAATCCTTGTTGTGAAGTGGCATATTGACTTTATTCGTGACGTTTTTTCGCCCTTTACACCTACATACTATGCCTCACAAATTGTATACTATCCCACCTTTATTTTAAGTCAGATAACTAATAAGCAGCGGATGTATGCAGAAATACGATATTAAGACCTTTCAAGGGTTGATCCTTGCGCTTCAAGATTATTGGGCGCGTCAGGGCTGCGTTATTATTCAGCCTCTGGATATGGAAGTGGGTGCAGGTACTTTTCACCCTATGACGTTCCTACGTTCTTTAGGTCCAGAGCCAATGAGTAGCGCCTATGTTCAACCGTGCCGTAGACCAACTGATGGTCGTTACGGTGAGAACCCAAACCGCTTACAACATTACTATCAGTTCCAAGTAATGCTTAAGCCTTCACCTGATAATATTCAGGAGTTGTATTTGGGCTCTTTGAAAGAGTTAGGTTTCGATCCGCTGGTTCACGACATTCGCTTCGTAGAAGACAACTGGGAATCACCAACGCTTGGAGCGTGGGGTCTTGGTTGGGAAGTGTGGCTAAACGGTATGGAAGTAACACAGTTTACGTACTTCCAGCAAGTAGGCGGTCTAGAGTGTAAGCCTGTTACCGGCGAAATTACCTACGGCTTAGAGCGACTCGCCATGTACGTTCAAGGTGTAACAGTCGACGTATAACTTCGAACACGCCAACGTTGAAGCCTTGTTTAGAACCTTTGACGAATGTGAAGCAGAAAGCCAAAAGCTCATCGAAAACAACCTTCCACTTCCTGCCTACGAGCAGGTGATGAAGGCGTCTCACGCTTTTAACTTACTTGATGCACGTCACGCTATTTCAGTGACAGAACGCCAGCGCTATATTCTTCGCGTTCGAACGCTTGCCAAAGCATGTGCAGAGAGCTATTACCAAGCACGTGAAGCACTAGGCTTCCCGCTATGTAACAAGGAGGCATAAGCGTGCGTACAGAAAATTGTTTAGTTGAATTAGGTACTGAAGAGTTACCACCAAAAGCGCTTAAGTCTTTGGGTGAAGCCTTCGCCACACAGTTTGAAGCAGCGCTAACGCAAGCTGACTTAAGCTTTGACTCAGTTAGCTGGTTTGCAGCCCCTCGTCGTCTAGCCGTTTATGTTTCAGGCCTAGCTGAAGGCCAGGCTGACAAAGTGGTAGAGAAGCGCGGCCCAGCAGTATCAGCTGCATTTGACGCCGACGGTAACCCTACCAAAGCAGCGCAAGGTTGGGCTCGCGGTAACGGCATTGACGTTTCTGACGCAGAGCGCCTTGTAACAGACAAAGGTGAATGGTTACTTCACAACGCCCACGTTCCTGGTCAGTCTGTTGCTGAGCTATTAGAAGGGTTGATTAACCAAGCGGTAAGTAAATTACCTATTCCAAAGCCAATGCGTTGGGGTAATTACAATACTCAGTTTATACGCCCTGTTCACACCCTTTGCGTGCTTTACGGAAGCGAAGTAGTTAACGTTTCAGCATTGGGCTTAACAAGCGGCCGCGTTGTTCAAGGTCACCGTTTTCACGGTGAAGGTCGCTTTGAACTTGATCATGCTGACAATTACGCCTCTGCTTTAGAGCAACAATATGTGCTGGCAGATTTCGAAGCACGTAAAGATAAAGTGCGTCAGCAACTTGAAGACGCAGCGCAAAGCTTGTCGCTTAAGCCAGACTACAATGAAGACTTACTTGAAGAGATTGCGTCACTTGTAGAATGGCCTGTTGTGCTTCAAGCTGGTTTTGATGAGGCTTTCTTAGCCGTACCGAAAGAAGCCCTTATTTACACCATGAAAGACGACCAGAAATACGTGCCACTACTAGATAGCAACGGTGCTCTTTCAAACACTTTCTTGTTCGTAACGAATATCGAAAGTCGCGATGCGTCTCAAGTTATTTCTGGTAACGAAAAGGTTATCCGCCCTCGCCTGGCAGACGCCGAATTCTTCTTTAACAGCGATAAAAAGACAACATTAGAAAGCCGCCTTGAAAGCTTAGAAACCGTGTTGTTCCAAAAACAGCTTGGTACGCTAAAAGAAAAGTCTGAGCGTATATCTGCCCTATCGGCGCATGGTTATGGAGTTCCCAGACGTTCAAGGTGTTATGGGTAAATACTATGCGCTAAACGACGGTGAAGATGCGCCTGTTGCAGAAGCACTGTATGAACAATACATGCCGCGTTTTGCTGGTGACGCACTTCCTAGTACAGGCGTTAGTGCATCAGTCGCGCTTGCTGACAAACTAGATACCCTAGTGGGTATTTTTGGTATTGGCCAGTTACCTAAGGGTGATAAAGACCCGTTTGCACTTCGTCGTGCAGCTATCGGCGTTTTACGTATTGTTACTGAGCTGTCACTGCCGCTAGACCTTGAAACGTTAGTGAGCAAAGCTATCAATGTATATGGCGATAAGTTAACGAATGCTGAAACCCAATCTCAGGTTGTTGATTTTGTATTAGGTCGATTCACTGCGCTTCTACAAGATCAAGCTATCGCCATTGATGTTATTCAGGCCGTTGCTGCTCGTCGCCCTACTAAACCAGCTGACTACTTAGCTCGTGTTCATGCCGTAGATAAGTTTAGAGCTCTGGAAGAAGCCGAGGCGCTGGCTGCCGCTAACAAGCGTGTTGCAAACATCCTTGCTAAGCAAAACGTAGAAGTGACAGACACCGTTAATATTGATGAGTCACTATTAGCTGAAGATGCTGAAAAGGCGCTGTATGCTGAACTAAAGGTCGCGCAAAAGGAAGTGGATATCGCACTACCTTCACAAGACTACACACGCATTTTAACCGCGCTTGCAACCCTACGTAATGTAATCGATAACTTCTTCGATAACGTAATGGTTATGGCTGATGACGAAGCGGTTAAGAATAACCGACTTGCTTTGCTGTCGCTTTTAAGGCAACTTTTCCTTACTACCGCGGACATTTCGATTCTCGCGAAGTCGTAGGCTAGTTAAAGTTAATTCGGTTTTAGGCCGCAAAAACAAAAAGCCCAGCCTCAATGTTGGGCTTTTTTATAAATGGAGACGCTGTGAAAAAGTTTTTAACTATTGCTTCTATGTGCATGGCACTTTCAGCATGCTCTAGCAGTGGAAGCTTTAAAATTCCAGAAATAGCACCGGACGTGCCTCGCATTCAATTCGAAAACATGTTCCTTAGAGGCGTATTTAACTGGTGGGAAGCTGACCCTAGTTACAAGTTCAAACGTTCAAATTCAGGCTGGACAGTTGATGTTGAACTCATTGCCGACGGACAACCCTATGACTTTAGGTTATCTGACGCAAAATGGACGCCCTCACAGAGCTGTGGCGGCAAATATAAAGGTCAGCCTGTAATGTTAGGCTCAACTGTTTATTTAGTCTGTGAGCAGGGCTCAGAGAACTTGCAATTCACCCCCTCCTCAACAGGCACCTATCGCTTTACTGCAACAGCAGCAAGTGCAGGGGAAGTCGCCCTGGTTGTTTCAAAAGTTTAAATCTGATGCCGTATCTTTACGGCATCACTTAGCTTTTATCGTTGAATAAGCTCTTCAACCACGTTTGTTCTCAGTAATACCCTCTCTTTCTATACGAAAAATTCGCCTTAGCGTAAGCAAAAAAAAGCGACCCATTGGTCGCTTTTTTCAAATAGCTAAAAACGCTACACGTCTAAGTTTTCCACTTTAAGTGCATTAGCTTCGATAAACTCTCGACGAGGCTCAACTTGATCGCCCATCAATGTGGTGAACAGCTGATCACAGCCAATAGCATCTTCAATGGTAACTTGAAGCATACGGCGGCTTTCTGGGTCCATGGTAGTTTCCCATAATTGCTCTGGGTTCATCTCACCTAGCCCTTTATAGCGCTGAATGTATTGGCCACGTTTCGCTTCATTCATTAGCCACTCTAGGGCTTCTTTGAAAGACTCAACTGGCTGTCTACGTTCGCCACGCTGGATATAAGCGTCTTTACCCATCATGTCATTGATAGCAAGGTTAAGCTCTTTAAGGCGCTGATATTCAGACGACTCGATGAACTCGTGATCGATAATGTACTCATAATCGATACCGTGCATACGCATAATGATTGTAATGTAGTACTCGCTAAGTTCAGCATCAGTGCGAATTTCATAACGGTATGTAGCACCATCGTTTTCGCGCTCTGTAAGCTGCTCTACGAAGTGTTTCGCCACATGCTCTAGTGCAGATTCATCTTTAAGGTCTTCAAGGTTTAGCGTAGGCGTGTAAAGCATTCTGTAAAGGATAGATGCAGGCATAAGACGTTTCATACGTGCAATCATCTTCTCTACCGATTGGTACTGCTTAACAAGGTTTTCTAGGCCTACACCACTAATACCTGGGTCCTCATCGCTGGTGTGCAAAGACGCGCCGTCAATTGCGATTGATGTTAGGTAGTTAGTTAACGCATCGTCATCTTTAAGATACTGTTCTTGTTTACCCTTCTTCACTTTGTAAAGCGGAGGCTGTGCAATATATACATATCCACGCTCAATGATTTCAGGCATTTGACGATAGAAAAATGTTAGTAGAAGCGTACGAATGTGAGAACCATCTACGTCAGCATCGGTCATGATGATGATGCTGTGATAGCGTAGCTTTTCAGGGTCATACTCGTCACGACCAATACCACAACCTAGTGCCGTGATAAGCGTCGCGACTTCTTGCGAAGAAAGCATCTTATCGAAACGCGCTTTCTCAACGTTTAGGATTTTACCTTTAAGCGGCAGAATAGCTTGGTTCTTACGGTTACGACCCTGCTTAGCTGAACCGCCCGCAGAGTCACCCTCCACTATGTACAGTTCACTAAGTGCAGGATCTTTTTCCTGACAGTCAGCTAGCTTACCCGGCAGACCCGCCAAGTCGAGCGCACCTTTACGGCGTGTCATTTCACGGGCCTTTCGTGCAGCTTCACGAGCACGAGCAGCATCAATAATCTTACCCGCAATGATTTTACTTTCTGCAGGGTTTTCTAATAAGAACTCCGCTAGCTTTTCATTCATTGCCGACTCAACTGCTGGACGAACTTCAGAAGATACAAGCTTATCTTTTGTCTGTGAGCTGAATTTCGGATCTGGTACTTTAACGGAAATAACCGCGGTTAGACCTTCACGCGCATCGTCACCACTGGCATTCGTTTTTGCCTTTTTGTTCAGGCCTTCCTTTTCCATGTAGTTATTCAATGTACGCGTTAAGGCTCCACGGAAGCCCGCCAAGTGAGTACCGCCGTCGCGCTGAGGAATGTTGTTGGTGAAACAGAACACGTTCTCTTGGAAACTATCGTTCCATTGCATCGCTACTTCTACTGCAATACCGTCTTCTTGTTCACTGCAGAAATGAAACACTTTCTGGTGAACAGGTGTTTTCTTTTCATTTAGGTACTCAACGAAAGCTTTGATACCACCTTCGTACATGAAGTGGTCTTCTTTTCCATCGCGTTCGTCTTTCAAGCGAATAGACACACCAGAGTTCAAAAATGATAGTTCACGAAGACGTTTAGCAAGAATATCGTAGTGGTAAAGCGTATCTGTGAAGGTGTCTGAACTTGGCCAGAAACGAATCATAGTTCCCGTTTTGTCTGTATCGCCTGTTACCGCTAGTGGCGCTTGTGGAACACCATGATGATATTCTTGTTCATGCGCTTTACCACCGCGACGAATACGAAGCTTCAGACGGCTTGAAAGTGCGTTTACTACTGATACACCTACACCGTGCAAACCGCCCGATACTTTATAAGAGTTATCGTCGAATTTACCGCCGGCGTGAAGAACTGTCATGATAACTTCAGCTGCAGATACGCCCTCTTCTGGGTGCAACTCAGTTGGTATACCACGTCCATCGTCAGACACAGATACTGAGCCATCGCTGTGAATGAGCACAGTAATCTCAGAACAATGTCCAGCAAGTGCTTCATCGATAGAGTTATCGACCACCTCGAAAACCATGTGGTGTAATCCGGTACCATCATCAGTATCACCGATATACATACCAGGACGCTTTCTTACGGCATCTAATCCTTTAAGTACTTTAATACTGGACGAGTCGTAGTTGTTCTCTGCTGACATACTAGCTTTTACTCCTCTTTCACGCTTCCATGTTCCACGTGAAACATTTTCTTTTCGTTGTATTTTTGTATAAAAGCGAGTTGCGTGGATTCTATTGCAGTAACGAAAACCTGCGTATCCATTTTGAGCAACCCATCAATAAATTGTTCTCTTTTATCGGCATCTAGTTCGGCACCAACGTCATCAAGTAAAAAGATACTTTTACGCTGCGTTGCCGTGTTAAATAGCTTAGTCTGTGACATTTGAAGCGCTGCCACAGCCATTCTAAGCTGCCCTCTCGATAAAAGCTCCTGAGCATTAACACCATTCACTTTAAGCCTTAAATCGGCTTTATGGGGCCCAGAAGAGGTGTGCCCTATTTTACCATCATACTCACGTTTTTTAACTAGGCTTTCTGATAAACCGACATCTTTTTCCCACCCTTTATAGTAACTCAATTCCACATCAAAGTTAGGAAGAAATTCTTGCGCGTACTGCTTAAAAATAGGCGTAAGGGTATCCACATATCCCTGACGAGTAGCAGATAATGACTCACCTAGTTCAGAGAACTGAGACTCCCAATATTGGTTTTGTGGTGCGCTTAAATTTGCTTGCTGTTTCAGCAACGCATTTCTATGCTTTAGGAATTTACCGTACTGATTTGCAAGCGATTGAAACTGATGTTCCACGTGAAACAATCCCCAATCACAAAACCGACGGCGCTCGGATGGCGAACCAATAATAAGGTCAGTGCTCTGCGGAGTAAAAAGTTGAAGCGGTACCAGGCTGACTAAATCAGATAACTTATTTGAATGCTCACCGTTAATACTACAGGTGAATGTCTCGTTTCGACTTCGTTGAAAGCCTAGCTTCAATTTATCCCCTTCTTCAGTTCTGCATGACGCAAAAACACTGAAGCTGTCTTTCTCATTTTGAATAACCGAGCTGTGCTTATTTGTTCTAAAAGAACGTCCAAAACCAAGGTAGTAAAGTGCTTCGATTAACGAGGATTTCCCACTCCCATTCACGCCTTTAATGATAGTCAACGCTGGTGAAGGAGAAAGTGATACGGAAGTAAGATTACGAAACTGTGTAATCTGGACGCGGTCCAGTTTCATGAGGTCACACTGATGAAAGAAAAGAAGCGAGGAGTATCAACACTCATCGCTTCTTGAATTGATAATTTAAATAACAAAATAACGTGGAATATGCGAAACGCTGCAAACACTTAATGTAGTAGTGACTACAGTCGCATCGGCATAATTACGTATAAGGCGGCGTCATCTGCATCATCTTCGATAAGCGCACTGGCATTCGAATCTGACAGGCTCACTTTAACACCGTCAGACCCTAACGCATTTAATACGTCAATCAGATAGGCAACGTTAAAGCCTATTTCTAAATCGTCACCTTGATATTGAACATCAACGATTTCTTCTGCTTCTTCTTGCTCTGGGTTGTTAGCCGTTATTTTAAGCTCGCCGGAAGACAGGTTTAATCGAACGCCTCTAAACTTTTCGTTAGATAAAATGGCTGCACGTGAAAACGCTTCTTTTAGGACTGCTTTACTTGCAATGATTTCCTTGTCGCCGTTTTGAGGTAACACACGGCGATAATCAGGAAATCTGCCATCAACTAATTTCGAAGTGAAAATGAAATCGTTTGAGAAAATTCGAAGATGGTTTGCGCCTATTTGCACCTTAAGAGATTTGTCATCTTCGCTAATAAGACGAGAAATTTCTAACACGCCTTTACGTGGAATAATTACCTGACGAGATGGCAAAGCGGTCTCATAGTTTAGGCGACAAAGTGCAAGGCGGTGACCGTCTGTTGCAACGGTACGAATGATATTCTCTTCCGTTTCAAGGGACATACCATTTAAGTAATAACGTACGTCTTGTTGAGCCATTGAGAAGCTCGTTGCATCGATAAGACGTTTTAGATCACTGCACGATAATTCAAACTCAACTTCGCCTTCCCAGTCTTCTAGATTTGGGTAGTCGTTGGCAGATAAAGTTGAAAGCGTATAACGACCTCGACCGGCACGAATAAGTGCTTTGCTGCCGTCTAACGAGAAATGAATATCTGTTCCTTCAGAAATACCGCGAATAATATCAAACAGCTTTTTAGCAGGAACAGTAATCTCACCTTCGGTGAATTCACCTTCTAATTTCACGCTAGAAATTAGTTCTACCTCTAAATCTGTACCAGTAAGCCAAAGTGCGTCCTCACTTACTTTGATGAGAACATTGGAAAGAATTGGCAGTGTGTGTCTACGCTCTACAGCACCAGATACCAACTGTAGGGGTTGTAAAAATTGTTCGCGGCTTATAGTAAATTTCATCGCAGTGCTATCTCGCCTCTAAGGTCGTGGTGTTAGGAAGACAAAGTCCTAATGAGGTTCTTATAGTCCTCTTTTATATCATGACTTTCTTCTCTTAGCTGCTCTATTTTTCTACAAGCATGTAAAACGGTAGTATGGTCTCGTCCACCAAACGCGTTTCCTAGTTCAGGTAAACTGTGGTTGGTAAGTTCTTTGGCCAGCGCCATCGCGACCTGGCGAGGACGCGCCACACTACGACTACGTCGTTTAGACAAAATATCAGCTACTTTTATCTTATAATAATCTGCGACGGTTTTCTGAATATTATCAACGGTTACCAATTTTTCTTGAAGTGCGAGAAGGTCTCGAAGCGCTTCGCGAACGAAATCAATAGTGATAGGGCGACCGGTAAAGTTTGCGTTAGCAATAACACGGTTAAGTGCACCCTCGAGCTCACGTACGTTTGAACGTAAGCGCTTGGCAATAAAGAACGCGACTTCATTGGGTAAGTGAATCCGGTTTTCTGCCGCTTTACGCATCAAAATAGCCACTCGGGTTTCAAGCTCAGGCGGCTCGATAGCGATAGTTAAACCCCAACCAAAGCGCGATTTTAATCGATCCTCTACCCCATCAATCTCCTTAGGATATCTATCAGAAGTAAGGATGATTTGTTGGTTACCTTCAAGGAGCGCATTGAACGTATGGAAAAACTCTTCTTGTGACCGCTCTTTATTAGCAAAGAATTGAATATCATCGATAAGTAACGCATCAACACTGCGATAGAAGCGCTTAAAGTCCTCTATAGCGTTATTTTGTAGCGCCTTAACCATATCCTGTACAAAGCGCTCAGAATGCATGTATACAATTTTAGCGTCGCCATTATTTGCTACGATGCCATTACCCACAGCATGTAATAAGTGAGTTTTACCTAAGCCCGTTCCACCATAAATAAATAATGGGTTGTAAGAACCACCTGGGTTATTTGCAACTTGAGTCGCAGCCGCACGTGCAAGCTGGTTAGATTTACCTTCAACGAAGTTATCGAACTGGTAAGTTGGATTGATATTACTTTTATGCTTCATCGCTTCAGGGATCGGGATCACTTTAGGCGGTGTGGAAGACCTTGGCGCTTGATCTGCATAAGCATTATATCCATTGCGATCAGGATGTTGCGTAGCACGATCATTTTGATCCGTATTCTGTGAGTAAGACGACGATTGTGAAAAATTATTGTTTTGCCCCTGACCACCAGTATTACCGGCCGTTGGAGGCATACCATTATTCGGCATTGGTGAATAAGAGGATGGATGCTGATCGTTGCTACCACTTTGAGCAGACTGATTGCCGGTGTTATAGCCCTGATACCCCTGACCGCCTGAAGGCGTAATTGGCTTACTTAATTGATTATTCGGCGCACTTGAAGCAGCCGCTGAACCACTAGTACCCATAGGAGTTTGGCCACGACTTACGCTGTGACGATTCATCACTTCTAAACGCAATTGTGGTGCATCATTCCCAGCGAACTCTTTAAGTAGCGCAGTAATATTATTTAGGTACTTATCTCTCACCCAATCAAGTACAAAACGATTAGGAGCATAGAGCGCTACCACGCCTTCTTGTTCTTCGCAAACAAGCGGTCGTATCCACATACTAAATTGCTGCGTCGGTAATTCTTGACGCAATCTTTCAAGGCATTGGTTCCACAAGGACATGGTACGTAAGTAGCTCCCGTAACTCGCTAGAAAAACCAACTCCTGAAAAGCCAAGCATAGAAAAGCAGGCACTAAAAAGCGCCATTAGAAGAAAATAGCGTTGGAAGTGTTGGGTAGCAGCGAGAAATTAAGTTATCGTTTTAATCGCTGTGGATTATCTTACGTTATCAACACAATGTAAATGGTGATCCGGATCGATCTTTTCGATCAAATATCTATGCAATTGATTTTTAAGAACTTATCTTTTAGATCGAAACGAACTACAACGAGAAAGATTCATTCTAAATTTGTACTAGAAAACCGTTAGATCACCTTGCAATTTATAACTTCTCCTAGGTTTTTCACAGTCCACTGTGGATAACCTAACTAGATTTTATGCGTTATTCACAGACGATTTGTACGGAAACTGCGTTATCGGTTAAGCTATCGATTAAAAAAAGCCAAAATTGTTCACTTATTCGTCCGAAAAGCGAGAATATGCATTGACAGCACGCCCCGAGATCTCTAGAATTCAGCGTCCTTTTTCGATGGGCTTTTCTGGTGAAAACACCACATTGTTCTGGCAACAGCATGATGTGTTACCAAAAACGCCTATGTTTAACTAAATATAAGTGAGACTTTGGTCATGAAAAGAACATTTCAACCGAGCAATCTAAAGCGCAAGCGTTCTCACGGTTTTCGTGCTCGTATGGCGACTAAAAATGGTCGTAAAGTACTAGCAGCTCGCCGTGCAAAAGGCCGCGCACGTCTTTCAGCTTAATTAGAAAGACGCCAAAGTGGGCGAGAATAATTTTTCTAGGGAGTTACGTCTGTTAACTCCCACCCACTTTACCTATGTGTTTGATAACGCAACCCCAGCTGTATCTCCCTCTTTTACTGTTCTAGCCAGAAAAAATACACTTTCAACTCCTCGTTTAGGCATTACGCTTGCGAAAAAACGTATTCGTAAAGCTCACGATAGAAATCGTTTGAAACGATTAGTCAGAGAAAGTTTTAGGCATAAACAGCACAACTTACCCAATGTCGATATTATCGTTATTGGCAAGTCTGGCGCTGACAACCTTAGCAACCAAGAAGTTTTCGCTACATTGGACAAGCTATGGAAAAAATTAAACAAGCGTTGCGGCAACTCTTAATTGCAGTGCCTTTGGCCTTGATAAAATTTTATCAATGGTTCATTTCCCCTATGTTAGGGCAACGATGTCGTTTCCATCCTTCCTGTTCTTGGTATGCTATAGACGCATTAAAAACGCACGGATTAGTAAAAGGCGGTTGGTTATCTATTAAACGCATATTAAAATGCCACCCTTTGCATGCCGGCGGATATGATCCAGTGCCGGAAAAACAACAAGATTAACACTCAAAATAAAGAGACCTCTATGGAATCGCAACGTAGTTTTCTGATAATTGGCCTTGCGCTAGTTAGCTTTTTGCTTTGGCAATCATGGCAAAAAGATTATGGGCCACAGCCAGTTGTGCCTGTTGAGCAACAACAAACGCAAGAGACATCACAAGGCGTACCGTCATTTAATGAAAATGGCAGCGAAGATGTACCTAGTAGTGATAGCGTTCCGGCTGCACAGCCTATCGCAGCGGCGCAAAGCTCAAACCGCATTATAGAAGTTAAAACCGATACGCTAGATTTACGCATCGATTTGCTAGGCGGTGATGTAGTATCAGCAGACTTACTTAAGTTTCCAGTAGAGCAAGGTTCGGATATTCCTTACAGCCTACTTCGCTCTGGCAACGGTCTTTATGTAGCGCAAAGTGGCCTAATCGGTGCTCAAGGGCCTGATGCAAGTAGCAGTGGCCGCCCTGTGTATAATGCACAAAGTGACTATTATGAAATGACTGGCGACACCCTTGTTATTCCTCTTACATGGAAAAACAACCAAGGTTTGTCAGTTACCAAAACCTTCACTTTTACTAAAGGCCAGTACGACGTAAACGTAAGCTATAGCGTTGAAAATGGTACCGGTAGTGCAGCAACGGTTCAGCCGTATGCACAGCTTAAACAAGTGATGGAGTTTGAAGACGACAGCAACATGTTTATGCCAACGTACCGTGGTGCTGCATATTCAACAGAAGATGACCGCTACCAGAAGTACTCGTTTGACGAGATTGAAGATGATATTCTCGTAACCTGAAAAACCAATACGCTGTCATTGGTGTGTTATCGCCGTCTGAAAGTATAGCCCCTGGTGAAACCAAAACCCTTGCGTCTACCCTTTATATGGGCCCTAAAGACCAAGAAAGTCTAGCGAAGATTGCGCGCGGCTTAGACCTAACCGTTGATTACGGTATTCTTTTCTGGATTTCACAGCCGCTGTTCGCCCTTCTTACATTCCTTCATAGCCTAGTTAATAACTGGGGTGTGGCAATTATCCTTATCACTATTGTAGTGAAAGGCGCGATGTACTGGCTAACTAAGAAGCAATACGAGTCAATGGCACGTATGCGCAACTTAGCGCCTAAGATGCAGCAGCTAAAAGACCGTTTTGGCGACGACAGACAAAAAATGTCTCAAGCTATGATGGAGCTTTACCGCAAAGAGAAAGTAAACCCAATGGGCGGTTGCTTACCTCTTCTTCTGCAAATGCCAATCTTCCTTGCGCTTTATTGGGTACTGATGGAAAGTGTTGAACTACGCCATGCAGACTTTGTGCTTTGGATCACTGACCTTTCTACAAAAGACCCATACTTTGTGCTGCCAATTCTAACTGGCGCAAGTATGTACCTATTGCAAAAACTTCAGCCAACCACCATTACTGATCCAATGCAGCAGAAAATCATGCAATGGATGCCGGTAGCAATGAGTGTATTCTTCCTGTGGTTCCCTGCAGGTCTGGTACTATACTGGCTAGTCAGTAACGTGATTACCTTGGTTCAAGCCAAAATGATTTATGCTTCAATGGAGAAGCGGGGCATCAGCAGTAAATAACACGCTGATCAATGAATTATACAGCCCGCCTATGCGGGCTGTTTTGTCTTAAGAGGAATAACCTGTGCCATCATTTGATATTGTTTCTGAAATCAACATGGAAGAAGTACGCAACGCCACTGAAAACGCAAGCCGTGAGCTATCAACGCGTTTCGACTTTCGCGGTATTGACGCGAGCTTTGAGTACAAAGATAAAACTGTGGTCATGAAGGCCGAAGCTGAATTCCAACTTCAGCAAATGGAAAGCATGTTTAGAACGGCGATGTCTAAACGTAACGTAGACACCTCATCTATGGATGTTAAACCCTACGATGCGCACGGTAGAACTTACCGTCAGACCATTACCTTTAAAGAAGGTATTGAACAGCCGATGGCGAAGAAGATTGTGAAGCTGGTGAAAGACGCCAAAATCAAAGTGCAAACGGCTATTCAAGGCGAAGAACTTCGCGTAACAGGTAAAAAGCGTGATGATTTGCAGCAAGTGATTTCACTGGTTAAAGAGTCAAACTTAGGCCAACCTTTCCAATTTAAGAACTTCCGCGACTAATTATGGAATCACTCACCCTTTCTACCGACACTATTACCGCACAAGCGACAGCGCCCGGTCGTGGCGGCGTAGGTATTGTGCGTGTTTCAGGTCCTAAGGCTAAAGCCATCGCAGAGGCGTTAGTACCAAGCGCACTAACACCACGTCTTGCGACTTATACGCCGTTTGTTGATGCTAACAACAGCGTAATAGACCAGGGCATAGCACTGTTTTTTAAAGGGCCTAATTCATTTACCGGTGAAGATGTACTTGAACTGCAGGGCCATGGCGGTCAAGTTGTCATGGACATGCTGATTGATGCAGTGCTTGCAACGGGCCATGCCCGGCTTGCCAATCCAGGTGAATTCAGTGAACAGGCCTTTTTAAATGATAAGTTAGACCTTGCTCAAGCAGAGGCGATTGCTGACTTGATTGATGCAAGCTCTAAACAGGCAGCCAAAAGTGCGTTGCGCTCGCTACAGGGTGAGTTTTCTACACAAATTCAAACGCTATCTGACCAAATCGTGCACCTTCGTATGTACGTAGAAGCGGCCATCGATTTCCCTGAAGAGGAAATTGATTTCTTATCCGACGGGAAAGTATCAGGTGACTTAAGCGCAATTATGCAAAGCTTAACCAAAGTGCGCGAGCAGGCTAAACAAGGCACCTTGTTGCGCGAAGGTATGCAGGTGGTGATTGCGGGGCGCCCTAACGCAGGTAAATCGAGCTTATTAAATGCCCTGGCAGGACGTGATAGCGCCATTGTTACCGATATAGCCGGTACCACACGAGACGTACTTAAAGAGCATATTCACATTGATGGTATGCCGGTGCACATTATCGACACAGCAGGACTTCGAGAAAGCCCAGATAAAGTGGAACAAATTGGTATTGAGCGCGCGTGGCAAGCCATTAATGAAGCTGATCATGTGTTATTTGTTGTGGACTCTACCGCAACCGCTGTGATCGACCCTTATGAAATATGGCCAGAATTTATGGCACGATTGCCACAAGGTATCCCCGTTACCGTAGTTCGCAACAAGGCCGACCTTAGTACCTTAGATATTGGACAAAGCACAGTTGCCACCGAGCAAGGTGATATCTCAGTCATTAATCTATCAGCCAAAGAAGGTAGCGGCGTCGACACGCTAAAAGCACATCTGGCAAAAACCATGGGCTTCGATACTACAACTGAAGGTCAATTTATCGCGCGCAGACGACACATAGACGCACTCGACCAAGCCTACAGTTATGTAAGCACAGGCGAACAACAACTGCATGACGCTATGGCGGGTGAGTTGCTTGCTGAAGAATTGCGCTTGGCTCACCAGGCACTATGTGAGATAACCGGTGAATTCACGTCAGACGACCTACTTGGTAAGATTTTTTCATCGTTCTGTATTGGTAAGTAGCGTAACCAATAGAGTTATAAGTAAGATGGTGAATAACGTAACGGATAAGCCGTACTTACGTTAAGACGACAATTGTAAATAGAGAAGCGACCCAGTAATGAGCAAGCATTTTGAAATCATCGTCGGCACCATGTTAGGTGCCGCAGAATATGTGGCTGATGCCATTGCGGAAAAACTTGATGCGAGCGGGCACACCCACACTATTCACGCAGAACCAAATTTAGATGAGATTAAAACAGAATCAACGTGGATCGTGTGTACATCAACCCACGGTGCTGGCGAATTACCTGACAACATCCAGCCGTTCGCAAAACAGCTAGAGGACGCAGATTTAAGCGCAGTAAACGCCTACGTTATTGGGCTAGGTGACACCAGTTACGACACCTTTTGTTTCGGTGCAAAAGAAATGGAAAAACATATTAAAAACGCAGGTGGCACGTTAATTACCGACGCGCTATACATCGATGTGCTAGAACACCCTATCCCTGAAGATGCCGCCGTAGAATGGTTTGACGAAAAGCTGGCCAATGCTTAAAAAGCGCTTTCACGTGGAACCAATGCGATGAACAGCAACCTTACCCAAGCTGAACTAGCAGCATTGCAATCTCCCCTATCTAACGATTGCCGGGTGCTTTATTTACTTGGGCTTCGAACAGGTGCAAATTCAGCAACGACATCGTCCGCCCCTATTGATTATAAGCAATTATTGAACTTGCTAAACGGCGACAGCAAAGACGAACCTTATCAGCGCGGTCGTCAAATCAATAGCTTGGTGAAGCAGCTTGAACAAGTAGGCTTGGTTGCTCTGCCTCTTGAACTTGATCTTGAGCATACAATCAACGGGAAAACCCTACTTCTTCCGCTTCTAAGCGAGCCACAGTCAGACTTCGACCAACTACATGCCCGTCATAGCGCCATGACCCCTAATTGGACACCCAATAAAGCATTGTTTGAAGAAATGGCCTCGCTACTTGGTATTATCGATAAAACATTTGATGACAACGAAGTGGGTGAATTCATTGCCTATTGGTTGGGAAGACCAAGTTCAGTGTTTAGCGAATTTCAATGGACACAAAAGTTTGCCAACAATATCAAGCGCAAGCGTCTCGCTTCTGGCTACGCCCCAACAAAAGTAGTGGGAACGCAACAAGTGAAAGTTGCAGCCGGCATAGAAGCAGATGATAATGCTAGAAAGCTGGTGGAAAAGTATGCCGCAACTAAGAAGAGTTAATTCGTTATGGATCGTATAACCGACAAAATTGCTAATTTAGCGAGAGCACTCAACAAAGACGTCGATCCCAATCGTGAATACATCGACTATAAAACGCTGCGTAAGCAGTACGAGGCGAAAGCGAACGAAGAAGTATCACAACTACAGCAGCGTAGTAAAAAAGCGCGTGTAGAGGCTATTCATGGCCGTTCTGATCTGAATCCTAAATGGACCTTCGCCAACTTAGTTGAAGACAGTGACGATGTCATTGAAGCCGTATCTATAGCTCAGTCTTTCATTGCTGCCCATGACGACCCAGCATGGCGTCAAAGCGGCTCGCATATGATGCTGTTTTACGGCGATTACGGACGTGGTAAATCACATATCGCCGGCGCCATAGCCCATCAACTTATAGAGCAGTACGAAATTTCAGTACTTTATCGTCAACTGTCTACACTGCTTGAAATGCGCAATTTCTCGTTTGATTTTGGGGCTTCAGACAACGCAGCGCAGCGCTTCAGGGAGATCAATCAGGAACTGCTAGACGTTGATCTGCTTATTCTTGATGAGGTGTGTGTAAACGAAAGCGTGTTAAAGAAAAATGCGCAGAGTTGGTTTGGTAACCTGCTTAGACAGCGCTTAGTAAACAAGAAAAACTGTATTTTGATCACCAATCACAATTTAGCCGAACTTGAAAATGCCCTTGGCCCCTATTGTTTTGAGTCCATTAAAGAGTACGACACTTACAAGGTTAGGTTCCAAGGTCCAAGCCGCCGTGAAGGCTTAACCATTGAACAAGAAGACATGCAAGGCTCTGTTTCACAGCCACGCTATCAACCCAACCAGGTGCGCTAATAGCACCTGGTTTCCTCTCTCTCGAAACCTAGCCCTTACTCTGCTAGGTCTTTTCCTTCATTAAACCCTATTGCATGTTCCTGTTGTGCCAGGTAATAGCGAATCACTTAGCCAATTGATCACACTTTTACCAAAACAATACGGTTTTAATTCATTGATACACTCAACGATCTCCTTCAGTCAAACAAATAACCATTCTTTCAGACCCACTTCTTCCTTATGAAAGTGACTGTATTTTGGTCAGCTCTTATGTTTTTCTCCTGAAAAATGGGCTGTATTGAAAAAATAATCTTGTCGTTCATAAAAGCCTGCACTTTTTTTGAAGGTGTTGATAAATGCGATCGGGCGATCTAATCACAGCTTTTAGAAAAGATCTCCTCCACAATGAGATCACGCTATAACGCACGTAACTACACGATCTTTTGATCGCGATACATAAATAGCAAACATTTTATCCCCAGTTGGATCACATCTTGATCACCCCTGTGGATAGGATCCTACAAACCACTGTGCATAAGCTTTGATCGAAAAAAGAATAACTTTTCAAACGATTCGGGGTGTGGATAAAAAGGCCATTTATACACAAGTTTGAGGTAGGGTTATGGATCGGGGTTTCCCAATGTTATTGATCGCGTAACTTGATGATCTTTATGTGCTTTGATCGGTTACCCACAGATCTTGATGATCCTAATAAAAGTAAAAATAAACAGATCTAAAAGAGATCTTAAAATCTTATAATTCGATCACACCTTTTCAAAAACAGGTTTTGAGGAAAATTTAATCATTTTCTTTATCCAATAAGTCAGATAAAATACGCGCCCTTTTTTCAGCAGTCTCTGCATGAGAAAAATTAGTTTTTAATCGGCTTATCGTAAGTTAATAGTGAGGTTTAACCATGTTTTATGCTGAAGCATTTGATGTCATCGTTGTAGGTGGTGGACATGCAGGTACAGAAGCGGCACTTGCAGCTGCTCGCATGGGTGCAAATACGCTGTTGCTCACTCACAATATTGAGACGATAGGCCAGATGTCGTGTAACCCTGCAATTGGTGGGATCGGTAAAGGCCATCTTGTAAAAGAGATCGATGCGTTAGGTGGTGCAATGGCACTGGCTATCGACAAAGGTGGTATTCAGTTTAGAACATTGAATTCTTCTAAAGGCCCAGCTGTTCGTGCAACGCGTGCGCAAGCAGACCGTACGCTTTACAAAAACGCTATTCGCGACATTGTTGAAAATCAAGAAAACCTAACCTTGTTCCAACAGAGCGTTGACGATCTGATTGTTGAAAACGATCAGGTATGCGGTGTTGTTACGCAAATGGGCTTGAAGTTTAAAACCAAGTCAGTGGTACTGACAGTGGGTACTTTCCTTGGCGGAACCATACACATTGGCCTTGAAAACTATCGCGGCGGTCGTGCCGGCGATCCACCGTCTATCGCACTTGCAGATAGACTACGTGCCCTTCCGTTTCGTGTTGACCGTTTAAAAACTGGGACACCAGCAAGACTTGATGCCCGCTCGTTAGATTTTTCTGTAATGCAGCCTCAACCTGGTGACAATCCTACGCCGGTATTTTCGTTCATGGGTGATAGAACCATGCACCCTACACAGATCCCGTGCTATATCACTCACACTAACGAAAAAACCCACGATATTATTCGCGGGGGATTAGATCGCTCACCCATGTTTACAGGGGTTATCGAAGGTATCGGACCGCGCTATTGCCCGAGTATCGAAGATAAGATCACCCGTTTTGCAGACAAGACATCGCATCAAATTTTTGTTGAGCCAGAAGGTTTAAACAGCATTGAAGTTTATCCAAATGGTATTTCAACCAGTTTGCCATTTGACGTACAGATGAACCTTGTCCGCTCGATTAAAGGTTTTGAAAATGCGCACATTGTTCGCCCGGGTTATGCGATTGAATATGATTTCTTTGATCCACGCGATCTGAAACAAACACTGGAAACGAAGTTTATTCGAGGTTTGTTCTTTGCTGGCCAAATTAACGGTACCACTGGTTATGAAGAAGCGGGTGCGCAAGGGTTAGTAGCAGGCGCAAACGCAGCGCTACAAGTTCAAGAAAAAGACCCGATGATTTTACGCCGCGATCAAGCATACATGGGCGTACTTATCGACGACTTAGCTACCATGGGTACGAAAGAACCGTACCGCATGTTCACTAGCCGTGCAGAATACAGACTACTGCTTCGTGAAGACAATGCCGATAGCCGTTTAACCGCGATGGGCCGAGAGATTGGTCTTGTTGATGATGCGCGCTGGGCGAAATTTAACGACAAGATGGAAGCGGTAGAAAGTGAGCTACAGCGTTTACGCGGTCAGTGGATCCACCCTGATCACGCGGCAACGCCAGAACTCAATACCATGCTGAAAAATCCGGTGAGTCGTGAACATTCTCTTGAAGAGCTGATCCGTCGACCTGAAATGACGTACGGTCAGTTAATGGAAATTGAAAGTGTTGGCCCAGGTCTTGAAGATCCGATTGCTGCAGAGCAAGTGGAAATTCAAATTAAGTACGCCGGCTACATTGCCCGTCAAATGGATGAAATCGCGAAAACGCAGCGACACGAAAACACCCTGTTGCCGGTTGATATGGACTTCAGCAAGATTTCCGGCTTGTCGAACGAGGTTGTAGCCAAATTAACCGAAGCCAGACCGGAAACAATCGGTAAAGCATCGCGTATTTCGGGCATTACCCCGGCGGCCATCTCTTTACTGCTGGTTTACCTTAAAAAACACGGCATGTTGCGCAAGCAAGAGAAAATTAGTGCGTAAAACACGCGCTTAACTCAACGCATTACTCGCAGCGCTTAGTTTTTCCTATTTATTCGCGTATTATGATAATTATAATCGCTTAAACTATGCGAAAACTAGAAAAACTCGGCGCTTTTCACACCGTCCCAATACACCAATTTACGTTCGTTGTGCGGCTTTGATGAATTCAGGTGTATTTTTCAAGCGCACTTGTATCGAGCATTAAAGAGCTGCAAAAACAAACGGCTGTAAATGAGCGGCAAATAACGATTCGCCACGCGTGTTTATGGTATGGACTGTGTAGAGCAAAAAACATTAACGCGAACAGACAGATTTTTCGATGACGATACAGCAAGAATTGCACACCATTTTGGTGTCTGGACTCGATGCCCTTTCACTAGATTTAAGTGATAAGCAACAGCAGCAGTTGGTTGACTATGTGCTGCTTATGGACAAATGGAATAAGGCGTACAACCTGACTTCTGTGCGCGATCCTAAGCAAATGATGGTCAAACACATTCTAGACTCGCTGGCTATTGTGCCCTTTCTTGATGGTGACAATATCATTGATGTTGGTACGGGCCCTGGCCTTCCTGGTATGCCGTTAGCTATCGCGTTTCCAGATAAATCATTCACATTGCTTGACTCATTGGGCAAGCGTGTACGGTTTATGACCCAATGTGTGCACACACTTGGATTAACAAACGTTACTCCTGTGCAAAGCCGCGTTGAAGAGCACAATGGCGATACGCCTTACGATATTGTGCTAAGCCGAGCTTTCGCTTCGCTAAAAGATATGTTGCACTGGTGTCAGCATCTGGTAGATTCAGAAGGTCAATTTTTGGCGCTTAAAGGTCAGTTTCCACAAGATGAGATAGACGAAGTGAGTGATCACTTCCATGTGAGCAAAACGGAAAACCTCACTGTGCCAAATTTGGTAGGCGAACGACATCTGGTTTGGCTAAAAAAGAAATAGCCGAAAAATAGAAATAGACGAGAACAGGATCTAACGTGGCTAAGGTAATCGCGATCGCGAATCAAAAAGGTGGTGTTGGAAAGACAACCACCGCAGTTAACGTGGCAGCGTCAATGGCAGCAACCAAACGTAAGGTGTTGCTCATTGATCTCGATCCACAAGGTAATGCGACCATGGGAAGCGGCGTTGATAAATACGACGTTGAATCTACGGCATTTGAATTGTTGATTGAAGAAAAGCCAATTAACGATGTTATCGTTAAAGCGACAAGCGGCAAGTATGACCTCATCGCGGCGAACGGTGACGTAACTGCGGCAGAAATTAAGCTGATGGAAATGTTTGCCCGTGAAGTAAGGCTTCGCAACGCGTTGAAGCCCGTTATGGATTACTACGATTTTGTCTTTATCGACTGCCCGCCTTCGCTAAACCAGTTAACGGTGAACGCCCTGGCGGCTGCCGATTCGGTAATGGTGCCTATGCAGTGCGAATATTATGCGCTAGAAGGCCTTACTGCCCTGATGGATACCATTCAAAAGTTGGCGTCCGTGGTGAATCCAGAATTGAAGATTGAAGGCGTATTGCGTACTATGTACGACCCGCGCAATCGCCTTGCTAACGACGTTTCAGAACAGTTGAAGCGCCATTTTGGTGAACAGGTTTATCGCACGGTTATTCCGCGCAATGTTCGTCTAGCTGAAGCACCAAGCTTCGGTACGCCAGCGATGTACTATGACAAGTCATCGACAGGCGCCAAAGCCTACCTGGCACTGGCGGGTGAAATACTGCGTCGTAGGGACAAAACAACGCCTGCACAGGCAAAAGCAAGTTAAACGACAATAAGCTGAACACTATCAGCACATGCCATAGAGGACACTATGTCAGCACGTAAAAGAGGCCTTGGCCGCGGTTTAGATGCGCTACTCGCAACCAGCCAATCATCTGCTCAAAAAGAACAAGATGCCGCCGAGGTAAATTCAACCAACGGTGAGTTAAGCAAGCTCCCTATTGAATACTTAGTGCCGGGCAAGTATCAGCCTCGAAAAGACATGTCACCTGAGGCGTTAGAAGAATTGGCATCGTCCATTCGCGCGCAAGGTATCATTCAGCCTATCGTAGTGAGAAAAGTCGACGAGCACCGCTATGAAATCATTGCTGGTGAACGTCGCTGGCGAGCTTCACAACTAGCACAGCTAGACGAAGTACCTTGTTTGGTTAAGAACGTGCCTGACGAAGCGGCAGTGGCCATTGCCCTCATCGAAAATATCCAGCGTGAAGATTTAAATGCCATGGAAGAGGCACAAGCCCTTGACCGTTTAATGAATGAGTTCGCGCTTACCCATCAAGAAGTGGCCGAAGCGGTGGGCAAATCACGCACCACAGTGACAAACTTGCTTCGCCTGAATAATTTGAACGACGACGTAAAACTGTTAGTCGAGCATGGCGATATTGAAATGGGTCACGCTAGAGCGCTGTTAGCGCTAGAAGGTGAAACCCAGTCGGAAACTGCGCAAGTAGTATCGGGCAAAGGTCTTACCGTGCGCGATACAGAAAAGCTTGTTAAAAAGCTTTTGGAACCAGCTAAACCTAAGCCTGAGAAGAAAGTTGATCCCGATGTGCAAAACCTTATGACACGACTTTCAGAAAATTTAGGCACTCCTGTGAGCATTGACCACAATGCGAAAGGCAAAGGCAAGCTGACGATTAGCTTTAGTGACCTTGAACAATTAGATGGAATTATCTCTAAAATTCAATAGTTTAAAATAAAATTAGTAGAGAAGCTCCCTTTGCCAACCCGCAATTGATACGCTGTTCGGTGCTAACACCGGACACTCTCCTTTCCGGTTATAGCAATAGAAAATTTTCAGAATAACTTTCAAAAAGCGTTGTACTGTTGAAAATTGTCGGTAAAACAGTATACTTCTGACGCTTTTTGTAAGACGTGAACAAGCTGCGAGTAAAAGTGACGAACAAGTTAGCAAAACGCGGGTTAGACCTCGCCAAGAAAGGGCTACTTATTCAGGCTGTCACGGCCCTATTCGTTACCGCTTTCGCAGGCGCCGCAGGGGGAAGTCATTCCGCCATGTCGGCAGCGGCAGGTGCTTTAATTAGTATACTGCCTAACAGTGTTTTTATGGCTTTCGCGTTTCGTTACGCAGGTGCCAGTAAAAACGACCTTGTTGCACGGAGTTTTAGCCAAGGCTCAAAATTGAAGCTGGCACTGACAATCATTTTATTTGTAATTGCTTTTAAAGGCTTAAATGCCGCGCCATTAGAAATTTTCATGGCATTCGTGATTACAACCGCTAGCCACGGGCTAGCCATGTTTCATTACGGTACGAAAGAATAAAGACAGCGCGAGGCGTTGCGATAACGAAAACAACGTAATCGACCGATTGAGACTAAAGAACCAGTCACCAAATTTTTACACTTTACAACTTGGGTTAAACAATGGCATCTGAATACACTACCTCAGAATACATCAAGCACCACTTGACCAATGCCACCATGTGCTCAACTGACAACGGAATTGCTTTTAACAAAGCGTGTTCTGACGCCGGTTTTTGGGCATGGCATGTTGATACACTGGCATGGTCTATCGGTCTTGGTCTTCTTTTCCTAATCATCTTTAGAAGCGTTGCTTCAAAAGCGACAACAGGCGTACCTGGCAAAATGCAGGCGTTTTGTTGAATTCGTTGACGACAACGTTAAAAGCACCTTCCACGGTAAGAGCGCACTTATTGCGCCATTAGCGCTAACTATATTTGTATGGGTATTGCTAATGAACCTTATGGACTTGGTGCCAGTTGATCTAATTCCATGGGTGTCTGGTCTTATCGGCCAAGCGGCTTTTGGCATGGATCCACACGACGTTTACAATAAGGCAGTTCCAACCACTGACCTTAACTTGACGTTCGCACTGGCTTCAGGCGTGTTTATTCTTATTCTTTTCTATTCAATCAAGATGAAAGGCATCGGTGGTTTTGCGAAAGAACTTACTATGCAGCCTTTCGGTCACCCTATCTTTATTCCGGTGAACTTTATTCTTGAAACGGTTACTTTGCTTGCGCGTCCGCTTTCACTAGCACTGCGTTTGTTCGGTAACTTGTATGCCAGTGAGCTAATCTTCATTTTGATTGCTACAATTGGTTATTTCCAGCTTCCACTGCACTTCATGTGGGCTGTGTTCCATATTCTGGTACTTCCGCTTCAAGCGTTTATTTTCATGATGCTTACCATCGTGTACTTAAGCCTGGCGTGTGAAGACCACTAAGCATTAACGGGTGTCGGTTTTGATTTTTAATCGACACCGTTTTTACAGAGTTTGACTTTTAAACATTAACTTTAAATTTAACTTAAATCGGAGACGTAAATGTTATACATCGCTGTTGCACTACTGATTGGTCTTGGTGCCCTAGGTACCGCTATTGGTTTCGGTCTACTAGGTGGTAAATTCCTTGAATCTGCTGCTCGTCAACCTGAACTAGCACCTCAACTACAAGTTAAGATGTTCATCGTAGCGGGTCTTATCGACGCCATCGCGATGATCGGTGTTGGTATCGCTCTATACCTATTGTTCGCTGTTGGTGCCTAATTCTACTAAACACTTTTTTAGCGAACTTTAAGAGGAGGGGCGATTGTGAATTTTAACGCCACTTTTATTGGTCAATTAATCGCCTTCGCTGTGTTCGTGGTGTTCTGCATGAAATATGTATGGCCTCCACTAATGGCAGCGATTGAAGAACGTCAGAAGAAGATTGCCGATGGGCTTGAAGCTTCTGAGCGTGCAGAGAAAGACCTAGAGCTTGCTCAAGCGAAAGCTACTGAGCAATTGAAAGATGCGAAAGCGCAAGCAGCTGAAATTATCGAGCAGGCTAAAAAGCGTGCCAACCAATTGGTTGACGAAGAAACGCAAAAAGGCCATGCGGAACGCGAGAAGATTATCGCTTCTGGTTATGCCGAGATTGAAGCTGAACGCAATCGTGCCAAAGAAGATTTGCGCAAGCAGGTTTCTGCACTTGCAGTAGCTGGCGCACAGCAAATCTTACAACGTGAAATCGATGCAAACGCACAAAACGACATTGTTGAAAAACTTGTCGCTGAGCTTTAATAGGGAGATGAGCCATGTCTGAATTGACAACCGTTGCTCGTCCTTATGCTAAAGCTGCTTTCGATTTTGCTGTCGAGAAAGACGCCGTTGCAAAATGGCAAGAAATGCTCGCCTTTGCAGGCGCTGTAGCAGCGAACGATGACATGCACCAGCTTTTGTCTGGTGCGGTTGCCGCTGATACGCTTGCCGACATTTTTAACAATGTTTGTGGTGAGCAACTCGACGAACACGGCCAAAACCTGGTAAAGGTTTTGGCTGAAAATAAACGTTTAGCCGCGTTGCCTGAAATTTCTACTTTGTTTGATGCATTTAAAGCAGATTACGACAAAGAAATAGAAGTGGACGTAACCTCAGCAACTACGCTGACCGATGCACAACAAAATGAGTTGGTTGCATCTTTGGAAAAACGTTTGGCACGTAAAGTGAAGCTTAATTGTAACGTGGACCCTGCCCTGATCGCTGGAATGGTAATTAATGCCGGCGATACAGTTATTGATGGTTCCGTAAAGTCGAAATTGAACCGTCTAGCAGACGCGTTGCAAGCATAACGGGGATAAGAGCATGCAACTTAATTCCACTGAAATTGCTGAACTGATCAAGAAAAGAATTGAACAGTTCAATGTAAGCAGTGAAGCACGTAATGAAGGTACTATCGTCGCAGTAACTGACGGTATTATCCGCATTCATGGCCTTGCAGATGTAATGCAAGGTGAAATGATCGAGCTTCCTGGAAGCCGTTACGCAATTGCACTAAACCTTGAGCGAGACTCTGTAGGTGCAGTTGTTATGGGTCCTTATGCGGACCTTAAAGAAGGCGATAAAGTACAATCTACTGGTCGTATTCTTGAAGTACCAGTAGGTAACGCACTACTAGGTCGTGTTGTAAACACACTAGGTGAGCCTATCGATGGTAAAGGCGCAATCGATGCAGCTGGTTTCGAACCAGTTGAAAAAATTGCACCTGGCGTAATCGAGCGTCAATCGGTAGACCAGCCAGTACAAACTGGTTATAAGTCAGTTGACGCCATGATCCCAGTAGGTCGTGGTCAGCGTGAGCTTATCATCGGTGACCGTCAGTGTGGTAAAACAGCAATGGCTGTTGACGCTATCATCAACCAAAAAGGTACAGGCATTAAATGTGTGTACGTTGCGGTTGGTCAGAAAGCATCTACTATCGCTAACGTAGTACGTAAACTAGAAGAGCACGGTGCACTTGACCACACTATCGTGGTTGCAGCATCTGCATCTGAGTCTGCTGCGCTTCAATACCTAGCGCCTTACTCTGGTTGTACTATGGGTGAATTCTTCCGTGACCGCGGTGAAGACGCGCTAATCGTATATGATGATTTGTCTAAGCAAGCTGTTGCTTACCGTCAAATCTCACTACTACTTAAGCGTCCACCAGGCCGTGAAGCTTACCCAGGTGACGTATTCTACCTTCACTCACGTCTACTAGAACGTGCTGCACGTGTAAACGAACAATACGTTGAGCGTTACACAAACGGCGAAGTGAAAGGTAAGACAGGTTCATTGACTGCGCTTCCAATTATCGAAACGCAAGCTGGTGACGTATCTGCATTCGTACCAACTAACGTAATCTCAATTACCGACGGTCAGATCTTCCTAGAAACTGACTTGTTTAACGCAGGTATCCGTCCAGCGGTTAACGCTGGTATCTCGGTATCTCGTGTTGGTGGTGCTGCACAGACTAAAATCATCAAGAAGTTGGGTGGCGGTATTCGTCTAGCCCTAGCTCAGTATCGTGAACTTGCGGCGTTCTCGCAGTTTGCTTCTGACCTTGATGATGCAACTCGTGAGCAACTTGAGCACGGTGAGCGCGTAACTGAGCTAATGAAGCAGAAGCAGTACGCACCACTTTCAATTGCTGATATGGGTGTATCTCTGTTCGCGGTAGAAAAAGGTTTCCTTAAGGGTATCGAGCTTAACAAAATCCTAGATTTTGAAGCTGCTCTTCACTCTTACATGAACAGCGAACACGCTGACCTTATGAAGACTATCAACGAATCAGGTAACTACAACGACGAGATTGCCTCTAAGTTGAACGACGCTTTAACAAACTTTAAAGCGACACAAACTTGGTAATCAATGGTGCTGGTGTTTAACCACCAGCGCAATTCGTTGAGTAATCGGAGAGATAGTCATGGCCAGCGGTAAAGAAATAAAAGGTAAGATTGGGAGTATCAAAAATACTCAAAAGATTACCAGTGCGATGGAAATGGTTGCTGCGTCTAAAATGAAAAAGGCGCAGGAACGCATGGCTTCTGGCCGTCCATATGCACAAAATATGCTTAAAGTGATTGGTCACATTGCAAACGGTAACCTTGAATATCGCCATCCTTATTTGGAAGAGCGTGAAGTCAAGCGCGTCGGTTACATTGTGATTTCCACTGACCGAGGCTTATGTGGTGGCTTGAACACCAATGAATTTAAGCTCGTCACTCAAGACGTCAAAAAATGGCGTGAACAGGGTGTAGAAGTGGATTTCGCTGCATTAGGTTCTAAAGCGTGCAGTTTCTTCAACCGCTTTGGTGGCAAGTTGCTTGCTGCTGAATCTGGTTTAGGTGACAAGCCGTCTGTGAGCGATGTAGTGGGTGTTGTACGCGTTATGCTTAAAGCGTACGACGAAGGACAAATTGACCGAGTATTCTTGGTATTCAATGACTTCGTTAACACCATGACACAGAAACCTGTGATCAATCAGTTATTGCCTTTGCCAAAGTCAGAAGACGAAGAATATCAACATCGTTGGGACTACATCTACGAGCCAGATCCAAAAGAAATTTTGGAAGCACTAATGGTTCGTTACATTGAGTCTCAGGTGTATCAGGGTGTTGTAGAAAACGCGGCGTCAGAACAAGCTGCGCGAATGGTTGCCATGAAGGCAGCAACCGACAACGCCGGTAACCTCATTGATGAGTTACAACTGGTATATAACAAAGCGCGTCAGGCTGCAATCACACAAGAAATCAGTGAGATTGTGAGCGGTGCCGCAGCGGTGTAGGCAAAGGTTTAAAAGAGATAACGAGGACAAATTATGAGTCAAGGTAAGGTCGTCCAAATCATTGGCGCCGTTGTGGATATTGAATTTCCACAAAATGCGGTACCAAGAGTTTATGACGCACTACAAGTTACCGAAGGTGACTTGTCAGGTCTAACCCTGGAAGTGCAACAGCAATTAGGTGGTGGTGTTGTTCGTGGCATCGCACTAGGTACTACTGATGGACTAAAACGTGGTCTTGCAGTAGAAAATACCGGTAACCCAATCATGGTTCCAGTTGGTACGAAGACACTTGGTCGTATCATGGACGTATTGGGTAACCCAATCGACGAAGCTGGCCCAATTGGTGAAGAAGAGCGTATGTCTATTCACCGTGAAGCGCCTAGCTACGAAGATCAGTCTAGCTCGGTAGAACTACTAGAAACTGGTATCAAAGTAATCGACTTGGTTTGTCCATTCGCTAAGGGTGGTAAAGTTGGTCTATTCGGTGGTGCGGGTGTAGGTAAAACCGTAAACATGATGGAACTTATCCGTAACATCGCAATCGAGCACAGCGGTTTCTCAGTATTCGCTGGTGTTGGTGAGCGTACACGTGAGGGTAACGACTTCTATCACGAAATGAACGAATCAAACGTACTTGATAAAGTATCGCTTGTATACGGTCAGATGAACGAGCCACCGGGTAACCGTCTACGTGTTGCACTTACCGGTCTTACAATGGCTGAGAAGTTCCGTGACGAAGGCCGTGACGTTCTATTCTTCGTAGATAACATCTATCGTTATACCCTAGCAGGTACTGAAGTATCAGCACTTCTAGGTCGTATGCCATCTGCGGTAGGTTACCAGCCTACTCTTGCAGAAGAGATGGGTGTACTTCAGGAACGTATTACGTCAACGAAGACTGGTTCAATCACTTCAATCCAAGCGGTATACGTACCTGCGGATGACTTGACTGACCCATCTCCAGCGACAACCTTCGCTCACTTGGATGCAACGGTAGTACTTTCTCGTGATATCGCATCTCTTGGTATCTACCCTGCGGTAGACCCACTAGATTCAACGTCTCGTCAGCTAGACCCGCTAGTAATTGGTCAAGAGCACTATGACGTAGCACGTGGCGTACAGACTGTTCTTCAGCGCTACAAAGAGCTGAAAGACATCATCGCGATCCTAGGTATGGACGAACTATCTGAAGAAGACAAGCAAGTGGTATCACGTGCTCGTAAGATTCAGCGTTTCCTATCTCAGCCGTTCTTCGTAGCAGAAGTATTTACTGGTGCACCTGGTAAATATGTATCGCTAAAAGACACAATCAGTGGCTTTAAAGGCATTCTAGAAGGTGAATACGATCACCTACCAGAGCAAGCCTTCTACATGGTTGGTTCTATCGAAGAAGCGTTAGAGAAAGCCAAGAAAGCATAATGACGGGGCTAGCAACAGCTAGCCTAGCATCATGCTAACGTACCTAATCAGGAGGTTCACATGGCAATGACAGTACATTTGGACGTAGTAAGCGCCGAGAAAGCGATTTTCTCAGGTCGCGTTGAAACGATTCAGGTGACAGGTAGCGAAGGTGAGCTGGGTATTCACCCAGGGCACGCGCCACTTATCTCTGCTATTAAACCTGGTATGGTGCGTTTGGTTAAACAGCACGGTGAAGAAGAAGTAATTTATGTTGCTGGCGGTGTACTAGAAGTACAGCCTGGCAACGTTACCGTACTGGCTGATACCGCGGTTCGAGCTGAAGATCTTGACGAGCAGGCAGCAGAAGAAGCCAAACGACGTGCAGAAGAGCACATCGCCAACCCAGGCGCTGACTTTAATTATGCTGAAGCAGCTCACGAGCTTGCAGAAGCTATTGCTCAACTTCGTCTTATTCAGAAGTTACGCAAGTAAAAAGCACAGCTTTGAAAAAACCCGCCTTATGGCGGGTTTTTTATTGCCGAACGAAAAGTGGTCGTTCACGTTCCATTGCGTTTATTTTTATTGCTTACATTGTTATTAGCGCTTAAGGTTGTGAGGTTATCTTTGATCAAAAGTACACTAGTACACTGAGTTAGAAATACGGCTTAGGTGCGTTACTTTATCTGCTAGTAAAAAAATATTATTAATGAAGCTCAATCCCTACGCTAATGTACACAACGGTGCATTTATAGGACTGTATCCAGCATTGTTGGTTGCTGCGCTCCTTATGGTGCATTACTTCTCGGGAGCATTAGCTTTACCTATTAAAGAGAGCGGTCTAAGAGACTTCAACACAGCAATAGGTATGAGTTTACTATCAGGCTATTTTTGGTTTTGTATTCAGCTAAATCACAAAAATGTAGTAAGTACTTTGATCTCAATCCTTGTAAAAACAAGTCAGTTGAGTCATTTGAATCAGCACAGGCAAAAGTTATCAAGCAAGTTTCAACTACAATCCGCTAATTGCCTATTTATCGCCATCTTAAGTACTGTTGTATATGTTCTTGTAGAGAACCTTCTTCTTAACGATGTAAAGTTTTACCAATATGTAATAACGATCTGCGCCGTTTTATTTTGGTTTTTGTTCTTTCTTTTTCTAGCGCAATCTTCATCGAATGTTAGCTACCTAAAAGATCACGTACTTAGCCAAACCGAGAACTATTACGATCACTTAAACTCACTTTCTTCTTTAGCAAGACTTTCCTTTGTGAATGCTACCCTCTCGTTAGGCGCTATTTCACTGTTCCCCATTTTTTGGTTAGGAAAAAATATTCCAATCTACGACATTTTGATGACGCTTTTATTTTCGGTAGTAATCGGTGTTTATCTCTTTTTTCCTGTTGTGAGATTAAAGTCTCAATGGGTAAAGGAGAAGTCGAACGTAAGCGGTAAACTTGTAGAGGAAATGGAATGTAAGATTTCGTCTGACAAGCTAAAGCAATATGAAAGATGTGAGCAAGAGTTGGAAAGGTTAAGTGTTCTTTCAATGAGACTATTCGAGAGAAGGGATAAGGTAAGGTTAATCGCTTGCCTGTCTTTCATAACAATAATGTGGAGTTTAGCGCTCTTTGTTTCCTAAGTTTGATAGGTAACAATGAGCCAGCTAATACGATTAAGCATATGAAACGCACTGTTTTAATCGACAACCTAATATACCCAATACTGCTAATCCTATTTATGGTTGGTTTGCATTACATTTCTGGAACTATTAAATTTCCAGTGGAATCAAGTGATGCACAACGAGACTTTAATACAGCTATGGGAACATCACTGCTCAGTGGAGTGTTCCTGTTATCAATCAGAATACTTCAACAAAAAGTGGCTAATAACCTTCTTTTAGCTTTGCATGTTATTAAAAAGCACAATGATTTTGGGTTACACCGAAGAATATTATCCGAACGATTTAAAAAGCAACTAATATGGGCGATATCAATAGGTTTTATAATGCCTTTGCTATACATGATATCGGAAGGTGTTATAGAGCGAATACACGAAAAGGAAGTGTTTATTGTTGCAATGAGCGCGATACCCTTTTGGTTGCTTCTGTCTCTTTTTATTATGCAGCTGACAACAGTTAACAGGTACTTATGGAAGTTTTTGTCCGATGATACTGTTGATGCTATGGGGAAATTAAAGCTTTATAAGTACGTAATAAGCCTTACCGTAACAACAGTAATGACGACGTCGATGGTATTTTTGGTCATTCCCGTTTTTTGGATAAATCAGCCAATTCACCTCTTTGATGCAATTTTTATTTCCTGCTTGTTTGCATTTTTTGTAGTATTTCTGTTCACTCCTCTTATATATTTTCACCATCAAGTTAAAAAGATAAAACTAGCTGTGGCGAAAGAAATTGATAAGACAATAGCGCAGCTAATAAAACAAAGTTTGGTTGAAGAGAAAAGTAAAGAAATAGAGCATTTATTGCACGTAAAAGAAACGCTCTGCGACCCAAGGTCTTTATGGAAATTATAATAAGTGTAGTGAGTTCTGCTGTTTTGCTAGTTTGTATTACACCAACGTGGTGAAAGGCTATGGCTGTTTAAATTTCTACATTTAAGGAACTCACCTTATGCGAATATACGGCGACAAGCGCTCTGGAAATTGCTACAAGCTTCAATTACTCCTTTCATTACTGGGTAAGACTTGCGAATGGGTTGATGTAGATATAATGAAAGGAGAAACAAGAAGTCCTTCTTTTCTTGAAAAATCTCCGAACGGGAAAATACCGCTACTTGAGTTAGACGATGGAAGAGTACTTTCAGAGTCCAATGCCATCATGCACTACCTCGCATCAAATACGCCTTTCGTGCCTTCTTCGCCTTATCATTTTGCACAGCTTTTACAATGGCAGTTTTTCGAACAGTACAGCCACGAACCCTATATTGCCGTTGCTCGTTATATTAACGTGTATTTAGGGCTGCCAGATGACAGAAAAGCAGAATATGAATCAAAACAAGCGGGTGGCTATCGCGCGCTGGCGGTGATGGAGCAACAACTTAAAAAAACGCCATTTCTAACGGGTGATACTATTACCCTTGCAGATATATCTCTATTTGCTTATACCCACGTTGCGCATGAAGGTGGATTTGACCTGTCAGCTTATCCTTCGATACGAAATTGGATTAATTTAATTAAAAACCAGAATGGTTATATTCCGATGAAGGCGTAGCGGGTTCTAGGTAGGGCTTAGCGCTATAATTGTCTTCTATGAGACGTTGGCCCCTGCCATAGATTCTGCAAGGCTCTCTGTGCGTTATGGAGCCCTGACACATCGGTTTCTTCTATGCACTGTATTGCATAAGCGGTTGCTTCGAGCGTAGAAAGCGCCTTATTTAATGTGGTGTGACGAATCGAGTAGTTAGAAGGTGGCGCAGAAGTGAAGTGAAAGTTCTGCAATTCTGTGAGCCATGGGTTTTGTTTAACTAGTCCAAACGCTTGTTTCCAACTGCCATCCAGAAATATTAACGTATCGATTTGACTGAGCACGGTGGGGGCAGCTTTTTCAATAGGAGTACTTTCTTCACTTGGATAAATTAACGCGGTGCGCTTAAGCAAGCATTGTTCAGATAGTGATTGCATAGCAATGCTATCGTTAGCGAGAACTATTCGTGTGGTCGGTATACACAAAGTGATCAGGCGGGCAGTATTTTTTGCATGACTAGCCTCCTTTTCATGTTGGATAATCACGATCTCTAACGATGTGCTCACGGCATTAATGTCCGAACATATACACGTTTTTTGAGGGTATCCACAGTGGTCACAATAAAGGCGCATTACCCAACTTCTCAATTCTTTTCTTTAGCGTTTACATCACTTACTGAATAAGTAACTTAACAGATAGGATAATATACAATATGCCAGAGGTCGCAGTACAATTTAGAGTTGAGAAAACGCTTTCTTTTGTGCCTGAAGGGTGTGTGGTAAGTTACGCCCTGCTCGCAGATCTATGCGGATTACCTGGCAGAGCTAGAATGATGGGTAAGTGTCTTAGAGAAATTAATAGCAATTGCAATTGGCACCGCGTATTGCGTTCAGATGGTAAGATTGCATTTCCCGCAGGCTCTGACAAGGCAAACGAGCAGCGAGAGCGTTTAGTAGAAGAAGGTGTCGTAGTAAAAAACTACCGTGTTAATATGACGCAGTTTGGTTGGAAGCCAGATTTACACACTTTGCTTATAGAGTTAGAGTACTGAAGCCTCTCTTATCTAAATTGAGAGTAGTTAGCGAATAAATGGCGATTAAAATAGTGCAGTGCGAATAACATGATAAAAAAGATTACTATTGATCAGCTAGTGCCAGGAATGTTTGTTCATCAAATATTAGAGCAGAAAGGTGCTCTTAAGGTAAAAAGCCAAGGACGTGTTACGTCAGATGATGTGATAACTGCACTTAAAAAACGCGGTGTAAAAACGCTGGCAATTGATACGGATAAAGCATTTAACGTTGAAGAACGAGAGTCTTCTTCTGCGGCGGAAACGTGTCCTACTCCGACTTCTACTGATTCAGTAAAATCAAAAAAGGTGTCGCTTGAAAATGAGCTTGTTAGAGCTGAAAAACTGCATAAACAAGGGAAAGCTATCCAGAAGCTTCTGCTTGCCAGTGTTCAAAAAGAGATGCCATTTGATGCAAGTATTCCTAAAGCATTTTCAAGCAAACTAGTGGCCTCGGTAGATAGAAACCCCGATGCATTACTTTGTTTGACCAAAATTCGTGAAAAAGACGACTATTTACTAGAGCACTCACTCAATGTCGCGATTCTGCTGGCAAACTTTGCTAACTATCTAGGGATGTCAGAAGACGAGGTACAAGACCTCTCTTATGCTGGTTTTCTTCATGACTTAGGTAAAATAAAGATCCCAGATGAGATTCTCCATAAGCCTGGCCGCCTTACAGATAGTGAGATGGAGGTCATGAAGGGACATGTAAAACACGGTGTAGACTACTTAAAAAGTACTGAAATTGCGCCCCCACTCATTCAGGCAATAAGCGAGCACCACGAGCGACTAGACGGCCTAGGTTATCCTGCCGGAACCAAAGGGGACGATATAAGCCAAGCTGGCCGAATGCTGGCCATTGCAGATATGTACGACGCACTAACTGCAGATCGGGTATACAAATCGGGTATGTCGAGTCAGAGGGCGTTCTCTATTTTAATGAGTGATGCGCCAGCGCGTCTAGACCAGTCTCTCGTCCAACAGTTTATTAAGTGCTTAGGTGTTTATCCGGTAGGGAGCCTGGTTCTACTGTCGAATGATAGACTAGCTATGGTACTTGAGCAGAAAGACTCGCCCCTCACACCGCTTGTGAAAGTCTTTTATTCGGTCCGCAACAACCATTACCTTACGCCCAAGGATATAGACCTATCTTCGGATAAAACCGTTAGTATTACTAAGGCTGTGGTTGCCTCTGATTACAAAATAGATGTAAATACATTTTTTGAACGCTCCGTTTCTATTGGCTAAAATGTTACTTTTTAGCAACACAGTGTATAATTTACACTGTGTAACAGCGTCTTTTTTCTACTGCTTATTATCTTTTCCTCACTGATTTAGCTTACGTTCAGTTTTGATCTCCTACACTATATTAAGCTTATCGTGGTGACCGCGCCTCTACTATTGGCCTTGCCGGCGAGGTAGGTTAGAGGTAGCTGGGCTCTCATCAGAGAGCCACCATTACCTAAACGGAAGATATTTACTGATGGAACGTTAATTGCTATCACTGTAATTGTTCAATAAAAATTAACACAAAGCTTGTTGAGGGTGGCAATGGAAAAATGCAACTCATCAATATTGAGCTTTTAATTTAAATAAGAGGAAGTTATGAAAAAGACTCTTGCTGTAAGTTTAATTGCTGCGTCATTAACGGTAGCAGGTTGCGCAACTGATCCGAACAATACGCAAAAAGGTGCCGCAATAGGTGCTGTGGTAGGTGCATTGCTGGGTAAGGCAACGGGCGATCACGATAAAAGTCGATATGCGTGGGGCGCAGCGGTAGGCGCAATCGCAGGTGGTGCGATTGGTAATTACATGGACAAACAGGAAGAAGAGCTTCGAAATGAACTTTCTGACACAGGTGTTCAAGTGGTTCGTGAGGGAGATAACCTACGCTTAATCATGCCTGGCGACATTACTTTTGCTACTGACAGCTCTAGTATCAGCCCCAACTTTAATCCGGTGCTTCAAGACGTCGCTAAAGTCGTAAACAATTACGAAAAAACCGTACTGATGATTAAAGGTCACACTGATGATACTGGTTCAGAGCAGTACAATCAGTCGCTATCTGAGCGTCGTGCAGGTGCGGTTAAGAACTTGCTTATTAACTACTCAGTTAACCCTACGCGTATCACTACGGTAGGCATGGGTGAATATGCACCTAAAGTACCTAATAACAGTGCTGCGAACCGCTCGATGAACCGTCGTGTTGAAATGGAAATACAGCCTCTTACTCAGTCTAATACCTAAACGTTGATAAGGCTGTAAGAGCAGAGAAGCCCCGTTTTATCGGGGCTTTTTTTATTGCGCAGCCTTGATTTGTTTTGCAACGCTATCTGCCAGTGCATTGGGAATAGGGATAGTTAGATGGTATTGGGTTATCTTCCACCGCCCTTCTTCTTTTATTAATACCCCAGTACCGCGGGTTTCGCCCAGGCTTTCGTTATCAAGCAACTCATCGAACCAAGCTACGTCTTGATTAGGAGAGAAATAAACGTTTCTGGTTTTCGGGTGATATGTCCATCCTTTGCCCTTGTCAAAATGAGGTTTAGCATAGGCTTTAAACGCTTCTTTATTCCATACCTCAGATGCGTCGGTGCCAATGAAAACAGCGGTATCATGGTACAAATTGAAATACTCGTCCATGTCGGCAATAGATGCATTGTGATGCAAGGCATCTAGCGTTTGATTAACTCGTTCGCGATTGTCGTCAGCATAGGTGAATGAGGTAGCAAACATTAAGATCAAAACTATTAATAGCTGTTTCATAGGGGCTCCAATTTGTTCTTAGGCTATACCATATGCTATCTGACGCGTTATTAGTACATTCGAACCAAAGCTTTGTTATTTTTACGTGTTATGTTATATCATAAGTTTGGTTGTGTAGCCCATACTCAGACTAGTGTTGGTAGCTATCAAGCATCTTTTATTGCCGTTACGCTTATAACAATTATTTCTGCCAATTAAAGTAAATACAATGCCTTCAAGTATTCAACGAAACCGTATTCGAAGTATCGATATGATGCGTGGTTTAGTCATGCTCATAATGCTAGTTGACCACGTGCGAGAACGCTTTTTTCTGCATATGCAGGTAACTGATCCTATGGATATTGATACAACGTCACCTGCGCTATTTTTCACGCGGCTGGCCGCACACTATTGCGCCCCCACCTTCGTATTTTTAACTGGCCTATCAGCGTGGCTATACGCCAATCCAGAGGATAAAGCTAATAGTCCCAAGCCAAAACGCAACGTTAGAGAATTTCTGATTAAACGTGGGTTGTTTATTTTATTCTTAGAGATCACGCTAATTACCTTTAGTTGGGGAGCGAGTTTTCAGACCATTTATCTCCAGGTAATGTGGGCTATCGGCGTCAGTATGATCTCACTGGCTATATTAAGTTACCTGCCTAGGCCAGTGTTACTTGTAATCGGTCTTATCATCGTGTTTGGTCATAATGCGCTAACGTCAATTACCTATGTTCCACATGAAACAGGCTACACACTGTGGACGATGTTGCACGACAGGGGGTATATACTTCAATCGGCCTCACTAAATATTAAAGTAAGCTATCCCGTGCTTCCTTGGATTGGCGTAATCCTGCTTGGTTATGCTTGTGGACCTCTTTATAACCCGCGCATCGATATGGAAGTTCGAGGTCGATGGTTAATTGGCTTATGCGGAGTTTCGCTTGTTTTATTCCTTGTGTTACGTGGCTTAAATATTTACGGCGAAACTTTACCTTGGACGTTTCAGGACGGGGTGATTGCCACATTTATGTCGATATTTAACTTAACAAAATATCCCCCATCCCTGGCATTCCTGCTCCTTACTTTGGCGGGCATGTTTATATTGCTTTTTGCTTTCGAGAGAGTGAAAGACAATCAACTTAGGTTCTTAGAAACATTCGGCTCGGTGCCAATGTTTTTCTATATCCTTCATTTGTACACGCTTCTTGTGATGTACGGTATTACGTATATCACGTGGGGAGCAAACAAAGGGAAATATGTGGGTGTAGATCATATCTTTCAGATTTGGACGATTTCTGCAGGTCTTAGTTTGGTGCTTTACTTCCCTGTTAAGTGGTTTAGTACCTTTAAGGCTAAACACCATTCTCCATGGCTAAAGTACCTGTAGGTTTAACTTTAGTGGCCATTGTTTGTCGTGTTATGGAGTAAACATTGTTCGCTGAACATATAACCATAATCGCCCTGAGTTTAGAGAATGGGGCGATTTGCGTTTGTATCTATCAGCCTTCGTGCTTCTCAGTCGATTCTCGCACAACCAAAGAAGGCTCAAAATAAAGTTGTACGTCATTTGTCTGGCCATACACTTTGTTTAATATGTACTTGGCTGACATTTCGGCCATTTCTGCAATTGGGTTGCTTACCGTGGTAAGGCGGGGAAAAACATGGTGGGCAAATACTACATCATCGAAGCCCACGACAGATAAATCGTGGGGAAGACTCATTCCTAAATCTCTCGCGCAGCTTATTGCTCCTGATGCCATCCAGTCATTAGCACATACCAACGCGGTAAAAGGCACATCGCGAGCCAACAACTCTAATAGACCCACTTTCCCATCTTCTTCAGAATAATCACCGTTAAAAATAAGTTGTGGATTTGCAAGTATCCCCGCTTCTGATAAGGCGCGTTTGTGGCCTTCAAGGCGCAAGCTAGCATCGCGTTTATCAGTAGGCCCTGAAATATATGCAATATCCTTATGACCTAATTCAAGTAAATGGCGGGTGGCGAGATAACCGCCTTTTTCATTGTCTAGGCTGGTACACGCATCGGGTAAACCTTCTACCTGTCTATTGACCAAAGCAACAGGGAGTTTTGACTGATTTAGCTCTAGCAAATATTCATCAGACAAGGCTTCTGCGTGCATTATAAGCGCATCGCAGTTTCGGCTTATTAGAAACTCGACTGCATCTTTTTCCGTCTCAAGACAGTTCCTTCCTACGGTGATAATAACGTGCTTATCAGCAGCCCTTAGTGTTGACTCTACTGCTTGCATCAAATCGCCAAAAAATGGCGCATTTAGTTCGGGTACAAGCACCCCAACACTGTCGGTGCGATTATTTGCAAGTGAGCGCGCAACTGAGTTTGGGCGGTAATCTAGTTCCTTAACCGCTTTCTCTACTCGCTCCTTTAATACTTTGTTTACCGAAGCCTTACCGTTTAATACGCGGGAAACTGTGGATAAAGAAACACCTGCACGTTCGGCAACTTGGTAAATAGTAGGCACGTGATAAAACCTCGTTTTTTAAAACAATCACTCTAACTGATTGTATTATGCCGTTATCGGCGCCTGTGCGCTACGTCGAGTGAGCAATGCTTGCGTGACTTCTCTTTGTTTTTCGTCATTTAAAGGGTACAGACAGATAAGCGCCGCACCCGCAAAGCCAAATAACGCAGGAATCCAACTCATTAAGGATTTCATACCGGGAAGGGTCTGGTTAATGGTATTGAGATCAAGGCCATTGTAGCCATAACTTCCTAAGACCAATAGCACTAACGCCCCTGCAAAGCCGCCTCCGGTTTTCTGAACAAACGAGCCTGCAGAATAGACAAGCCCTGTTGCTCTTCGACCTGTTTTATATTCACTGTAATCCGCCGAGTCACCAAGCATAGAGAAAAACAACGTAGGTAAAATAGCTGCAAAAAATTCGGCGCTACATCCTAATATGAATATCCCACTTATATTTCCTTGAGGAACAAAGTAAATACCAGACGTCAACACGCTACTTGCTAGCAGTGCGATGATAAAGAGCCTCTTGCGGCCAAACATACTTGCTAATTTCGACGTGGCTAGTGCCCCAAAAATGGAGACCACCAGCAGAGCTATGAAAAAGTAGCCTGTGAGCAACTCATTTCCCATGTAATACTTAAAATAATAAGCAATAACGCCATATTTAATACCGTTAAACATCATAGTTAAAAAGCCCATTCCTAATAAAATAAGCCAGGGCTTGTTTGAAAGCAGGTCGATAATATCCTGCTGGGAGCGAGAATTTTGGGATTCTGGTCGGCGCGTTAGCCGCCTTATTGCTAAAGTGGTAAATACCATAACAGCAATGAAGATTGCCCCCGTTAGTAGGTCTCGATAGTAAAAAAAAGCGGTTATCGCTGACAGAGGTACCAATATTAACGGTAGCTGTTTTCCCAAATCGATAAGCTCAGATGGCAACGAACGACGTCCAGTTAATTGCTGATTCTCTGATCCGTTGTGCGTTATACCATTTAACGTGTTACAAGACTGGGGTGTTTGTTGCAACGTAACGCGCTCTTTCGTAGCAAATACGGTAACGCACATCAACACGACAAGTAGTGTGGCAAAAAGCCACATGGTGTACTGGTATCCAACGGCATTATTTCCCTGACCTAGCGAGTCCACCAGCATAGGCAAGCACCCCATAACCAGAAGTCCTCCAAAGAATGCTCCCGCGAAGCGAAATCCTGACAGGCTTGTACGCTCTCTGTCATCACTGGTCATCACACCCATTAACGCGGAATACGGCACATTGTTAACCGTATACGCCAAGGTTAACCCAATATAGGTTAGATAGGCATAAATGAGCTTGCCTGAATATGAGAGCTCTGGTGTAGTGAAGCAAAGGACCATAAATAGCCCTAGAAACGGTGTAGAGCCTAAAATCCAAGGGCGAAACTTACCCATTTTGGTTTGAGTTCTATCCGCAATCATCCCCATGATGATATCGGTAACTCCGTCTGAAAGGCGCACTACAAGAAACAACATGGCAGCGGCAGCGGCTGTTATCCCAAATGTATCGGTGTAAAATACCGCCAAATAGGCCAGTGCGCCCCGCCACACTAAATTGGCCGCTGCGTCACCCATCCCATAACCTACTTTTTCTTTTAATGTCAGCTTATGGTTCATTGCTCGTCCTACCGTTGTTATTTTCGACTTGCTATAAGTGTCTTATAGGCATTGGCGCTGAGTTTAAGGGTACGCTCTTGCGTATCAAAATCCACATAAACTAATCCGAAACGTTTTGCATAACCTTCAGCCCATTCAAAGTTATCAAGGAGGCTCCAAGCGAAGTAACCGCTTACTTTCACGCCGACTAATACGGCGTCATGCACCATGTTTAAATGGGTATGGTAGTAAGAAACGCGGTCGACGTCGTTAACTTCACCATCGATAAGCTTATCCGCCATCGCTGCGCCATTTTCAGTAATAAAAATGGGTGGTAACGTATAGCGCTCATTCAGCGACGTAAGCAAATCGTAAAGCGCCTTGGGATAAATTTCCCAGCCAATATCAGTAAGTGGTCCTTGATGGGAATGCTCATAATACAGTGCGTTTTTCTCTCGGGGGGCTGAATAATGTAACCGAGTGTAGAAATTAACACCCAGATAGTCGAGCGGCTGGCATATTATCTCCATATCTCCATCTTCGACTGGCGGCCTGTCTGCTTCGTCTAGATCAAATAATACTTCAGGGTAGCGCCCTTCCATTACCGGCTGCATATACCATTGATTTATATATTCGTCTGCTTTGCGGGTGGCTAACAGGTCATCTGTGTCCTGCGTCGCGGGGTAGCATGGCGTAAAATTCAACACTATGCCCGCTTCACTGTTTGGTACATTTTTTCTGAGCACCTGCATACCCAGTCCATGCGCAAGCAGTATGTGATGAGCTGCAGTACGCCCATATTTTCTACCCGTTTTGCCAGGGGCATGTACGCCTATTTCATACCCAAGATAAGCGCTGCAGAAAGGTTCATTGAATGTCGCGTAAGAATATACGTCTTCTCCGAGCGCCTGACTGATTTTGTCTACATAGTCTTCAAATGCATAAGCTGTTTGTCGGTTAAGCCATCCACCTTTATCTTCTAGGTGTTGAGGGAGATCCCAATGATAAAGCGTTGCAAACGCCTTAATCCCTTTTTCATTTAAAGCTTTAACTAACGTCTTATAAAAGGCAACGCCTTGCGGATTCAACTCACCCTCTTGTGTCATGACCCGCGGCCAAGAAATTGAGAAGCGATAGGCATCCACATTTAAATCTAACAAGATGTCGAAATCTTCTTTCCAACGAACAATATGCTCACAAGCTACATCACCATTTGAGTGATCTGCAATAGCAGAAGGCTGTTCACAAAACCTATCCCAAATACACTCGAGACGGTTATCCACATCCCCTTCTATTTGAAAACTTGATGTGGCAGTTCCATAAAGGAATGACTTCTTAAGCAAGGGACTGCCAGCAGGTAGCGAGATGCTGTTCATAGTAGATAACCTTTTTCTAACTGTGCGTAGTTTCCGTGTTTGTCGTGCCGCACGTGAAATCTGAAATAACAGAGCGGTTATAGCACAAATAAAAAACAATTAGAAAGCGCTTTCTCAAATAAATGTCATTTTATCGTTAATGAAAATAGAGGTTGATCAATTCTTTAGGCTTTCAACTAAAAAGTTATCCCTTTACTCTTATGTTCATATCTTTATGAAATTAATATATAAAATGTGTTGTTTGACGCATTTCATTCCGTTCTTAAAATAAAGCGCTGTGAATTAATTGTAAAAAATGTGTTGATATTAAACTTTTGTTGAATTAATGTTCGGAAAGCGCTTTCTTTTGTGCGGGTTTTCTAGCTTCTCTTTGGGAAAGCCCTTTCTGATGGCGCCTAAGGTTCACAACACACATAAAAGCCACTAATAAAGAGAGATAGACCGTGACACAGACAACACCACGTAAAAGCAAAATCGCAGCAAGCTTGTCATTAATACTCGGGACCGCATTAAGCAGTGGCGTTATGTCACCTGCGGCGGCACAGGAAGCAGAAAAAGACATAGAAGTTATTCAGGTAGCAGGCATACGAAGCAGTGTGCAAAAGTCGATGGGGATTAAGCGCGACTCAGCAGGTGTTGTCGATGCCATTTCAGCAGAAGATATAGGTAAATTTCCAGATACCAACTTAGCGGAATCGCTCCAGCGTATCACTGGTATTTCGATAAACCGAAACAATGGTGAAGGTAACCAGGTTACCGCTCGCGGATTCGGTCCAGATTACAATATGGTTACCTTAAATGGACGTACGATGCCCGGCTCCGCATTACCTGGTGGTGGCGGTGTCGCGAACTCTAGAGCTTACGACTTTTCTGATCTAGCTTCTGAAAGTGTAAGAGCAGTAGAAGTCTACAAGACTGGCAGAGCGAGCATCGCGACAGGCGGGATTGGCGCTTCAATTAATATCAAAACAGCCAGACCCTTCGATTCAGCAGACAACGGCTTTACTGCAAGCGTTGGCGCTAAGGCACTGCATGATACTACTAACCGCGTGGGTGATGACGTAACGCCAGAAGTATCGGGCTTTATCAATTACCTCAATGACGACAATACCTTTGGTGTCACGTTTACTGGTTCATTCCAACAACGGGATAGTGCTGCGCAAGGTGCGTTTGTTAACCAGTGGAGAGTCAATCCATTTGATGGCACGGTACCGCAATCTCCTGATCCGTCGAATCCAAATAGTGGCGACCCTGTAGTGTTGAACAACGCCCCCGCTATTGGGCAGCTTTACGGCATTCCATCTGATTTACGTTACTACATGGCAGACCGTGAGCGTGATAGAACCAATGCACAGCTAACATTCCAGTTTGCCCCGTCGGAAAAGATGACGGCCACGCTGGATTACACGTATTCAAGGCAGGACCTGTTTGAGGCGCGAGCTGAACAGTCAATTTGGATGGATGACCGGTACTTTGCGGAACTGACCTTTGACGATGAAGCAGTAAAGACACCGGTATTAATCACTCAGGAACGCAGAGATTTACTGCCTCGAGACCTAGGTTTAGCACTTCAGGAACTAAACCAAGTTAATGAAAATAAATCGATTGGTCTGAATTTAGAGTACTTAGTTAACGATGAATTGACGTTAATCTTTGACCTACACAACTCTACGGCGGAAGGCCGTCCCGATGCGCCCTATGGAACGTGGACAAACCTTGGTTTAGGTGCAAACGTGGTCAGAGGGCAAGGTGTCGATTTTAGAGGCGACTTCCCTATTATGTTCGTCGATTTTGACGATGCCGCTCGAGACAACCTAAACGGTAACGGCGTACTTGACCAAGATGATGTAGGTACATCAATACTAGACATGAATTTCTCGTCGCAAGATACCGAGATCACCCAAGCTCGTCTTGATGGGTCTTACGTTATGGATACTGGAACCATAAACTTTGGTATTGAGTCACGCTCAATGGAAAGCACATCGCTTCAGTCACTTACCCGTCATACCATGGGCAACTGGGGAATAGAAAACCCAGGTGAGCTTCCTGCTGGCTCTCTAACTCCACTCGATTTAGTAAACGAATTTGATGACTTTAACACAGGTGGCATGTTCTCTCAGGGCTTCACCGGGAGCGTGGCTGAAATAGGTGCATTTGCAGCACAGCAGTATGGTTTTGACTTAGTTGCTAACAACCCGTTTGCCACCAATCGCACCATTGAAGAAGATATAACCGCTGTTTACTTTGAGTTCGATTTATCGGGCGAGTTGAATGGCATGGAGTATAACCTTCTTACTGGCGTGCGCTATGAAAATACAGATGTTACATCAATTGCGAACATAAGTTTGCCTAGCGGTATTGCATGGGAAGGTAACAACGATTTCAACGTGCGCTTTGGTAGCGAAATGGAAGACGTGGAAGTTAAATCTAGTTACGATCACGTACTACCTGCGTTCGATTTTGACATAGAGCTTGTGGAAAACATGATTGCTCGTTTCTCTTACAGCAAAACTATCGCACGACCAACTTATAATAGGTTAAGCGCTGCATCGACCGTGTCGCCGCAAAGCTTCCCTACCCTTATAGGTACTGCCACTACGGCGACGGCAAGTTCGGGTAATCCAACACTTATTCCACTTGAGTCCGATAACCTAGATCTATCGTTTGAGTACTACTTCGAAGAAACAAGCTATGTGTCGATTGGTTTCTATGACAAGCGAGTGAAAAATTTCATTGGTGATGAGCAGGTAGAAGAAAATGTATTTGGCTTGCGTGATGTAACCAATGGACCACGAGCACAAGAAGCGTTGGCCGAATTGGAAGCTCGTGGTATTCCAGTAAGCGACACTTCTTTATTTAACATGGTTGCCGCCTTAGAAAATGGCATTGACTATGATTCCCTCACCGATGAACAGTTTGAGCAGCAATTCGATATATTGCCAAACAGCGATGATCCGTTGCTGACTTTCATCAACTCTAAACCCGTTAACAATAAAGCTGCAAATATTTATGGTTTCGAGCTAGCTGCACAGCACTTCTTTGGTGAAAGTGGCTTTGGTGTACAGGCAAACTATACAACAGTTACTGGGGATATCGGTTTTGATAACAATGCGAACCCTTCTATTACACAATTCGCATTGGTCGGCTTAAGTGATACTGCAAACCTTGTATTAATGTACGAAAAAGATGCCTTACAGGCACGTATTGCATACAACTGGCGAGACAAGTTCTTAGACACTACTTCTCAGTACATCAATGAGCCGGGTTATACCGAAGCGTACTCACAAATTGATTTGAGTATTTCCTACGACATAACCGAAGACTTAACGGTGGCCTTTGAAGGTATCAATATCACGGAAGAGAATATTCGCCGACATGGAAGAACCAGCGCTATGCTGTGGAACTTAGATGAATACGGCGCAAGATATGCGTTAAGCGCCAGATATACATTCTAAAGATTGGGGTGTGTTTACCCGCTAAAGCGCTTAGGGTTGCGCTTTAGCGGGTTTTTTTGTCATAGTGCTGTGTGAATAGTAAACAGTAATCAGATTAAATAATTTAGTGGTAGTGCTTTGGAAATTATCGTGGTTTTAGCGTATGAGTGATAAAGACAGTCATGGCAATATGCACAGGGTCGTTATTGTCGGTGGCGGCACCGCAGGATGGCTTGCTGCTGGAGTGCTAGCCGCAAAACTAAGCGCGAAACACACCATTACCCTTATCGAATCTCCTAATATTCCCTCCATAGGTGTTGGTGAAGGCTCTTGGCCATCACTGCGCGACACCCTTCTTGATATCGGCATTAGTGAAACTGAATTCTTAACCCTGTGTCAGGGCGCGTTTAAGCAAGGCTCCAGCTTTGTTAATTGGCGTAAAGGCGGGCACTGCTATCATCATCCATTTACCGTTCCAATAGGGTACAACGAACTTGATATTCATACTTGTTGGCAAGAACTCGCGCCCAATACGTCATACGAAGATGCGTTTTCATTACAAGCTGTGATGTGTAGAGCGGATAAAGCGCCAAAACAAGTAGCAACGCCCGACTACGCTCATGTGCTCAATTACGGATATCACTTCGACGCTACAAAGCTTGCCGAATTGTTGAAAAAACATTGTGTAAGCAAGTTAAATGTTGCTCACCTTGTTGGCCATATTGCCCGTGTTAATCCACACCCTAATGGCGACATTGAGAGCGTTTTAACTGAAGACGGGCAAAAAGTAGTTGGCGACCTATTTATCGACTGCTCTGGCAGCAGCGGCTTGCTTATCAAGGAACACTTTAATATTCCCTGGGTACCGGTTAAGCAGACTATGCTCAACGATCGCGCGGTTGCGCTGCAGGTGCCATATTCAGATAATGACAGTGTAATAAAAAGCACCACAGTGGCTACTGCGCAAACCTGCGGATGGACTTGGGATATTGCGTTACAGCATCGACGTGGCGTTGGGTTAGTTTACTCGTCTGAATATGCAAGTGAAGAGCAGGCAAAACAGACGCTTATCGACTATGTTAGTGAACGCTATCCTGGCGCACAAGATGCACAGTTTTCATGCCGTACACTCTCTTTTGAGCCTGGCTACAGAGCACAGTTTTGGGTTAGAAACTGTTTAAGCTTAGGCATGTCTTCGGGGTTCGTTGAGCCGCTAGAAGCATCAGCTATTGCGATGGTCGAACTTGGCTTACGTATGCTGTGTGAAGCCTATCCGCAAAATAAAGCACATATGGAAATAGTCAGTAAACGCTACAACAAGCGCTTTGAATATCGCTGGCAGCGAGTTATCGACTTTTTAAAACTGCACTATGTACTAAGCGATAGGGAAGAGGCGTATTGGTTAGCGCAAAGAAACGAGGCGTCAATTCCTGACTCCCTTTCTGGGCTGCTTGAACTGTGGAAGTATCAAAGCCCTTCTCGGCTAGATCTCATTGAGAATGAGGAGATTTTCCCCTCTGCCAGTTATCAATTTGTGCTATACGGTATGGGCTTTTCTACATCGTCATCGGCACTTCGCCTAAGCGAAGAAGATAAGCGTAAAGTCTTGCACATTCGCGAATCGCTACAGCAAACTAAGCAACAATATTTACACGGCCTACCGTCCAACAATGCATTGCTCAACGATATTGCAAGACGTTACAACGAGTTAACCAATCAGCATAAACATCATCCACTTTCGCCCTCTGAAAGCCAGGCTGATCAACATATATCTTCCTCAACTAATAATGATTCCGAGGTAAGTAAAAACAGCACTTCACAAAAAAAGGACGCTTCTTATGACCGTATCGGGTTTAGATAGCAGTAATAGTCAAACGCCCGTTAAAAACGTAGTCATTGCTGGTGGCGGTACTGCAGGGTGGATGGCGGCTACGGCGCTGTCACGACTTCTGGGTAAATCAATAAACGTTACGCTAGTCGAGTCAAAAGATATTGGAATTGTAGGCGTAGGCGAAGCGACTATTCCCCCTATAAGAACATTTCACAAGTTACTGGGCATCGATGAAAAAGCATTTATGCGCGCTACACAAGCTACGTTTAAACTTGGCATTGAGTTTGAGAATTGGCGCGAACAAGGTCATAGCTATATCCATTCCTTTGGAATTACCGGAAGAGAATGCTGGGCAGGAGAGTTTCACCATTTTTGGCTAAGGGCAAAAGAGTACGGGTTTGGTGGTGAATTTGGTGACTATTGCCCTGAACTTATTGCCGCTAAGCAGAGCAAGTTCGCTACATCAGAATCCATGCCGCTTAACTTTGCCTATCACTTTGATGCTGTCGCCTATGGTCGATTTTTAAAGTCTTTGGCGTGCGATGCTGGCGTAATGCATAAGGAAGGTGACATAGAAAAAGTGGTTGTTTGCCCGCAAACAGGCAATATCCAGAGTCTTCAACTAGCAAGCGGTGAAGCCATAGATGGTGATTTCTTTATAGACTGTACCGGCTTTAAAGGTCTGCTTATTGAGCAAGCCCTTCACACCGGATACGACGATTGGCAACACTATCTATTTTGCGATAGGGCTGTAGCCATGCAAACTGAGCTTACTGCTCCGTCCGTGCCATACACCAAAAGTGTGGCACATCAGGCCGGTTGGCGCTGGCAAATACCTCTTCAAGAACGAATGGGAAATGGATTGGTATTTTGTAGCCGATTTATGAGCGATGAAGACGCCATAGATACACTTAAGTCGCAGGTGACAGGCGCGCCCATTAATGAGCCTAGAGTGATTCGTTTTACTCCTGGAAAACGCAGGCGCGGTTGGAATAAAAACTGCGTGGCGCTTGGGCTATCCAGTGGTTTTATTGAGCCTTTAGAGTCAACCAGTATTCATCTTATCATGACAGGCCTTATACGCTTAATGCGCCTATTCCCTTTCGATGGCATAACCCAAAGCGCAATCGACGAATACAATAATAAGTTTGATAGCGAAATGTCGGCGATACTCGATTTCATTGTTATGCATTACAAAGTGACACAGCGTGAGGACAGCCCTTTTTGGCAGCAGTGTCAGCGCATGGACATTCCGTCTTCTCTTAAGCATAAACTGGATTTGTTTGCTGAATCTGGCCGTGTATTTTTAGATGACGGAGATATTTTTCGCGTCGATTCTTGGACCCAGGTGCTAATGGGTCAAGGTATGACACCAAAACAGTATCATCGTGTTGCCGATGAGATGAGTGAACAGTCACTAAAGCAGTTTATGGCAGGATTAAAGCAGCAGGTGGATAATCACGTGGCTAAACTCCCCTCGCACGAGGCCTTCTTAACACAGTATCTGAGATGAGTTATTAGAAGCGTTAGATGTTGGCGGCAACTAAAGAGTTACCAAGCACACTTCATAAGCACCATACCCAGCTAGAAATCTGAATTTAGTGCTATCTAAATCGGGAAAAACGCAAAAAAGTACTGAAAATGATAATCCATTTTGTAGTTAGCGGTAGTTTGTTATTGGAAATGATTGCTTCTTTGTAATTAAACGGTAGACTTCTACCGAAATACTGCTAATGTTTAATATTTAACGGTAACAAACTACTGGATAAATGATGCAAACAGTCACACTGCAATTATTTAATCAAGGTCAATGGTGGGATGCTGCTACTCTGTGTTTCTCTGATGAGCGGCTCAATGCAAGTTGTTCGCTGTATTATGAGCATGAATATATTGCTAAGGTCGCAAGCTATGAGGTTAAAGATTGCTGGGCATGCTCCGTCAATGCGCCTATTAGCATTGTTCCTAAAGACTACCCTCATTGGCCAGCTCTGTTAGATGATATTTTGCCGGTGGGTAAGTCTCGAGATTGGTGGCTTAGTTATCTTAATGTCAGCCGCTCAGACGAGTTTCAGCAAAATTACGCACTGTTGACTAGTGCTTGTATGTCGCCCGTTGGTAACTTAAGAATAAAAGAAGCCGTACCGACAGAAGCTAATATCGACTCTCGCCGTTTTCCAATTGAGAACGTGATTTCATTGCAATATGACTTTTTAGAGTATGCTAATGAACAAGGCGCCGCAGTAGGAGGGGCGACAGGAGCTGGTGGTGTTGCACCAAAACTGCTACTCATGCTTGAAGATGATAATGTTTTCATTGATGGGGACTTTGCAGGTAAGCCGTTGACCGCCACACCTTATTTAACCAAGTTTGCTAGAAATAGACGCTCAGCTCGAGATAACAACATCTTAAAAGCTGAGGGCGTTTTTTATAAGGCGCTTTCGGAGATTCTGAAGGGTACCAATGTTTCCACCATCAATGTTGAAAAGCTAAAAATATTAGAAGATAAACAAAGTGGCCAAGCTAGTTTATGGCTACCTCGCTTTGACGTCCGCATAGAAAGTGGTGTGGCTAGTCGTATTGGATTGGAAAGTATTTATTCAATCATTAATGCCGAGCCTGGCAGCTATCAAGATCATTTTGATGTGATGGAGACGGTGTGGCGAAGAATAAATTCTGCAACTCAGATGACGAAAAACGAATTTGCTAAGCAATATGTTGTTAGAGATTTTTTAAATATTGTCTTCGGTAACTCAGACAATCACGGCCGCAACATTTCATTTTTAAAATATGACGGCGATATTTGTTTTGCACCCATCTATGATTTTGCTCCTATGAAAGCCGATGAAGAAGGGATAACCCGTTTATTTAAGTGGGGGCGAAGTTGCGAAGTAGGTGGGCACGTTAATTTTTTAATCATTGCTGAGCAGCTTTCAGATTTTTGTGAGCCTAATGAAATAATTTTATTTTTGCGGCAACTGGCAGAAAAACTAATCGACTTGCCTGAGAGGTTGAAAAGATTGCATTGCCCAGATGAGATATTGAATTTTCCGGCGATTGGTTTTAGTAACACTAAAACTAAGTTAGTTGCAATGGGAGTCTATGATGGTTAGGTTGACGGGCGAACAACGAAAAGAAATTTTAGCTCAGCTTGAAGATGATCTTGCAAACAATATTATCGGCATAGGCGAACTAGTAAAGCAGGTTCGTACCCAACTTTATGGCATGACCCAAACACAGTACGCGAAATTTATTAAAGTGTCTGATAAAACATTGCGCGATATCGAGAAAGGGAATACCGATCCTCGCGTATCGGTACTAAATAAAATTTTAGCGCCTGGTGGTTTTCAACTTTCTGTTCGATCAGTTCGCCGCGATATATAAAAATATCTTTGAGGTGCATCAAGCCATGGGGTTTCATAAGAAATAAAAAAGCCCAGTATGTCTGGGCTTTAGCGGAGGCTTTTGGACTCCAACGGATATTATTCTATATTCTGAATTTGCTCATTGAGTAGCGGGTTAGACCCTAACAAAATCAATGGTTTATCGAAAAGAAACCGTTCAAAAATGCCTGTTTGCCCACCAAACTGCCCACCACTTGCCTATGGCTTTTACGAAATCTTAGTGGTTAGCAATGGAAAAAAAGTGCCGTTTTTTTGCTGCTGTTAGTACTTAAAAGTAGCAGTTTTGAAGGGCTTTATCGAGTAATTTTTTCAACACTCTACGCACTGATGGATATTATAGTATCCAAGTTCTGTTTTATTTCGCTATAATGGATATAACTGTATCCACTTGGTCTTTGCGGATGAATTTTACCTTACTTGATGATACCGATGTAAGCCAAGCTTATGCGGCTTATTTACGTGAGTTACGCAAGCAGGCAAAGCTGTCGCGCGCTGCATTGGCTGAGCGAAGCTGTGTACCTGCGGCCACCATTAAGAAATTTGAGCTGACCGGGCAAATTTCATTTCGTCAATTGCTGTTGCTATGGCAGACACTTGATTCGCTAGATAGGCTTTATCAGCTCACGCAACTTAGCAAAGAACGCGCTGCTATACCCACGAGTATTGATGAGGTGCTAAAAGATGAGTTTTAAACCCATTCAAAAACTCGCCGTGACTCGCACGCTAAGCTCAGGTGAGCAGATCTCTGTTGGAGTCTTGGCGCAGAATCGTCAAGGCGTTTTTTTTCAGTATGCTGACGACTATTTGCAGCAGTTTGGCAATTTATCACCGTTTACCTTACAGTCGAGTATACAAGTTCAAGCCGCACCTAAGCAGCCGCACCAAGGTGTACATGGCGTATTTGGAGATTGTTTGCCCGATGGCTGGGGCATGTTGTTACAAGATCGTATTTTCCGGCAAAAGGGCATACTGCCTAATCAATTAACGGCGATGGATAGGTTAGCCTTTGTCGGTGATAAAGGCATGGGAGCATTGTCTTTTTCTCCGGTGTCTGAGTTTTCAGCCACTACGCACGCGGATATTGATTTAGCGACGTTAGGCTTAGAAGCACAAACGCTGTTCGATTCTTCGATGTCAGATTATATGGATGATAATCACGATGAGTTAGATGGGCATACGCAACAGGTGTTGGCCGCATTAGTCGCCGGAGGTAGTTCGGGCGGGGCCAGACCTAAGACACAAATTTATATGCCTGCTGGGGAAACTCAGCATTGTCGAACCTTTGCAAAGCCTGGTGATGAAGCGTGGCTAATTAAATTTACCTCTAAAAATCTCGCACTTGGCCATGAAGAAGGTTTGTGTGAGGCGGTTTATTTACAAATGGCAGAACTTGCTAAGTGTCAACCGCCGCAATGGCAACTCATTGAAGCACCACCTACAAGTGGTGCGTCTGCTTGGTTGGCGCTTAAGCGTTTTGATTATGTCACTGAACAGGCCGACACAGGCAGCAAGCGCAGTGCAGGTCGATTGCATATGCACAGCGCTTGCGGGCTACTGGATGCAGACTTTCGAACGCCAAGTTTAGATTACATTGATTTGATTAAAGCCAGCCGTCAGTTGTGTAAATCACCAGCCGCCGGACAGCTGCAATTTCGCCGCGCCATTTTTAACCTGCTGTCGTCTAACCAAGACGACCACAGTAAAAACTGGGCGTTTTTGCAAGCGGATGACGGTCAATGGGATCCTGCCCCTTTTTACGATGTTACCTACAGCCTACATCCATTCAACGAACACGCCACTGCGTTCGGCGGTTATGGCAAAGCGCCACCGCTTAAGGTGATGCAAAAACTAGCGACCAGTGCTGGCTATGGGAGTTGGCATAAGGCAAAGCAAGTTATTGAAGAAGTCGCAGAAGCCATCAGCCAATTTACGTATCTGGCACAGCAGCAAGGGATCAGTAAAACAACAGTGTCTGCGATTGCTAAGACATTGGATCAGCGCAAACAGGAAAATGCAGCGCTTTTTCAATGAAAGTAAAACAAACTTTTCAATTCACAATAAATACAAGGTCTACAGATTGTTACCCATAAAGTCACTTTGTGTAGACCTCCAACCTCTGCATTCCCCCGTTCGGTAAAACGCATAGACGAGTACTCAGCTTGTATTGCGCACTTTTACGCGCATAAAAGTGCGGAATTTTACATTTTTATGCGCATAAAAGTGTAAACGGGTTCTGGTTGAGTATAAATCAGCCCCTTAATAGCTATCTTTCTTCTTTGAAGCTGGCTGGCATTGTTTGCCAAGTTTTAGCGATGTGGACATGAGCAAATGCTATAAGAATATGACGCCCTTATTTTTTATTTAGCAATTGGATGTCTTGGATCTTTCTTCCCAGCTCGTCATCACGGGCAACCTTGGTTAGGTCGTCTAACAAGCCTAGGACTGCCAAAACCTTAACGTAGTGACCAAGTGAAACGGAAGGATCACCTTTTGATATTTTACGCAGTGTTGGCTTAGAAATCCCTGTCCTACTATGCATCATTTCTTGAGTAATGCCGCGTCTCTTCATCGCCAATGTTAAGTTTTCGCCCAAGATGTTTAACATCTTCCTTTGTCTAGGGAATATGACCGCAGTGCGTTTTGATTTTGGCTCGACAGTATCCATAATGAAACTATGTTTTCTTAAATCTTAATTTAGTGAAATTATAGTTTCACTTTTATCTTCAAGTTGTAAAGCAATAAATTGCCATCTCTCGAAGTAAAGTGAGCCAAGACCTGAACAGGTCATGTCGATTTTTTACTGTTTTTTCGACATGACTTTCTTGTGTGTCGATACACTCGACATATCAACACTCAATCCATACGACTCACCAAAACTGAGTTTTGAGTAGGAAACTTCAAAGCAGTACGCCATCCCTTGGGCTTTTGGGGCAGTCTGGGCAAAGCCTTAATTCACGCCACTTAGCAATACGCTAACCCTGCCCACAGGGTATTTATGACTTGGGGCATTATGTAAATTCTGGGGCAAGTAGCTACTTGTACCCTCAGAAAGCTGCACGATCTGGGCATTTATCTGCCTACTGCGTCCGTTTAGCACTGGCAAACTCCTAACTGAACTTAACAGAACAGTGAGGAAGCAAACAATGAACCCAACTACACAATCACCCACAAACACAGTACCCCCTGCGCGTCAGCAGCGGATTTTGCGTTTGCCCGAGGTAAAGGCCAAAACAGGTTTTGGCCGCAGCACCATTTATGCCCTGATGGCCAATGGTGAATTTCCCCGTTCCATCCGCATTGGCGCGCGTGCCGTGGGCTGGTTAGAAAGCGATATCGACCAGTGGATTGAAACCCGCCGTATCGGTGCTGCTTATGGCCGTGGATAAAGCATCAGCATCAAACCCGTTACCTGCCAGTGAGATGCATAGCAACGCGCCAACATTACCGGCTGGTTTTGCCTATAACGCGCAAAACTGGCTGGTGATGCAACCGGCTGGGCAAGATAGCCCAGTTAAAATCTGCTCTTGGTTGCAAGTGGCCGCCCGCACCCGCGATCCGCAAGGGGATAACTACGGTTATTTATTGCACTGGTTAGACGATGACAATCGCCATCGCTATTGGGCCATGCCCGCAGAACTCTTAGCCGGAGACGGCAGCGAGTACCGTCGAATTCTACTCAGCCGAGGCATGCGGCTTAGTAACAGTGTCAAAGCGCGGCAGTTGCTCTCGCTGTTTATTCAACAAATGGGCGAACTGGCCACGCAAAAGGCCATTAGCGTGAACTGCATTGGCTGGCATCACCACGCTTATGTGCATCCGCGCCTCACCTTTTACCCCTGTGAACACAGCAGCAACAACCCGCGTATGGTGCTGCAAACCATGCACCCGATAGAAGGCTTTATTCAACAAGGCAGTAGCGACACTTGGCGGCAGCACGTAGGCCGTTATTGTCTGGATAACCCGCTATTAATTGTTGGCGTTTGTGCTGCACTGGCTGCACCTTTATTGCATTTGTGCGGGGTGGATGGTTTTGGTTTACACCTCTACGGTGCCAGCAGTACTGGCAAAACCGCGGCGCTGTATCCGGCGTTATCAGTGTGGGGCGAGCCTAATCAATTGCGCCATAGTTGGCGTGCCACGGCCAACGGTTTAGAAGGCACAGCATTAGCGCATAACGATGCCTTGCTGGCGCTCGATGAAATGGGCGAAGTTGACCCAAAAGAGGCAGGCGATGTCGCTTATATGCTTGCTAATGGCCAAGGTAAAACTCGAGCAGGCAAATACGGTGAAATGCGTTTACCCGCCCGTTGGCGTTTGGTGTTTTTATCCACTGGCGAAGTGACGCTTGAAAGCCATCTGGCCAGTATCGGCAAGCGCGTAAAAGCCGGCCAGCAAGTGCGAGTGATTGATCTCAGTGCCGATGCTGGAGCGCAAATGGGCGTGTTTAACCAGAGTCATGGTATGAACGCCGCCGATTTAGCCGATCACCTAAAACAGCAAAGCCGCCAACATTACGGCAGCTTGGCCTTGGATTGGTTACGGTATTTAACGCAGCACAGCGCGCAGGTACGACCCGTTTTCCAAAACGTACGCCAACGCTTTTTAGCCAGCTTACCAACCGAGGCTGACGGCCAAGTGCGCCGAGTTGCCGAAAAATTTGCCTTACTGGCCAGCGCAGGCCTGTTAGCCATTCAAGCCGAAGTACTCGATTGGCCAACCCAAAGTGTCGAAGCCGCCTGTTTAAGCCAGCTTAACCAATGGATACTTGCTCGCGGTGGTGTAGCCGCCAATGAAGATCAACAAGCCATTCGCCAGGTGCGCAGTTTTATTGAGCAACATGGCGAAAGCCGCTTTACGCCCAAACAAACCGGTTACAGCAGCCAAGTACGCCAACGCGCGGGTTGGATAGATACCAGCGGCCCACAAACCCTCTACCTGTTCTACCCAACTGGCTGGCGTGAAGCCACCGAAGGCCTCAGCCCAGATCGCGCCGCCAAAGCACTGATGGCCGCAGGCTACCTAGTCCCCGATGGCAACCGACCACAGCGAAAAGTCAGCCTGCCCGACAACACCCGCCCACGCATGTACTGTGTTAAAGGCAGTATCTTGGATGACTAAAGAGGCGATGAATTCTGTGTAGGCTTGTCGCCTTGCAGTGTACCGCCAGTCAACCTAAGGGCTGGGCGAGGTATAAAGTCTAAAGCCGACAACACCGCTAGTGTACTGGTTGTGTACTTACTGTAATTGGCCATTGCCATTGCACTGAATGGTGGAAAATAATCTTGTGATCTAATCAGTAGATGATAAGATATGGTTTATGTATAAATGTACAGTTATGAGGGGCGCATAATGGAAGAGCTTAAATTGGGTTTCAATTCTAACGATATACCTACAACGCTGGTTAACAATACATCGCCAAACGATGCTTGCACGTCGTTCTACTTTCGTCAGGATGGTGAGTACTATCTGCTTTGGGTTGAGCACCAAAATGTTGAGTATCGAGAGAGTGACGACTTACCAAGATATGCCATAAGCTGCGCCATTAACGAAGGGGATGATGAAAATCCCGAAATTTATAGCGACACATCCAAAAACGATATTTTTAGATCCGATGACGTTAAAGACTTGATCGCTTATTTCCATTCTTAGGTTTCATCTTCAATTTTTGTCAGTAGAGATATATGGAAAACCTCAAACAATCGCGCTGCGTGATTGGCATTAAAGGGCAAACGCCCGACCCCGATTTCCCCGTTGATATCTGGTTCGACTCGCTGAAATCGGTGGCCAATGTGCTGTCGAAAGAAAATCAGCAGTTGTTAAAAGTAATCGCCGAACAACAGCCACAATCGGTCACTGAGCTGGCCATGCTCACTGGTCGAGCGGTCAGTAATGTGTCGAGAACACTGAAAACATTGGGCAAGTACAACTTGGTTGAAATGCAAAGTACAAAAACCATGCTTCGCCCTATAGTCATTCATCAAGAATTTTTAGTAGTAGTTAATAATGAACAATAAAACCAACGTCCTTCTGAAAGCAGAAGAAATTATTAAGCCCTTAGCACTTGAGCATGTGCCACAAGACAGTGACGTTGAAGCGGTAATTGACCAATGGTTACACGCCATTGCGACTGATAGCCAGTTTTACTGCAAGCCAGATATCAGCAAGCCAGAACAGCTCAAAGAGAGTGTAATCAGCCTGCTACAGCAAAATAGTTTATACACAACGCGTAACGCGTTCTTTAATGATGTGTTTGGTGCTTTAAAGCTAAAACCTGACTTTGATGCTAAGTTTCGTTTTATCGACTTATTCGCAGGGATCGGTGGAGTTCGACTCGGTTTTCAACAAAATGGCGGTGTTTGTGTATTTTCTTCCGAATTTGATAAGCATGCCCAGCAAACCTACAAAAATAATCATGGCGAGATTCCATTTGGCGATATTACAAAGATCCCCGCGAATGAAATCCCTGATCATGACGTTCTTTTGGCTGGCTTCCCATGCCAACCATTTTCGCATGCAGGCCTTAAACTAGGGATTGAAGATACCCGAGGTACTCTATTTCATGACATAGCCAATATTCTAGAAACGAAAAAGCCTAAGTTTGCGTTGCTTGAAAATGTGAAAGGTTTAATTAGCCATGATAAAGGCTATACGCTCAAGGTTATTTTAAAAACGCTAACCAAAATGGGATATAGCTGTAATATTCCTAAAAGTGTTATTGAGCATGGTTCTACAAAGGAAATTCAAGCCTTAGCCAAAGAAATGGTTCTGAAATCAGTGGACTTTGGAATACCGCAGAATAGACAGCGCATATACATAGTTTTATGGCGTGATGGCGAAGTTAAAAGTTTTGAGTACCCAAAACCACTAGGCATTGAAGTTAAAGTTGGTGATAAGCTTGAGGAAAACCCAGATCCTAAATTAACTATTTCTGATAGATTATGGGAAGGCCATCAACGTAGAAAAATCGAAAACAAAAAAAATGGCAAAGGCTTTGGTTTTGGTTTAGTTACAGAAGAATCCCCTTACACCAATACTATCTCTGCAAGATATTACAAAGATGGTAGCGAAGTATTGATTGCTCAGGTTGGAAAAAACCCTCGGAAGATTAGCCCAAGAGAGGCTGCACGATTGCAAGGTTTTCCAGATGAATTTGAACCAAGCACTTCAAAAGTACAGGCTTATAAACAATTCGGAAATAGCGTTACTGTTAATGTAATTGATGGATTAGCTAAAAAAATCAGGAATATATTAGATGGCATTAATTGATTTAAGTGAGAAGTTTAGAGAAATCAGAAGCTCAGTTGAAGGAGTCAACTTTACTGATGTTAAGCTAACAGAAAAATTCAAGAATGAATATGAGCTTTATCTAAATGAGAATAAGGCAAATGGTTATTCTAAAGTTGAATTTGCTGAGTTTTCTACCAAAATTACAACATCAACTGGTAAAGCTATTTTTATCACTAACTTTTGGTTCTATATTGCTGCAGAGCTTTCTAATTACTTAGATGGTCTATCACAACAAAAAAATATTTTTAAAGATATATATAAGGATACAGACCTTCAACAAGCTGCCGTCGCTCTAAGAGATGGAGTTTCCGAACAAGAAAAAAGCAAGATTGAAAATTATTTCAGTTCACAGGGTTATACAAATGATGATCTTGAGTGCTTTTTATCATTCGTATCGGATTACAAAAGTTGGGGAGGAGGTAAAACAATAGATCGCAATGATTACTACGTATCCCCATTATTACAGGCTGGAAATTTGTTGGCAGAAACTCAAAGTGCAGTAGCCGAAATAGCAAAGCAAATGTCTGAATATCCGGCTTTGAAAGATTCATTTACACCCATATTTGTGAATAAGCCAAGATCATTACATATTGATACGCATGGAAAAGAGATTTTAAAATCAGAAACAATAAGATCTTTTGTAAAAGAAGTTTTTCAATACTTATATCGTGAGAATCTTAGCGATCCTTTGTCCTCTTGTTTGGTGGAAGTTGAAACAGATTTAGGTAAGAAGTATCTAGAGCTTGTTAGAGGAGATCAAAAAATATACAGATTATTTTTGGTTTCTGATACCCGCTTGGAAGATTCTGAACTGACATCAGGTAGCAATATTCGATACTTCAATGAACCATTTAATAATGGTAGTCAGTTGTTGTATCTAACGAATCAGTGGGCTGATAATAACGGAGATTCAAAAAATAGTCGTGACTTGGGGGTTTTTTCATCGATATTCAACGCTATTTATCAAGACTTGAAGATAGTTAAAAAAGATGGGTTTTATGTTCTTACTAGCACAACAAATAACGTTGGACTGGGAGAATATTTATCCAAACCCTTCCTCCTTCTCGCAGGTATCTCAGGAACAGGTAAAACCCGCTTTGTGCGTGAGCAAGCAAAAACATCACAGCAGTTTACAGAAACCTATTGTTTAACTTCGGTGCGCCCTGACTGGCATGAGCCGAGTGATTTGCTGGGTTATATTTCACGCCTAAATGGCGCTGCGGAATACATCACTACCGATGTATTAAAGTTTATCGCTAAAGCATGGCGTGCGATTGCTGATAGCGGCTTAACCGTTGAGATGCAAGAAAGCGAAGTCCAAGGCGAGCGTTTAGTCGTAGCAGGTGAACGTGATGAGTTAGATAAGGTGCTGCCTTATTGGCTGTGTTTGGATGAAATGAACCTTGCCCCTGTTGAGCAGTATTTTGCTGATTATTTGTCGGTACTGGAAACCCGCGAATGGTGTTGGAGAGGCGATAGCTTTACCTACAGCTGTGATGCGCTATTAAAACCCGCCACCATTAAAGAAGTTGCTGATAAAGAAAAACTGCGCAAAGCACTAGGCTTTGAGAACAATGAAAATAAAAATTATGACGAGCTTTGGCAATTGGTTTGCCAATATGGTTTAGGTATTCCGTTTAACCTGCTTGTTGCAGGCACGGTGAATATGGATGAAACCACCCATGGCTTTTCACGCAAAGTGATTGATCGTGCGCTGAGCTTTGATTTTGGCGCGTTTTTCCCTAACGATTATAACTACTTTTTCACTCCAACCAGCTGCAATAAACGCCTTAGCTATCCTATTTGGTCAAATGCCAGCAAAGCGGATTTAGCTGATACTTTTGATGCGGATGGCACAAAAACGGTTGCGTTTTTATCGGCCGTTAATGCCGTGCTAAAAAATACCCCGTTTGAGTTGGCGTTCCGTGCGCTCAATGAACTGCTGCTTGCGGTTGCCAGCAGCCAACCACAAGATGACCTGACCCTAAAAGCCGTATGGGACGACTTTATGATGTGCAAGGTCCTGCCGCGCATCGAAGGCGATACCGACAAGCTGACGACATCAAATCGCAAGGATTTACTGGAAGAACTTAGCGCTGTGCTGGCTGCTCAGTTAGCCCCCATTTGGTTAGTGTCTGACACAGACGAAGGCAGTCAACGCCCTGACTTGTATCGTGAGAAAATCGTGGCCGATGGTGCTACTGAAGATGAGAAAGTACTGCGTATACCTTGCCGTTCAAAAGCAAAGTTGCAGTGGATGAGCGAGCGATTAGCCAGTGCCACCTTTACCAGTTTCTGGCCTTAATGGGTTGGTGTTGTTTGATGCTTTTTGCAATGAATGCAACCCATAAGCAGAACCCGTACAGCGAAGGCGTAAGGAGTGGTAGGGAATGCCAGAGTTAATACGATTACAAACCCCCGACTTTGAGTTTTCGGTATGGGCGAATGATATTAGCCAGCGGTTGAGCGTGTACCAGAATACAATGGCGCACAGGGCGAGCGCTAATCATGCACAACCTAGTTACGAATTGCGTTTTGCGCCTGCGGCGCAGCTGAGCAATGCGATTGAACCGCAAGGGCTAGTTGAAGATGGTTTAGCCAAAAGTGCGTTAGATGAAGGTGACTTGGCCGAAAATGACCTAGTTGCCAATGGCTTAGCGAAACACGCTGAGCTTACATTAAATTCCCCGCTGTTTTTTGAGAATACTCAGTACCAGTTTGAGTGGGTCTTTTTTAGTGAAGTAACGAATGCGCGGCTAACTCACCGAAGCCAAAACGTGAATGAGGCGTTTCGTTTTGCTCCCGAAGTAAAAACCGCAAGGGGCGTAGTGCCCGCACGTTTAACCGGCACCATTAATATTGGCAATGATGTGGGCTGGTTACGCTTGCCACTTACCTTTGAGCACAATGGCAAAACACAGACTCAGCACATAGCCTTTGAAGTGCTGCCAACCAAAATGGCACTTCACCAAGACTTACCCGCCATGTACCAAGCTATTGACAAAGTTTACCCTCTTTGGCGCTTTAGTTTGGTCGAAAAAACCGAACAAGATGCAGCGACCAGCCAGCAACGCGGGCATTTTCCATTGATGTGGTTGGCTAATTTTGCCGCGTTACGGGCGCGTTTTGAGCAAGGCTTAAAAGTGATTTGTGCCGCACCACATAGCCGTTTGCAACCGACGGTTGCCAATATCAAAGCGGCCAAATTAAAAGGCTGCCTGCCACATAAGTTAGCCGAGAAAGTTAAGCAAGACTTTGCGAATGGCCAGTACGATAAACGCTATGCAGTCGAAAAAAAGCAACTGAGCGTTGATACCCCAGAAAACCGTTTTATCAAAATGGCGGTGAGTAAAAGTAAGCGGCAATTAGCGGAGTTTGAACAAAAGCTTAGGCAGAGTAACCAAGCACCAGAACGGCAACGGTTGTCAGATTCATTTTTAAATGAGCTGCATAGTTGGCAACAACCGCTGCAAAAAGTGTTAGGTCAGAGTTTTTTAAAAGAGGTTGGTGCATACACAGGGTTAAGCCGTGAGTCGTTAGTGCTACAGCAAAAAACCGGTTACAGCGCGGTGTATCGCATTTGGCAGGAGCTGAAATTTTATTTAGATGTGTTTGGCAATCAGTCGAGCATTTCAATGAAATCAGTGGCCGAGATTTATGAAGTGTGGTGCTTTTTGTGTTTGAAGCAGATTTTAGAGCAGGATCTCGGCTTTGAGCTGGTGGAAAATAGTGCGACTAAGCTCGCCCAAAATGACTTTTTTGAGTACCAACTAAAAGATGGGTTTGCCGGTGCCTTTCGCTTTAAGCGTAGCGATGGTGTGACTGCTAGGCTGGCACACGAGCCTAAATTTACCAAAAAGGGTCAATCAATCCGCTCGTACTTGGTTAACCAAGAGCCGGATATTGTATTGGAAGTGACACTGCCTAAAAGCGCCGATTTAACAAAAGCAGACTCATCAGAAGAAAAGCAGTTTATTTGGCTGTTTGATGCCAAGTACCGCATTAAAACCGATAAAAACCGCTTTGATGATAACAGCGAAGATATTGAAAGCACCGATTACGTACCAGACGATGCTATCAACCAAATGCACCGTTATCGGGATGCTTTGATTCGTTTATCAGAACCTCACGATTCTAAATCGCCATCAAGTGGAAACGTTGGCCAATCTCCTAAAAAAAGCCGCCCAGTTTTTGGTGCGTTTTCTTTATACCCAGGTTTTTTTGATCAAGCCACAACCCCCAACCCCTACGCAGCCGCGATAGAAGAAGTGGGTATTGGCGCATTTGCCCTCTTACCTAGTCAAAATGGGCCTAGCCAAAACGAACTTAGTCAAACGGAATCAACCCAGACTAAGAGCCGTTATTCCGGCCACCAGTGGTTGCTAGAGTTCTTGCAAGCCCAAATTGGCACAGCTCCGAACGCACAAACAGGGCAAAACAATGAAGCCATGTATCCTGTGGCTGGCATGGCGGAAAGGCTCTACGTACAAGATGCTGCACGCATACCTTATTACGGCATGCGCCAAGTGCTGTACCCTGATTTGACGATGACAGTGGCATTGGGTGGACAACGCGGCCGTGATAATGGCTACTTTGAACAGTTTGAGCAAGGCACAGCGCTGTGGTATCACCTGCCGCAAAGCACGTTTTTGCAGAAATTTAAGCAGCATATTGCCGAGGAAATTCGCTATTTAGCGTTGGCGTCTACCTCAGACACTCAAAGTTCAACCAAGCAAATTGACAAACTTTGGCCGGTTAAACGAGTCACAGTGTTACCACGCTACGCCATTACCGAAGATCAAGCGGGTAAGAAGTCAGGTTCTGCTGATTTGTATTATTTATTTGAGTTAGGCAAACCACTGTCACTGCAAACGCCAGTGACCAACGTGCCACATCGCCCAATGAAAAACTCGATGAAACTCACCACCTTAACTCGCCTAGAGAGTGTCACTAAGTTTACCGAGGTTGAAAAAGTGTACGAAGCGGCAATGGTGTGATTGTGAAATATAGAAAAGAAAACTTCCCTTTTTGGTAACTTTAATTATAATTCCCACCAAGGGAACCTTGAGGTGATATGCAAGTCTTAGGTAAAGACAAACTTGTCGATTTTTATAAAAAACACGCTAATGTGAAGTCAGCTTTAGAGGCATGGGTTTCTGAAGCTCAAAGCGCTTGTTGGAAAACTCCTCAGGATATTAAAGACCGTTACCGCAGTGCAGATTTCCTAGACGGAAATAGAGTTATATTTAATATCAAAGGTAACCATTACAGACTAGTTGTAAAAGTCAGGTATCAAAATGGCATTGCTGTTATTGAGTGGGTTGGTACTCATGCTCAGTATGATAAGCAACGCTTTTAGGAGGGGAAGATGAGTCACATTAAATTAATCAAATCAGCACACGATCATGAGTCAGCATTGATGCGATTAATGTCATTAATGGACTTGGATCCGCAGCCAGGTTCAGCCGAATCTGATGAGATGGATGTATTGGCATTATTAATTGAAAAGTACGAAGAAGACCATTTTCCAATTAGTAAGCCCGATCCAATAGAAGCGATAAAATTTAGAATGGAACAACAAGGTTTAAAAAATCGAGACCTTATTCCTTTTATTGGATCAGCTCCAAAAGTTTCCGAGATATTGAATGGAACACGTAGCCTTAGCTTGAACATGATCCGAAAGCTAAGCAGTGGGTTGGGTATATCAGCTGATGTTTTGATTCAATTGCCAGAGCAAAAGCACGCAATTCAAAGAGAAGTTGATTGGCAAGCCTTCCCGATAGCTGAAATGCGAAAGCGTGGCTACTTTGAGAGTTCCAGTGGGTCATTGCAAGAGTTAAAGGAATATGCAGCGGAGACTCTGTCTGATTTTATCGGTTCCGTAAAATCAGGCTTTAATCTTCAACCTGCCTTGTTGAGAGCGTCTTCTCACCTTCGTACCAATGATAAGGAAACAGATCCTTATGCTCTGTGGGCGTGGCAAATTCGAGTATTGCAGAAGGCTGCTGAACAAAAATTACCCTGTCAATATCGCGCTAGTACTGTGAATTTGGAATGGATGCAGAACATTTCCAAGCTATCTTGGCTTGAGTCAGGCCCTTTACTAGCGATTGAGTTTCTAAATAAGTCAGGCATTCATGTAATCATTGAGCCTCATCTACCCAAAACTTATTTGGATGGTGCTGTGTGCATGGGTATTGATGGCAACCCGATTATAGCGCTGACGTTAAGGCACAATCGTCTCGATAGCTTTTGGTTTTCACTAATGCATGAAATGGCACATATTGCATTGCACTTAGATGGTAATGAAAGCTGGTACTTAGATGATTTAGATGCTCAGGGCGCTGATGAGATTGAGAAACAAGCCGATGATATGGCTAGAGAGGCGTTGATACCACAGAGTATTTGGTGCAGAAGCAGTTTATCGAGCGCTGAAGAAGTCAGGGAGCTAGCAAAAGAGCTTCAAATATCACCTTGTATCGTGGCTGGACGAGTTCGTTTTGAGAGTGGCGATCATAAAAAGTTTGGTTCTTTATTCCGTGACAAGATTAGCGATTATTTTCAACGTTAAGCCATAAGCTCTTGAGTAATCCACACATCATTCTCCGGCCCACAAAGATGGTGCAGTAGCGCTAGGTTGATCTGGTGGCTGATCACGTTGCTGTTTCGTTTTCGGTTGTCTTTTCTTAAACCACTCAGTAATAACCCTGTGCACGATTTACCCATTTGCTCCGGCGAACTGGGCAGGCAAAAGGCGCGGTTTTGCTGTTTGGGGTGCAAGGTAGTGCGCTTTCCTGTTTTAGATAAAGGCGTAATGCACCAAAAGATACTGGCGTTGGCGGGTGTGTTTGCTTGCAATGTGTTGGTTTGGCTTGTGTCATTCGCACATGCCGGTAACACAACCAACCCGCCTTGTGCGTGGCCATCAACCTCAGGTAAAGGCAGCCAATACAGGTTTGGCCATTGCTCGGGGCTTTGCCATTTTTCTACGATCACTTGCGCGCCAATGCTGTTCAGCCATTGGTGAATCGGGCAGCCTGGATGCGCTTGTTTAATGCGCGGTAACTGATAGATCAACCAGCGGGTTAAACGTTCGGCGGCATTATCGCACTGGCTTAGTGCTGGATAGAGGGTAAACGCGCCATGCCCAACCAGTAAAGCGACCACCTGCTGTATCCATTCTCTATCCAAATCGTTAGCACTTGCCCATAACACGTCACTTATCACCTTGTTGGTTCGTCATGCCGTCTATTTTCAGTGGTCGGGTGCAGACGCGGTGGTGAATTAGATGAAAGAAATGGCCATCAAACTAACCAGTCAAATCGGCTTTTTATGATGACCTGTGCGCGGCTAACTGTTTGATATACATAGTCCAATACGGTGCTGTTTGGCTGTGTTCGCCAAGTGCAAAAAAATCGAGACGCCAAACGATCGTTTGCATTCTGGATTTAAAAAATCAAACGGTTTGTACTTTGATGCCGAGGTTGGTTGTAACGTAAGCGATCAATATAGACCGTTGTGATTCGTTTAGTGTTTGAGGCTATCTTCATTTAAGGAGATGCGTTCTATATCTAACCGTGCTTCACAGCCGAACTTGAAGTTGTCCTTCTTTAGGCGCTTGAGAGAGTGCATCAAGCACCTTTTTTTCATTTTTGTCTGTGTTGTGCCAAGTGTCCAGTACGATGGCATTCCACACGGTTATTATCGTCAGCATAGCATCTTCCATTTCTGACTGGCTGTAATCAGCAGGGAGTGCATTTAACACTCCTTTACCGAACTCCATAATTGTGGCTGAGATTTTAGTGTTGGGAAGTGAGTATTTTGACATCGCTGACTAACCTGTTTTGATTGTATTTTTGTTTCCAGAGCCGCGGCGTGAGGTCGATTACGTCCCTGGCCGGATGTAATGCCACGCGTTGTAATACATCCACCAGATAATGGTAGGGATTAACTCCTTGCAGTCGGCAAGTCACCATCAGGCTTTGCAGTATGCCCAGTTGTTCAGCGCCAAGTTCAGACCAGCAGAACAAATAGTTTTTTCTCCCTATGGGGATTACCCGCAATGCCCGCTCAAGATGATTGGTATCCATGGGTAAAGCAGGATTGCTCAGGAACACCTTGAGTTGGCTTTCTCGTTCATGCGCATAATGGAGTGCCTTGGCGAAGGGAGATTTGGGCAGTAAATCAGTGCGCTGTCGTTGTTGATAAACCCACCGGAAGAAGTCAGTAACGAGTGGCTCGCTGTGTTGTTTCCGGTAAGCATGGATATCGGCCAGGTCTAATTGTTTATGCCTGATGTGTTTTTCATGCCGGTAAAGCGTGGCGATGATATCCAGTGCCTGCTGCGCGGTGTGCGGCTCACTGTCGAGGGCTTTTTCAAAGCCCCTGCGCATGTGTACCCAACAGGCTGCATGCACAATCTGTTGTTCGTATTGATTTAATTGTTCAACCGTTTTGGTGTAGGCGGCATAACCATCGGTGAGCAAGGTGCCGGTAAAGTCCTGTAACTGTGCTTGGGCATGCAACATACCCCGGCTGTTACTCCAGGTAAACGCCACTTCATCACTGTCACCGTACAGGGGCCAGAAGTAGGTTTGTTTCATGTGTCCGGGTTTTCGGCCAGCGCCTTTAGTGCGACCTGCTTTAATGGGCACTTCATCCATGGCCAGTATTTTACTTTGCAGAATGTGTTGCCACTGGGCTTTGGCGATGGGTCGAAGCAGCTCAATGCCTTTTTGTATCCAGTTGATTAAGGTGGCTCGGCTAAGGGTAATACCGCTATCCAGCATCCGTTGATGTTGGCGGTGAAGCGGTAAGTGATACACCGCTTTATCAACCATCAGTCCGGCGAGCAGTGAGACATCGCAGTAACAGCCTTCCAGCACATTGCCTGGCGCTGGGGTATCCTTAATGGTTTGCGTGGTTTTATGACGCACGATCTGTCGACGGAATCTCAATACCACATAACTGCCAGGCTGTTGTGCTAAGCGACAGGTTTCTTTGGTATCCACTAATTCATACTGGTCTGCATCCGCCCCCTGTAATTCTGGCGCAGGTATATCAATAATCTGTTGCGGCACTGTCTCATCAAAACGCAGGCCTTCATCATTCAAATCCGAGTCGCGACGTTGCTTTTGTGAGGAACGAGTATGTGCCTTCACCGGTTTTGTTTCTGCCGGTAAGGTGAGGGTTTCCCCCTCATCAAACAAACTGCTCTGCGCCGGATTATCCGCTAACATCTTTTCAGACTTACGCCCGAACAACTGACGTTTAAGCCAGTCGAGTTGCTGCTTGAGTTGCGCAATTTCATCGGCTTGATGAGCAAAGGCAGCCTCAATTTCAGACAGTGAAAGGTGACTAATAGAGCGTGTTTTCATGGGCTAAATTATAACAAAATCAGTTAATTAAATCGCCTGTTTTGTTTGTCTTTTTGCCAGTAAATCCCATCAATCAAACACTGTAACTGAGCGCTGTTTAATGGTGTTTTTGCTGTGCCGTCAGTGACTTTGGCGAAGGTACCTCTTTCTAGACGTTTGCTCCACAAACAATAACCGCCCTGATGGTAATACAATACCTTTAGCTGGGTGCGGCGTTTATTGATAAACACAAACCAGTCACCACAATGCGCCTGCATGCCCAACTTGCTCTGTACCAGCGCTGCCAACCCATCAAACTGTTTGCGCATATCGGCATTGCCGGTGTACAACCAAATACGCCCATTGGATAAGGGTAACATCAGGCGGCTCGGTTCATCCGCAGCACCACACCACCGGGTAATACCAGTTCAATCTCCCACGCTGAATCTATGCTTTGGTTCCCGCTCGCTGGCATATCAAAAGCAAGCCAGTTATCCTGCTGCGCAAACGGTTGACTATCATCGCTCAGCTTTTTACGCCACAGATAGAAGTTTGATACCGTTAAATCATATTGCGCACAAAATTCACTGACTGTCAGCTCGCTTGCTGCTTGCTTGTCAACCAATCTTTGCCATTGCTCACGTGTACGTCTTTTTGTTGCCATCAGTAAAGTCTCCGTTAGTAAAATCTACGGAGGCTATTTTACGGAGTAGCTAAATCTGGGGAAGACGGCCTATATTGATCGCTTACGTTTATGCCACTGGTTGAGGCAGTACTGTATTGCCTCGCCGAGTTTTGTTTTCGGTAATACCTGTTGGGCTGATTTTGTCAGCCAGGTTTCAAGTTGATTAAGTAGCGGCAGGCTCTTTTCTTGTCGTTGTGTATAGCGGGTTGCTGCGTTTTCTTCTTTTAACTGCGTCTCGACACGGTAGAGCTTCTGTATGTGGTTCAGTGCCCAATCAGCTTTGCCACTGCCTTTACTGCCAGCGCCTTTTTTCGCTTCCATGAACTTGCGTCTGGCATGGGCCCAGCAACCGACTAAGGTGGCCTGCGTTTGTTCGTAGCCCTGATAGCCATCCACTTGCAGATATCCGCTATAACCATCAAGGAAGTCCACGGCACATCGCCCGGCACGACTATTGTGATAATCGTACAGCACGATGTTAGGTATCGCAGAACCGGTGATGGTCGCTTGCGGTGAGTCCGCTCCGGTTGCATACAGCCACATGTAACTGGTCGTTTTGTCAGAATCGACAACCTTCAACGTGGTTTCATCCGCCTGGATAACCGGTTGTTGTAGCAGATGTTGATGAAGCTGGTCATAAAGCGGCTTAAATAACTCAGCACAACGGATTATCCAGTCTGCCATGGTTTTACGGCTGAGTTCGATGCCATGCTGTTTGAACATAGCTTCCTGCCGGTAAAGTGGCAGACCATACTGATATTTGCTGGTGATTATCTGACTCAACAGGCTCGGCGTTGCATAGCCTTTGGGGATAACGCTATGTGGTACCGGCGCTTGTTTCACCGTATTGCTGATACCCTCTTTTTCGCAGGTACGGCACGCATACTTCGGACGTACATGTTCAATCACTTTCACCTGAGCAGGAATGAACTGAAGCTTCTCAGACTTATCTTCACCGATGCAGTGCAGCGTGCCAGCGCAGCAACCACAGACTTTATCTTCATCAGGGATATCGTGGACGATGACTTCACGCGGCAAGTCCTCAGGCAGTGGTTTGCGCTTAGGTTTATTGCGTGTGTAACTGATGGCTTCCTGCTCTGGCGTTTCAACATCGGCAGCCAGTTCTTCCGCCTCATTAAACAGTTCGCCCTGACCAGGGTGGCCCTCGGTGCTTTTACCAAACTGTTTTTGCTGTGCGATACGGAACTGCTCTTCCAGGTATTGATACCGGTTATTCAGTTCCTGGAGCTGCTGCTCCAGTTCAGCGATGCGGCGTTGATAATCTTCTTCGTTCATAAGACTATTATCGCCGATTAAGGTACTGATTACCTGATGTTATTCAGACTATTTCGTGATCGATAAATGCTGTTTATGATGTAACCGTTCACCAAGGCCCTATTGACAGGCAGCTTTGAAGTCGTCGAGCAGAGGATAGGACGTTTTGTTCAGCGTCGCTTCGAGAATGGCGCGGAGCC
>LUMJ01000070.1_pt1 | contig 92494 bp, 87 predicted proteins | sample 729631 | NCBI WGS metagenome assembly LUMJ01 (sample SAMN03860266, study PRJNA289734) | marine metagenome | biome: seawater column; feature: ocean; material: water; isolation source: Red Sea water column Station 22 - depth 500m | place: Saudi Arabia: Red Sea | collected 2011-10-15 | depth 500 m
GAGTACTACAGGGATAAACCGCTCTTTCAAGAAATAACTGAAAATAAAATTGTCCCTATTTCTTATCAGAATGTCTGGAAAACCATCCGATCCATCGGATCCCACTTCGTTACTAACCTAAGCCCTCATGATACTATAGGCATTTTAACACCAAACCACTTAAATGGTGCAATTGTCGATTTGGCCTGCCTTAGTTATCATATACGAGTGGTGCCTATTCCTATAAATTTATCTGCAGATCACCTCGATTATGTTTTGGATCACGCCGATATTACACACCTTTTTACCGGAAGTGAGGATGCCAGGGATCTGTTGAATAATGCAAAAATAGATACAAACACTCATAATATGGTCTGCATTGATATTCAAAATGAATGGGAAGATTTTTTGAAAATTTGCTATCAATCAACTCTAGCAACGCCAAAGAAAAAGGGAATGGATGATTTGGCAACCATAATGTATACCTCTGGGACAACTGATAATCCTAAAGGTATTATTTTTAATCAAACCAATATTATTACAAAGCGTTTTGCCCGTGCCTTAGCTTTGCCTGAAGTAGGATCGAATGATTCCTTTCTATGTTACCTCCCCCTTTATCATACGTTTGGCCGATGGCTCGAGATGATGGGAACTATATTTTGGGGATCCACATACACTTTTACTGAAAACACCTCATTTAAAACCTTATTGAGGGACTTTAAAATTGCCAAACCAACTGTATTTATTTCTATTCCGAAACGGTGGATGCAGATTCGCGAACAGGTTGCCGCAACCATTCCTATTGAAAAATCGGAAGAAAAAGCAATCAAGGAAGTGACCCAATCCATTACGGGAGAAAATTTAAAATGGGGACTTTCAGCAGCAGGGTTTCTTGATCCGGACATTTTCAAATTCTTCCACCAAAACGATATCAACCTACTTAGCGGCTATGGTATGACGGAGGCTACAGGTGGAATTACAATGACACCACCTAAAGATTATATGGCTAATTCTGTGGGTAAGGCTTTGCCGGGGTTAGAGCTCAAACTCGGAGGAGATAACGAACTACTAATGCGTGGGCCTTATGTTTCACCCGGATATTATAAAGATGAAATTGCTGGTTCTCATATAAATGGTTGGTTTTATTCTGGAGATATTTTTGCGCATAAAAAAGGCCATTATTTTATTGTTGACCGAAAAAAAGAAATCTATAAAAACAGCCGAGGTGAAACTATTTCACCACAAAAAATTGAAAATTTATTTCAGGATTTTGAATCAATACGTTCCGTTTTCTTGATTGGTGATGGACAAGAGTTCAATACGATACTTCTTTATCCTGAGCCAAAGAATGATGCTATAGACCTCAATAAAATGTCCCAAGAGGAAATACGCACATATTTCAGTTCATTGGTTTTCTCAGTCAATACATTCCTCCCACCCCATGAGCGTATAGTTAATTATGCCATAATTCCCAGAGACTTTGATCATGAGCACGATGAGCTCACCTTAAAAAATACCTATAAACGTAAAAATGTGCTGAAACATTTTAACGATATCATCGCGCCCATGTATGAAAAAAATTATATCAGCCTAATCCATGGCGATCATAAAATCCAAATTCCAAACTGGTTACTGATGGAAAAACGGCTAACACGAGGCGATATACGCTGGGATGGAAAGTCTATCCGAGAATATAACCTGGATGATGGCCTCGCTTTAAAATGGACTAAATCAGGATTAAGAATAGGCGATTTTATTTATTATACCAGTGAAAAAACGATCAGTTTTGAAAAGCTCATCCGTGACCCAATTCTCTGGCTCGGAAACAACGCTCTGGTTGATTTCATCAACAAGGTTAGCCTAAAGGTAATATCTTTTGAGCCATACCACGTTTTATCTCTAAATCATGCCAAACTCCCCTTTAATCAGAAAGATAAAGCTTTGAATAAGGCAACGTCCTATCCAGAAGGGGCCCCAACGCTGGTTACACTTCATCTGGCAGCCACCAATTTATTTCAGAATAATGTTCAACATGTCAAATCAGCTCTAGATCATTTTCACCAAGGAATAAATTCTGCGACATATCAAGCTATAATACAGGACCAATTATTAAGACTACAATTCCATCCTGACCCAATATATTGGGTACGTGCCTTGGAAATATTAATGCCCCACATTAGTGGAGAAATGTTTATCAGCTTGTATAAAAATTCGATTTATTCAAGCAAATATGAAAGCATGTCATCCCTTCATCCAGAATTTATCCAAAAGTATCATTTTCAATCTATTGTGGAATTATTGGATGATTATAGGCAACGACGAAAAATTGCAAAAAAAGATGAACCAGTTGGGCAGGCATTAATCAATTTGATCACGGAACTGGGAGTGAAGGATCCAAAATATTTCATGCAAGTACGCGGTGAACTGACACTTTGGATGCTGGCTTCAAAAAATCATGTCCTTGCGGAACTGGCCCATACAAACCGAGGTATTTTATTAGATGCCTTCAGAACCTGGATCCAGAGCAACCAATTAAAAGATCAATTTGACTGGTCTCCAATTCTACAGTTTGACCAGAGCATTCCTGATTTCCTTAAAGAAAAAATTGAAAAGGCTATTTACCACTCAACGTTAATTCGAGAATCAATTTTCATTTTTTCGGATAATCAAAATATCCAATTGAGTGATTTAGCTTCAGAAGGTCTTTGGCTCACTCTGATTGGGAAAGGACATGGTAAATATGTAATCAGGGTATTGGTACAGTTGAAAAATGGTAGTGCGTATAATTTTGTGCTCAATATTAATGATGATCTTGCCCACCGACAGTTTACTCAAGAAACGAATCGACTCATTTCAATCGCCTCATCTATTCAAGATCAGAAATTAGTCGAAGATTTCGGATCATATTGGGAAGATCATCAGATTTTCACCGAGGAATACATACCTGGCGAAACAGTCCTGCAATATTTAAATAGAAATAAAAAAGAGATCTCTTCCGGCACATACCCAGACCGTTGGCAAATGCGTTGGCTTCACTTTATTTGGAACGGCGTAACTGCATATCTTGAATTTTGGAAGCGAACCGACTGTACTCGTATGATTACCGATGCATCGCCAAGAAATATTATCATACCAGAATTTGATTATTATACGGGGACGCGCCTCATTTCAATTTCTGGACGGAAAAAAACGACATTAATTCTAGATGTTCTTTTATCTCTTTATGAAAAATTTATTCTAGAGACAGAAAGAAAATTTCCAGGTCTTAAAAAAATGGCAGAATGGGAAATTTTATTTACAGTTACATTGGAAGTGTTTGGACTAAAGGTCGGTTCCAAAATATTACGCACCATTAAAAAATCGCACAAAAATTTGAAGCTTTCACCTGAACGTGTGAAAGAATTTCTCAATGAAGTCGACAAGTCTGGGCTTTTAAGGAAACAAGTTGTTTTTGCCTCTTTGCGCTATCAACGATGGTTGGACTTAAATCCTGGCGCCACATATAAAGCACGTGGAATCATCATTCAAGATTTATACAAAGATTATAAACTACAGGCCTTAATGGAGAAATATCCTGAAACAAGGATTCGGTTTTTCCTAATGACCGCATTTCAAGATGCAAATCCTGAACTAGTGAAAAAATTAAATAATCTTATGACAGAGATGCGATCAGGATTGATATCAGAAGAGAACCTTGAAACACATCTTCATTTTATACATGATGAAATAGACCTAAATGAAGAAGAAAAATATTTCTTAACGCGGCTTGTATTTGAACATGTTGATGCAGCCGATTTTGCAGAACTCATTACGAGAGATGTGGGTAAAAAAGGCCGCTTGGATCTTGTTGTACTCGTTAAGGATAAAAACAGTCAGCCCTTTAATATCCGTCCTCCTTTTCATCCAAAAGAAGTGGCTCGTTTTCACAGATTACTTTTAGAAGCCCGCCTTGATGTGCAATTTGAGTCTCGCCATGAATTTCTATTAATCATTGGTAGAAAGGATCAGTTGGTTGGCGGTGTATTCTGGAAGAAAACTAGTTCAGGTATTGCACATTTAGAAAAAATTGTTATCTCGCCTCCATACCAAAAAAACCATCTTAGTATTCGATTGATTGAAGAACTATTTAATCGACTTCGGTTAAAGAAATTTAAATTTCTTACTGTAGGGTTCTTTCAGTCAGGCCTATTTTACCGATTAGGTTTTGAGATCGACCAAAAGTTTGGCGGATTGGTTAAAAAATTATAATTCGTCTTTTATTTTTCAGTACAACATCCAATAAATCACAACACCGGTAACCGATACATACAACCAAAGTGGAAGCGTAATTCTTGCGATTTTTCGATGTTTTTTTAAGTCATCAGTCCATCCGCGATAAAGTGTAATCAAAGCTAATGGAATAATGATTGCAGCTAAAATGATGTGGGTAATTAGAATAAAAAAGTAGATTTCTGGAAATTCTCCTGTATACTCTTTTGGGCCAGATTTAAACCAATGATAAATAACATAGCTGACTAAAAAAGCGCCCGAAGTACCAAAGGCGGTCAGCATGACACTTTTATGTTGCTGACGTTTTTTCTTTCGGATTAATATATAGCCAATAACCAAAAGAACAGTTGTAATACCATTGATCGTAGCATTCAATAGTGGTAATCCGGACACATCCAATGCTCCCTCAACTCCTGCTGGTCTTGGACCCAGAATTAGGAACGCAACAGCAACAGAAATAATGATGGAAAAAATATAAATAATTCGAAGCCAGAAATTATCTTGATTGACCATCAGTTCTCTTTCAATAATTTTTCCATATCTTTTTTCAAACGGGTGACATCGTCAGTTTGCATCCCGTTATAGTATCCACGAAGTCTATTTTTCTGATCAACCAAAGCAAATTTTTCACTATGAAAAATGATATCTTCATAATCACCCATTTTGAATCCATTTTTTATCACATCTTGAACATTTTCTTCTGGTCCAGTTAGAAAATGCCAACGATTTGTATTGGCATCATATTGGGATGCATAGTCGCTCAAGACCTGTGGCGTATCATATTCAGGATAAACAGATATGGATACAATTCTGATGTTATCATTATTTTTAAATGCTTTGTGGATAAGATTCATATTACCAGTTAAAACAGGGCACGCCATGGTACATGTGGTAAAAATAAAATCCGCTACCCATACTTTACCATCCAGATCTAATCGACTAATTTCTTTCCCTTGGCTATCCGTAAAATGAAACTCTGGGATTGTCCCAAGTACAGGCAATCCACTATTGGAATTAGATTCTTTGGTGAAATAAGTGATTACTAATAAAACAGCAACAATTCCATAAATGATAAATCTTGTTTTTCGAGACATTATGAAATTCCCAAATCGATAATAATGATAACTAATAAGGCCGGCAGATAGAAAACAGAAGTTTTTAATAATAATAAAGCACTTTTATTGGATTTATCCTTGGCCAATGGAATCGCAGATAGAAAAAATGCAAAAGAAATAATGGTTACACCGATTAAATAAATGATTCCAAGCGATCCCTCGATTACAGGAAGCAATGCAATTGGAATCATCAATAATAAATGCCAGAAAATTTGACGGATTGTTCTATTTCCATCTGGTTCAACTACAGGCAGCATTTTGAAATTTGCCTCTCTATAATCATCTTTACACATCCATGCAATTGCATAGAAATGAGGATGCTGCCATAAATACATAATTCCAAATAAGATCCAGGCCATTGTGCCGATCTCCCCTGTTGCAGCTGTCCATCCACCAATGATAGGTAAAGCTCCTGGTATTGATCCGATAGATGTGTTTAGCCAAGTAATCCTTTTTAATGGCGTATAAACAATGACATATAAAAATGCGGTTAAAAGAGATAAAAATCCAGTCAGGAGATTTACCTTCCATACCAACAAAATACTCCCTGAGATTACCATAAATACACCATAGAGTAATACGTGAAGAGGTGAAATCAATCCTGCTGGTAGAGGCCGGTTTTTCGTTCGCTTCATCAAACTATCTGGTTCTCGCTCCTGGTAATGATTTAACGCACCAGAGCCTGCTGCCGTTAATGATGTTCCCAATAGTGTAAACAATAGTTTTCCCCAGGAACCAATTCCCATATTTCCCAGATAATAACCTAAAAATGTTGCCACCAAGACGAGAGATAAAATATTAAGTTTGCTCAATTCAAGATATACACTCAACATTGACTTGGCCTTTTGTTTTTCGAACTTCATCGGATTTTCCAATCCATCCATTTTACTGGATTTGTTCTAAGAATAAATAATGTACATAATCCTAATAGAAGGGCACCAGTTACAACATGAAAACTGGCAATATATGGGGACCTTTCCGATAACACTGTCGCGGCACCCAGGGTGACTTGCACAATAACAATAATTACCATCAACCACAAAGTTTTATTGAGCAACTGATGCTGCTGCAAAAATGAATGATATCGGAAAACATAATAGCCGATTGCTCCAGTTACCACTGCAGCTCCAAACCGATGAATAAAATGTATCATAACCTGGTTTCGAGAAACCATATCAAGATTTAGGTCAAACAATATTGCATTAATGTTATGAATCATATCATCGGAAAAAGTTGGAATCCAGACGCCTCCCATTGTCGGAAAATCCGGAATGGCCATACCCGATCCTGTATGCCGCATGAGTGCCCCAAGTATAAGTTGAATATAAATAAAACCGCCAATAATAATGGCTCCCTTCTGAAAACCTTTGGGCCATTCTTTGTCAATACGTTTGGTTCTTTCAATAGATAAGCCGTAAGCGAGTACAATAGTCATAATAAAAAATGTCTGCGCCAGAATACCGTGAATAATTGAAACGGGCGGTGGTAGAAAAAATAAGACGGTTAACCCGCCAAACAGGCCCTGAAGAATCACAGTCGCAAGGGCAAAATATCCTAATTTTTTTAGCCATTTCGGTTCATAAGAAAATCCCAGCCATATCGCTTGAACCATCATAAAAAAACCAACAATGGTCGCTACTATCCGATGGCCATGTTCATAAAAAATGCCTCCCACCATATCCGATATTGGGAAGGCAAACATTTGCCTTCCATAAGTAGTCGGCCAATCTGGTACCGATAATCCAACTTCATGGCTTTTGACCAGCGCCCCCGCAAAAATAAGAAATAAAGTAGATAAAACGGTTAATTTAGAAAACGCGCGTAGCCAGTTGTTTGATATGGAATCCATTTTTGAATTTTTTCCCCGAATACAGAGTTGAAATTTACAGGTTCCTTTAAAATATTTTGCTGAATATTGGCAATAAAAAACCCCGCCTAAGCGGGGTTTTGAATTCATTTAAGACAGGCTTTACCAGTCATCTCCCCAATCATCTTCCTCTTCTTCAGATAAGTATTCCTGCTGCTCTGCCAACCAAGCTTCGTATCCATCCATTTCATGAATAGTCATGAACCCCTTCATTCTGTAATGACCCAAACCGCATAACTGAGCACATGCAATTTCAAAACCTCTACCTTCCCGTGCCGTGCCTTTGATTTCTTCCAGTAATTCATCAGTAGTCATGGTAGCTTCAAACCATACTGGTATTTCCATCCCTGGAATCGCATCTTGTTTTACGCGCAATTCTGTTAGGGTAAAACTATGAATAACATCTTTGGTGGAAAGAGAAATATTTATTGGTGTATCCACTGGTATATGAAGCTGGTTTACCGTGAAAACGTCATCTTTGGCAAATTCATCGGAACGATCTAAGCCGATTGGGTTTTCTACCTCATCTACCAGGTCAACAGATGTTTCACCAAATACACCATCAGGTCCTGGGTAATGGATATTCCATGCAAATTGCTGGCCTACAACACGAATATGGACCGCATCAGGTCCTTTAGGAACATCGTTCACACGACTCGCCCAGATTGGTATTGCAAAACCGAGAAGTAATGCAATTTCAATTACCCCAACAACTGCCTCCAAATAACTTGAAAAATGACTCCGAATACCATGGTAATCTGCTTTAGGGTTTTTTGATTCTCTAAACCGAAATAAAGTATAAATAAAGAAGGCACCCCATCCTACAAATAACAAGGCCATTAACCAATGCACCCAGACGTTGATATCATCTATAGCAGGTCCCTGCGTTGAAGCTGAAATTGTTGGTAATCCAAAATATCTAAGCAGTTCTAGCACCGCGGTCTACCTTTCCGTTATTTTTTTCTTTTTTTGTAGATACTCTGCATATTTCCTCGCACGGTTTTTTAGTGTAAATATTGAAGTTACAACTCCACCTAACACGCCACCGGTGACTCCCAACAATGTTAGAATTGCCTTGTTCATTCCCTGTGTTGCAGTAGAATTTGGATCTCCAAAACAGGTAGCACAAGCATAGGAAACTTCGGGCAATAGAAAAATGCAAATACCTATAGTAACAAAAACGGTTTTTTTCATCAGGAAATAGTCCGAAACTTTTTTAATACTCGGAACCCATAATAAATCAAACCCACACCAGTCAAAAATGAAACCATAGCGATAAATACAGACTGGTTTAACTCCCAAATCCCAAACCATATAACTGTTATGGTGGACAGGGTAATGAACAATATGTGAAATGATTTCAGCGACATACTATATTTTTGCCTGTGCCAGCATGGTACTTAAAGGGACAAACATGAGAACCAGAAAAAACGCTAGTGTTACCAGCAAGGTCCAATAAATGGTTACTTTTTCGCTAATCAAATGCATAAAGTAACAGGCCACCAATGAACCTTTAATGCTTGCGACAATTAGAGCCAGCAACACCGCAGGGCCAACGGTCAAATCAAGATAGGAAATAGCTACAGTAACAACTGTGAGCGCAGCCAAAGCAATAAAAACCATGACATATGTTTTTACGTGATGCTTTATTTCTTCAGAAGTGTATTCACTCATAATGATTCCTTACAATAGGTAAAACACAGGAAATAGGAAGATCCATACCAAATCCACAAAGTGCCAGTATAGCCCAACAATTTCAATACGGTTTGCAAAACGATCAGGGTCACTCTGCCACATTTTAATTCCTGGCACCAAATAATAAAAGAGTACAATAATACCACCGACAACGTGCAAAACATGGAGTCCAGTCATAGTAAAGTAAATACCTAGAAAATTATTTGTACTCGGATAAAGGTGATGTTCGAACTTGGCAGAGTATTCAAAATATTTGACCACTAAAAAACAAAAGGCGAGTAGGATCGTCAATCCTAGGTACATCTTAAATTTGCCGAAGTCATTCAGCTTAAGTGATGCCCAACTCATTACCATTGTCACACTTGAAGTGATTAAAAACATAGTGTTCAAGGTCGCCATTGGCACATTCAAAATATCTGACCCAACCGGCCAGGATTCAGCGCCTGTCCTTAGAAAAACATAAGCTGAAAATAGTCCGCCAAAAAGCATCACTTCAGAAGCCAAAAATAGCCAAACGCCTAATTTCCCATTATATAATCCTGTGTCAGGTCGATCTTTAACGGTAAACGGAATATCCATAAAACTTAGGCTTTCTCATTTTGTGGTGTAAAATCTTTGTCTGCACCTGGCACACTATATTCATAAGGACCTCGATAGACAGTTGGAACCACTTCAAAATTGCCATGTCCAAGTGGTGGTGAGGTAGTAGCTGACCAATCCAATGTTGTAGCCTGCCATGGGTTATCTTCGCCTGTCTTTTTACTTAGGAGGCTGATAATCATATTAACAATAAAAAATATCTGCGTCATTCCTAAAAGCCATGCAGAAACCGACATCACTTCATTTAAATAAAGTACTCCAGCTGCATGGGCATACATTTCTCCTCCATCCCACAGCCGACGAGAAACTCCAGCCAGACCCTGAGCCATCATAGGTAAAAACACGCCATTCATAAAAATGAAAGAAAAGAAAAAGTGTAATTTTCCTAGCGTTTCATTCATTCGTTTTCCTGTCATTTTGGGAAACCAGTAATAAATGCCTGCAAAAAGAGCAAAAATTGTTCCTGGGGCAACAACATAATGAAAATGACCAATTACATAATAGGTATCATGCAAATAAATATCGGCTGCAGCCAAGCCTAAAGGTAAACCGGTAAGTCCACCAATGCCAAACATGGGCAGAAACCCTAGAGCAAATAACATCGGGGTATTATAACGGATCGATCCTCCCCAAAGAGACATGAATAAAGCCGTCAAAATAACTACTGATGGGATGGAAATAATCATTGTGGTCGTTTGAAAAAAGGAGCTCATTGTGGTTCCCATTCCCGTAATAAACATGTGATGTGCCCAGACAATAAAAGACATGAATCCTAAAAAGATTCCAGCATAAACAATGGATTTATATCCCCAGATTGGTCTACGAGTATTGTTGGCGATGACTTCTACCACAATGCCAAACGCAGGAAGAATCAATACATAGACCTCAGGATGAGCTAAAAACCAGAATAGATGTTGCCAGAGCAAAGGACTCCCACCACCAGTATTAGGAAGAACAACACCTGAGACGACAAGTCCGCTAGGCATAAAAAAACTGGTGCCCGCCAAGCGGTCCATTAATTGCAAAACACTGGCTGCTTCTAAGGGAGGAAATGCCAAAAGCAAAAGGAAAGCAGTAATAAACTGAACCCAAACAAAAATTGGCAACCGCATCCAGTTCATACCTTCAGCACGTAATTGAATCACAGTAACCAAGATGTTGATGGATCCGAGCAATGAAGATGTAATCAAAAATACCATTCCAAGCAGCCAGACTGTTTGTCCAGTCGTCGCAATATTAGATAAAGGCGGATAGGAGGTCCATCCTGAATTTGCTGCACCGCCCGGAACGAAAAAACCAGTTACCATTATAACTGATCCCACAAAATACATCCAATAAGAAGCAGCATTTAATTTGGGAAAGGCCATATCAATGGCACCAATTTGAAGTGGTAAGAAATAGTTGCCAAAAGCACCAAAAGCCAATGGAACCACGCCTAAAAATATCATGATTGTTCCATGCATTGCTCCCAAAGAATTATACATCTCAGGTGGCATTATTCCACCTTCGCCTAACAATGCACCAACAATAGGTATTGGAGTCTCTGGGTAGGCTAATTGATAGCGCATAATCATCATTAGGATAAATCCAAAAAGAAGCCACAATAGCGCGGTGATTCCATATTGTAGACCGATGATCTTATGGTCTGTAGACCAGATATACTTCGTCATAAAACTTTCTTTATGGTGGTCACTACTCATTAATACTTCCTAGCTTCCTGATTAATCTATAATGATTGGTATTTTGTATAATCAATTCAAAAACAGTCGCGAAATTTAGTCTTCTAAGATGTAAATGAAAAAATGTTTTAGTTAGAATTTTAAATAATTTTTCATTTCTTAGCTTCTTGTTTTGAAATCTTATATTAATCTATATTTGCTCGCTATTTTAGAAAATAAAATTGTATTAATCAGGAGAAATAAAATGCGTAGAATGATGGGAATAGCCGTAATTACTAGTTTAGCGGCAAGTGTTATTTTCGCTGGTGAGGTCACCGGCCGTGTAAAGTATATTGGAAAACCACCAAAGGCCAAAAAACTCCGTATGGATGCTGACCCTGTTTGTGCTGCCTCCCATAAGGAAGCTGCCAAAACTGAATCATTCATTGTAGATGGAGATGGTAACCTGGCAAATGTTATAGTTTATTTAAAAGGCGTAAGTTATAACGGAAATCCACTAACTACTCCTACCACAATAGATCAGAAAGGCTGCGTGTATACACCACACGTATTAGGTGTAATGGCTGGACAACCAATTAAAATCCTTAATAGCGATGCAACCATGCACAACATCCATGCACTCCCTAAAGTGAATAGAGAGTTCAACAAAGGAATGCCAAAATCTTTGAAAGAAATAACAAACATTTTTGATAAGGCTGAAGATGTTTTTGTTATTAAATGCGATGTACATCCATGGATGAAAAATTATACACAGGTATTTGATCATCCATATTTCGCGGTAACTGGCAATGATGGAACTTTTAGCATCTCAGATGTCCCAGATGGTACTTACGAAGTTGTTGCATGGCAGGAAAAATTTGGCAGCAAACGTACGTTAAGCCAAAAAGTAACTGTTAGCAGTGGTAAAGCAACGGTAAATTTTAATTTCGAACGTCCGCAAAAGAAATAAATCCAACTTTACCCAAATCGTAAAAAAGCCCCAAGTTATTGGGGCTTTTTTATTTATGCTGGGTTAATAATATTTTAAAATCGAATGATGCCTCGACCACCTTTACCAGCCAACATATCTTTGTAGGCCTCATTGACCTGATCTAAATCATAAGACCGAGAAATCATTTTATCAATTGGCAGTTCTCCAGCTACAAATAAATCAGCATATTTACGAAAATCACGACTTGTATCTGAGGTGCCGTAGTAAGATCCTTTCACCGTCTTTTCCTGCCGAGTTAGAACAGCTCCGGAAAAATTTGTTTCAGATCCCATTGGTGTAATTCCAGATAAGACTAACGTTCCACCTGGCCGGACAATTTCAAAAGCTAATTCTTGAAGCTCGGGTATACCTACCGCTTCAAAGGCATAATCAACCCCGCGATTATTTGTTATAGATTTAATTTGCTTAATGGTATCCTGATCAGAAAGCAAAAAATCAGTGGCGCCTACATTTCTTGCAATTTTTTCTTTTTCTGGAACAATGTCAATGGAAATAATTTGGCTGGCACCCGCATATGCAGCACCCATGATTGTACTGAGTCCTACACCTCCAGCACCTAATACAGCCACAGTATCATCTTTACTAATTTGAACCGTATTCAAAGCTGAACCGACACCCGTTGTCACTGCGCATCCGATCAAAGCAGCAATATCATCTGGAATCTCATTTGGCATTTTTACACAAGAAGCTTCAGGTACAACGGCATATTCTGAGAGACAAGAAAGTGCACAATAATGATACAGCACTTTGCCATTAATGGACATCCTGGTAGTGCCATCCATCAAAAATCCATCCCAAATAAGATCTGTATACGATTCACAGAGACTGGGACGGCTATGAATACAATAAAAGCATTTTCCGCAATTAGGTGCCCAATTCAAAGCAATCTTATCTCCCTTTTTTACTCGTGTTACATTTTTCCCAATTTCCTCCACCTTGCCACAGCCTTCATGCCCCGGAACCACCGGCAAAGAATGTGTAGTATCTCCAGTAAATAAATGCCAATCACTATGACAAACCCCAACAGCGCTCATTTTAACCAAAACTTCGTTTTCTTTTGGAATTTGAAGATCTATTTCAGATATCTTAAAAGGAGTATTTAAATCGTACAGAATAGCAGCTCGGGTCTTCATAATAGATATGAATATAAATAAAAAACCCCGTTTCACTAAGAGCAGAACGGGGTTTAATTCAATTTTATTTAGATTTTACCAGTCATCATCACCCCAATCGTCATCGTCTTCAATAACAAATCCATATCCTTCTGATTCAAGATGGGCTTTTACAATTTGGGAAACATCAATCGGTCCTGAAATCCCCCAATTATAATCCCGCAACGCTTCAAGTAATTTCTCTGGATCAGAATGCAGTTTAGCTACATCATTGCCCCAGGTTTCCCTCACGGAAGCTAAAGGTTCTTCGGTTGGTATATATGGTGCGGGCATTTTCGTGCCAGGCATTATCATCTGCGGATCTCTAAACCAATCTACCAACCATTCTGGCCGGAGTCGCTCTTTTGTCAACGCCAAATTTGGACCCCAGGATAACGCAGCCTGTTTTGGTTTTTCATCACCATAGAAGTGACAATTATTACAAGCACCCATATCCTGTATAACCTCCCCTGCTTTATAAGCTGTGGAATTTTTTGCAATTGAATGAGGATTCTCATAAGGATTTGTCTGTCCATCCTTCAACTGGAAATATTTAATAATTGTATTCCATTCATTATCCGATATCATGGTAAAACTGGGCATCCGTACCTGCAGGTTCGGTCGGACCATTGTTGGGTTTTTGAAGAAATTAAATAACCAGTCCGGTTGCACTTTTTTCCCTTCTGTATCCAACATTGGAGGAGCAAAGGAAAGCACTAAACTATTATCCTCTGCTGTCGTTTCATCAGCAATTTCTCCCAACCACGAAGCTACAGTTGGTAGAATTGCAGCACCGTTGCCATCAATGGAATGGCATCCCTGACAATTATACTGAGTAATAAGTTTTTCACCAGCTGCAATGGCCAAATTCCGTTCATCACTTACGGGCAGTTTTGTAGAAGGAATTTCATCTTTGACCCAACCCATAATGACGGTAACAATTGCATCTAGTTCCTCCTCATTCAATCCGAAATGAGGCATCCGCAATTTTTCCAATGGATTTTTTACTTTCATTTTGTAGGTATGATCTTCTTGGGGGATCATATCAAAAATGCGAGGGCTATCCACCTTCAGCCTAAACCAATCCCATTTTGTATGTGGAATTTTATCATGGAAATAACCGAAGTCCAGTTTGGATATCAGTTTACTCGCTTCCGTAGTTAACGGTGTGCCAATAGGTTTTGCATCTTCAAACCCGCCAATATCATGACAACTATAACAACCGTACTGCCTAATCAGTTTTCCACCGGTATAATTTAATTTCTGATCCAGATTCATTTCGGCTAAGCGAGCCTCCACCTCTTGTTTACGCAGGGTTGAACCCAAAAATTCAGTAACAATTTTATCTAATTCAACTTCATCAACATCAGGAACAGTCTGATCGTCAAAATTTGAATCCTTCTGAGAAATCAAATAAGATGAAATATCGGCAGCTTCTTGTTTGGTAAGACGCAAATTTGGCATTTTGGATGCAGGATGGTAACGCTGGGGATCTTGAACCCAATTATAAATCCAGCGCTGGGTGGTCTTAGAACCAAGTTTGATCAGGTTTGGTCCATGTTCACGCCGTATGGAATTAACAGATTTTATTTCAACTGGTTCTTCTCCTTCACTAGAATGGCAACCCAAACAACCCAGCGAATTCACCAGCATTCGTCCATTATCAGCATTGCCCTTATTTGGCAGACGCTCCATTTTAAATTCTGTACTGCGATTAAATAGATAATTCACAATCGCATGGATTTCCTGATCTTTTCGAATTAAAGATTGAGAATCTTGGCTATTTAATTGATTAAAGAAATGTGGCATCCATGTATTTTCTCGGAAAGAACGAGGTTCATCAATCCATTTGAAGGCAAATTCTTTTGTTGTCTTAGTTGCAATCTTTCTTAGTCCCGGGCCTGGTTTTGGGGTATTTTCAAATCCATCAATCTGATGACAACCAAAACAACCTCCTTTTTCAACAATCGTCATTCCTAAGGCCAATTTGGGTGAAGCTTGAACAGGTATTGATCCGGCATGACACTTTAAACACGAAGCTTCAACATATTTCATTGGCAACATGGGCGTGTCCCAATGATGCAATGGATGCCAGTTTAATTCCTCTTCCCATCTTTCTGCCATTTCTTCATTATCCGGGCTATGAGCAGATGAAATAAAATCCGTGCCCCGGCCTCTTCCAGCATGGCAGCCGGTACAGCCATATTCATTCATGGGGTGTGGAGAATTAGCTCCAAGGTATAATTCCAGATTTGAGTGAGTTGTATATGGTTGAGGGGCATCTTCAAAACCTTTTTGATCAATTCCCATATGACACGTCATACAGCGATCAACTTTAGGTACATTCATATATATCATATCATCCTCAATATCTTTTATAACCACCTGTTTGACTTCATAATATGGATCAACAAAATCTAAAACAGGGACATCACGAATGATATTGGCTAATTTATTCGAAAATGACATAGCCTCAGGGTCAATCTTTGTCAATTTTCTTGCCAGTAGATCTTTTTCGCGAGAAATATCGCTAATTGCATCATTAGCTTCTTTTAAAGATAAACGTATGGCTTTTAATTCATTATTAGCAGTTTCAATCTTTCTTTCGATTGTCTCAACTTCAATTTTTCCAGAAGAAGATTTCAATGATAAATCATCTAATATTTTTTTGGCACTATTTATATTTCCGTTTCCATGCTGGGCCTCTTCATAATTGTATTTCGCCACATCCATATCTGCTTTCGCAAATTGATATATTTGATTTTTTGCAAAGAGCTGTGCTTCTAATTTTTGAATGTTTTTTTGGATAGTTTTAATTTCATCCTGGCGCGATTCAACCTCATTTTGAGCTGTTTCCAGTTGAATCTTTAGAGTAACAAATGATGTATTACTTTCTAAATCTTGATCTGCCAATGCAATATCAGCGCGAGTTTTTTCAATTTCCATTTGACGAAACTGAATCTGGTATTTTTTCCATGGACGATTAAAATCATTAGCAAAAGTAAGAACCCAGATCAAGGTGAATAATATACTTGAAATAGCAAACCATTTATTGAGTTTCAGTATATTATAATATCGTTCTTGTTGGTTAATCATAAGTCAGTTCTGACTACCCATTTAAAAATTGAAAAAATACTCTGGAATTGCAATAATGTATTTTAGGTTAAACATCCATCTCAAATACATTTTGATCGGCAGCGTTAAGGCCGTAATGATCAAAACGATAAACACCGAATATCGTGCAACACCCATTTTCAAATACATGTCCTTTAACCAAGTCTTTGCCAACAAAGGTGGCAAGATCATAAAATAACCAAGGGTAATTAAAAGACCCCATATTTCCCTCAATAGTATATTACCTGGCAATCCAGTGCTTAATAATTTTACATAAATGAATTCCGAAAGGTTAACATTCGTCAATGCTTCAAGCTTATGACTATCCCAATATTCGAAAGGACCAAAAAAGTTCCAGTTTGGACCCCGTAAAAAAGTGCCAATTACAATAAGTAGTACCCACAATACCAACCATCCAAACATAAACATCGCAATCGAAAGCTTTCTGTCTTTATAGCTATAGTACCCAGATCCTTCCGGATTATTATCCAAATAAGGAATCGCCATCAATCCAACAATAATCAAGCTGGGAAGTACTACACCTGCCATCCAAGGGTCAAAGTAAACCAGCATTTCCTGAAGACCCAAAAAATACCATGGTGCTTTAGAGGGGTTGGGTGATTCAGAAGGATTAGCCGGTTCTTCTAACGGCGCAGCAAGTCCAATGGACCAGACCATCATAAATGCTGAAAAAAGAATTAAGGAAATAAATTCTACATATACTAGATCAGGCCAGACTAGAACTTTATCATTGGGGGCATCATAGTGCTCATCTACAGGTTCACCTGCTTCAACCAACGCATCATTTTTGTAAGCCTGATTCATGGACAGCCAAGTGAAAAAGAAAACCAGAAAGATCAACCCAGAAATCGGCACATTATCTGGCTTTAAAACAATGGACCTAAAATCAGAGTCTCCTAACCCAAAAATAAAAAATGCAACGAGAAGAACATTAATAATTAATAAAGCTTTTTTACCCCACAACGCATTAAATCTTAGACGACGATGCCACTTATCAAACCAATCCGATGGTGGAAAAAGAAAGAAAAAGATGACAAACGTAAATGTAACCAGAATTGTCGGTTTTGTGAGACTATCAATTAAATGTTTAAATCCCTCCATAACTAGACTGGTGTGGATATGCCTCCATCTTTACGAATCCGCCAAAAATGAACAGCCATGAAAATCATTATAATAAAGGGGAGACCAATACAGTGCAATACATAAAACCGCAGTAGTGTAGCTTCTCCCAAGAATCGACCGCCAATCAAAGCAAAACGAACATCACTTGCAACGGTTACAAAATTGATATCACCAATTGCAAGCAGTGAAGCACCAGGGCCCTCATGTCCTAAGAAAGGTGTAGCGCGTGCCATATTTGATCCAACCATAATCGCCCAGATCGCCAATTGATCCCACGGCAAAAGATATCCTGTAAAGCTTAATAGCAAGGTTAACAAAAGAAGGATAACACCGATAGACCAGTTGAATTCCCTTGGCGGTTTATATGAACCTGTCATAAAAACACGAAACATATGAAGCCAGACTGTAATTACCATTGCATGAGCCCCCCAACGGTGGACTTCACGCATAATTCCAAAAGGAACTTGTTCCGCTAAGTCAATGATATCCGGATAAGCGTATTCTATTGTAGGTCGATAATAAAACATCAATAGAATTCCCGAGATTGTTTCAATTAGAAAAAGAAAAAATGATAACCCACCCATACACCAAGTGAATTTTAATTTTACAGCATGTTTTGGTAATCTTACCGGATGTAGATGCAAAAAGACAGAATTCAATACAACCATCATACGTTGACGCCGGGATTGGGGAACGCCACCACCCCTGAATATAGAAGTCCAAATCTGACCTTCAGCTAATCGTTTCATTAATCCTTTTTTCTCAGCCATAAATCTCTCTTATACTTTTAACAAGGCTTCGGGATCACTCCACTGGCCTTTTTCTTGTTGGTATTTTTTCGTTTTATCTATAACAATTTGTCCATCATCTGCTAAAACAATCCTAAACCTTTCCAGGGGACGAGGAGCTGGACCTTCAAAATTAATGCCTGTTTTACGAAAACCACTTCCGTGACAGGGACACTTGAATTTTTGTTCGGCAGCCAGCCAGTTTGGTGTACATCCTAAATGTGTGCATGTCGTTGAAAGAGCATAAATACCTTCATCATTTCTTACGATCCAGGTAGCATACTTTGCTTTCCATCGCAAGTCAACTTGACCAGTCTCATAGTCTTCAGGATACCCTGCGCGGAAAGTCTGGACAGGCTCAAATAATACATTGGGGAAAAAGAAACGCAGCATCATTGTAAAGAATCCGCCTGTGGCAGCAACAAAAGCCAACCAACCTAAAGACAGCCAGGAAAAAAAAGATCTCCGGGTAACTTGAGAAATATCATCAGCTTGACTTAAAGCTGCTGGAGGCGGACTGACCGGTTTAATGGTGGCCGTCTTTTTCTCGTCTGAATCAGGCATAATACCTAAACCTTATTTGAATTGTGTTAATGCGATACGGGCAGCTTCACGAATTTTTAAATTTGAATCACTATCCCGTAATTTTTCCAATGACCTTTTCAATTCTAAATCTTGGATGAAAGGTGCAACTTGAATGGCCACCATCATGGCCTGAACCTGCTCAATTTCATCGATATTAGGAAACGAATCTAAATAATTTCTATCCATCAGGTCTAATAAAATTCGCTGACCACTGGCATCTTTTTGTTTCGCCAAAGCAATGGCAGCATCCCATCGTACGTTTGCTTCCGGATCTGCCATCATTTCTTTTAATGCAGGAATAGTCGATACATCACCAATTTTTCCTAAACTAATCACGGCCTGTAGACGAACTTTTGCTTCACCATGATTTAGTAGTTCAGTTAAAGGTGCAAGAGCTGATTTATGAGCTATGTTGCCCAGGGCATGAGCTATCGCCATGATTAATTCAGGTTCAGGTCTATCTAATGCCTCAATAAGAGGTTGCGTATAACGCATATCTTTTGTTGCGCCCATTGCAAGAGCTAAGTACTGTTTTACACGAATATCCCGATCATTGGTAGCGTATTTAAAAGTTGAAATCAATTCTGCAACAAAGCGGTCATCTGATGGAACCTGCTTTGGATTAGATAAAATTTTGGATAATTCAAAAGCACCCTGCCACCGTTTTGTAGTCCCACCAATTTTAACATCTTCCAAATAATCTTGAGCGGTATTGGGTTCGGATGTCATTATCCGCACAACTAAATAAATCAAGACCGCAAAAACTGCGATGATCAGAGGAACAACAAAAAAACTATGAATTACTACCCGAAGGGCAGATTTTTTTTCAGGTTGTTGACTTTGGTTTTGAAGATTTTCCAAAATTAATTCGAGGTTTTTGTGCCGCGGAAAGGACTCGAACCTTCACGCACTTAGTGCACTGGTTCCTAAGACCAGCGTGTCTACCAATTCCACCACCGCGGCAAATTCATTCTTACCTTTATAAAAAGCTGGTGAAATTACAATCTCAATTCAGTTCACGAAATAAATAATGCACACTAATTTGCTAACGCATTTTTAAGATCAGTTTTCAAATCGTCAACATCCTCAATTCCAATGGATAATCGAACTAGTGTCTCGGTAATTCCCATTTCCAGTTTTGTTTTTTCCGGCACAGCAGCATGTGTCATATTATAAGGAGCACACACCAAACTTTCCACGCCACCTAAACTTTCTGCTAAGGTAAATATTTCCAATTTTTCGATAAAACGGTCGCGCGTTTTAATTGAACCAATATCGAAAGAAATCATATTCCCAAAAATAACATCTCCGTTTGGTGTACGCTGCTGTTTTACTGCAATGTCATATTGTGGATGGCTTTTCAGCCCAGGATATATAACCCGATCTAATTTTTTCTGTTTGGCCAACCACCAAGCTAGTACATTAGCATTGTCTGCTGCTTTCTGATATCTAAGATCCAACGTTTTTGTTGAACGTAAAATCAACCAGCAGTCAAATGGGCTAGGAACAGCACCAGTGGCTTTCTGCATAAACTGAAGTTTTTCGGCTAATTCATCATTATTGGTAATAAGCGCACCGCCAAGAATATCAGAATGACCAGATAATGATTTTGTAGAACTGTGCATAACAATATCAACACCCATTTCAATAGGACGTTGGCCATAAGGACTCATAAAAGTATTATCAACACCCAAAAGTACATTATGTTTTTTACATACTTTTGCTGTCTCTTCCAAATCACATAATTCCAATAATGGATTGGTGGGTGTTTCTACATGAACCAGTTTTGTGTTTGGGCGAATATGTTTGTTAACATTGGCTGGCTCACGGCTATCAATCCATTCAAATTCAATTCCCTGGCGGCTAAGTACATTCATGGACATACGATAGGTCCCGCCATAGGTGTTCCGTGAGATAAGGATATGGTCTCCTTCGCTAAAAAGCTGGAACAGCGCTGTTGTTGCAGCCATTCCTGTGGAAAAAGCCATGGCGTGGGATGCACCTTCTAAAGCGGCTAAATTTTGTTCCACCCGTTGGCGTGTTGGGTTACTAACGCGGGAGTAATCAAAACCACGAGTTTTTCCAATAGCATCCTGCTTAAATGTGGAAGTAAGATGAATGGGAGGTGAAACGGACCCTGTAATTTTATCGGCTTCGTTACCGGCATGAATCGCCTTGGTCGAAAACTTCCACTCCTTTTTATTAGCCATTGTTATTCTCCTCTTTATTTTTCCTAACCTTCCACGAGGAAGGCTACATCCTCAAACTTGCGTATAACCTTGATTTAAATATTGCTGAATTTTTTTGTATTTAACTTCAATTTCTTTTCCACTTGGACTGACTAGTTTTATTTTTTCATTGCGACCAATTTTTTCATCCACTTTAATGGGCTGTTTAGCTGCGCCTGAAGATTCTGCCGCTTGTTCCTGCATAGATGGGCCACTAAATCCCATTCCAGTTGACTCATCATGCTGGGCCTGAACATTCCTGGTACGACTCACTGGCATTTGTGGTGCAGAATCCATTCCTTGAATTTGGGTTCTATATAAGCGCTGCACAGTTGTTTCTGTCGTATCAATCATCATCTCTTGAAACATTTGAAACCCTTCTGATTTATATTCCAATAGAGGATTCTTTTGGCCATAAGCACGTAGATTAATCCCTTCTCTTAATTGATCCATTGCATAAAGATGATCTTTCCATTTTTCATCAATACTACGTAAAACAACAAATTTTTCAAAACCGCGCATTACCTCAGCCGGAAGTAATGATTCTCGTGTTTGATACACTTCCTTCGCTTGATTTAAAATAAAATTTCGTACATCCTCTATGGAAATATCATTGTTGCCTTTTGCCTCTTGCACAGCTTCAGAACTAATATCGATGAGAAGATGTGATGAAAAATTTTGTTTTATATTATCCCATTCCCAATTCTGTGGATCTATATCTTCAAGATTGCTCAGTTCATCATCGACATACTCATCTACCATTTCAAGAATGGTATCTGAAATATCTTCTTCTTTCAGCGCCTGGTTCCGAATGTCATAAACCACTTGCCGCTGCTGGTTCATCACATCATCATATTCTAATAAATGTTTGCGGATGCCATAATTTCGCTGTTCTACTTTCTTCTGGGCATTCTCAATTGCACGGCTCACCATTTTAGCTGTAATGACCTCACCTTCCTCCGCACCAAGCCGATCCATAATACTAGCAATGCGTTCACTGTTAAAAAGTCGCATTAAGTCATCTTCCAAAGATAAATAAAATACGCTGGATCCAGAGTCCCCCTGGCGACCAGAACGGCCACGCAACTGAAGGTCAATTCGACGGGACTCATGGCGTTCAGTACCAATAATATGAAGCCCTCCTAAATCTTTAATACCTTCGCCCAGTTTGATATCAGTACCACGGCCAGCCATATTAGTTGCAATGGTTACGGCCCCTCTTTGGCCCGCACGAGCGACAATTTCAGCTTCACTAGCATGTTGTTTTGCATTCAATACATTATGAGGGATATTCCGTCGTTTTAACATTCGAGACATTAATTCTGAGGCCTCAACAGAAATAGTTCCAACTAATGAAGGTTGTCCTTTTTTGTGGCACTCCGCAATTTCTTCTATCACAGCGTTATATTTTTCACGAGTTGTTTTGTAAATCAAATCATCGCGGTCATCACGTATGACAGGCTGGTGCGTTGGAATTACAACTACGTCTAAATTATAAATGGATCCGAACTCTTCGGCTTCAGTTTCGGCTGTACCAGTCATACCCGCGAGTTTATCATACATCCTGAAATAATTTTGTATTGTTATAGTAGCCAGAGTTTGAGTCTCACGTTCAACTGTCACATTTTCCTTGGCCTCCAAGGCTTGGTGCAATCCGTCACTGTATCGCCTTCCAGCAAGAATACGACCGGTAAATTCATCAACAATCTGGACGCGCCCATCTTGGACCACATACTCCACATCTTTTTCGTAAAGGGTATAGGCTCTAAGCAATTGTGTCATATTATGAATTCGACCTGAACGGTCAGCGTGAACCTGATGTGCTTTCTCTTTTTCTTTATCTTTTTCCAACTTCGAAACCGCATCATTATTATCAATATCATGAAGCATTTCACCAAGATCAGGAATCACGAATGCTTCCGGATTATCAGGTGCTAAAGCATTCCGGCCTTTCTCCGTAATATCAATAACATGAGTTTTCTCTTCAATACTAAAGAAAAGATCTTCATCAACTTCATGCAACTTTTTATCGCGCATAAATTCAGATTCAACTTGGTGAGCTAATTTTTTTGTTCCACCTTCCTGAAAAATTTTCATCACTTTAGGGTGCTTAGGCATTCCGCGCAGGGCCTGTAATAACTTATAGCCAGCTTCTTTATCTTTTCCTTCATTCATCTGGATTTCTCCTTCAGAAACAATTTGAGATATAAGGGCTTTTTGTTTTTTAACTAAGTTTTGCACAAGTGGACGTAATTCCAAAAAAGATGTATCAACTGGCGCATCTACGGCACCAGAAATAATCAAAGGTGTTCGGGCTTCATCAATCAAGACAGAATCTACTTCATCTACAATGGCATAGGCATGACCCCGCTGGACTTGATCGTCTTTTTGAAGGGACATGTTATCCCTGAGATAATCAAATCCAAATTCATTGTTGGTACCATAAGTAATATCACAATTATAGTTCCCACGACGCTGATCCGGTGTCATATTATTTAAAATAAAACCAACGGTTAGCCCTAATCGCTGATATATTTCCCCCATCCATTCCGCATCGCGCTGAGCCAAGTAATCATTCACGGTAATTAAATGTATGCCACGGCTAGTAAGTGCATTGAGGTAAATGGGAAAAGCAGCAACAAGTGTTTTACCTTCCCCCGTTTTCATTTCCGCTACATTACCACGGTGGAGAATAATACCCCCTAAGATTTGGACATCATAAGGGACCATTTCCCAACTTAATTCACGACCAACCACCTTCCAATTGGAGCCACACATACGCCGACAGGTCTCCTTTACCATGGCAAAGGCTTCAGGAAGAATTTCTTCCAATTGATCATGTTCAGCTTTTAAAATGAATTTTTTTGCTTCATCTTTGTCACTTATTTCATCGGCTGCTTTTTCTTCTGCCACTTCTCTAGCAGCAATAACCGTAGCTTTCAGTTCTTGAGTACGAGCTTTTAATTCATTATCAGATTTCGAAAAAAGATTTTCAGCCAATTGGTTGATTTGATCTACCATTGGCATTAACTGTTTCATTTCTCGATCTGAACGGGACCCGAAAACCTTTTTAATCATATTTTGTATCATGAAGACTTTTTTTCTGTTTCTTTGGCTATTGTTTTATATACATTATCCAACACGCCATTAACAAAACTGGAACTTTCTTCGGTACTATATTGTTTCGCTATTTCAATCGCCTCACTGATAGATACTTTTGGTGGCACATCATCTATAAAACATATTTCACTGATGGCAACACACAATAGCAGACGGTCTAAAAGTGCTACACGGTCAAACTCCCAATTATTGAGACGGCTTTTGATTTCCCCCTCACACCATTCTTTATTATCCACAGTCGAATCAAATAAATTCGTAATAAAATTGCATGTATTTTCATCGTAGGATTTCCGATCAAGTATATCCTGGAGAACTTTATTTCTGTCTTCATCTGCAATTTCATATGCATAAAGAGCCTGTAAGACGGCCTCGCGTCCCTGTCTTCGAGGATGAGAATTATTTGTTGCCACGTTCATCTTTAATATTTATAGTTTCAAATAAAGATTACAAAATATCCCGATTGAATTAATTCGTAATTGGATAAACCCAACCGAAAGTGTCATCAATTTCTTCTCGTTGAATCCCTAGCAATGTTTTTCTTAATTCTAGGGTAATAGCACCGAATTCTCCACTACCAACTGTATGCTTTACACCACTCTTTGTCACAAAACCAATTGGTGTAACAACAACCGCAGTACCAGTACAAAATACTTCATCAGCATTAATTAGCTCATTTATGGTTAAATCTCCCTCTATAACTTCCAAACCCATTAATTCTTTTGCAATACGGATTACGGAATCACGGGTAATTCCAGGTAAGATTGAGCCACCTAATTTTGGTGTTTTTAATATGTTTCCTGTCAAAGAAAAAAGGTTAGCTGCACCCATTTCTTCCACATAAGCTTCATCAGAAGCTTTCATGTAAATCACTTCGTTAAATCCTGCTGATTTTGCTTTAGAACCGGGCAATAGTGAAGCAGAATAATTACCAATTGCCTTTGCATTCCCAATTCCTTTTGGCGCGGCACGGTGATATTTCTCTGATACTATTAAATGTAAAGGTTTAACACCACCTTTGAAATATGGTCCAACCGGTGAAACAAAGACAATAAAAAGATAATCGGATGATGGTCCTACACTGATAGAAGGACTGATACCAAAAGATATTGGGCGGATATACATGCTACCTTGCTTATAAGGTGGTACAAAATCAATATTATCACTAACGGTTTGCCCAACAGCCTCAAGAAAATAATCCTCAGTAATTTCAGGTATACAAATACGTTGGGTGGATTGACCCATCCTTTTTGCATTCATCTGCGGTCGAAATAATACAATTCGATCTCTTGCAGTATGATAAGCCTTTAGTCCTTCAAAAACGCCCTGTCCGTAATTCATCACACAAGATGCAGGCGACATTTTCACCTTTCCATAAGGAATTAATTCACCTTTAGCCCAAGCATTTCCTGCTTGACCTTCTGCTTGCCACATACTACGAGTCGGAAATACTTCAAATTTGAGATTTCCCCAATCAATATTTTGTTTTTTCATTTTTTTCTCATGTTAATAGTGAGCGGGCAACGACCAATTCCTGTATCTCTGATGTCCCTTCATATATTTGGGTAATTTTGGCATCGCGCATAAGTCGTTCAACTCCAGTTTCACGTATATAACCGTATCCACCAAAAATTTGTACACATTGTGTAGATGCATCCATAGCCACTTTTGAAGCGAAGTTTTTTGCCATGGCCGCTTCTTTTCCAAATGGTTTTCCTTCATCTTTTAATTTCGCTGCACGATGAATAAGCAAACGAGCAGCATCTACGTGGATGGCCATTTGTGCCAGCTTACTTTTGATAGCACCAAATTTTCCGATGGTTTTTCCAAACTGTTTACGTTCATTAGCGTATTGTATTGATCTATCTAATGATTCAGAAGCAATTCCCAACGCCTGAGTTGCAATCCCAATGCGCCCACCATCCAAGGAGCCTAGAGCAATTTTAAAGCCTTGCCCTTCTTTACCGATTATATTTTCTGTAGGAACTTTGCAATCTTCAAGATATAACTCGCATGTGTCAGAACCACGAATACCCAGTTTGTTTTCTTTTTTTCCTGTTGATAATCCTTCAAAACCTTTTTCAATAACAAAAGCTGAAATACCTTTGGATCCAACATCTTTTTCTGTCAAACACATCAGTAAGACTATATCGGAGCTGATACCACTTGTCACCCAATTTTTTGTTCCATTAATAATATATTGATCCCCATCCCGCTTTGCAAAGGTGCGCATATTGCTGGCGTCGGACCCGGATTGGGGTTCAGATAACGAAAAAGCTCCTAGCCACTCACCGCTAGCAAGCTTCGTTAAATATTTCTGTTTTTGTTTTTCACTAGCATATAGATATAATAGTTGACAGACTAGAGCATTTTCATCACGATCTATTACGCCAGGACGGAGATGATCATTGGCAAAGTCCCGGGCGGTCTTTTGTATCAGTTGTTGTTCCTCAGATAAATTAAAATTCATTTTATCTCCTAACGACCAATGCTGAAGCTTCTCCACCTCCAATACATAATGTCGCCAAGCCAGTCTTTACATCCCTGTTTTTCATAGCATGAATTAAAGTAGTCAAAATACGTGCTCCACTGCCACCGATGGGATGACCAATTGCAATAGCACCGCCATTCACATTCACTTTATCGTGATCAAGTTTAAAGTCTTCTATAGCCGCCATAGCTACCGGTGCGAATGCTTCATTAATCTCCCAAAGGTCAATGTCTTCAACTTTGAGGTTCGCTTTTTCTAATACTTTTTGAATGGCCTTGGACGGTGCCGTTGTAAACCATTCTGGGTCATGAGCGGACGAAGCTTGCGCCACAACTGTAGCTAAAGGTTTCAAACCCAACTCCTTAGCTTTTTCAAGCGATATAAGCATCATAGCAGCAGCACCATCATTAATCTTTGAAGCGTTAGCCGCTGTAATAGTACCATCTTTTTCAAAGGCAGGCCGCAGTTTCACCATTTTTTCAAAATTTGCTCGACCTGGCTCTTCATCCTTATCAACGGCCAATGAATCGCCTTTCCGTTGAGGAACAGAAACTGATATGATCTCATCAGTAAATAACCCATTCTCTTGAGCCAACTGTGCTCGGGTATAGGATGCCTTAGCAAAACTATCTTGATCTTCTCGGCTATAATTTTTATCATGGGCACACATTTCAGCGCAATTGCCCATATGTTTATTGTTGTATACATCCCATAACCCATCCTGAATCATCGAATCAATCAACTGTCCATGACCAAGTCGATGACCACCCCGTCCTTTAGGGAGTAAATATGGTGCCTGAGTCATATTCTCCATGCCACCAGCAATTATAATCTCTGCATCGCCAGTTTGGATAGCCTGAGCAGCCAGCATTACCGCTTTGAGGCCCGAACCACACATTTTATTAATAGTTAGGCATTCTACTGAATTGGGTAAACCGGCACCTAAGGCTGCCTGGCGTGCTGGAGCTTGACCTTGGCCTGCAGATAAAACATTTCCCATTATAATTTCGTCAATCATACCTCTATCAATACCAGTTTCTTCGAGCACCGCTTGTATAACACTGGTTCCTAACTGATAAGCTGGAACAGAGGAAATACTGCCTTGGAATGCCCCCACTGGAGTACGCTTGGCAGACAGAATAACAACTTTTCTCAATTTAATCATCAATAATTTTTTGTTTTTTGGAAATGATAGAATTACCAGCGGAAGCTGAGATAACGGGATATCCGATAGATTGAATGTGCTTAATCAATGAACAATAATAATTTTTTATTTTACTATTTTCGTTGGACACACAATGAAAATAGCTGTCAAAACAGACAAGAAGTTAACAAATATGGCAGTCGAATTTTAAGTGTTTTGGAATTAATTACCGTTAGACTGGTTATCATATGCTTTGATGATATCCCGAACTAATTTGTGGCGGACAACATCGGATTCATCTAGCTGGCTAAAGCCAATCCCATCAATTTCATTTAAAATTTTAATTACTTGCAAGAGACCTGATTCTGATTTCTTTGGAAGATCAATTTGAGTTACATCTCCAGTAACAATGGCACAGGAATTTACACCTAGTCTAGTTAGAAACATTTTCATCTGCATGGTAGTGGCATTTTGAGCCTCATCTAAAATCATAAAGGTGTTGTTGAGGGTTCGTCCGCGCATATAAGCTAATGGAATAACCTCAATAGTATTTTTGGCCAATAACGGTTTTAAACGTGTAGATGGCATCATATCACTCAGAGCATCATACAAGGGCGCCAAATATGGATCTACTTTTTCTTTCAAATCTCCCGGTAAAAAACCAAGGCTTTCCCCTGCTTCCACAGCTGGTCTGCAAAGTACAATGCGGTCTACTTCCCTGCTTTCAAGAGATGCCACGGCAAAAGCAACTGCCAAATAGGTTTTCCCTGTACCTGCCGGGCCCACAGCAAAAACAATATCATTGTTATGGACTGTTTTAATATATGCTTTTTGACCATTTGTTTGTCCTGAGATAGCCCCTTTTCGCCCATAATGGACAACTGTGTCTAAATCATCCGTTTCATGACCATTTTGTGATACGGTAATATTGATGAGTGTTTTGACATCATCCTGCGTTAGTGACCCTTTTTGGTTAAGCGTAGATCCCATTTCATGAAAAACCTCATGAATCACAGCAACCTCATCTTTCATACCTTCAATTTTTATAATATTCCCTCGTACAATGATATTACTTGTGAAAGCATTTTCAATCAGTTTTAAGTTGGCGTCTGCCGGGCCAAACAAACTGCCCAGATCTACACCTTTCATTTCAATTGTCTTTTCCATCTATACTACTATACTAATTTATTTGGTTTACTTTGACATAGAATTTAGTCAATTTCATTAGGAATTCATTAGCCTTGATCTCGGCGAAAGTATAGAATGAAAAAAAAATACTATATTCTTTTTGCAATTATCTGTTTATACGGTTCAGGATGTACATCAAAACCTGTAGTATTAAGTCGATACCTTTCTACCGAAAAAAATATTCAATTCTTAGTTGAAAAAGGTAAATCCCATTGGGAAAAACGCGTCAACCCGAAAGATGCGGAAAGAGCCCGCTTATTTTTGTCCAAAGCCTATTATCAGAATCCCAATAATGGAGAAGTTTCCGCACTTTATTCAAGGGTGTGTTTTTTTATCGGATATTATTTAGAAGAAGATCCGGTTAAATCAGATTCATTGTTTATTGAGGGAATGGAAACAGCCTGGGATTTTATTATTTCGACAGAAACGTATCAGGAAGGATACGCTCTAACTGAGGGAGATTCCATAGTAAAAATGATCAGTGGTATTGAAAATACACCACAAGAAATAATACCTGTTTTGTATTGGTGGGTGGCAAATTACTCTCACTTTCTTCTAACAAAACCCGTAATGGAACGCATTGGAAAGCGCGAAATTATTGAAACAGCCCTACATCGCATATTGGCCCTCAATCCAAATTTCTTTTATCATGGCGCTAATCGGATTTTTGGTGGTATTTATGCACGCCTTCCTGGTGTGGAATTGAGTCATTCCGAAAATAATTTTGAAAAATCTATTGCTGGAAGCCCAAATTATTTAGGTACTTATGTAATTCGTGCACAATATTTCCACACCAAAAGTGGCAATCGTGAAAAATTCGTGCAAGATTTACAATTTGTACTGCAGGCTGACCCAACTTTATTACCCGAAGTATCACCTGAAAATTTGTTAGAGCAAGAAAAAGCTAGAAAACTACTGGCAAACGAATCTGCTTTATTTGAATAAACAATATGATGCTTTTCTTCTGGCAGATAACCATTCATTCGATTCAAATTAGGGCATGACCTTAAATATAGTCTTATGGAGTTTATTTGTTCTAATCTGCATCATCATGGTAATACTTTTGATTCCTTATCGTTTGTCAATTGCAGGTAACATCCAATGGCTCAAAAATAATAAAACAGGGAGTGCACATATCCATTTTGTTGGGGTAAAGCGCGGAATTTCCATTTCTCTCTTTCCAATAGTACAAATTTATTTCGGACGTTTTGACCAACCATTTTTTTCATTTTCTCTTTCTAAAAAAAAAGGGCCAATAATGATAGTGAACAAAAAAAATAAATCAATTAGAAGATATATCATTTTAGGCTTGGCAGCCTTTAAAGAAATCCATTTTGACCAATTTTCCCTTAATGGAAATCTTGGCTTTCCAAACCCAATGCACACAGGAATGATCTTTGGATGGAGTAATTTATTAGGAAACATATTAAGAACTAAAAATGTTGATATTGCGATCAATCCTCAATTCAACAACCGCTTTGAAACAGATATGCGCGGTTATTTCAGATTAAAATTGATCCCAGGAAAAGTTTTATGGAAGGCTGTAAAAACTTATTTCAAATTCAAAAAATGAAAGGTGTATCATGAATATAGCAGAATTGATTAATAACACCCTCAAAGAAGCCCAAGAATTAATGACCTCAAAAACAGTGGTCGGTGAGCCTATTCGTACTGATACCCATACGGTTATACCTGTATCCAAAGTAATGTTCGGCTTCGGTGGTGGAGGCAGTGAAGGAGATGAAAAACGGAAAGCCGCTAATGGTCAAGGCGTTGGTGGTGGATGGTCAATCGAACCAGTCGCTTTTGTGGTCGTTGGAACTGATGGAGCAAAACTTATGACTATTGGTGACAAAGAATCACTCACGGGAAAATTGATGGATCTTGCCCCTTCTGTCATTGAATCTGTTAAAGAATTCGTTGACAAAAACCAAAATGATAATTCGAAAGAGGAAAATTCTGAAAATCAAAATTAGCCTATCATCTATAATTATATTGATTCTGTCATAACTTATACACTTCTACCTAAGGAATAACAATATAAAGGAGCGATTGATATGAAAAAAATAATTCATTTTATTTTATTTGCTTTTGCCAGCTTATTATTTGCGGATTCGCTAGACGTAATTTTCAAGGACGGACTTACTTGGCGCAATATAGGCCCATTCCGTGGAGGAAGATCACTCGCAGTTGCAGGTATTCCTACCAATCCGCAAACATATTATTTTGGATCAGTAGGTGGCGGTATTTGGAAAACAAAAGATGGAGGTATGCTTTGGGAAAATGTTTCCGATGGATATTTTAATACTGGTTCAGTTGGAGCAGTCGCCGTTTCTGAATCTGATCCCAATGTCGTTTATGTTGGAATGGGAGAGGCCTGCATTCGACCCGTAATGACCTCCCATGGTGATGGTGTCTATAAATCCACTGATGCTGGTGAAACATGGATTCATAGTGGATTAAAAGATACCAGAACAATTTCTTCAGTGTTGGTTCATCCCAAGGATCATAACACTGTATATGTAGCCGTTCAAGGAGATCAATATCAAGCCAGTGAATCACGAGGAATCTACCGTTCAGTTGATGGTGGCAATACTTGGGAAAAAGTATTATATGTGAATGAACATGCTGGCGCTAGCGGGCTCAGTATGGATCGCAATAATCCACGTATTCTTTATGCGGCATTTTGGGATCACCAGCGCAAACCATGGCAAATGCGCAGCGGTGGAGATGGTAGCGGTATTTATAAATCCACTGATGGTGGGAACACTTGGAATAAACTGACCAAAGGCCTTCCGGAAATAATGGGGAAAACTGATGTAAGTGTATCTGCTGCAAATTCTAAACGTGTGTATGTAATCGCGGAAGCTGAAAAAGGTGGGCTTTTCCGTTCTGATGATGGAGGAAAAAGTTTCAAACGTGTTAATAGCGACCGGGTCCTTATCGCTCGGAGTTGGTATTATATCCATGTTTTTGCTGACCCACAAGATGAGAATGTCGTTTACGTATTGAACGCTCCTTTTATGAAATCCACTGATGGAGGAAAAACATTCACAAATGTTAGTGTCCCTCACGGAGATAACCATGGCCTTTGGATTAATCCTTTAGATAATCGAAATATGATTAATGCCAATGATGGTGGTGCAAATATATCATACAATGGAGGAACATCTTGGTCTACCCAAAAGAATCAACCTACAGCTCAATTCTATAGGGTAATCACAGATAATCGTTTCCCTTATTATGTATATGCAGGACAACAGGATAATTCAAGTGTGGCTGTCCCAAGTCGAACTAACGGCCGTGGCATTGATTGGTCCGATTGGTATCGCGCTGCAGGCTGTGAGAGCGCTTATCTGGCCTTTGATCCAGATAATCCTGTTACGGTTTATGGCGGCTGTTATCAAGGACTCATTGAAAAATTGGATATCATAACAAGGAAAAGTCGAAGCATTATGGCTTATGAATACCTTGGGTTAGGCTCTGTACCAAAAGATCAAAAATACCGATTTAATTGGAATGCGCCGATTATTGCTTCTCCTCATGACCCAAATACGATCTATCACGCAGGAAATGTCATTTTTAAAACTTCCGACGGGGGAAACTCATGGGATGTCATCAGCCCTGATCTAACCCGGAATGAAATTGAAAAACATGATCTTGGTGGTGTTCCATTCACAAATGAAGCTGCTGGCGGTGAAGTATATAACACTATTATGTACACAGTAGAATCCACCCATGAACCTGGCACTATCTGGGCCGGTTCCGATGATGGTCTTATTCACTTTACTCAGGATGATGGAAAGTCCTGGACAAATGTAACTCCTCGAGGACTAGATGAAGGTATCATCAATGCGATCGAGATTTCGCCTCATGATCCCGGGACAGTCTACTTCACATTCACCCGTTATAAATTTGGTGATCTGTCTCCTTATATTTATCGAACCACAAATTATGGTAAAAGTTGGACGCAGCGGAATAAAGGGATAAATGACAATGCTTTTGTAAGAGTGGTTCGAGAAGATCCGGTTCAGAAAAATCTTCTTTATGCAGGAACCGAAACTGGCCTTTATATTTCTTTCAATGGTGGAAAATTATGGGAACAATTTCAGTTGAATCTGCCTGTCGTCCCAATCACTGACCTAACGATAAGGAAAAATGATCTGGTAGCTTCTACCCAAGGGCGTGCTTTTTGGATATTGGATGATTTAACCCCAATACATCAGTATAAGGATGAATTAAATAAAAAAGATTTTCATCTATTTAAACCAAGATATGCAATTCGCACACAAGGGGGCAGTGGTAAATCTAAAGTGATGGGTGAAAATCCACCCAATGGAGCTGTTTTACTATATCACTTAGCTGAAAAGCCAGATAAAGAAACAGAGATAAAATTGGAAATAATAGATAAAAATGAAACTGTTATCCGAACTGTTACAAATAAAAGCGGAAAACCAGCAAAATCCTTTGGGGGGTCCTATCGGGCTACAACAATTACTGCTAAAAAAGGTATGAATCGATTTATATGGAATTACCGAATCAATGACTTATCCACTGTACCGGATGTTTCGTTTTACGGTGGGTATGCAGGATACCGTGTTGGCCCAGGGTACTACTCGGTTCGATTAACCATTGGCGATGAATCTATGTCACAATCATTAGAGGTCCGTCAAGATCCCCGTGTAGAAATTCGTGATCGCGATTCAAAAGTTCATCAAAATATGTTATCTGATCTATATGGACAAATAGATAATTTGCATCAATCAATTGTTAAAGCGAGAAATATCCGTGAACAGATTAATAAAATGAACGAACTGCTGAAATCAAATGAAGATCTGGAAGATTTGATTCAAGCAGGTGAAAAAGCAATAGAGGCTATTGATGCGTGGGAAGGTAACGTGGTACAAACCAAAATGGAAACATTCCAAGATGTAGTCAATTTTCTGAATCGGCTCAACGCGCATATGTTAGATCTACTTAATACAATTGACAGTTCAGACCCTCCCTTAACTCAAGGCCAGCGTATACGCTTTTCAGACCTATCGGAAGAATGGCAATCCTATAAGAAAAAATTGGATGATATTTTAAATGAAGAGGTTCAGGAATATAATCAGCTTTATAAACAGGAGGGGCTTCCTGCTGTTATTATACCTGAAAAATAATTTCAAGATAGTTTTCTTTTCCATATTTTAATCGATGAAAGCATTTGATTTTATAATCGGTCAATCCCAAAAGTGAATTCTATCTTCAGGTATGAATCCGGATAAATTTTCACGGATGAATACCTTAACGACTTCCCGATCAGTTTGAGATAATGTTACTACACCAGCCTCATTAGTGTACGTTTGGTAATATAATTTTGATTCTGGTTTTGTTTTTCGAATGCGATTAAAATAATCCTGTCCCATTCGAAAAACTCCTACTGTGATATCAAAAATTTTGTTAAAGCTAATTTCTGATTTTATTTGATTCAAAAAATCCAGATAATCTTTGTCCCAACCTGAATAAAGTATTATAGGATCAAAGCACAACCGTACTCGCCAACCTTTCCTGATCGCTTTTTGTACTGCTTTTATACGCTTTATTAATGGAGGTGTATCCAGTTCATTTTCATTTACCACTTTTTCGGGGGAAAGAGTCCATGCTAATAATACCTTTTTAGTTGATTCTATATCGCTTATAGGATCAAACATTGTACTTTTGGATCGAATTTCCAAATTCAGATCGGGCTGTGTTTTTGAATATTCAATCCATAATCGAGTCATCGGCAGAATATTTTCAAATGCCAACAAATCTGTGTTATAGGAAATAGACAACATTAATGGATCATTCGGGTAGGGTCGTAATTCTATTTCAGATGCTACCGCCTTTTCCATATCCTCTTGATTTACAAAGACCACTATATTGGCTGATGGATACATACCCTGCAAAAAACAGTAATTACAATTATACAGACAATTCAAAATTGGGGTATTATAATAAAAATTTCTAAAGCCACCATCTTGAAGCATATTCGTTCCTTTATAAATGTATGGTGGTTTTTTCACTGCAAGAATCAATTTCATGGAACGCTTTTGAGTTTGAAAATCCTGCCCTGGGCGATTGAATACGGTTTTATAATCTGGGATCTCTACCACTTTTGAATTAGAAAATCGATCCAAACATAGATTAGTGAGCTCATACTTTTTGGCCGCAGATTCCAAATAGACATGAGAAAAATCAGGCAGAAAAAAATTCTCGAATCGATTCAAATATATGATTCCTTTCTTTTTTTGAATTGGATTTTTTGATGAAATACGGAGCCAATTTTTCTAAATCATTTCCAGTCAGTTTTATATAATTTTCGCTCCACTCTATTAATTGGTGCACCTGGGTCTTGGTTAAATATAGTTGTGCTGCGCCTCTTTGGATTAAGTCGAATTCTTTGCCAGATAAAATAACATTATTTGTCAATGCATGATGATCCAAACTAAGCAAAATGGATTTGATTAAATCAACCTTTTTAGCAATTAATCCAGTTACATCAATAATTGGCTTCTTATCATCGATATCCATATGGTCCGAAACTAATTTTAAAAACACCAACCGATGCACCGATACATATCGTGACATTTGTTGAAAAATCACACTCCCTTCCATATCCACTAATCCCCTAAATTGATCTCCATTTTTGTTTACACTATTGTCAACCGTAGTAAGACTTAATTCTACAAGTGAATGTCTACATAAAATATCCGGGATAAAACTCTGTTTGGTTTTTTTATCAAAAATTGCATTCACACGATACAATTCACCAATTTCAGTTTGATCTGGATTGCCACCTGCAATTCCCATATTGACTACTATCGTTTGATCAAAATTTGAATAAATTGGGTGCAGGTTTTGAAGTCTTTCTTTTGTTTTATCTCTACCAACCCCTGTAATTAATAGAGAAATATTATTGTTTTGATATAAGTGGGTTTTCGAATCTTTTCTAAGTCTAAATACTTCAATAATAGGCAGCGCTTCGGCCTTTAAGGCCGTTAAAATTAGAAAATGCAATATTAGTTTAGGCTAATTACCCAAAGGAGAAATGTTTTAACACACTCTGTCGTACTTTCCACTCGCATTTGAGTCCTCGCGGGAAGACAACAAAATCCCCCGGTCCAATAGAAACAATTTTTCCATCTTCAGTAGTAATATCGACTTGTCCTTCTAAAATGTAGCAGGATTCCTGTTCCATATATTCCCATGGAAATTCCGACACCTCACATGACCATGTAGGCCATGACCGGACCTTTTTTTCCAGTATTTCTTTTTCACTCAAATACCTTACAGTAATCTCAGACATTGATCTCCTCCTTCAAAAGATTACGCAATTGCCTCACCATTTCAACACTATGTGTTCTTGCATTAGTGACAAGATCAACCAATTTACAATTAGGAAGTAATTCGGCTATTTTTACTGTGTTATCGTATCCATGCATCACATCTTTTGAGCCAGTGAATATTAACACTTTTTGATGGATGTTATCCAATTTCTCCCAAATTTTGTATTTTGAAAAACTGAGAGCTGACCGCTTGATTCGCCCAGGATTTCCTTGATCAAGTGCACGCGCATATTTTTCATACTGTTTCGGATCAGCTTCCATATTTATATATTTTTTTTTCATATACCATTTTGCCAATGGCTTAATAAAATCGAGAAAAATCGGCGGTACCATACGTATGATCCAGAGCCAATATCTTGGTGCTTGAAATTCCGCATTGGGACCGATCAGTACGGCCATGGTTGGACTTACTTTTAATTGGCTCATGGCATCCAAAATAACAGTTCCACCTAAGGAACTACCAAACAAAATGTAAGGTTTATCAAATAAATTATGATAGTCTAATACAGACGAAAGGTCATCGCCAAGGGCTGCAATAGTGAGCTCTTGTTCAATCAGATGTTTTGCTGATCCTTTTTCGCGCGTCTCCAAATAATAAATCTCAAAGTCTTTCGTCATTTCTTTTAGTACGTTTTCCCAGCTATCAATGATTGACACCCAACCTGGAAGGAAAATTAACGGTGGAAATGGGGAAGGGTTTGCTGGACGATAATGAATCTCAAATAATTTAATATTATCAGCGCCAGGTACCCATCCAGTAGAAAAAGAAGCCCCTTCAGCAGAAAAACGGGATAATTCCATTAGCTGACCACACTAAGGATTTACTTCTGATGTACCATTGGAACAAATCGAACTGGCAAGACATTCTTTTTTTGGATTTTTCCAGATTTACTTTTAGTGAGAACCACAATTTCCTGCCAATTTGTTCCAACTGGAAGCACCATTTTTCCGCCTGGCTTAAGCTGATCAATAAGTGCTTTTGGAATTTCCGGTGGTGCTGCCGTGCCAATAATCCTATCAAATGGTGCTTCTTCCGGCCAACCTTTATATCCATCGCCCCAGCGTACAGTAACATTATTATAACTCAAAGCTTTCAATGTGCTATCTGCACGTTGTGCAAGCATCTTTACAATCTCAATTGAATAAACGTGTTTCACTAGTGGACTTAGTACTGCTGCCTGATAGCCAGATCCCGTGCCAATTTCTAATACCTTATATGTGGAATTCACATCCAGTGTTTCTGTCATGAAGGCTACTATATAAGGCTGGGAAATTGTTTGACCTTTACCGATAGGCAACGCATTATCCTGGTATGCATAATCTACCACCCCATCAGGAACAAAGCGATGCCGCGGCGTATTTTGCATAACGTCAATCACCTGATTATTCGATATCCCTCGTCTGATAATTTGTTCACGAACCATTTTTTTCGTCCAATTCTTCCAATCGATTTGCTGAGAAAATCCCAGTGTAATTATTGGTAGCAGTTGGAATAACCATTTTATTTTATCTATGATTCTCTTTTTCTTTGAATAAATGCGCATTCATTATCCAATATAATTATTCTTGATTTATGATGGGAAAAGGAGTTGATATGCATTTGAACCATTTATACAGCAAGTTAAACGGTGAAATACATATAACTCAATGGCAAACTACGAAAGTGAAAAAGATATCTAATGGAAAGGGATTATCTTCCCATATTGAGTTCTTTAATTATTTGTCCTTATCAACAATTTTGATGTTCAACTCATCCAATTGCTCATCAGAAACAGAATTGGGTGATTCATCCATGGGCGATGTAGCAGAAGTTGTTTTTGGAAAAGCAATTACATCTCGAATATTATTGCTTCTAGTAAGAAGCATAACGATGCGGTCAAATCCAAAAGCAATGCCGCCATGGGGCGGTGTACCGTATTTCAGAGCTTCCAATAAAAATCCGAAACGTGCCTTCGATTCTGCTTCGTCCATACCTAATAATTCAAAGATTTTAGATTGGATATCAGGACGATGATTTCGAATTGATCCCCCCGCAATTTCATAACCATTCATCGTAAGATCATAGCCACGGGATTTTAAATTACCGGGATTGGTATCCAAATCTTCTATATTTTTTGCGGAAGGCGCGGTAAATGGGTGATGCCTTGCCAAATAGCGATTTGATTCATCATCAAATTCAAACATGGGAAATTCAGTCACCCAAATGGGCTCGTAAACATCGGAATGCAATAACCCTTCTTGTTTTGCCACCTCAACACGCAAGGCACCTAAAGCCACCAGTGTAATTTCCTTCTCATCACCAATCATAAAAATTATATCACCCTCATTCATTCCCGCATCAGTCATCAGTGTTTTTTGAATTTCTTCACTAAAAAACTTTGATATGCCCCCTGTAAGCTTTTCTTTTTCAGCCTTCATCCAAGCTAATCCTTTTGCCTGGTATTTTTTTACAAAGTCCGTAAAGTCATCAATATTCTTTCGAGAATATTTACTACCACCGGGGACTACCAGTCCTCTGACTATTTCAGCTGATTTAAAAGCATTGAATTCAGACTGGTCAGTAAATGTTTTTATATCTTGCAAGAATAAATCAAAACGAGTGTCTGGCTTATCCGAACCATATTTGTCCATGGATTCATCCCAAGTTAATCTTGGGAAAGGATCGGGCAAATCAACATTAATTACTTTTTTAAATATGTGACGGGTTAAGCCCTCCATCTGAGTATAAATTGCTTCTTCATCTACAAAGGACATTTCAATATCAATCTGTGTGAATTCAGGCTGGCGTTCCGCACGTAAATCTTCATCCCGGAAACATTTTACAATTTGGAAGTAGCGGTCATAACCGGAAATCATTAAAATCTGTTTATAAATTTGTGGGGATTGAGGAAGTGCATAAAATTTGCCATGATGAATGCGGCTGGGAACCAGATAATCCCGTGCGCCTTCTGGTGTAGATTTCATAAGAACTGGGGTTTCTATTTCGATAAAATTTTGATCAGACAAATAACTACGCGTTTCCTGATAAGCCTTATGTCGGGTCATCAAGTTATCCTGTAGTTCATCATTACGTAATTCTAGATAACGGTATTTAAGTCGTAAATTTTCTTCCGCACTATTCCGGTCATGTAAAACAAATGGTAGTGGGTCTGCCTCATTTAGTATTTCCATTTCGGTAACGATTACTTCAATCTCTCCTGTAGTTAAATCAAGATTTTCCGCACCTTTACCTCTTTCCTGTACTTTACCCGTAATCGAAAGCACATCTTCTAAAGATAGTTTTTTTGCAGATTCAAATTCACCATTATAATTTTCACTATTGAAAATAATCTGGGTTTTTCCATAACGATCTCGAAGATCAATAAATATGACTTGTCCATGTAACCGGACAGTGTTTACCCACCCATTGAGATTGACTGATTCCCCAATGTGGTCTTTACGAAGTTCACCGCATGTGTGGGTACGATTTAGCATTTGCTTAATTATTTTTATTTAAAAAAAAACCGCTCAAAGTTACGAGCGGCTGAATTATGATTGAATTGGAATTTACCGTTTGGAAACTTTTAAACGATTCGCGGCTCTTTCCAATGATGCTTTATTACGGATCGTATCTGTTCCTCCAGCTTTTATTCTTTCTTCCGCCCGCTTTAATGCATTTTCTGCACGTGATGTATCTATTTCTTCTGTTCTTTCATATGTTTCTAGTAATAACTCTACTTTTTTTCTAGTGATCTCAGCAAAGCCTCCGCTCGTTGCCAAAAAATGGTCTTTCCCATTTTGCGTAACTTTAATTTCACCAACACCTAAAGCAATGATTGCTTCACGGTGGGATGCCATAACTCCAAAAGATCCATCCAGGCCAGGGCACCGAACGTGCTCCACCTGTCCTTCATCTAAAAGCTTTGTTGGTGTTACAATCTCAAGTTGAAAGGAACTCATTTATGCTTCATCTTTTTTGGCATTATCAAACGCCTCATTAATGGAACCAACATAGGAGAACATGTTTTCATGCAACTCATCTGCTTCACCATTCAAAATAGCTTCAAAACCGGATACAGTGTCTTCCAAATTCACATAACGTCCTTCTTTTCCAGTGAACTGTTCCGCCACAAAGAAAGGCTGACTCATAAATTTTTGCATCTTGCGGGCACGGGCAACCGTGAACTTATCGTCATCAGATAACTCGTCCATACCCAAAATAGCTATAATATCCTGAAGGTCTTTATACTTCTGCAAAACGGACTGTACATTACGAGCAACGTTATAATGGCGGTCTCCAATAACGCGAGGATCCAAAATCCTTGATGTAGATGCCAATGGATCAACGGCAGGATAGATACCAAGTTCAGCAATTTTTCGTTCCAGTACTGATGTCGCATCTAAATGGGCAAACGCTGTAGCTGGAGCTGGATCGGTTAAATCGTCAGCTGGGACATAAACCGCCTGTACAGATGTAATAGATCCTTTCTTTGTGGATGTGATTCGTTCCTGCAGGTCACCCATTTCTGTAGATAGTGTTGGTTGATATCCAACTGCTGAAGGCATGCGTCCCAATAAAGCAGATACCTCTGATCCAGCCTGAGTGAAACGAAAAATATTATCAATAAACAGAAGCACATCTTTCCCTTCATCGTCGCGAAAATATTCTGCCATTGCCAATCCACTCAATGCCACACGAAGACGTGCTCCAGGAGGTTCATTCATTTGGCCAAATACCATGGTGGTTTTATCAATAACACCAGATTCACTCATTTCTAGGTATAGATCATTACCTTCACGCGTACGCTCACCCACTCCGGCAAACACAGAATAACCACCATGCTCTGTTGCAATATTTCGTATTAACTCTTGGATCAAAACGGTCTTACCTACACCGGCACCACCAAACAAACCTGTTTTACCACCTTTGGTGTAAGGTTCCATAAGATCAACAACTTTGATTCCTGTCACCAACATTTCTGCTGAAGTAGCTAGGTCTTCATGTTTAGGTGCAGGGCGGTGAATCGGATTTCGTTTTGCGGTTTTTATTTTCTTTTTTCCATCAATTGTATTGCCGATAACATCAAATAAACGACCAAGTGTTTCCGGTCCAACAGGCATAGAAATCGGTTCTCCAGTATCGCTCACTTTTTTCCCGCGAACGAGACCATCGGTAGAATCCATAGCAACAGTTCGTACGGTACTATCACCCAAATGCTGGGCAGTCTCCAAAACTAATTTCCCTTCTTCACCATGATCAATCTCTAGAGCATTCATAATTTCGGGCAGTTGGTTGTCCTCAAAAACAACATCCACAACAGCTCCCATAATTTGTGATACTTTTCCAACAATTGGCATAATAATTCCTTTGTTAGCCTTGTAAGGCTTCAGCGCCACTGACAATTTCCAGCATTTCTGTAGTAATAGCAGCTTGACGAGCCTTATTGAATTCCAATGTTAAATCTTTAATCATTTCATGAGCGTTTTCTGTCGCATTTTCCATAGCCAGCATTCGTGCAGCCTGTTCGCTAGCATAAGATTCCAAGAGGTATTTCCACATTTGAATATTTAGGTGACGTGGGATGAGACTTTTAATTATATCATCCTTGTTTGGCTCATATAATTTGCCTGAATACTGGTTATCATCTTCATCAAATACCAATGGCAAAAGTACTTCAGACTGGACATGTTGGGTCGCGACATTGACAAACTCATTGTATACCACATGAATCTCATCAACATGTTTTTTAGTAAAATGACTGATTATCCCTTCACATATACTGATTGCATTACTGTATTCCAGCTCATTCCAAAAATCTACTTGACTTGAGATGATATGATAATCCCGTCTTTTAAAATGATCTCTTGCTTTTTTCCCAATACAGAATACATCCACTTTGTTTTTTCCGATGATGTCAATTTCGTTTTGTGCTGTTTTCAAAACATTGGTATTAAATGATCCAGCCATACCTCGATCAGAAGTAACCACCACATAACCAATCTTATTTATTTCACGAATATCCAAAAGTTCAAGGAGATCACGATCCACATCAGGAAGAAGATGATTTATTGTGTCTGTTAAACGGTTTTCATAGGGTCGAGCTTCTTCCATTCTTTCCTGTGCTCGGCGCATTTTTGCCGCAGCCACCATTTTCATTGCATTGGTAACCTTTTGAATGTTTTTTACAGATTTTATACGGTCACGAATATCCTTCAGATTAGCCATTATTAAGCGGTGAAGCCTCCTTTAAAAGCTGCAATGGCTTCATTCAACTTCGTTTCAAGATCTTCACTAATTTGACCTTCAGTTGTAATAGAATCCAATTCAGTTGCATGGTTCGCATCGAGGTAATCGAAAAGTCCTTTTTCAAATTCACTCACTTTTTCTGCTGGAATATCATCTAAATGTCCATTTGCACCTGCGAAGATTATACTGATCTGCTTGGCCACATCCATTGGTACAAACTGATTTTGCTTTAGAATCTCAACCATTCGTTCACCACGAGTCAGCTGGGATAAGGTCGCTTTGTCTAGGTCTGAACCGAATTTGGCAAATGCTTCTAATTCTCGGTATTGCGCCAGATCCAAACGCAATGTTCCAGCAATGCTTTTCATGGCTTTGATTTGGGCATTTCCACCTACGCGCGACACAGATAAACCAACATCGATCGCCGGGCGTATACCAGAATTGAAAAGATTTGTTTCCAAGTAAATCTGACCATCTGTAATCGAAATAACATTTGTGGGTATATAGGCTGCAACATCTCCCTCTTGAGTTTCTATAATCGGCAAAGCTGTTAAAGATCCTCCACCTAAGTCATCAGAAAGTTTTGATGCACGTTCAAGTAAACGACTATGCAAATAAAACACATCGCCCGGGAATGCTTCACGGCCGGGAGGGCGCCGAAGAACCAAAGACATTTGACGATAGGAAACTGCCTGTTTTGAAAGGTCATCATAAATAATAAGAGCGTGTTTACCATTATCACGGAAATGCTCTCCCATAGCGCAGCCGGAATATGGTGCAATGTATTGCATCGGCGCTGGATCCGATGCATTGGCTGCTACAACAGTGGTATAATCCATGGCACCGTTGGCATCTAATTCGGCTGTAATGGTTGCAACAGTAGATGCTTTCTGCCCGATTGCTACATAAATACAATAAACAGGGTCATCTGTTTGATGTGTAGATTTTTGATTAATGATCGTATCAACGGCAATAGCTGTTTTACCAGTTTGACGATCGCCAATAATCAGTTCACGCTGACCACGACCAATAGGAATCATGGAATCAATAGCCTTAATCCCTGTTTGCAGGGGTTGCTTTACAGGCTGGCGCTGCATCACACCCAATGCTTTGCGCTCAATAGGTAAATGCGTATCAGATTCAACCGGTCCCTTGCCATCCATTGGTTGTCCTAATGGATTTACTACACGTCCAAGCATAGCATCACCAACAGGGACCTCAATGACACGCTCAGTACGCTTGGCTAAGTCACCTTCTTTTACTTTACGGCTATCGCCAAATAACACAAGGCCAACGTTGTCATCTTCCAAATTAAGTGCCATTCCAAATACGCCATTGGGCAACTCAACTAATTCAGAACTCATGACATTTTCCAGTCCGCTTACACGTGCGACACCATCACCAATCGCTATAACTTCACCAACCTCAGTTACATCAACCGATAAATCAAGTTTTTCGATTTGCTGACGAAGTAATTTAGTTATAGCCTCTGTTTTAATTTCCATTATGTTCCCTTATACCTAGGATTGTAATAATTTGCTTTGCAGACGATTCAATTTGCTTTTCAGCGATGCATCTAAAAACATGTTTTCAATTCTCAGTTTGATTCCTCCAAGTAAATCATTCTCAACTTCAATTTTAAAATCAACATTTTTATTTATTGTGCTTTTCAAATTCTCTTGCAAAGCATTGATATATGCAACTTCCATTTCTTGAGAAACATGCGCGTGAACATTAATGGTTCCAGCCTTTTCCTTATAAAGATCAGAATAAGCTTTGATAACCTGGCGTATGATATGTATCGATCTATCCTTTACCATTAAGCCAAGAAATTCAACAGCCAGAACATGAAAAAAATTCGAGAACACTTCACGAATAATTTGGATTTTTTTGTCATTGTGAATTCGTTTTGACTGGAACAAAGATTTCAATTGTGCATCTTTCTTTATCAGATCACCAATGTGTTGCAAAGATGTATGCACTTGAATGGCTTCACCACCTGCTGTATCGTAGAGAATAGCTGCTATTTTTTTTGCGCGTTGATTAGGCTTCATAATCCTTTACTTGTGATAATGATTCATCGATTAGCGCTTTATTATCTTCAGCGCTTAAATTTTTCTTGATGAGTTTTTCTGCAACAGAAAGAGATAGGTGTACAACTTCACCTTTTACCTCTGCAATAGCTTTTTCTTTTTCAATCTGAATCTGTTTTTCAGCATCTGCAGCTAGGGATTTCGCTTTTTCTTTGGCATCCTTAAGAATCTCATCCTTCATTTTCGATGAAGCTGCTTTACTTTCAGAAAGGATTTTCTGTGCTTCCGCACGCGCTTTATTAACTATTGCTTCTCCTTCAGAATTTAATTGCGATAATTCATGCTGTGCTCTTTCAGCATCTTTCAAAGATGACTGAATTAGCTCTTCTCTTTCTTTCAATATTTTCAAAAGCGGATTCCAAGCAAATTTCGCCAATACTAAAAGCAATAGCAAAAAAGTGACTATGGTCCAGACAAATAGTCCCGGATCTAGCTGGACTAACGGATTATCCATGAAACATCCTTTATAATTATTATTTCATCAATACAATCAACAGTGCAAATACTTCACCCAAAATTGCTACACCTTCGAGCAAAAATAAGGGCAAGTTCACAGCTCCTGTAATTTTATCAGACGCTTCTGGTTGACGGGCAATCCCTTCAGCAGCGCCTGCTGCCAAGCGACCAATACCAATACCTGCTCCGATCACGATGAGTCCCAAGCCAATACCTACGCCAAACAAATGTAGATTTTCCATCTTACATTTCTCCTTTATTATTGATTAATGATGCACATTAATTGCCATACCGATAAATACAGCAGACAATAATGTGAAAACATATGCTTGTACCAAAACAACAATTATTTCTAGACCTGAAATAGCTGTGGCCAATGGTACCGAAAAAAGCGCTAATCCTATACCTGTCATTGCGCTATTAAACATTTCTGCAAAAATAGCCATAAATGATAAAATGGCTAAAATTGCGATGTGTCCCCCAGTCATATTGGCTGCCAATCGCATAGTTAATGCGAACGGTTTTACAAACATGCCAATAATTTCAATAGGAATTAAAATAATGTATACAGGCCAGGCAAGGCCAGGTGGCGCTAAATTTTTCCAATGATTAATAAATCCATGTGCTCGGGTACCTGCTATCAGAATTGTAAAAAATGTGATGACAGCCAGGGCAGCAGTTACATTAAAATTTCCCGTAGCTGTAACACCACCATGCAATAGCGCATTAATAATATTGTGGTCGTCACTTGCTGGTACTTGAAATATAAATCGATTCAATGCTCCAAGTAGATCAAAAATAGGTATTAACCCAATGCCATTGGCAAATAATATGAAAAAGAAAAATGTAAGGATCATGGGTGCCCACGTTTCTGTGTACTTGGAACCTATATTTGGCTGTACAATAGAATCACGGACAAACTTTACAATCATTTCAAGAACGTTCATCCATCCGCTTGGAACAGGTTTATTTTTTTGCAAGTATTTTTGAATAGGAATGATGACAGCACAAGCAACCACAATTGCAACAATCCATAACATAAGAACATGTTTGGTTACAGATAAGTCAATCCCAAAAACATGGGGTAAATGAATAAGCGGATGATCTAATGAACTATTGGAAACATGGTGGATAATATTATCACCCACCTGATCCATCACGCTGGAATCGTGGGTTTGTTCACCGCCTGTTATCATTTTTATTATCTAAAAATTCTTACGATTGAAAAAGTGACTTCAAGATTAATGCTTCCAACGTATGAAACGCTAGAAATGAGCCCGAAAAACTAAACACAAATGGGTAGGGTTCGAAAGAATAAAAGTAAATCAGAGTGGTTAAATAAACACCGAATAGAACCATTTTACCCGCAAACCCTATTATAAGTACTTTTGTGGTTGATTGTGAATCATTGCTCTTATACTGCAATACTAAAAACAATTCAATAGCAGCCACAATATATGGTAAAAAAATCCCACAAAATATTTCTACACTATATTCAGGACGTATTCCAGCACCCAATCCAAAAAACCCTAATGCAATTGCTGTTAAATAAATTATTGGTCTCATTTTTTAAAAATTATTTTAGCTAATTCATAAAAACCAATCACAAGACCCAAACCAAGACCAATAATTAAAAATACTGGGGATGCATTAAGATAATAATCTAATAAATAGCCAAGCAGTGCTAATAATAATACCGATGCAAGTAAGGTATATGTTGCTGCTGCTGCTGGCCCGGATTGGCGGACAAATCTTTGAAACTGTTGGAAAGATTTTTCTAAGAAATTATCAGAATCACTCGTCATTATGATCGGAATGATGATCAGAATGATGATCCGCTGCTGGAGTTTCAGAATGTTGCTCCGGTTCCAAAACCGGCTCACTCCCGGCTAACACACAATGACCTTGGAACTGGGCACCTTCCTCTATTACCAGCATACGATAGATTAGATCCCCTTTTAGTTGAGATTCTGAACCAAGCACTGCGCGATTCTCAACACGAACATTGCCATCCACAGTACCGCCAATGTGGGAATCATCGGCTTGAACATTTCCATGAACTTCTCCACCCCGCGCAACCCGCACTGGGCCTTCAGAGGTTACATCACCAAATACTTTCCCATACACAGCTACACCCCCTTGGCAGGTAATATTGCCCTGGATAACAGCATCAGCACCTATCATCGTATGTACATCTTTATTTTCATGTTTAGCCATATTAATCTACACTCATGTTAGTTTTATTTAACTCCGGAAAATACGACAAAGGGTCCACTGCTTGCCCGTCTTTCCATATTTCAAAATGTAGGTGGGGACCCGAACTCATGCCGGAATTTCCTGATGTGGCAATCACATCGCCACGACTCACGTTATCGTGTTGATTTACGAGTAATAATTTGTTATGTCCGTAATAGGTAAAGTACTCATTACCATGAAATATCACCACCAGATTGCCCAATTCAGGTGTCCAACCAGAAAAGATCACTTGCCCCCCTGCTGAAGCCATTACTGACTCTCCAACCGGTACAGCAATATCAACACCAAAATGTTGCCGTATATCTGCTTTCTGATTGTCAAACATTTCTTGTGTAAGGTATCCTTTCACTGGCAATAATGATGGGATATTCACAAAAGGTTCCAAATTAATTTCATCATCATTCATCGTTTGAACAAGATTACCTTCTCCAGATTCACTTACAACTAGATCGGTACCCAACGCTTTTTGTACCACCAGTTCCATTTGTTTTATTCGTTCTAAATCGCGGTACAATTCCAAAACTTTTGTACGTTCGCCAATAACCTCGTCATAACGTGTTTTCATTCGCTGGTGGTCAAGGGCTTTTGGAGTAAAAAATATTAAGGAAAAAATCAATCCTGATAAAATAGTAATTAAGGTAGATAAGATAATAATGAGAGTATTACGTGAAAAAGAAAAACGTCGATTTGTTCCTTCATGGTCTGGAACAATATGGAAAGTATATCGGCTCGGCTTCATTTTAGTTATTCAACAGAGCGCAATATATCTAAGATGCGTTCCAAATCATCATTAGAAAAATAGTTTACCACAATTGAACCTCCCTTTTTACCTTTATGATTTAGACGTACTTTGGTTCCAAAAATTGCTATCATTTCATCTTCGAGTTTTTGAACAGTGGCATTTTTCTTTTTCAAGTTTGATTTTTTTTCCGTCAATTTGGAATCTGCTTTAGCTTTAACTACAGCTTCGGCACCGCGCACAGATAAATCCCGATCCAGAATTTTTTGCCAAAGACCGAGCATCCCGGAGTGTGTTTTCATCGCCAAAATAGCTCGGCCATGCCCTGCGGAAATTTTATTATCCCGTACACTTTTTTTAATCTCCGTTGGCAATTGAAGCAATCTTAGAGAATTGGTAATTGTCGATCGACTTTTTCCTACTGATCTAGCAATATCTATTTGGGCTAAATCAAATTCTCCCTGTAAAACAGCATATGCTTCTGCTTCTTCAATGGGATTCAGGTTCTCCCGTTGGATGTTCTCAATAAGAGCTACCTCCATCATTTCAGATTCATCCGTCACTTCAATAATATAGGCTGGAATCTCTTTTTGTTTCGCCAATTTGGAAGCTCTGACACGACGTTCACCTGCAATCAGGATATAACCGCCTTTATCCAACCGTACCGTAATGGGTGTGATCACCCCTTTTTCTTGAATGGAAGTCGCGAGTTCTTCTAATGTCTTTTGATCAAAATTTTTCCTGGGTTGATGGGGATTCTTTTTGATCTTTGAAATAGAAATGGTGGAAACACCAGCAGATGACACAGCTTGTTCCTTCCGCGGGCGGATTAGCGCATCTAAGCCTTTCCCTAATCGTTTAGTTGCCATTGTTCAATATCTCTTCTACCAATGACATATAATTTTGTGCACCAGTGGAATTTGCATCATAAAGCAGGGCTGGTTTCCCAAAACTGGGTGCTTCACTTAACCTTACATTACGGTGAATCACGGTGTTGAATATTTTATCTTTAAAAAAACTTCGCACTTCATCTGCTACTTGTTTGGAAAGGTTTAATCTTCCGTCGTACATAGTTAAAAGTACACCTTCTATTACAAGTTTTGGATTTAAATTTTTCTGCACCAAACGAATTGTATTCAATAACTGACCCAACCCCTCCAAAGCGTAATATTCGCATTGAATAGGAATAATGACTGAATGACAATATGTTAATGCATTAAGTGTCAGTAATCCCAAGGATGGAGGACAATCAATTAAAACATAATCATATTTTTTCGAAACCTGTTTTAAAGTTTTTTCCAGTTGATGCTCCCGTGCCATCAAGCCAACTAGCTCAACTTCAGCTCCTACCAGGTCATTAGTAGATGTAATAATATCTAAATAATCTAATTTTGTTTTCGTTATTACATCTTGGACTTTAGTTCCTCGAACAAGCGCATCATAAATATTACCATTAGGTCCAATCAATAATTCTTCAATACCTGTCGTAGCGTTGGATTGCGGATCCAAATCAACAAGCAAAGTCTTGACTTCAGATACAGCAAGACTTACAGATAGGTTTACGGATGTAGTTGTCTTCCCAACTCCACCTTTTTGATTGGTTAAGGAAATTATTCTACTCATGATTAGCTTTGATTAAAACCCATAAAAACCATGATTAATTTAGGAGAGAGTGCTTTGTTGAAACAATAAGCTGCTTAATTATATTTGGAATAAATAAGTCAGTTTTAAAACTTGAGTGTTCTGAAATAAATCATTTTTTCCTTCACTTAAATCATAGCGCTGATTTAAAACAATAAAAAGATCACTTCCAGGTGTATGAATCCAATTAATACGACAGTATAATTGGAGTTGTTCAGAGAAATTGTCATATTGTATTATAGCTTTCCCAAACCATTTTCGGTTTAAGGCAACTTCAGCAGTAAAACCATAAACATTTGCTGTGAATTCGCCTTGGCTGGACATAAATATAATATTTTGGTTGGCAGATCCGTATAAGGTTAAATGATTAGAAAACTGTTTTCCAATGGAACCAGACATACTCGTTTTATTTCCACCAAAATAATCTCCTTTTTCAAGATTAACGTTACCCCAAACACCCCTGCTCTGATTTGTTCTGGCAGAGAATGAAATTTTTCGATCCCTATAGTTTCCCTTCTGAATTTCCACACCATTCCCTAATGTAAATCCAGCAGTCAATTTCTCCTTATTTTGGATTACTTTTAGCCCAATTTTGTCTCGAGTTTCAAGAATAGCCTCGATACCACCATTAAGTACACCTGTTTCATGAATACCCGCATGGTTTTGTACATCTCTAGCATATATAGTGAATCGCCATTGACGAATTAATTCATCTCCATCACCAACCCTTGGTGTAAATCCAGCAATAATGCCCGTCCCGATCATATCCTGTCGCTGAACAAATCCTAATGCAGGATTAAAATCTTTATCTACACGGTGCTGACCAGTAGATAAAAAATAGCGATCATTTTTCAAATCAAGCCGTATCATTGATGCTACTGAAGGATCATCTATTTCAGAATCTTCGACTTGACTATACCATGCATTGACGCTGCTGCTACCCCAAAAGCGCATTTGACCATCAATTCCCATAACAGTATTCTGACTATCGCTAGTTGATACATCTGTTACGATTGCGCCAATGGTTGTGCGATCTCGGATATCCGTACGAAGTCGTAACGCACTGTAAGCTGTAGCAGGCATATTATTTTCCGCATGAGTATGAATATTAAGACCCCCAATAGAGGTTTTACCGATTTGACCATATACTCTTGTACCACCTGATACATCTTGATTCAAACCAATTCGACGGCTAAAAAAAATTTCCGTTTGTTTTGGATTCCCAAAGGAAAACAATTTAGATCGGGTGAGAAAAAACTCTCGTTTTTCAGGATAAAAAAGATTAAACCTCGTCAGGTTAATTTGAGCATTATCAGCCTCCACCTGCGCAAAATCAGTATTATAAGTCAAATTCAAAGTTAGATTTGACTTTAATCCATAGTAAATATCAACCCCACTATTGCCCATATTATCCGAAGTAGTTTCATCATCAAATGTTTGTTTCTGGGCGCCACCAATTCCGAATGGTTTAATTTTAATATCATTACCACGTTTAATATTTTTCAATCCAGTTAAATTTGCATATTGAGATACTTGATAAACATCTGAAGTGTATTCCAGACCAATATGAGGCCAAATCACACTTTCATTTTTTCTATTTATATATCTTTTTACTGCTAATCCCATGGTTAGCTCATCTTTGCTTGGAAATCTTAAGGTATTCCATGGAATGGCAACCTCTAATACCCAACCATAATCTGTTACACGACCTTCGCTGATATAAACACCATCCCATGCCCATTCATCTAAACTTGGTCTATTCTCATCTGATATCAAGGCATCATCCTGAGTACCTAGTGGATTCATTTCAAATAAATAAGCATTCCTTCGATCTAGGTAAGTATCTAATGCAATTTCCAATTTATCGTCTCGGTGAATCCATCCACCTCTATTAAGAATAGTCGCACGAACTTTTTCAGGCTCACTATCAAAAAATGTAAATCCAAAATAAAGATGATTATTATCGTATAGGATTCGCATTTCGGATTTTTCACTTGGTATACCTCCATCCTGAGGCAATCGCTGAACAAATTCAGTGATTGGTTGAACGGTTTGCCAAATGGCTTCATCCAGCATACCGTCCACCGTAATAGGAGTATCGATCAAATGGGCAGTAACAGTTGGCCGTTCTGTTGCACTTAAACCATGGATCGTAAAAACAGTAATCAGAAAAATCAGACGGATCATCTTTATATTTAGAAAATTAGGTGAACTTATTTTCCATAAGGACCATCTTGCCACCACCATAATGGAGGCAATACACGCTTTTCTGGCCAAATTTGGTCCATTGTATCAGCCTCGTAAAGCTCACCATTTTTCATGACATATTTCAAAGTATTCGTATTACGAATATTCACTAGTGGATTTTTATCAAGGATAACCAGATCAGCTAATTTTCCTTTTTCAATTGAACCAATATCGTTCCCTACACCAATAATCTTTGCGCCATTGATAGTGGCTGCTCTTAACGCTTCCATCTCACTCATCCCGCCACTATGTAAAGACCATAGTTCCCAATGATAGCCAAGGCCATTAAATTGCCCATGAGCGCCAACACCTACTAGTCCACCTGCTTGCATAATTTTTGCTGCGTCAGCGGCTATTTTAGAAAATGCATATTCATCTTTTCTAAACCAAGGGACTCTGCGTGTTTTAGATTGAATAATATTATCTGGGACAAACCTTTTTACTTTTGGATCATCATGGACTTCTTCCGTTGCATAATAATAGTTCTCAGCCCATGGACCTCCATATGTTACAAGTAAAGTGGGTGTGTATGTCATCCCTGATTGGGCAACTAATTCAACAACATCCTTATATAAGGGTGTAATAGGTAAAGAATGTTCATTCCCATGAAATCCATCGATCGCATGCGTAAGATCTAATTTTAGATCAAGTGCCCCTTCAGTTGTTGGCATCATCCCTAACTCATTTGCAGCTTGAACAATATAGTTTCTCTGTTTTCTATTTCCTGCGATATATGATTTTAAATTTCGGGTACCATAGTGATCACGATACCGCTTCATTAAACCAACAGCTTCTTCTTTGCTTTGAAAATTGTTTATAGAAAAGATCCCTGGACCAGTAGAAAAAGCTCTTGGTCCAATCATTTGACCCGCATCTACAAGATCTTGGTAAGCAAAAGGATCATTCGTAGAGGTTTGAACATCCAGCCCCGCCGTAACGCCCCATGCAATATTCGCTATAAAAGTCCAATTCTGGCGATCCAAGATACCTTTTTTAATTCCAAAATAATGAGCATGAGTATCTACGAATCCTGGAACAATTGTTTTTCCATCTACATCTATTACATAAGCTTCTTTAGGTATTTTCACAACATGAGAACTGCCAATCTCAACAATACGGTTATCCTTTATTATTATCACACCTTTTTTGATGACTTCATCCGCTTTCATTGTAATAATCCTTGCACCAGTCAAGGCTATCAATCCGTTCGGTTTTGCACGATTTGTGGCCACAGTAATTTTGATTTCAAGTGCTGGAGGAGATTGAAAAATAGATTTCACTGTATCAGTTATTGCTGATTCGAAAGAGACAGAATCTATAGGTAGACTATAAAAGGTTGATCCAATCGACCAGGTAATAGTTTTTCCATTATCTGCCCAATCAAAATAATCTGCTCCAACATCTGTTAATTTCTTTACAGGTATTGTAGGACTATTAACATCTACAGTTGGAGCTTTCCCTCCAACTTTTGGTATTGGGAGTATATAAAGTTGATTATTTACGCCTGCTAACGCCATTGTACGATCTGGATTAAAACGAATATCCCGTGCATTGACAGGCTTACTACTTCCGTAAAAACCTTTACCTTTCACAGCAAGGTGCTCACGACGATCCGTACCATCTAATCGCACAGAGATCACACCATTACCTCTTCCGAGAGCAGTAAGACTATACCCATTTAAATAAACTCTATTGGGATCATCCGTAAAAAATGGTTTGCCTAAGCCTCGTGATGGCATAATTAAAGTTGTCTCACCACCATTTGCACTTAACAAAACCAAGTCCATTGGAACCGATGGTCCGCCAAATTCTTGTTGTGTTCTTAAACGATCAATTGCTGATCCACGAAGTGCGATGATTGTTTTCCCATCAGGAGTAAATACTGGACTTGAATAAAATGCCGCTGTCTTAGTTAACTTTTTAGGCGCACTTCTACCGTCAGATTTAACCTTCCAAATATGACCACCATTAGCTTCCCAAGTTACATACACTAATGAACGACCATCTGGAGACCAAGAAGGATGAAATTCACCTAAATCACTCTTAGTTATCCGTTGATGTTTTCCAGTTTCACTATCAGCAATATAGAGATGCATTAATGTAGAAAATGCGATCTGCTTTCCATTGGGAGACAACACTGGATCCATAATGATCCTTGAGGATATTTGCTCATCATTAATATCATATGGAAACGTTAATTCAGGACCTACATCCAGTTCTACTTTTGCAGTAAAATCAATGCGCTTTACCCTTTTTGACTTCAGATTGATCCGGTGAAATTTTCCATCTTTTGTGAAAACAATTTCATTGCCATTTGGTGTAAAGTCGTAAGTTGGGAGCACATCCCTGGTCGAGCGAGATTCTTGATCATCTCTTACAATCGGATAAACAAGCCAACTGTCTGCTCCATTTTTTAGATCCTTAATTCTTAACCCGGTTTCAGTTTTATAACGCGTACCGTAAACTAAAAATTTCCCATTTGGAGATACTATTGGCCTTATGGCACTTCCTTCTGATCGAGTAATTATATCTTCTTTCCCCGTGACCATATCACGTCTTTCAATCTGCCATGCAGGAAAAGACATGTTATAGCTGAAACCGCCTCTTTTAGTTGCATAGTATAGAAATTTAGTATCTGGGGAAAGTACAGGACCCAATGTATTCTTCCATTGATTCCCAGGAGTATCTGGTGTTGCTTTGGCCTTCGTAATCTGAATACCAGACCCGCCTTTTATATGATACATCCAAATTTCAAAAGTTCGTGCAGGCCAAGAGGTTTGAGAGACAAAAATATAATTCCCATCATTTGAGAATACAGGAGATGCATATTGTCCATTATCAGATTTAGTTAATTGCTTTGGATTACTCCCATCAATATTAGAAACCCATAAATTCTCGGATCCGCCTCTATCACTTATAAATGATATCATTTTCCCATCAGGTGAAAAAACAGGTTGCGAATCAAAGGCAATTCCTGAAGTAATTCGTTTTGCCTTACCTCCACGAAATGGTATTGAATAAAGATCACCTACAAGATCAAAAATAATCGACTTTCCATCAGGCGAAACATCCAGAGACATCCAAGTTCCTTCGTCCGTAGTAAATGAAATGGTACGAGTAGGCTTTAAGGGAAGATTATTACCTAAACTATCTGCTTTTTCCTCTGCAAAGATTAAATTAAACGCCAGTGAAAAAATGAATAATTGTTTCATTTTACCCTCCAATTTATCAACCAATTAAATATATAATTATGAATTCAAGCGTTCTTTGAAAAAAAGAAAATAGACTGGAATTCCTGTGAACACAAAAGCTAAGTCCTGAACAGATTTATCTGTTTCATAGAAAACTCTTAGTAAAATTAGGCTGATAATACCGACCAAATAGATTGTGCCCAAAATCTGATAGTAAGGTAATTGATATCCATCTTTGTTTCCTACCTCTGAGCTGCGAAATTTGAAAAACGCAACCGTTGTGAAACCATAAAAAATAAGAACTGCGAACACCATACCTGATACAATTGTCTCAAAGTTCTGTCGTACTAAAATAAGTACAATCCCCCATATGCAATGGGCAATAATCGCGTGAGTCGGAGTTTGAAATTTCGGATGAACATGATCCAGCCATTTAAACATAAGCCCATCCCGAGCCATGGCATAATACACACGACTTGCAGACATCATGGTTCCATTAATACTGCCGGTTGCAGAAATTATCACCATAATGGAAATCAATCCTGCGCCCATATTGCCAAATAAAACCACAGCAGTATCAGATGCTACGATAGTACTCGATCGCATTCCTTCCAATCCCATCACTGTATGATATAGTAGATTTGCACTCAAATATAGTACGGCAATCATGAGCATTCCATAGAGCATGGATAAGGGAATCACTTTTTTTGGTTCTTTCATTTCACCGGCCACATACCCAACCCGATCCCATCCGATAAAAGAAAAAAGCACCAACATGAGCGCAGCTACTACATTACCTATTGGCCCAAGCGTAGCGCTGGCTTGTGCAGATTCTGACAATTTGGTGAAATCACCATTTACTATGATTAGACCAATGACTGCAAATAGAAGAAGTCCGCCAATCTTAGTGGATGAAGAAAATTTATTGTAAAAACTAGCCCGTTCAACACCAATATAATTAATGGCACCAAAAATAATAATTACTGTAATGGCAACTAAAATTTTTCCAAATTGGTCAATCGGGATGAAATAACCAATATAATTGGCCGTGATTAAACTCAATCCCGCTGCAGGGCTAGTTCGAATTATAAACAATTGAGCCCATCCAAATAAAAAGCCCCAAAAAGGACCAAATGCTTTTTCAATATAAATATATTCACCGCCGGTATTTGGGAAGCGGCACCCCAATTCTGCATAAATCAGTGACCCAACATAAACAAAAATAGCTACCCCAACCCATAGCACAATGATAACTGAAAAAGAATCCAAGTAACCAGCAATAACCTGAGGTGTAGCAAAAATTCCTGAGCCGATCGTGATCCCTATCAAAAGGGAAATCCCATCAAAGAGACCGAGAGACTTTTTAAGTTTGGTCATTAATTTTTTCTAGGAGACTTTCTAACCAATTTATTTATTATAATGCTCTTTAATACAAACTACTAAACTATGAATGGAATACTGCCACAACTAGGCAGTTTGATCGATTCCTATCATCACGGTTTCACATACTTATACATCAATCGTATCAAGGAATATGCTTCTTGCATATTTTTTGCCGTGTATCCTACGGTATAACCATCCACCCAATCCATTCCTGGTATTGCCTGTAATACTTCTGCTTGGATCGTACTAGAAAATTTCAATTTTATTTGGATTGAATTTTTATTTTTTAATGGTTTTATTTTTTTGAGTTTTTTCAATGCACGTTCGGTTGCAGCAAATAATTCCCCTTGTACTAATTCACCATGTTTCAGTCGGGCAACCTGTGCTGTTTCAGCCGTTTTGGTCGCCACCAATTCACAGTTGACCAATTCACCAAACTGTGTTGTGAAAACATCATCACCAGCTGCCAAAATAACTGGCACATTTAATTCACCAGCAAAAAATGCATTTAATCCACCTTCACCAACTTCAATCCCATTCAACCACAATCCCTTTACAGATCCAGATCCGGTATGGGCTAAGAACCCCCTAGGTGTTCCAGCCCGAGCATGGTAACCTAAAAAAATTGCTGCATCAAAACTTTCATCCAAACCTTGCACCATTCCGAATGGTTTTTTATTCCCTTGGATATATACTACTCTTGGATCCAATTGCTGATGGATAAGGTTTTGCATATCACCATGAGAATCGTTGACTAGAATTTCCGATGGACCATTATTAAATATGGCTTTCACCACCGCATTAACTTCATCTGTCATCAACTGCCGACCAACGTTATAATCTTTTCCACCATGACGGGTCATTTCACTAGTCCCAATACCACCGATACCTTCCATATCCACTGAAATAAAAATCTTTAATGGTTTAGCGCCAAGTATCATACCTTGGAATAAAAGAAATACAATAAAAAAAACTCGGTATAATTTAATCAGCACCACTTTTAATCTTTTCCAAAGGGGAGTCGATTAAGTCCAATTTGACCATTGCTCATAACAAAAACTACATCTTGAATTGTACGAATATCTTCTAAAGGATTTTTTGTGATGACGATTAAATCCGCTTCTTTGCCCACTTCAACCGTACCTGTCTTATTGGATATTTGTAATAATTCTGCACCAACAATCGTTGCTGATTGGATCGCATCCATGGGTTTCATCCCTAAGCGCACAAAATTGGTGATTTCCATTCCAACACGGGTAGTACTATTTGGTCCATATCCCGTATCCGCACCTGTGACAATTTTAATTCCTAAATCGTAAGCCATTTTTACTGTATTTTCTAAAGCAGGCAGCATATGCTGTCCTCGAATAAATAAGACCGGGTTATCATAATCCCCGCCTGGTTCAGTTAAATCAACAACTGTTGTAAATGTTGGGACAAGATATGTGCCCATTTTTTTCATCAGTTTTAATGATTTTTCACTGAGATAGGTCCCGTGTTCGATACTTCTTACGCCTGCCTTTATGGCAGCATAACCTCCTTCATCTCCATGGGCATGTGCCATAACAGGGATGTCATATTTTTTTGCCTCATCTACAATTATCTTTAGTTGTGCTTCTGTATATGTTTGCTTCCGCGGATCTGTATGTGGAAGTCCTGCCCGTTCAGTACCTCTCGTTTTGATAAAATCAACACCGTGGTCCGCATTAACACGGACAATTGTTCTTAGCGCATTTTCCGAATGAATCCCATCTTTAAGAACACCTAAGCGTGTATCGGCGAGTATTGTCTCACCTAAATTGGGTGTCACAAATACGCCAGCAGCAGCAATGTCAGGACCAATAAATTGTGAAGCCTTAACCATCTCACGGATTGCTACATCTTGATAATTGGGCGTACTTGCACTTCTGGCCGTTGTCACACCCGACTCCATAGCACGTTTGGCAGCATCCAAAGAACGTATATGAGTATGGGCATCAATAAAACCTGGCAGTAAAACCATACCATTCAAATCAATAATTTGATAATTTGCTGATACCCTCCCTTGTTTTTTAATAGATACAATTTCCCCATTAGAGACTAAAACAGTCATATTAGATTGAAGCTTCGGACTATACCCATCAATGAGTTTGGCATTAATTAACCCATAATCTTTTTGCTGAGCAGTAAGTAAAACGGTAGTAAGTAAACAGAGATGTAGCATTCTATTCATAATTAGTTATGTAGGTTTGGAAATTTAATCGTCCACAATATTGCATCTAAAATAAGACAATGAAATGATATAAAAGAAAGTCCAATTACCGACCAGCGATGGAGCTCAGTATTGATTACATCACTAGCGCTTGCTAATCCGATCGTGATTAAAAGAATAGAAATTGCTGTTACCCTAAGTTCAAACTGTATCAGGTTCCAGGTACCAGCAGTAGGCATTTCAAGGTAGGCAAAAGTAGAATGAATCCACATCGATGCTGAAACAAAGAAAAGTACTAGAATTATTACTATAACTGAAGCTTCTGTCTTGCCCCAAAAAAATTTCACTTCCAACCCGTCCTTATAAATAAAATAATACATAGCAATAATGTACCCAAAAGCAGCTATAAACATAGAAGTAACAATCCATGCTCTCCAATTCTGTGGGATACCGCCCCACAAATCATTACCGGTATCGGGATGATTCAATAATGCATATACATAGCCTCCTAAAACAGCAAGTCCTCCAACAATATTAATCCATAAAAATTGAATATTGGTTCGCATTATAGCTCCTTTTATTACTTGGTTTATTCCTTTGGGTATAGGAAGTATAACCCATTAAATTTTTTCTTTCAATCAATACATCATTTGAACGACAAAAAGTTTTTATGAAAGCACTAGTAAAAAAATCACCAGAACAGGGAATTTGGATCGAAGATGTTCCTATTCCGGAGTGCAGTACTAACGACGTTAAAATAAAAATTTCCCATACAGCTATTTGCGGGACAGATTTGCACATATATAAATGGAATGAATGGGCCCAACGGACTCTGGAATTGCCATTAGTTACTGGCCATGAATTTGTAGGAATTGTAGAAGAGATCGGTCCAGGTGTTACCCATTATAAACCAGGAGACCGCGTTTCTGGAGAGGGCCACATCACTTGCGGATACTGTCGAAACTGCCGTGCTGGAAAACGTCACCTTTGCCACAAGACTATTGGAGTGGGGATTCAACGTCCAGGTGCTTTTGCAGAATATCTTGTTATCCCTGAATCCAATGTTTGGCCAATCCATGATGATATTCCCTCTGAGATCGCCGCATTCTTTGATCCATTCGGAAATGCGATACACACTGCCCTATCCTATGAAATGGTTGGGGAAGATGTCCTGATTACTGGTGCAGGACCTATTGGAATTATGTCCACTGCCATCTGCAAATTTGTTGGTGCAAGAAATGTGGTGGTTACCGATGTGAATGAATACCGGCTAAACCTTGCGAAAAAGTTGGGCGCCACGAAAACGATCAATATTTCCAAAGAAAATATTCGTGATTCTTTTGATGAATTGAATATTGTCAATGGCTTTGATATAGGATTAGAGGTATCAGGAAACCCTTCTGCTTTTATAGATATGCTTGAACATATGTACCATGGGGGGCGTATTGCCCTTCTAGGACTTTTGCCAAAATCCACTCAGATTAATTGGGATGATATCATATTTAAAGGCCTCCATGTTAAGGGGATCTATGGTCGAGAGATGTATGAAACATGGTACAAAATGACCCAGATGCTACGTGGCGGTTTGGATATTTCCGATGTACTCACCCATCAGATCCCCATAGATGATTTCCAGAAAGGATTTGAGATCATGGAATCTGGCAATTGTGGCAAAATTGTAATGGAATGGAATGTGTAAATGAGTGATTCAAAACAAATTTATAAAGATACTCTTTCTCAAATAGAAGCAGAAGGGTTATACAAGAAAGAACGAACCATTACAACACCCCAAAACGTGGGTATCTCCACCAAAGAAGGTGGCCGAGTTCTCAACTTTTGCGCAAATAATTATCTTGGTCTGGCCGATAATCCTGATGTGATCTCTGCGGCTAAAGACGCACTAGACAATTACGGATTTGGTATGGCTTCTGTACGATTTATCTGCGGGACTCAAGACCTTCATAAAAAATTAGAATCTAAAATTTCACAATTTTTTGGTACAGACGATTCTATCCTCTATACATCTTGTTTTGATGCCAATGGGGGATTGTTTGAAACCTTATTGACTTCTGAAGATGCAGTAATCTCTGATGCATTGAATCATGCTTCTATTATTGATGGAATAAGACTTTGTAAAGCACAGCGATATCGTTATGCTAATTCTGATATGTCTGACCTTGAAGCAAAACTAAAGGAAGCTCAAAATGCTCGTTTGAGACTGATTGCTACCGATGGTGTTTTTTCTATGGATGGCTATATCGCAAAACTTGATAAGATCACAGTATTAGCCCAAAAATATGATGCTATGCTGATGGTAGATGATTCTCATGCCACCGGATTTATTGGTAAAACTGGACGTGGTTCAGCGGAACATAGAGGTGTTATGGATAAAGTTGATGTTTGGACCTCCACTTTAGGCAAGGCTCTTGGCGGTGCTTCCGGCGGTTTCACCACTGGTAGAAAAGAAATTATAGAATTACTACGCCAACGTTCACGCCCCTACATTTTTTCCAATACTGTGGCACCGGCAATCGTGGCAGCTGGCATTAAAGTTTTTGACATGCTTTCTGGCACCACTGCTTTAAGAGATAAACTAGAAGAAAATACTATTTATTTTCGAGAAAAAATGGCTGCCACCGGTTTTGATATAAAAGAAGGTTCACACCCCATTGTCCCAATTATGCTTTATGATGCAATGCTGGCTCAAAAAATGGCTGCAACTCTTTTGGATGAAAACATTTATGTAATTGGTTTTTTCTATCCAGTGGTACCAAAAGGAGAAGCACGAATTCGCGTTCAAATTTCAGCAGGAATGGAAAGAAAACATTTGGATCGCGCCATAGCCGCTTTCACAAAAGTAGGGCTAGACTTGGGGGTACTATCCTGAATTGAACCTTGCCGATTATGACATAGATCCAAAACAAGGATTCCTCCCAAATCCTGACCCGATAACTAATCTTCCGCAACAATTTAAAGCCTGGGATGAGCTTGGTGCAGCTATGCCTCTATTACTTGCACATGGAAAATTCCGCACTGCCCTTCGCAACTTGCCCATGCTTGATTCTAATCAATTACATAAAGGACCTGAATTAGAACGGTCCATGATGCTTTTATCGATGTTTGCTAACGCTTACGTTAATTGGGTTTAAGTACCCTACAAAACTTTTTAGGCGGCAAAGATGAGGACTGGTTTTTTCTGTCAACTGTAGGAGTGGAGTTTGCTGGAGGTGAAGCACCAAAAATTATTATATCTGCTTTGGATGCTATTGAAACTACTAATTCAGAATTGTTATGTAAACATCTAGTAAGGTTATCAACTACAATTGAAAAGATGCTGTCTGCATTAAATCGTATGTATGAGCATTGTGAACCTAAATTATTTTTTGAGCGCATTCGTCCTTTTTTAACTGGATGGGAACCAAAGGGTGTCATTTATGAAGGTATCGATAGCGAGCCAAAGATTTTTATTGGTGGAAGTGCGGCTCAAAGTTCGCTACTTCAGGCTATCGATGCTGGCCTTGGTATTGAACACAAAAGTCAGGCATCAGGCCCATTCCTAAAAGAAATGCGCAAATATATGCCGATCAAACATCGGACTTTTCTAAATCAACTTGACGCGGCCCCATCCATATCTAAATATGTAGAAAAAATCAATGATACACTCTTATCAAATACCTTCAACTCATGTATTTCACTATTAAATACTTTTCGCCAAAAGCATTTAGAAATGGCCATAACTTATATTTCAAAACAGTCTAATGATGAAAATGCTGCCACGGGAACAGGTGGAACTGAATTTGTTCAATTTCTTTCGAAAGCAAAATCGGAGACGACCTCTTCAAAAATAAACTAATTGGGAGTATCTTTTTTCAATAGTGATTCTATCGTTGCATTAAAAATAGGATATCCGTTGCTCCCCGGAAGGGTAGAAAGGTATATTCCCCGGCTTTTTTAAGGCTATAATTATAAAATTTTATGAATAGTAAACTAACACCAAGACTATTGGTTATTGGCCTCGTTCTCGTATGGGCAATATGGGCCATTTGGCCAACCATTAGGTACCAGGGTTTATCTGATGCTGAAAAGGAGAGTATGCGAGAGGAAGGAACACTCGAGCAGATCGAATCACGAACCATCAAACAGGGACTTGATCTTAAGGGTGGAATGTATATCGTGCTTGAAGTAGACCTGCCAACCTTGATGGAAAACCTTGCAATAAATAAAGATAATAAATTTAACCAATCAATCACTTCCATCAGGGGCCAACTGACCAAAACGCCGGAAGCTGATTTCTTTACTTTATTCTCGTCAACCTCCAGTGATAACAACCTTAAGTTATCCCGTTACTATTATGATTACGGTTCCAGTAATCAGGATATTATTACCGCACTTGGAGAAGAATCGGAAGACGCGATCAATCGTGTTTTGGAGATTCTTCAAAACCGTATAGACCAATTCGGTGTCGCGGAACCAACAATTCAAAAACAGGGTAGCCAGCGCATCATTGTCGAACTGGCAGGCGTTCAGGATTCTGAAAGGGCTCGTTCTCTTTTGGAAAGCACTGCACTATTGGAATTCTTCATTGTAAAAGATGTAAATACTACCAATGAAATTCTGGTTAAAATTGATCAAGCTCTAAAAGGTGATGAAACCATTGCAGATGTTATAGAATCTGCATCAGTTGAAGAGGTAGAAGAGACAAAAGAAAGTAATGATCAAACTGTATCCGTTAGTGAATTGTTCGGTGAACCAGAAGAATTGAGCGCTTCATCTGATTCAGCAGTTGTTGATGAAGAAATGTTTGCCGAGCGTCCTTTCTCTTCTATGCTGAGAAACCTTGGACAAGCGATTGGTATTCCAGATAAGAATGTTTATGCAGTTAAAAAGATTTTAGAGCGGCCCGAAGTTCAGGAAAAACTGGCTGCTGTTGGCGGTACTTTCCTGTTTAGTCACAAAGTAGAAGAATATCCCCTTGTGGATGGTACGATTGAAAAAATGTACAGTCTGTATTTACTTGAAGATGAAGCAGAACTCACTGGTGGGGTAGTTGAAGAAGCAAAAGCAAATTTAGGTCCGCAGGGATCTACCTCTGCTGGCCAACCCATTGTTAACCTGACAATGAACTCTGACGGCGCCCGTAAATGGTCCATTGTTACTGGATCTAATGTAGGCCGTCAGGTTGCCATAGTTCTGGATAAAAAAGTTCATATGGCACCCAATATTCGGGAAAAAATCTCAGGTGGCGGAACCTTAATTGAAGGCTTTGCCAATATCAATGAAGCAAAGGATATCGCCATTGTTCTTAGAGCAGGCGCACTGCCGGCACCAGTGGACATTATTGAAGAAAGGGTTGTTGGTCCTTCACTCGGTGCTGATTCTATACGCCGTGGCACACAATCAGTGCTCATTGGGCTGGGCCTAGTTCTAATATTTATGTTGATTTATTATAAAGTTTCAGGATCGATTGCTGATTTTGCGTTGATTTGGAATATCCTTCTTGTTTTGGCTGTCCTCGCTTCTCTACAGGCAACACTCACGCTTCCTGGAATTGCAGGTTTAATTTTAACTGTAGGTATGTCCATCGACGCAAATGTTATTATTTTTGAACGTATTCGAGAAGAATTGCGCAAAGGTAAAACACCGCGCTCTGCCGTTGAAGGCGGTTATAATCGTGCCCTAACTACTATTATCGATGCTAACGTAACAACTTTAATTGCATCACTGGTCTTGTGGCAGTTTGGTACAGGTCCTATTCGTGGATTCGCGACAGTACTTTTTTGGGGAATACTAATATCCATGTTTACTGCTATTTTTGTAACTCGTACTATCTTTAACCTTTCTACTAACCGCAAAAACTTAAGCAAGTTGAGCATATGAGGATTATACAAGAAACCAATATCGATTTTATACGACAAAAAAAGGTTTCATTCATACTTTCTACATTTGTGATTTTAGCCGGCACAATTTCCCTAGTGATTAATGGCGGACCTAAACTAAGTATTGACTTTAAAGGTGGTACTTTGGTCTCCGTTCAATATACAGAAGACATGGATATAACCAGTGTGCGTACTGCCATGGGAGATGTGAACATCGATGGACAATCATTTGATTTTAGTCGCGAAGAGATCAAGCATTTTGGAGGTCCTAGCGCCGTATTAATTCGTGTACCACACATTGAGGGCTCACCACAAAATTTTTCCCAAAGAATTGCTGATCATCTTTATAGCGCATTCCCTGAAAAAGTACCTGAAAGTAAAACGGATTTTATTTTAGGGAAAGGGACGGTTAGCCCAAAAATAGGTTCAGAATTAAGCGGGAAAGCAGTCATGGCTATCATATCCGCCCTGGGGTTAATTCTTCTATACATTTCCATTCGGTTTGAATTTAAATTTGCATTGGGTGCTATTGCTGCTCTGGCACATGACATATCAATAACATTAGGGATTTTTTCGCTTCTGGGATATGAAATCAGTTTGCCCATTATTGCGGCATTTCTGACTATCGTTGGTTATTCACTTAATGATACAATTGTCATTTTTGATCGTATTCGTGAAAATGTAAAAATTTCCAAACGGGAAACCTATCATGGTATTGTGAATCGAAGCATAAATGATTCCCTTTCCCGAACTTTTGTCACATCTATCACAACATTTATTGTAATATTTATCCTTTGGCTATTTGGAGGTGAGGTCATCCACAGTTTTGCCCTGGCCATGATCATTGGTGTTATTGTTGGGACTTATTCATCAATTTATATCGCCAGTCCAATTGTGGTCCAACTCCATGAGAATGCTATTAAATAAATCATAATAAAATTAATCGTAAAAAAGCCCCCATATTTGGGGGCTTTTTTTTATTATTTCTTGTTTTAACAAAAACTGTTTTAGAACACGTTTAACCTCTAAAAATGGTGCTTTCCCGATTAAACCATTTGACACACCAAAAAATCGCAAGTCCCGCCAAGCCAAACAAAGATGCATATACTTCAGTCATTAATAATGGGTCCATCACACCCGAGATAATATCTTTAGATGCCAAAGACACATTTAATACTGGAATTAACGCAGTAATAGTATTTAATTCTATCCCCGGCAAGGTACCAATCACTGCAGGAAAAATAATAACAATATTCAATGGCGCCATGATACTTTGTGCTTCCTTGAAGGATTTTGCATAGACGGATAAACCCAAAAGCACAGCACTGAAAAAAGCAGCCACAGGAAGTACTAGTGTCATAATCAATCCAATGGTTTTTGGACTCAGAACTTCATTAATAATAACCAAAAAATCCGGCGGGATTTCAGGAATTCTTTGAATTCCTATAGCCATTCCTGCAAGGGCAATAAAGGCGGTCAGAATCGCAGCCAACATCACCACTAAAAATTTGCCCAAAACAATATCTAGACGGCTAGCAGGTGATGAAAGAATCGTTTCCAGTGTACCTCTTTCTTTTTCTCCGGCACCTAAATCGATTGCCGGGTACATCGCTCCCATAAATCCAAAGATAATGAATACATATGGAAACCATCCTCCCGCTATCTTACCAAATTTTTCTTGCTTAGAAGCAACATCCTTATAGGTCAGATTGTATGCTTTTACAACTTCCGGTTTAAGATTTAAGCGGTTCATTCTTTCAGTTACTATTTGATTTTCAAATCTTTTTAAAACACCATTTATCCGATCTTTTGTAATCCCGAATGAATCAGTACCTTTAAAGTGAATATTAATTTTTGCTTGACCATTTTGATCAATTTGAGACTGATAATCTGAATCAATATAAATGGCAGCATCTAGATATTCATTTTGGATATAGCTCTCAACACTGTCTTCCGGAATTTGATTCAGCATTGTCACCTTACCCATATTGATAAATGCTTGAAATAAATCTGGAGCAAATTCCTGCCCAACAAATCGCACTTTCAAGTGTTTCTCACCGGCCTTTTTAGCCTGAGAAAATGAAATTTTAGTAATCGTACCAATTAGAACTGGAATTAAAAATAGCGGCACTACAATCATCATAATGATTGTTCGTCTATCACGTGTGATATCGATGATTTCTTTCCTGGCAATTGTGAAAAATTTCATGTTAGGCCTCCCCCACTCGATATATAAATTCATCTTCAAAAGTCGCCTGTGTCATTTCAGCCTTGAATTGATCTAATGTATTATTATAAAAGAGCCGCCCATTATAAATAATTGATATATCATCGCAAACCTGATTGACTTCTCCCATACGATGGGTAGAAAAAATCACGGTCTTACCCTCTTCACGACAGGAACGTATCAAATCCATAATAGCCCTTGATGTCATTACATCCAAGCCAGAAGTAGGTTCATCAAATATCATAACTTGCGGATCATGAATAATCGTTCGCGCGATAGAGGTCTTCTGTTTCATCCCTGTACTCAACCTTGATATACGACGGTCAGCAAAACTATGCATATCTAATATTTTGAATAGGTGATCCTTTCGTTTTTGGAATGCACCTTTTTCCATCCCATGAAGATCAGCAATATATTTCACGATTTCAGTAGGCGTTAGACGGTCATAAAGTGCTGTTTGACCTGTCATAAATCCAATTTGTTCCCTAACATTTTGGCCCTGTGAAACAGAATCAAATCCTGATACTGAAATAGAGCCGCTTGTTGGTTTTAACATTGTGGCTACCATTCGTAAAGTTGTGGTTTTACCTGCGCCATTCGGTCCAAGTAAGCCAAATATTCTCCCCGGTTGACATTCAAAACTGATATTATCTACAGCACGCAGGATTTTAGTATTTTTATATTCATCTCCTAGTTCCTTACGCTGTTTCTTGTTGAGCGAAAAATCTTTGGAGAGATTTTGAACCTGAATCATATTTTCCTTTATAATTAACCGGCAGGAAAGTTATCGGAAAAAAATGAAAACCCCCAATAGAAGAAAGATTTGAATCCACTATTTTTATCCATAAATCACATTCCGCATTACATTATATTTTCTTCAGGTATTTTAATGAAAAGAAAGATTTATATACTTTACGCAATCTTGAGCATTTTCTGGGGGATGAGCTGGTACTTCCTAAAAGTTAGTTTAATAGAAATGCCTCTTTTATGGGGTCTATCAATCCGATTTCTTATAGCTGGAATCATTTTTTGGGGAATTTATTATTTCAGAAAAGATCGTGTACGTTTCACGCCCGAAGTCAAAATCGTTTATCTACTAATTACATTTTTCAACTATTCTTTATGCTATATTCTGACTTATTGGGGATTAAAATATATTTACTCAAATCTGGGATCTATTCTTTGGAGCCTTTTCCCATTGTGCGTAGCTGTCATGGCACATTATTATTTACCTGATGAAAAAATATCTATCAAAAAATTTGTAAGTATTGCGATAGGATTAATCGGAACAATTCTTTTACTCTACGAAGGCGGATCTTTAGGCGGCAGATATATATTTTATGGCATTTCTGCCATGCTACTTTCTATCATTTTAGCGGCATGGCCCAATGTGTATTTAAAAATACATGCTGCTAAAATCAATCCATTCCACCTCAATGCTGTTGGGATGACCAGTTCCGGTTTAATCATGATGGTCGCTTCCCTAATACTGGAAACTGGACAAAAAATGCCCCTCGATGGAATGAATCTTTTTGCGCTATTTTTTCTTACTGTTCCAGGAACCGTTGTGACGTGGGGAATTTATATTTGGCTTTTTACCTATATGCGTGTCAGCCAAATAAGTTATGTGGCTTTCTTCCCTCCGGTAATTGCTATTATTATGGGCTGGTTACTGCTTGATGAGAAGTTGCCTTTAATTACCATTATTGGCGCCGGGCTGATTATACTTGGTGGATTTCTGATTAATTATAATCCTAAGAATCGTAAAACCCACATCAAGAAAAAATTGAACCCGTTACCGGAAAACTGATTCTAATTTTTTTCTGTAAATTAATATTGTGATACAGTATACAATTAATAATTCACCCATAGGTAAATTACTCGTTGCTCAATCAAATAAAGGTTTGACCCACATTATATTTGAATATCAAATCCCGCAATTTGAATTTATTATCAATAAAAAATATCCTGGGGAAAAAATATTTCGAGATGACAAAGCATTATACAATACAGTTGAGCAATTGAATGAATATTTTTCTGGAAATCGGCGATCTTTTGCGATCGATTTGGATCTGTCCATGCCGCCTTTCTATCAAAAAGTACTCATGACTGTCAAGAAAATTCCCTATGGTAAGACGATTTCGTATAAAGAAGTAGCTAAGCGATCTGGAAGACCAAAAGCTGTTCGCGCGGCTGGATCAGCAAACGCAAAAAATCCTCTTCCTATTGTTATTCCATGTCACCGTGTTTTATCAACAGGCGGGGGAATAGGTGGATATGGAGGTGGACTCAAAATAAAAAATTACCTTCTGAACCTGGAAGGCGCCTTTTAAATTGCATTCTTTATTTCCAGCAAAACTAATTTAAAACATTATGTGGCAATCAATTAAACGCAGGATTTTTGCAGGACTTCTAGCGATAGTACCTATCGCAGTTACGTTCTGGATCCTCAGATTTCTATTTTCTTTCCTTGACGGATTAGCTTCACCATTCCTAAAAAGTTTTGGAATTGCCATACCAGGACTTGGAATAATTTTAACGCTGATTTTTATTTTTTTCCTCGGTTTACTAGTTACTAATGTTTTGGGTCGAACCTTATTTAATTGGGGAGAGCTCTTACTTGCGAAACTGCCGATTGTAAATACGATATATAATACAATTAAACAGATCACCAGTGCTTTTTCCGGTTCAGCTGTTAAATCATTTCAACAGGTTATTTATATTGAATATCCCCGCGAAGGGTTATGGACAATGTGCTTTGTCACTAACCAGTCACAAAATGATGATGGTGAGGATTTTTACCATGTATTTGTACCGACAACTCCCAATCCTACTTCCGGAGTTTTTATTATTACATCTAAAAAAGATGCTATCCATCCAGATATTTCAGTTGAGGACGGATTAAAAGCTATCATTTCAGGTGGAATCTTGGACCCAGGAAAATCGCTGAGCGGTAAACTTCCGCAATCTAACATCTGAGGTGGTCATCAAGTATTTCTTGGTTTTATAGTTCACCGAAAGGTTCCGCAAATTTATTTTTGTTATTACAAAGTTTGGATAGCAACTTAGACTTATGGGCGAATTCATCTTTTTGATTATTTTATTATTTGCCAGTTACCTAGCAGGTTCAATACCAACCAGTATTATTATAGGTCGTATTACCCGCAACATCGACATCCGCGAACATGGTAGCGGAAATGCTGGTGCTACAAATGTTTTCCGTGTAATCGGTTGGAAACCTGCTTTGGTTGTGATTTTTGTAGATGTATTCAAAGGCTGGCTACCTTCAGCTGTATTTGCACCTACATTTTTTCATCTCCAGCAAATTCCCGATCTGGGAGTTGTACAGATCTTGTGCGGATTTTCTGCTGTTTTGGGCCACACCTATACGTTTTTTGCCAGATTTAAAGGTGGAAAAGGTGTGGCTACATTGGTAGGAATGGTCCTCGCTCTTTTCCCAACTGTTTTTCCATTTTGTTTGGGCGTAGCTACACTGACTATAATCCTCACCGGGTATGTATCTTTAGCATCTATCCTGGCATCATCATCACTTCCAGTTTTCTTATTTTTGTTGCCACCATTTTTAGGCATGGAACCAGCTTCATTATCTTTAATGATCTTTAGTCTACTCATCCCGTGGTTTATTATTTTTACACACCGTAGTAATATTCAAAGGCTTAGGAATGGTAAAGAAAATCGCTTTGAAAAAGCGATGATCTTTCAGAAAAAATAATTAAATCTGGTGCCCGACTGCTAAATGGAAAGCACGATCTATCTGCTTTCCATCATAAAATCCATAACCGTAGTCTAAGCGAAGAACTGAAACAAAGGGCATCTGCAGTTGAACTGTGATCCCTGCACCAATAACAGGGCGCATACCAAACATATCACTAAATTCCATTTGACTTGTAACCCCCCAGTCTATGAATGTGCCCACAGTTATACCAAACTCATATAAGTCCTGTATTGGAAAGCGGGGGACAACCACCTTTCGTAGTTCCACTGTTGATTTTAGATTATGGAATCCAAAGCGATAGATTTGATCTGGATCATTATAATTTATATGCCTCGGGTAACGCCAACCACGCACCGATCCAGCTTCTCCCATTGCGGCTAAGAAGTTCTGATCTTTGTCACCAAAATTAGATTGTGTTTTTATGCCCAAAGCAATTATCAATGGCTTTGGGTTATCCAATCTATTTAATCGCTTATATATGCTAAAAGATTGTAACCATACATAATTGTTTTTTATATCTCCCTTTAGATTGATCCGACCTCGAAACGCCTGTTTAATCAATATGCCTTTGGTGGGGTTCGCATATAAATCACGCGTATCATAATGAAAATATCCCTGAGGCGCAAAATATTGGTAATTAAATACGATGGAATCATTCAAAAAATCCATGTCTTCAAGTTCAAACCCGATTGATATTTTCCGTTCATAGCCAAAGAACCGGCCCACATTCATTTCTATCGATTTGATTTTTACATCATAGGGCAAAAATGGATGCTGAAAATCCAATTTGGCCAAAGAAAGTTTCAAAGATACATGATCACCTGTGATCCAGGGATTAAAATAAGAAATTGCAAATGTATTTCGACCACCAAACGCAAACCCACCCCCTATTTGTTCATTTCGACCTCGAAAATTTTTAAATCCACCACCTGCACCATATGACCATCCTGTTTCTTCATCATATGCAGGTGAAGGCCCACCAATAAATCTACCTCCAAAGAATTTGTTGTTTTCCACAATCTCATATTCTAATCGAACTGTCATATTTTCAAGTGGGATAGCTCGCCATTTTACCTCCGCGAAAATGCCAAGGTTAAGGAGACGATAAAGGTCTTCTTCAGCTAGCAAACTATCTAAAGGAGTATCCAAAGGGTGCTGAATCTCTCGCGTTATAATATAATCTTTGGTGAGTGTATTACCTCTATGGGTGATTTCAGAAACCATAAGTGTCTGACAAAAACCCAGGATTGGCAGCAGAAAAAGGGATCCCCGCAATTTCATTAAAAGATCCGAATTAAATATCGATGCTTCTCAGGAGAAGTTTCTTCTGGTATTCAATTCCTTCTTCTGAATACATATCATTAATAGCAGTTTGCAACTTTTGATCAACCATAGTGCTGGTCATTTGAATCTGGACATGACTCTTGTCTAATTCTCTTACCTTTAAAACAGTTTGTTCATTTTGATAATGATGAAAGCCATCAGAAAATTCCTTCGGCGTACCATATTCCATGAGAAATTTATATTTGATCATGTCATCAGCTGTGAGTTGAGGAAAGCCGGTTGGCTTTAACTCAACGGTTCGCACTACACCATGCATGATATAATGAGAAGGCTCATGATTGGTCGGGCTATATACGTGATCTATATTGACAAAATGCAGTTCCACGGTTTCAATTGTCAGGCGGGTGATGATCTGGAATAAAACTTTTGAGCGTTTGAGGGTTAGTTTATATCCCGTTGGTACATCAATAACTTCTTCCCAGTATTCCACCGTTTGCGCAGAATCCATTACATTGGACATAACGTTGGGTAGACTCATGCCCCACTTGGCTACTGGATGTCGATCTACGGTCCATCCTTCCGGTAAAGATTGGAGCACTAATGTCGGCCGCGGTGATACGGATGCTGGTCTGGAAGATAATGAAGGTTGGAACACTTCTTGTTCGATAGGAATTTCAATACTTTCCGGCGCTGGTTCAGATTGGCGCAACGTACAACTGGTCAACCCCAAAAAAAGAATTAATAGAAAAAATAATTTGATATGTTTCATCACAAAGTCTATTTCTTCTCAGGTGGGTGATCAGGATGTTCATTTCCCCTATGACATACCCAGCAGGAAATTTCATGAAAATTTAAATTATTCATAGTTTTATTGGCATTTTGTGTCATAGCCATCATCTGGCGAGCTACCTTTTTATGATCCTTTTCATCGCTGGAATAATCGGTCATGTTATGACAGAAATTACATTTAACACCTAATTCGGGTACTACAACCGATTTCATGTATTTGACCAATTCTCGCTTTGTTTTATAGGGCAATACTTTTACATTTTTTAAATCGGATTTTTGAGCAATTAAAAATCCAACCAGCAATCCGAAAATGATGATTGTTTTTTTCACGGATAACCTCCTAAAACCATAAATGTAATTGAGATAAAAATTCCAAGCCTTTCGATTGCTTTCCTTGCGTTAATTGCGAAGATCTGATTTGAAATTTAATATCTACAAAGGGCAAAGGTACGTAATTCAGTCCAAAAGTGGTACGGCGAATTGCATCCTCAGTAAAATTCATATTTTCATCAAAAAAATCAATTCGACCCATTAGAAAAAGTCCTTTTTTCAGGCGCCACGTGAATTCACTGTAACTAGCAATAGATCGATCAAGAATCCAATTCTCAGCTACATCCACTTCACCCATCCAGGAAAGGTTTCCACGGGACAAACCACCAAACAAACCAAAAATTTGCAGATCACCCTCCAAAAGAAATGATGCGCCCGCCACCGACTGAAAGGAACGAAGGGAACGATAGTGTTCAATGCGTCCAACATAAGTTTCTTTGGATCCCAATATGTATCCATCTGTGGTACGACTAACAGATATAAATGTATCACCAAAATAAAGGCCTAATTCCATTAATCCTACATTCTCCAATGTTGGGATAAAAGGCATTCCTTCCCGATGATTTCCTTGTACCAATTGAATATTACCACCACGGATAAATGTGGTATGATCTTCAATCTTCAATCCATAAGATGGTTTAGATAATCCAATTTTAAAATATCCATTTGGAATCAGCTTATTGACTCGTAACTGGAATCCAACGTCTTTTCTCAAGGTGGCCAATTCAACTAGAGCTGTATGATATTTTCCCTCATTTTTAACCTGGATATTTGCTTGCATGGGAAAGACAGCAAGCCCAACAGGGACCTCATCTTTTTGTTTAGAAACACTTTGGATTCGTATATCTCCCCCAAATTGAAAGTGACTGAAAATTATGCCAGAATAACTGGATAAACGTTTTGGCGTTCGATTACTGAGATCATCCAATCCATAACCAATACCATAATCATTCCGGAGACCACCGCCTGAAGGATCTACGTGACACAAGATACATGAGGTTCCGCTCTCCAGAGCAAAACGGGGAATTGCCAAGAGTTGTGTTGGAATGAAAATAATAAATAGTAATAAATAATGATATTTAGTTAATCGATCAATCAATTATTTTTTGCGCCTTGGTCAATCCATATCTTTATGGTTTCGATTTTAGAATCGCTCAATTTACTTGCTGGTTCTGGAGGCATTCGACTACCAGGCCCCACTCCCTGTAATTTTTTCACTATTAAACTTCCAGACCCATTATTGGGAATAATTACCGGTCCGTTATTGCTGGTCCCTTTCATTAAATTATTATATGTACCAACAGATAAACCACCATTATTCCCATGGCAGTTAATACAGCTGGCATTCAACATCGGTTGAATATCATTTTTATAACTGATTTCTCCTGAATTCTTTTCCTCTTTCGGATTGGTCCCAAAATCGCTACAGGAAATAAATATCAAAAAAAATGTGATAAATAATTTTTGCATTTTGGTTAGAAACAAAAAAGCCCCCGCAAAATACGGGGGCCTTTCTATCGAGGATTTTAATGGTTATTTACGACCTCTGGCCATAGGGGATCGAGCTACATTTCCACCTTTATCAATGTAATAGAGATAACCTGATTCTCGTTGAACACCGGCATTTGCTACTTTTTCAGCATTGCCGCCGCCTTTGCCAGCGCGGGCCATCTTTGATCGCCATACATTACCGTCTTTTCCTAGGTAATATAAATATCCGGATTCTTTTGAAACCCCAGTTGATCTTACGACTTCACCCATAGTATTGACCTCCTTTAGTATGTTGTCTTTTTTTACTATATGTCAGTTCTCGTCGTGAAGTGTACGGTTTCTCCTCTATAAAATGCAACAATTTTATCGAGGAGACCCCGAGGAGGATTTTTTACCCTTTTTTGGCTTATTACGACACCCTCGAAGATCTTAATTTTCTACCGCTATTTTCAGCACCTTAGCCCCGGTAGCTCAGCTGGATAGAGCAACGGACTTCTAATCCGTAGGTCACAGGTTCGAATCCTGTCCGGGGTACTCCCTCCTATAATCTAAAGCCCAAAATTGTAAAGCTTTTTCGTATATTTCCTTCCCTTTCATTTCAAAATGAGGTCCATATGAGAAAATTATTATTGCTCTTTTCTATCCTATTTTCATTTACTTTTTCTGGAGAACTAAATAGTGATCATTTCAAGAATTTGAAATTCCGTTTTATTGGTCCAGATGGGAATCGTGCTATTGCAGCAGCCGGTGTATCCAGTGATCATAACACATATTTTATTGGTGCTGCATCTGGCGGATTATGGCGCACTCAAAATAACGGTATTTCTTGGCAGCCTATTTTCGATGATAAGGATGTATCTTCCGTTAGTGCTTTGGCTGTTTACCAAAAAAACCCAAAAGTGATTTGGGCTGGTACAGGTGAAACCTTTCTTATCCGACCTGCCCATGCCATTGGTAATGGAATTTATAAATCTACTGATGGTGGTGATACCTGGGTCAAAATGGGGTTGGAAAAAACTGCACGTATTGGCCGCATTGTAATTCATCCAGACAACGAAAATATCGTCTATGTAGCTGCTTTAGGACATACCCACGGGCCACAGAAAGAACGTGGAATTTACCGCACAATGGATGGTGGAAAATCTTGGGAAAAGGTGTTATTTATCGATGAAAACACTGGCGGTATAGATATTGCCATTGATCTAAATAATCCAAGTATTTTGCTGGCTGCCATGTGGCAAATACATATCAATACCTGGGGCCTCAATAGCGGTGGTGAATCAGGTGGAGTATTTATCTCACGTGATGGAGGAGATTCATGGAGCCGGCAGGATAAAAACGGCTTGCCTGGCGGCAAGGGTAATCCTGTAGGCAAAGTGGCCATTGCAATTTCGAAAAGCAATTCAAATGTTATGTATGCTTTGTGCGAAGAAGCGCATCCTGGCCTGTATCGAACGGATAACGGGGGTCAATCTTGGAAACTGGTAAGCCGGAATCACACCCTGGCAGAGCGAGCACCCTATTACATGCGTATCGCTGTAGCTCCAGATAATCCTGAGAAGGTATATTTCCTTAATGTCCAGTTCAGTGTATCTGAAGATGGAGGAAAAACGATTAAATCCGGTTATCGTGCTGGTGGAGATAACCACGACATATGGATCGATCCTGAAGACGGAAATCGTATCATGGTTGCTCATGACGGATGCGCCAGTATTGCGAATGACGGCAAAACCTTTAAACGGGTGGTCTTGCCTATCGCTCAGATGTACCACGCACATACCGATGATCAAATTCCTTATAACGTTTATGGCAACCGTCAAGACGGATATTCTTACCGTGGACCCAGTAATAGTCGCGAGCGAGGAATCTCACTGGGCCATTGGCGGGCATTTGGGGGATGTGAATCTGGATTCGGCATACCAGATCCGAATGATAATAATATTATCTGGTCTGGCTGTTATGATGGCGGCCTGGAGGTTTATAATGTGCGCACTGGTCACGCCCGCAATGTTAGAGTCTGGCCGGAAGCAGCCTATGGCTGGGCACCAAAAGATCTAAAATATCGCTGGCACTGGACCTTCCCCATACATATTTCCGAACACAAAAAGCATGCTGTCTACGTTGGTAGCCAATATGTCCATCGCAGTACTGATTTAGGCCAAAGTTGGGAAGTGATTTCACCAGATCTGACCCTAAACCTCAAAAGCCACCAACAAAGTTCCGGCGGCATTGCCATTGATAATCTAATGACATTTGACGGGAGTGTCTTGTTTGCGATCAATGAATCGCCTTTAAAACAGGGGTTGATCTGGGTAGGAAGTAATGACGGACAGGTCCACCTGACTCGTAATGGCGGTCGTACCTGGATAAATGTAACTGAAAATATTAATATGCCCCCGTGGGGAACCATTTCCAATATTGAAGCTTCTCGCTTTGATCCCAAAACAGCATATATATCTGTGGATTTTCACCAGATGGGTGATTTTGACCCATATATATATAAGACAATAGATTATGGAAAATCCTGGAAGCGAATCAGTGGAAATATTCCAAAATCATATTCCAGTTTTGTCCATGTAGTCAAGGAAGATCCTAAACAGGAAGGAGTTCTTTATGCTGGGACGGACAATAGCGTATATGTTTCAGTAGACGGCGGTGACTACTGGACCAAAATTAATAGTAACCTTCCCCCTGCACCCGTTTATTGGATCACTATTCAAGAGCATTTTGATGATATGGTCATCGGTACCTATGGGCGCGGATTTTATATTCTCGATGATATTAGTCCTTTTCGTGAAATGGCCAATAGCAATCTAAATGAAGTGAACTTCATGCAGATTCAAGACGCTTATCGTTTTCAGCAAATTCAAAGCATGAAAAATGATGGTACTAGTCTGATTCGTGGCCAGAATCCATCTTATGGAGCCAACATTGATTTCTTCCTACCAGATACAAATAGAAAAGAGGTAACAATTTCAATTCAGGATCTTAGCGGAAATGAAATTCGTAAAATTGACCCTCGTAAAATAACGGTAGGAGTAAATCGCATTATGTGGGATTTAAGATATGAAAGAACCAAAACTCCTAAACTAAAAGTTAATCCAGATGGTGTGGACTGGGTAACTTACAATGAAGATGGATGGCGGCCACTGCGCACCTGGGATATTGATGTAAATAATGGAAAACTGGGGCCTAAAGCCGTGCCTGGAAATTATCAAGCAGTGTTAAATGTAGATGGAAAAACATACAGTCAGACATTTCAAGTGCTTAAAGATCCAAATACAGCTGGAAGCCTAAAAGATATCAAAGCTCAGTTTAAGTATTTAATGACACTTCGATCGGTAATAAACAATAATGTTGATCTCATTAATAAAATTGAAGAAATACGCTATTCTCTACAAAATGATTATAATAATGCCTTTGAAAAAAAGGCAAGAGCTGATCAATTAGATCAACAACTATATGAAATTGAAAGTCATCTTTTCGATGTAAAATTAACTGGCGCTCGCGAAGATGCTTTCCGAAATCCTAACAAGATTTATGGCCGGTTATGCGCTCTCGCCAGCGATCTGACTCGTTATGGTGCAGACTTTAAACCAACCAATCAACAGATAGAAGTAGCGGAGCTTTTAATCGATAGATTACAAAAACAGGAAATCGCGTTTGAGGCATTAGTGAAAGATGATTTCTTTGATTCAGAAAAGAAATAAATAAAATTACTGACGCGCCAATTTAACTGCAGTACCGTAAACTAACAGTTCTGCCGTACCGGATAATATCATAGAGGTCTGGAAACGCACACCAACTACTGCATCGGCACCTAGTTCTTTGGCTTTATCCTGCATTCTTATAAGGGCCTGTTCTCGAGATTCGGCTAGCATACCTGTATATTCCTTTATCTCACCGCCCAGAATAGTTCGAAACCCCGCCATGATATCTTTTCCCAAATGACGAGCCCGAATGGTATTACCGATAACACTACCTAAATGTTCTGTTATATTATATCCTGATACAGATTCAGTTGTAACAATTATCATTGGTCAATTCCGCGAAATGGTTCATCCTTTGCATCATCTTTATTTTCTTTTATGAATTTTAGTGCTAAAATTACTGCACCAGCCAAAAGTAGGATGGTCCCTAATCCCATAAGAAAATCACTCATGATAAAACCAATGATTGCATTAATGAATTTTAACGCCAGAATTATAACTCCAGCGATGATGAGATAAACGGCAATCTGTTTTGTTTCCATAACGGCTGTCAATTTAGTCTTTATGGTTAATAAATATCACTGAGAAAAAATTGTTCCAAAAAAGACAATCTTTTCTCGGGAAAAAGATATTTAAATTCTTGATGTAATGCCTGAAACAGATTATTCAGTTCGAACATTCAAGGGCGGTTATGATAAAAATCTAACTTACCTGGTAACTTGTATGCGTACCGGCAATCAGTTTTTAATGGATGCGGCTGTACCCCTGAAACAAATTGAATCATATATTAGCAAAAAAGGATTGATTGCTCTTTTCATTACACATACACATGGTGACCATACCGCATATATGGATGAGTATATTGATGCTTTTCCTAATCTGATAACAATGATCCATAAAGATTCGGAAAATAAAGTTAAGTCCACTTTGAAACGCCCTATTAAACATGGCGACATCGTTACTGTTGGGCAACTCAGTTTAGAAATTCTACATACACCAGGGCACTATCCTGATTCAGTCTGTTATTTATTTGATGGTATTCTATTTACAGGTGACACTCTTTTCGTCGGCCGAACCGGCAGAACGATCAGTGCGGGCAGTAATACGCGTGAGCTTTATCGTTCAGTTTATGATATTATATTAAATTTACCTGGGCACACCATTATATATCCTGGTCATGACTATGGACCTAAAATGACCGTATCTATTCATGAAAATATTTCAATTAGTCCTTTGCTCCGAGCAGAGGATGAAGATGATTTTGTTCAGCGCATGGCAGACTATGAAGCCGAGCGTACTATTGGATCTTAACCAAAGGAGGTTAAAATGAAACGATACATCACTGGCCTAATCAGTGGCCTTATAATTTCAGTTATGATTCTTACAATGATCGGTGCCACGCAGGCACAAGATGATAGCTTGAATACGATCATGGAGGAACTGGATACCTATGTACAGGATCAATTAGGAAAAGATAAAGCTACAGGACGATTTCAACTGCAGTCCTTTCAAATCGAGCGAACCCATTGGCATTATATGTTAGATACAGCTACAGGTGAACTCTATCGACTTGAGCCTAGCCGAACACCAGGAAATACTAAATGGATTTTAACTGCGGAAGCCAATTTCTAGTTATTATTCATGAAAAAACTGCACTTTATGTATCGATTCTTAATGATTCTTTTATTCTTATCTATAATCTCCTGCGATAATGATGCTAAATGTAATACTTGCGGCGATGTATTTGGTGGCTTCGTACTTATGGAAGTCACTGCTAACGATTTAACAAAATACGAAGGATTGGCCCAATTAAAAGGTGTAGATGTGGGTGTATGCATCCGGGCCCATATTCTAGAACAGGAACTGAATGTAAATTCAGTAACAATTGTAGATGACTGCTGCTGTCAATAATAAATTAATAACCAGTACGTACTGTTCATCCAAACAACCAACAAAAATTGTTATAGGTCTGCACGGGTGGACCGGCAATGAACATATGTTCGAACCAGTGGCAAAAATGATAAAAGTCCATGATACAAAATGGGTGTTTCCAAGGGCACCTTATGTAGCAGATACTGGGAAAGGATACACATGGTTTAGCGGCAATGATGAAAAAGGATGGAAGATTGAAAAAACCTGGCAAGGGATAGACCAACTCCTAAATGATATTCAATCTGAAGGATTTTCTTTGAAAGATATTTATTTAATTGGTTTTTCCCAAGGAGCCAGTTTAGCAATGGAAATTGCACTTCGACTTCCTTATTCGATCGGAGGCATTATACCCATAGCAGGTTTTATAAAATTCATGGATATTTTAGGCAAAGAGGCGACGGAAGAAAGTAAAGAAACCCCCATATTGCTTCTTCACGGAAATCAAGATCAAATTATTCCAGTAAGTGCAAGTCAAAAGGCATATAAATTTCTCCAAAATCGAGGACATATTGTTTATTTAGAATGTTATGATGCTGTTCATAAAATACCGCAGCATATTGCTCCATTGATCAGGGATTTTATTTCAGATTCAAAAAAATAACCTTCATACTGGTCGAACATTAATAGCCTTATCACCCTTCATATCAAAATCTACGTCAAAAGCAACCCTTTGATCGGGTCTTAAACCAAATTTTTGCAATTTTGGGCCTAATCCATAAACGTGAACAAAATAATCCTCGCCATCATCACCAGTAATAAAACCAAATCCCCGATTGCGGTCATATTCTTTTACAGTTCCAGTCATTTTATCTATTTTTAATCATAGTTTTAATTACAGCCCTACCTATTGATCCTAACAGTACTAGTATGCCTCCAAGAAAGGCCCAATTTCCGATCCTTTCACCTACAACGATAAAAACCCAAATAGGATTTAGTATAGGCTCTAACATAGCAATAAGAATGGCATCCAAAGCAGGAACATAATTTAAAGCCTTAATATAGAGAATATATGGGATCGCTAATTGGATAACACCAAAAACAATGAGGATTCCCCAATCGAAAGTCTGAATTTCTGGTATGGCCTGAATCAATATTGGTAAGCTAATTAAACCGGTGAGTAAATTGCCAAAAAATATGATTTCATAGGATAATTTTGATTTCTGTTTTCTTAAAATAACAGTGAAAAGCCCCAAGCAGACACCGCCACAAAGAGCCATTATATTCCCCCAGAATCCAGAAAAAGATAATTTATCTATAAAAAAAAGGCCCAACCCGGTAAATATGATTGCCATTGAAAGCCAATCCAGCCATTCAACCCTTTCATTTAATAGCCAATATCCAAAAATCGCCACATAGATAGGAGCTGTGTATTGGAGCAAAATGGCATTGGCAGACGTTGTTAGCTTGGTGGAAGCCACAAAAAGAAATACCATTGCAGTATAAGTCAACACTCCCACAACCATATAGATATTCCATTCCATTTTAGGTTTTTTAATTAAACCTAAAAAAATAAGCATTGTGATCGTACTGCGAGCACCTGCAATCGCTATTGGATGCAAATCCAACATCTTGATTAGGACACCGCCAAAGCTCCAGCATAGAGCTGCGACGACCAAAAATATGTGTGCAGAAGATGTTTTCACTTAAACTTCACAAGACAAAAAAGAACGACTATTTTTTTTCTTTTACCGAAAGAGTAATAGTGAATTCTGCCACTGGTTCATCTGCAAATTTATCTGGTACGGTGGCAGTGACTTGTACCGGAATATTAACTCTTTCACCGGTTGTTATTGTTTTTTCCACCGCTTCTGTAATGGCTTTACCTTCTCTACAAATAAAATAAACATCACCTTCTGCCCGCTTTAAAAAATTCGCTGTTAAATCTTTAAATATAGGAATCACTTTTCGCTTTGATTCACGAATCCTAACCATGGCTGTAAAACCAGTAACCATATCTACGCCAACAACCATTGCGCCTATGTACATAGAACGAACATGGTTCCGTGTACGACGATCCAGCGACATCATTAGAACAACTTTTTCTTCAGTTATATCTACAATTTTTGGCCGGCAATAATGAATCAGTCTGACTTCCGTCAGACCAAAATACCATAAGTAGAGGTTATATTTAAACCGTTCTGCTATGGTCAGGGCCATCTTTAATTGCCTCTCTTTCAGCTTTCAATTTTTTATTGATTTCGATTACCTTTTGATTGCCTTCATACCAAGGTGGCAAATTCTCCCAATCTGGGATACCATCATCAATTAATGATTTACTACCGGCTTTTTGCGGAAATCCTTTAGCTGGCAAGGCGCCTAAAATCAGGCAAACTAATTCTGATTTTTCATCTGCTTTTAGACTGCGACTGGCCACGGCGTCAACTTTTATAATATCTCCAGGTGCTAATTCTATATATTCACCATCAATATAAATAATTCCTTTCCCGCTAAATACCACATAAACTTCTTCCTGCTGTGCATGCTGATGGGCAAATGTATACCCTTTCCCTGCAGGGATTCTTGCGAATCCCATGGCAACACCTTTTAACTCCAAATCATCGCGTAAAAATGTTAACCATAAATCAAGATTAGCAAAATTATATGATTTTTTTTTGTAATTCATTTTCACTCCTGTTCTACCAGGGAAGCTCTTCCCCTTTGAAATTGATAAATTTCCCATCAATATTTTTCTCAGTTTCCAAAACTTTGAGCATGCCGGATACAGAACGTTTGGTGGAAACCGGGGCCACTGCAGTACCCATGCGGGTTCGGACCCACCCAGGATGTAAGGAAACAACCGAAATGCTCCTACCTTTTAAATCCTCTTGCAGATTTTTTGTTAACATATTCAAGGCTGCCTTGGAAATACGGTAACTGTAAGATCCGCCGCTGGTATCATCAATGCTACCCATGAGTGAGGAAATATTTACAACAGTTGAATCTTTACCCAATAATGGTAAACAATACTTGGTAACAAATAGTGGCCCAATAGTATTTGTCATAAAAGTTTCTAGGTGATCATCTAATTCGACTTTGTTTAATCCAGCCCGGTTACCAATAATACCTGCATTGTTAATAATCAAATCTAACCGTTTTATTTTGGCCTTAAGCATATGAACGGCAGACCGAATTGAATCCTCAAGTTTAACATCCAGCAAAATAATATTATCCTCAGGTATAATTTTCTTCAATTTATTTGCTTTTTCTGGCTCGCGGCATCCAACATAAATATCCCAGTCTTTTTCTGAAAGCTGTTTGGCAAACTCCAGGCCAATTCCTCGATTGCCGCCGGTGATAAATCCTTTCATTTAATTTGCACCAATAAAATAGAGTGTAAAATCATAATGGATCAAATTTATGCCACATTGAATCAGAAAAGAAACGGATCAAAACCTATTCGGAGATAGCATCCGCATATCGAAATCTGGCTCGTTTCCTGAAACAATATCGCAAACCAATTTCCCTGTAATCGGAGATAAACTGATACCCAGCATAGCGTGACCAGTGGCGGCAATCAAATTTGGGCATTGGCTAAAAGCACCAATGTAAGGTAGCCCATCAGCAGATAATGGCCGCAATCCTACCCAGGGTTCTAATCCAGTAACCCAAGATATATCATATTCGGGGTAATAATTTTGGGCAGCCTTTAACATAGCATTCATTTTTTTTTGATTAATCTTTCGGCTTGAATCTGTTACAGTCATGGTTCCACCAAATCTCCATTTAGTACCCATTGGCGTTGATGCTATGCGCGCTTCGATCAATAGAGCTGGTAAAGCCGGCTTTTTAGTTGGTGCCTCCATTGTAATACTATACCCTTTTCCAGCCATTAAAGGCATTTTTATACCAACCTGTTGAGTCAACTTTGATGATAGTGACCCCGCTGCCAATACAAAATGGTTAGCTGACCATGATTGATCAGAAACCTTTATTGACTCAACGTTTCCATTGCCTACGGACAATCCGGAAACTGTTGCATTATGAAATATTTTGACGCCATGATCAATAAGAAAATCATGCAATACTTCTAAATATTTGACTGGATTAATATTGCAATCCAAGGGGTAATGAACACCGCCCAAAACTGTTAATTCCATTCCTGTTTCAATTGATTGTAGACCAATTGGATCCAGATCGACTGCTTCCATGCCAATGTTCCGTGCCATTGCAGAAATTTTATATTCTTCACTGAGCGCATCATCGCTATTACAAAGCATCAGGATTCCTTTTGTTTCTAAACCAAAGGACATTTTCTTAGCTAAATCCAAATATAAATCTCGGCTAGATAGACTCAGTTCTCGAAACATGTTAGCACCTGATTTTACATGTTCTGGATTAGCAGCTTTACGGAATTTCCAAAGCCAAGAAAGCATTTCTATTGATGGTTTGAATTCGATTGAAAAGGGGCTTTCTGGGTCAAAAAGCCATTTAAGACCTTTTTTAACTACACCCGGAGCCGCAAGCGGCACAATATGGCTGGGAACAATCATCCCAGAATTTCCCCATGAACAGGAGGCTTTTTTATCAGGTCCATCTCCATCAAAAATGGTTACCTCATAACCGGCCTGGTTGAGATAATATGCACATGAGAGACCCACTGCTCCTCCACCAATAATAATAATATCCGATTTATGCATAATCAGATAGTTCGATAACCATGGATAAGCGGGTCATCAGTTATATCAATTTTGATAAAATAAGAAAGATTATTTTTTAAATAACGCCTGTAAGACGTATCGTGCAACTGTTGGATTTTTACGTAGCCGCCGTATTGAATATGGGTACCAGCTAGGACCAAAGGGAACAGCAACACGCATGCGGTGACCCGCATCTCGAATCATTTGACGTAGCTGCGGATCAACTCCATATAGCATCTGGAATTCATATTGTGAATGATCCAGAGCTAATTCTTCTATTGTTTGGAAGGCATCGTCAACCAACCATTTATCGTGAGTTGCAATACCAACATAACATCCTGCTCCAAGTAGATCTTTTAGTAATGTACTATAGTTTTGGCGTACAATTTCTCGATCATGATGGGCAATCTCTGGAGGTTCAATATAAATACCTTTACATATGCGTACATTTGCCTTCATTGCTTTTAAACTGTCTATATCTTCATTACTGCGTTTCATACAAGCCTGGATCACAACGCCAACATTTTCAAATTTCTCTCGCGCCCGTTTATAAATTTCTAACGTATCATCAGTACAGGAGGAATCTTCCATATCAATTCGAACAAAGTTACCGCAGTCAGCTGCAGTTTTGAGGACATTGATTAAATTGTTATAACAAACTTCTTTGTCAAGCTTGAGGCCAAAGTGAGAAAGTTTGATATGGATATTGCTTTCTAGTTTGAGGTTATTAATTTCAGTCAAAACTTCCTGGTATTGCTGTACAGCTTCTTCTGCATCTTTCACTTCCGTGACAAATTCACCTAAAATGCTGGTCGCCACTATAAAACGATCATGGTTGAGCTCTTGAACTACGGTGATCAACTCTGGTAAAGTTTCTCCAGCAATATATGGTTTTGCAATTCTCCGAACAATGGGCTTTGGCACAAGCGGCAACGTTGCTTTAATCATTGGATTTAATAAATTCATAACAAACTCAATTTTCTGTTATTATGTTTATCTTTTTAAAAATGACAGAATACATTAGTACTATTCTAATTCAAATTTATATTGGTATGGAATGTAATAATCTATCTATTTCCATCATAATATTGAAATATATTCACCCATGAAAACAAGTCTTCTATTCCTCTTGATTACTTCTATTCCCATGCTAGACATCCTTATTTCCTTCAAATCGAATCAATATCCAAAAACTATGCCAGCAACCAAATTGGGCCGTAGTATTTTTGCCCTCGTGGCTACCGCCGCCTGGATTACCGCGCTTGTATTTACAATAATTGATTATTTTTAATAACTTTACATTATTTTCTAACATTGCACCTGTTTTTTATTAATCATTATTTCTTGCTAAATCCGTATTTGAATGCATATCGTCCATATACAATAAAAAGGAGTGAAATATGAAAATGATAGTTTTACGTAACGTAGTCATCACATTTATAATATGTTTTTCGTTGATGCCTGCACAACTTGAAAAAGTTGAATTCAAGCCCGAACCCACGAAAATGGTAGAATTTGGAGATTTGGGTGCAGGTCCATATAAGCGCCTGGTGATTCGTAATGTAATGGTACTCCCTGGCCATGGTGGGCCAGCTACAGGCCCCTATGACATTTTAGTTACCGGCAATGTCATTGCCAAATTGCAGCGGCACGATCCAAATAATCCAGATAGAATGGAAGGAGACCGGGTTATTGAAGGTGAAAACCTTTATATCATGCCGGGCATGCTCAATTTACATCTCCATTTACGAAATAAATCCTTGCCATTGGATTATATTTTCTATTTACAACTTGCCACTGGCGTTACTTCTATTGGCCCAGCGGAAGAAGGCCGAGTACAAGAAATTTTGGAAGATGAAAGAAATAATGAAGTCATATCTCCAAGACTTTTTCCACTTTATGGATGGGGAAGCAAAACGGATTTTGATGAAGCATTTCGGATGGATCCAGCCAATGCAGACAAAGTAGCGAAAAAAATGATCAAAAATGGAGTTAGGCAAGTTTATATAAATAACTTGTGCTGGAATCCCACCATGTTTGGCGCTGCAGCGAAAGCTATTGAAAAGGCTGGTGGTATTACAGCCGTTCACATTCAGCCTTCTTCCACATCCCAGGTAAATGCTCTTGATGCAGCACGTCTAGGAGTAACAATGATTGTACATCACTATGGCTATGCAGAATCGGCCCTTAACCGTCAGGTGATGAATTACCCTGTGGATTATAATTATCTGGATGAAAATAAACGCTTTCGGGAAGCTGCACAGGTATGGATTGAAGCGGGTGAAAATCCCGAAACTCGGCATCGTTTGCTCAATGACATCGCCGATTCACTAGTGTATTATGGTGTTACCATGCAACCCAACCGAGCCACTTATGAAGCCAACAGGGATATTGTCCGTGCTCATGGTTTACCATGGCATGAAAAATACACGCATCAGGCTCTGTGGGAGATGCACCTACCCAGTCCTCATGCACATGCCTCCTTTCAATATAACTGGACATCATTGGATGAATATCGCTGGCATTATATGTATGATCTGTGGGGTGATCTAATCTATGAATTCAATAAGAGAGGTGGGCGTGTGGCCTATGGCACAGATGATAATTATCAATGGTCCACCGGCGGTTTTGGCAATATTCGCGAACTCCAGCTCGTTCTTGAATCTGGAATGCATCCGCTTGAAGTTCTGCGCAGCGCCACGTATAATAGTGCACAAACTATATTAGAACCAAAACTTGGGATGATTCAAAAAGGATACATTGCTGATATCCTTGTAGTGGATGGCAGCCCAGCAGAAAACTTCCGTTATCTTTATCCCTTCGGTGCTATTATGATGGAAGAGGAAACTGAGGAAATGTATCGAACCAAAGGTATCATTCACACAATAAAGGATGGGGTTGTTTTTGAAAATGACAATCTCATGCGGGAGGTGGAACGTATTGTTAGGGAATCCAAGGAGAATGCCGGTCCGGATGTTGTTACGGATCCCTTCAAATTAGACAACCGCTGAAACATTCAAATTAACCATATTTAATTACTGCCCTGATGTGATCATCGGGGCAGTGTTATTTTGAGGTCACTATGAAAACAAAATTTCTTATAATCTTAATTATTGCTGCTCAATTGCTTTTAGCCAAAAGTGATTTTTTATCCGAAGAATTCAAAAACCGGCGAAACAAATTGGCGCACGAGATGGGACCAAACTCAATTGCCATTTTACAAGGGGCACCATCTGAAACTGGTTATGTCAAATTTCGTCAGTATAATGAATTTTATTATTTGAGCGGTATCGAGACTCCCCATGCATATATAATGATTAAAGGAGAGACTGGCGAAACTACTCTTTACCTGCCTCATAAAAATCCCCGTCGTGAACGGAGCGAAGGGCCGCTTCTTTCTGCTGAAGATGTAGAAGCTGTAAAAACTATGACAGGGGTAGACCATGTCTTTGCCACAACAATGATGGGTGAGCATCTCTGGCGCATGCGTATGCGAACTAAGCCCATCGTTTATCTATACCAATCCCCACCGGAACGTCATGCGGAAAGTCGAGATCTACTCTTGCGCCATGAAGGAGATATCCAAAATGACCCTTGGGATCAAACCCAACCCCGGTATAAAGATTTCAATCAAAATATGTCAGCACATATGGCAGGATCTGAAATCCGAGATTTGACTAAGATTTTGGATCAACTTCGCTTGATAAAAAGTAATGCTGAAATTGAAATCATTAAAAAAGCTACTGTCCTTTCCTGCCTAGCACTGATGGAAGCCATGCGATCTACGAAACCTAGTATTTATGAATATGAATTAGATGGTCTAGCAAAATATATTTACCACGTTAATGGTTCTCAAGGTGATGCTTATTATTCCCTGATCGCCAATGGCACAAATGCTTATATGCCTCATTATCATGAGAAGCAGACTCAACTTAAGGATGGCGATTTACTACTCATGGACTATTCTCCCGACTACCATTACTACATGAGTGATATTACGCGGGTGTGGCCAGTAAATGGGAAATTCTCAGAAGAACAAGCCCAACTCTATGGATTTTATATTAAATGCTACCGCGCCATATTGAATAATATCCGCCCCCACGTTCCACCAGTTCAGGTTCGTAAAGAAGCTGCGGAAGAAATGAAAAAAATATTGGCATCTGCCAAATTCAATAAACCCCATCATCGTCAAGCAGCAGAGAATTTTGTCAATGGATTTACCCGTTCATCCAACCGACAATATGCAAGCCTGGGTCATGGAGTGGGAATGGCTACCCATGATGTGGGGGATCATTCCAAAATGCTATTACCTGGAATGGTATTTACCATTGAGCCGGCCCTGCGGGTACCGGAAGAGAATATTTATATTCGTCTGGAAGATCTCATCGTGATCACTGAAAAAGGTGCAGAAATCGTATCAGATTTTGTGCCCATGGATATCAAAGGCATTGAAAGACTAATGAGGGAAAAAGGTATGCTGGACCGTTACCAGGCCCTAACAGAAAAAGAATATAAGTCATATCTTTCCAAATGAAATGACCGAAGTATCAACATCCTGATTTAATACAGATGAATACTTCCAAAAAACCTGATCTTTCTTTTTTTCAAATCATATTACCAGTTTTATTTTTGGGAATTATCATCATTTATGGGTTGGTTATCCGTCCTATTTTTCTGGAACAACCGGCTTTCCCTCTTGAAATTGTATTCTTGTTGGCATCCGTATTTGCCATTGCTCAATTAATGATGCTGGGCTTTAAATGGGAAGAAATCCAACATTCCTTTATTCAGAAACTGGCTCGGGGATTCCCGGCAATCCTGATCCTTTTTGCTATTGGTATTATCATTGGTACATGGATTGTAAGCGGTACAATCCCCATGCTGATTTATTACGGGATTCGATTGATTAATCCCGCCTATATCTATGTATTGGCCTTTTTTATTCCAATCATATTTTCAACACTTACCGGCACATCCTGGGGATCAATCGGCACTATTGGCGTAGTAATTATCGGAGTTGCGGCAGTCATTGAAGCTAATTTGGGAATTACAGCCGGGGCCATTGTAGGCGGAGCTTTTTTCGGAGATAAACTCTCACCGCTTTCCGATACCACCAATATTGCTGCCATTGCTACTGAAGTGGATCTCTATGATCATATCCGTTCCATGATGTTTACTACTTTACCTTCGGCACTTATTGCGACTGCTATTTATTTCATCCTGGGATTATTGTATCCACCAGCAAGCAGTGAAATTGATTCTCAACAAATTGCGCCAACACTGAATGCAATTGCTTCTATTTTCAACTTTAATGGACTCCTTTTGATTCCACCGGTTATCGTTCTATTCGGTTCTATCCGCAAAATGGCTACTTTGCCTACATTACTTATTTCATCTCTCTCGGCCGCTATCTTAGCCTTGATATTTCAGCCTTTTACAATCAGTGACATAATGACCACAATCCATAAGGGATTTAACACCAATATGGCCTTTTGGAATTCAGCTATACCAGAAGGAATAAACGAATTATTTAACCGTGGTGGACTCTATGAATTGAATGAAGCGATTATTTTCTCTATTATGGTTTTTATCTTTATCGGTACGATTGATTTGATTGATGCTATGCCTACTATAGTTAATCGCATATTTGGTTTTATCAAATCTAAATCCTCTCTCATTATTTCCTCTTTATTTGCTACTGCTTTCACCAATGGAATCACCTCTAATCAATCTGCTACCAGTTTTATTATTGGGGATGCCTTTGGCAAACGGTATGATCAAAGTGGTATATCACGTAAAGTGCTGTCAAGATCGATCGAGGATTATGGCACAATGTTTGAAAGTCTGATCCCTTGGCATGCAACCACTATATTCCTTACCACTACTCTCGGTGTATCTTATAGTGAATATTGGCACTGGCAACTCTTGTCTCTAATTAACCTGCTGATGGCACCGACACTGGCCATCCTAGGTAAGGGTTGCTATTATACGAAAAAAACCTAGATCAGTTTTTTCAAAGTTTCTATAAGGTAGTCTGCATCCGCATCAGAGTTGTACCCCTGATAGGAAACTCGAATCATAGGATGAAATTGATCTGTTAAGACTGGTATTTCAATATTATACTGATCATATAACATATTTTTGAATTCTTTCGGATCATCCATTGGGAATTGGATGGTGGTCATTTGTCCCAGCCAATCATCAGGACAGATCTTTGTCAAGCCAGTAAGTGCTATGATTTGGTCTCGCGTATGAATAATCATTCTTTGGCACCGTGTTCTTATCGAATCCCAATCATAATTCTCTTGGAATTGTATGGCGGCAGGAACGGTAAGAAAAGCACTCATATCCCGGGTCCCCTGCCACTGGAAAATATTGACAAATCGACTGGCAGTTTTTAATTCAGTTGAATCTTTGAACTCATCATACTCTTCACCCCAACCCCAGCTCATTATCTGAGGTTGTATATTAACCTGACACTCTTTTTTAACATATAAGAATGAAACCCCTTTAGGACAGCATAACCATTTATGACAGGCTCCAACATAATAATCGGGGTCTAAATCCCTAATATCTAGAGCGATATGAGCTGGCACATGGGCACCATCAATAATGGTTTGGATACCACGTTTTTTTGCTTCTGCCACAATTTCCGGAATCGGAAGAATCATGCCCGTGCTGCTGGTAATATGGCTGATAAATACAAATTTTGTCTTATCAGATGAACGAGACCAGAAGGCTTCGCAGAATGAAGCTTTATCCATCACAGGCAAGGTTACTTCACTCTTTATATACTTAAAGCCCCGTTGTTCGGATTGGTACCTCCACATACGATCGCATGATCCATATTCTAAACTAGTAGTTAGAACTTCATCACCGGGTTGAAGATCAACATTATTAATGATATTGGCCACAGCGTGGGTGGGGTTGGGCACATAAATTAAATCATCTTTATCACAATTAAGATAATCTCCCAGTGCCTGGCGGGATTGTTCTAAATAATCATAAACTTTTTCCGCCATAAATTTGACCGGCTGTGCTTCCAAAGCTGCCTGCCATCTTTGATAATCTTCAAATACGGGAATAGGGCAGGCTCCATAGGAACCGTGATTTAAGAAAGTGATCTGCGGATCCAATTGAAATAGGGGTCGAAGGGCTTGGGAATCGTTTTTCATGTCATTTAAAATAGGGCAGTTAGCCTAAACAAAAAAGCCCCCAAAAGGAGGCTATTTGAGCCAGAGGCGTTTCATTTATTATTTGAGAAATATCCAGTTAAGATTGAATCAACCTTTATCATTTGATTCTTTGTATCTCTGAGTCTCATAAAATAAAACCTTTTTCTAAAATCATGAAAACGTAATAAACCATTGTGAAATTCATGGCTCAAAAAATATTCCTTTATAGCGGAAGTATCAATATTAGTTTGTTTATATAATGGCCTGTAAAATATAAAGGAATGCTCTTCACCAAAAATAGTTGACCTTTGATCCAATAAATCACCATTAAGAACTAGCCTTTTGTAATAATGTTCGTATAGGTTTGAGA
>LUMJ01000127.1_pt1 | contig 88635 bp, 75 predicted proteins | sample 729631 | NCBI WGS metagenome assembly LUMJ01 (sample SAMN03860266, study PRJNA289734) | marine metagenome | biome: seawater column; feature: ocean; material: water; isolation source: Red Sea water column Station 22 - depth 500m | place: Saudi Arabia: Red Sea | collected 2011-10-15 | depth 500 m
TGATCTGATCACCAAACGTCATGAATGTTCCTATCTTTTTTTATCTCGCTGATATCGTTATATTATTTGTGGGGATACCTCAGGGTCAGAGTACTTTTTAAATGTACTCTGACCCCATTATTTAGGCGTTGGCGAGTGCGTCGTCAATATCTTTGGCGCTGTGGCGGTTTTCCAACTGACCGTCGTCGCCCCACGTTCTATTTACAATGCGGCCACGTTTAACGCCTTCTCGCTGCTCTAATTGCTTAGCCCAGCGGACCAAATTGGTGTACTCGTGCACCTGAAGAAAAGTCGCTGCGTCGTACAGATTGCCAAGTACCAAATTACCGTACCATGGCCAAATAGCCATATCAGCAATGCTATATTCGCTGCCAGCCATGAACTCATTCTTTGCTAGGTGCTTGTCTAGCACATCTAGCTGACGCTTAGTTTCCATGGTAAAGCGGTTGATAGGATATTCCATTGGGTAAGGCGCATAGCTGTAGAAGTGCCCGAAACCACCGCCTAAGTATGGCGCTGAGCCCACCTGCCAGAACAGCCAGTTGAAGCATTCTGCCTTGGCATGAGCGTCTTGGGGAATGAACTTACCGAACTTTTCAGCGAGGTAAACTAAAATAGAACCCGACTCAAACAGCATGGTTTCTGGCGTCGTTGTCGTGTCGACCATGGCAGGAATTTTACTATTCGGGTTAACGTCAACAAACCCAGAAGAAAATTGATCGCCTTCACCAATGTTTATTAGCCAAGCGTCGTATTCTGCTTCACTTACGCCAGCAGCTAACAGCTCTTCTAACATGATGGTAACTTTCTGACCGTTAGGCGTAGCTAACGAGTAAAGCTGCAAACCATGTTCGCCATTGGGACGAGCCTTTTCATGGGTAGCGCCCGACACTGGCCTATTGATACTGGCCCACTTGTTGCCATCATCTTCAGCCTGACTCCAAACTTCTGGTGGTGTATAGTTACTTTCTGTCGACATAGCAGCTCCTTTGAATGTTTTTATCGTTAAGGTTAGTGCAATACATAGCTATAAAGAACTATTTTTAAAGATATATGGCTCAACCCTGTCGACTAACAAACGCCGATATACGTTTATTGACATAAAAAAGCCGCGCTTTGGCTATGCCCAGAGCGCGGCTTTGTGAATAAAAGGCGAGCAGTCCTTTGCCCGCAAACTGGTACTATTCGATAGTCACCGTCGTGGTGTCGCCAGCTACTACTGTGGCAATATCGATAGTTTGTAAAAAGAAACCGTCTTCTGCGTCTTCATCTGTTTCAGGCTCGTCAAATAGCGCTGTGCATGAAAAGCTTAGCGAGTACTCGCCTTGAGGCATGAAGCCCGCGGTAAAATTGAATGTTTCGTCTGACTCGTTATACGTTACTGGTACAACAGTGAATGGGCGCAGTTCGGTATCGTCCACGCCAGCATCGGCGTCATCACCAAGGGTGTCTAGAAGGTTCTGTTCACCTTCGTAAATATAAACTGCATTACCAACGAACATGTCGGTTTTAACAGCGCACTTCTCGTCCATCACTAGCGTGCCATCTACCGTGCCGTTTAACGTTCCTACGTCGTCATTTAACACCAGGCGAACACCGCGAGGTTTCAGCATAATGACTTCCTGCCCTACTGGATCGACTAAGCTTTTTCTTAAATCGAACTCAACGGTGTAGGCTGCGTCAAAGTTAGGCTGCGCTGTGAAACCGTCAAGTTTCAGCTCGCCACTTGGCACGCGAATAGGGTACGTTCCCTCATTAGTCACGATGTAAGAATCTTCCGTTACACTGAGGCGTAGTTGATTGTAGTCACCTACTGGGATTTCAGTATCTTCTACGATAACTTCAAATTGCTCGCCCGGTAGCGACAACAAGTCGATGCTTCGAGGGTCACCGTTTTCGTCTTCAACAGAAAACGTGATTGGTGATTCGTTGCCAATTAATTCAACTTCATCGAAATACACCACTACTTCACTGGCATCATCTACAGGGGCGTCAGAAACTGAAAGGGAAAAGGTACTCGTGGTGGGCGTTGGCTGGTCTTCAACCTTATCATCTGAGCCTCCACACGCGCTAAGCGTGGCAAGTGCGGCCATCACCAATGATGTAGAAAACGAGCGTTTAATGATTCGAGAATATAAAGAGTTTGGGCCGTTTTTAATTTTTTTCATCTCTAACACCTACTTTTCCTATTTTTGTGTTTCAAGAGGTGCAGTATCAATGATTGTGCCAACAACAAATTACACATAAATAACAACAACTTGCCTAGAAAAGGCTGAGTTGATTTGTATATTAGAGGAAGGAAATGTTGCGCATAGGCAACACCTTTTTACATAAGATAAATATTACTTAGGAAAATGAATGAAATACGTACAGTTAAGCCACTGTATTACATTTGTTTTTGCGCGGAGATAACGGATAAAAGTATAAGTTACACATATAAAAAAAAGCAGGCTTAGCCTGCTTTTTCAAAAACGTTAGCTGTTTTTAGATGCTAACACGCTTGTAAGGGCGGTATTCTGCCTTCCAGAAGTTGCGTTCTATGCTGGCGCGCAATGCGTCTTCAGACATCTCAAGCGCTAGTCCTTGCTCCATAGCAACTTTACCCACTTCAAAAGCAATCTCACGACTAATTTCAGCAATTGCAGCAAGTGGTGGCAATAGCGAGCCTTGACCTGTGTTGACTAATGGCGACGCCGAAGCTAGCGCATTACTTGCCGCCATCAACATTTCATCGCTGATTAGCTTCGCTTTTGATGCAACAACACCAAGGCCAATGCCTGGGAATATGTAAGAGTTATTGCACTGAGCAATAGGGAACACTTTACCGTTGTACTCAACAGGTTTAAACGGACTACCCGTAGCAATAATCACTTCACCTTCTGTCCACTCAATCACTTGCTCTGGACGCGCCTCTACCTGACGAGAAGGGTTACTTAACGGGAAGATGATCGGTAGCTCACAGCCTTGTTTCATGGCACGAATAACTTGTTCAGTGAACAAGCCTGGCTGGCCTGAAACGCCAATTAGTACGTCTGGCTGGGCGCAGTGCATAACATCTAGCAGTGACGCGTAATCACCACTGAACGTCCAATCCGCTAGGTCTTCGTTTTTCTGCTGAAGTTTTTGCTGGAAGTCGCGTAAGCCTTCCATGCCTTCGGTTACCAAACCAAAACGATCAATCATGAACACTTGCTTACGCGCTTGTTCGTCAGTCAGTCCTTCGAAGACCATCTGCTGTATTAGCATTTCTGCAATACCGCAGCCTGCCGAACCCGCACCCACAAACACGACCTTCATGTCACGCAGCTTTTGCTGCTTGGTTTTGCAAGCCGCCAAAATAGTGCCAAGGGTAACGGCAGCAGTCCCCTGAATATCGTCGTTAAAACAGCACACGTCGTTACGATAGCGATTTAATAACGGCATGGCGTTTGGCTGCGCAAAATCTTCAAATTGAATCATCACATCAGGCCAACGTCGCTTCACAGCGTTAATGAACATATCAACGAATTCGTCGTACTCTTCCTGGCCAATACGCGGATGGCGTGCCCCCATATACATTGGGTCGTTTAGCAGCTTTTCGTTGTTAGTACCAACATCTAGCATGACTGGCAATGTGTACGCAGGGCTAATTCCACCGCACGCGGTGTAAAGGGAAAGCTTACCGATAGGGATACCCATACCGCCAATACCCTGATCGCCTAACCCTAAAATTCGCTCACCATCGGTCACAACAATCACTTTCACTTTTCGCTTAGTGGCATTGCGAACGATGTCATCTAACTGATGGCGTTCTTCATAAGACACGAATAATCCACGCGAGCTGCGGTAGATATCAGAAAACTGTTCACATGCATCACCGACTGTTGGGGTGTAGATGATCGGCATCATCTCATCAATGTGCTTTTGAATTAGGCGGTAGAACAAGGTTTCATTGTTGTCTTGAATGGCACGCAGGTAAATATGCTTGTTTAGTGCTTCACCGAAGCTACTGTATTGCATATAGGCACGTTCAACCTGCTCTTCAATGGTTTCGTACCTTGGAGGCACAAGACCAGTTAAGTTAAACGCAGCGCGCTCGCGTGCCGTGAAGGCACTGCCTTTATTCAGTAGGGGCGTTTCCAGCAATGAAGGGCCGGCATGAGGAATATAAAGATATCGCTGTGAATCTTCTGACATTGGTTTTCCGATAATTGTTCAGGCAAATACATCACCTAAGCCTGAAGCGGCGCGCGAACAACGTGCCTCTTAGTAATTAGAATATTTCTTCTGGCTCTGGCGCAGTAGTCGTATCCTGCGTGGCTGGATCCAACACTTCGTCATCACGGACGTAAGTGGTAGGCTCGGTTCCCTGCAGGAAATATTCGAATAGTGTCGTATGGTCTGTTCGTCTGGTCAACTTTCCACTGGTACGATCAATGCGAACACGCACTATATTCTCTGGTACGGGCATAGGAGTATGCGGTTTACTTTCAAGAGCGTGTTGCATAAACCTGATCCACGCAGGCTGAGCAGCTTTAGCTCCGTCTTCGATACCAATCATGGCATTACCTATCCAGTTAAACTTCTCAGGGTTCTTGTTGATGAGGTTTTGGTTTCGCGTTGCACGTCCCAACTGTCGCCCCATGTTGTCAAACCCTACCCAAGTCGTCGCCACCAAATCTTTGTGGAAGCCGCTAAACCAGGTATCTCGTGAATCATTCGTTGTACCCGTTTTACCGGCAATATCGGTGCGTTGGAGAATATTGCGAGCGCGCCAACCTGTGCCTAACCAATACGTTTTCTTACTCCAATTACCATTTGCGCGAACCGCTGTACGCATCATTTCTGCTACTAAAAAGGCGTTTTGAGCAGTAATTACCTGAGGCGCTATCACTTTTTCTGTTGCTTCATCATCATCAACGTCGCCAAGTAAGATATCTTGGTTAAGTTCAGCGGCAAGTAAGGCTTCAATATCAGCTTCTTCGTCTTCAGGTAAGATTTCCGGATCGCTTTGGTTTTCACAACGATTACATGCCCAAACCGGGTTTGCTTTCCAAAGTTCGTCTCCGTTTTCGTCAAGTACCTTACTGATAAAGTGAGGGTTCACTAAGTAGCCACCGTTTGCGATAACAGACATGCCTCTAACCACCTCAAGTGGCGTATGTGAACTGGACCCTAACGATACGGTTTCATCAAGTGGGATATCGTCTTTATTAAAACCAAACCGCGTTAAATAATCGGCCGTTTCTCTAAGGCCAACACCACGTAATAGTCGAACTGATACCACGTTTTTCGATTTACCAAGGGCTTTACGCATTCTGATTGGGCCGTCGTACTCAGCCGGTGAATTTTGTGGACGCCAGGCTACACCTGTGGCGGCATTCCATTGGTTTATAGGTGCATCATTGATGATGGATGCAAGGGTATAGCCGCTGTCTAATGCCGCAGAATAAATGAAAGGCTTGATGTTTGAGCCCACTTGGCGCTTGGCCTGCGTTGCTCTATTAAATTGGCTTTGATAGAAGCTGTAGCCACCCACCACCGCTTCAACCGCGCCGTTTTTCGGGTTAAGCGCGATAAATGCACCGCTTACTTCTGGTATCTGCGATATGCGCCACTGCCCTTCTTGCTGCCTGATATAAACTACCGCCCCTTCTTGAGTAACATCTGAAGCGGTTTTAGGGTCACTGCCCTGTCTAAAATCAGTGATGTAGCGTCGCGCCCAGTCTAGGCCGCCCCATTCTACCGTTATCGTTTTTCCGTCAACTGATAACACCTCTATAGACTGTTCATTTACTTTGGTAACCACAGAGGGCACAAGAGGTTTTATGTGGGGTACTTCTTCAAGTACTCGCAAAAGTGATTCATTATCCCACTCATCTTTGGTTGTTTTGTCGCTTATATCAAAGCTCAATGACAACTGCGGAATCGTCTCATCTCTGCCTTCCGGCGTAGGAATGTTCCATAGATAGCCAAGGGCGCCTTTGTAACCGTGACGCTCATCATAGTCGTGTAAATTCCTAACCACTGCACGTTGCGCGGCTAACTGAAGATCTGACGTCGCGGTTGCAAACACTTGGTATCCGCCGGTTTCAGCTTCTTCTTTACCGTAAATTTCTACCATTTCGTTATAAATGGTGTCGGCTAAGTATGGCGCATCAACTTCAATTTCTGCTCCATGTTTCTTGGCAGTCACGGGCGCGTTGGCCGCTTCTTCGAATTGCGCTTTAGTGATGTACTCCTCGTCAAGCATTCGAAGTAGCACCACTCGTCTACGCTCAACAGAACGCTGTGGCCCGCTGATAGGGTTAAGCACTGATGGCGCCTTTGGAAGACCTGCAATAGTAGCAATTTGAGCTAAAGAGAGTTCGTTAAGCGGTTTGCCATAGTACACTTGGGCGGCCGCCCCAAAACCAAACGCTCTATGGCCCAATTCGATTTTGTTGAGGTACAGCTCAAGAATTTCCTGCTTAGAAAGCTCTTGCTCCATGTGCAGTGCTATAAAGATCTCTTTGATCTTTCTGATATAGGTTTTCTCCCGACTAAGGAAAAACCCTCGTGCTAGCTGCATGGTTAACGTACTTGCTCCCTGACGCTTTTCGCCAGTAAGGACTAAACTTACTGCAGCACGCATTATACCAATGGGGTCAATACCGTTGTGTTCGTAGAAGCGACTGTCTTCGGTAGCGAGTATGGCGTTAATTAATTCTTGCGGGACTTCCTCAAGTTTTACGGGGATCCGCCGTTTAACTCCATACTGTGAAATAAGTTTTCCGTCTTTGGTGTATATCTGCATGGGTGTTTGCAGGCGTACATCCTTAAGTACAGTAACACTTGGTAGGTCAGGTTTGATATAAAAGTAAATACCTACCAGTGCTGCAAAACCAAGAAGGCCTGATAGAAAACTAAATAAAATAAGTGGTTTGATGTACTTCACTGTAACGGATACCAAGACATTTTGTTGAAATGACGTATATTTTATACGTATGTGTTATCTCTAGAACCATACGCATAAGACTATTAGAGTAACATTGTACTTTAGAGCAACTACCTTTGAAACTGGACACTTGCACATGAAATCGCTGTTTAAGAAAAAGCTGCCGCCCATTGTGGGCTTAGATATAGGCACGCGTCAAATAAAAGCGGTGTGGTTAGAGCAATCGAAAGACGGGTTCGTCCTTCAAGGGTATGCCTGTGAGCCAATTAACAAAATCGCTTTCTCTGAGCGTGATATTAAAGATTATGAGTCAGTAAGCATTGCTCTCAAGAAAATTCGAAAGTCGCTAAAAACAAAATTAAAGCTGGCAAATGTTGCGGTGGCTGGTACGTCAGTGATCAGTAAAATCGTCTATATGGACCCAGAGCAAAGCGATTACGATTTAGAAAATCAAATTGAGATCGAAGCCGACAGTCTCATTCCCTATCCGCTTGAAGAAGTATATTTGGATTTTGAAGAAATGGGGCCGAGCGCAACGCACACTGGAAAAGTAAATGTATTACTTACCGCTGCGCATAAAGATTTGGTAGACAGTCGCTTGCTGCTTGCAAGAGAAGCTAACTTTGAACCCAAAATTGTTGATATGGAAAATTATGCCATCGGCAATGCCATGGACTTTTTCCATACGCCTCATACCGAAGACATGCCACTTTGCTGTATTAATGTGGGCGCCTCGCTACTTCAAATATGCGTAATAAAAAACGGCGACGTCATCTACACCAAAGAGCACGCCTTTGGCTTAAATCAGCTAATTAACGATATTAGCGCCATTCATATGGTTGAGCGTGAAACTGCTGAGCGCCAGCTACTAGATGGCACGCTGTCTGGAAATTGGGTGGAAGATACGCTTCCTATATTTGCCGCTAACCTACAGCAAAATATCAACCGTGCATTACAAATGTATATGAGCACGCTACATGCAGAGCGCCCCACGAAAATACTGTTCAGCGGCGGCGCCGCTACTATCGAGCCGTTAGTCGACATTCTTAAGCAAGATCTTGGTCTTGATGTTGATTGCTTTAATCCTTTTAGCAATATGACTATAAACCCTAAACTTGACGCCGCACGCCTAGGCAAAATTGCACCACAGCTAGCAATTGCAGCGGGTCTAGCGAGCCGGAGCTTTACGCCATGGCACATGTAAATTTACTGCCTTGGCGTGAAAAACAGCGCCAACATCAAAAACAACAATATTTAGCAGGATTGCTTGCCGTTGCTGCCATAGTAGGCTTAATTTTTTGGTTTATTGGTCAAGCCATCGACCAACAAATTAGTAACCAGAACTCGCGCAATCAGTACCTTAAACGGGAAATTGCAGTTTTAGATGCGCAAATTGCAGAGATAAAGAAAGTTAAAGACAGTAAAAATGCTATTGAGCAACGCATGGCGTTAATAGAACAGTTGCAGGCTAGCCGTAACGTTGCCCCTATTGTTTTTGATGAACTTGCTAAATTGGTTCCTCCCGGTGTGGCATTTGAGTCTATGACCAGAAGCAATAACCGTATTGAGATTGAAGGTACTAGTGATTCGAACAATCGCCTTTCCGACTTTATGCGCGCCCTGGATAATTCAAAAGTGTTCGTTGCCGCAGAGCTTTCTACTATTAAATCAGACAGCAGTGCAGCAAGAGCTATTAGCAACTTTACGCTTACATTTTCGATAAATCCTAATGTTGCTCCCCTAGAAATTGAAAGTGGAGAGGCGCAATAATTATGAAGTTTGACGTTTCAAAACTAAAAGAACTTAACGAACTCGACTTTGAACAAATCGCCATTTGGCCAAATGAAGTTCGCATTGTTGTAGCAGCATTTGTGGCAATATTGGTGGGCGCATTAAGCTATTACCTGTTAGTGAGTCCAAAGCTTCCAATTAAAGATGCGGCTGAATTAAAAGAACAAGAACTAAAGCTACAGTTCGAAGCCAAGTACCGTATTGCGGCTAATTTAGAAGCCTACCAAGCCCAACTTGCTCAAATTAAAGAAGACTTTTCGTCTATGTTGAAAAGTCTTCCAACCAGCAACGAAACACCTGGCTTGCTTGACGATATCACGTACGTGGGCACCGCTTCGGGACTTACATTCGAGTTGTTAAACTGGCAACAAGAAGTACCAAAAGAGTTTTACACTGAGCTACCTATTGAAATGGAAGTGAGCGGGGGTTATCACAACTTTGGCGAGTTCGTTTCAAAAGTCGCAGATTTACCTCGTATCGTTACCCTTCACGATTTCGATATCAAGCGCGAAGCGGGCGGTCTTTCGCTCAAGCTTCAAGCTAAAACTTATCGCTCTGAAAACTCTTCAGATATCGAAGGAGATAAATAATGACTCGTTCGTTTTTGTCTCTTTTGACCATACTGTTAATTACAGGCTGCTCACCTAAGCTCGATGACCTACAGGCTTATACCCAAAGCGTAAAAGAGCGCGCTCAGCCTCAAATTGAACCTTATCCAGAGTTTAAAACACATCCGCCCTTTAGCTATTCAGCGAGTGCGTTAAGAAGCCCTTTTGATCGCCCTAAAAACAACACTGCTCCGGTAACAAAAGCGCGTGTAGAAAACTGTTTACAGCCTAACTTTCAGCGCCCTAAAGAAGCATTAGAAGCCTATGGCGTTGATGCCCTTGCATTAACCGGAAATTTTGCGGTTAAAGGAGAGCAATGGGCATTATTAAAAAGCAACGATGGCGTATTGCATAAAGCAAAAGTAGGGAGCCGTATCGGCTTGTTTTATGGCAGAATTACGCAAATTAGCACCGACTCAATTACTATTGAACAGTTATTACCTGATGGTGCGGGCTGCTGGCAAAGGAAAACAACAACAATGACTACAGCATCGAAGGCGGGAGAGTAAGCATGGCCGAACGATACATATTCAACAAGTCTCTGAATCGTAGAGCGCCTAGGTGGTATTGGCTGGCCTTCGCTGTGGCTGCAATATTTTCGTTTACAGTATTTGTCTCGCCAGTAAAAGCCCAAGAGCCGTTATTGGTTGACCCTGATGCTAAGCGAAATGCTTCGACGGTAACCACCACGGTTACTAACATCGACTTTACCCAAGCGGCTAATAATACAGCTGTAACCCTTGTGAGTTTTGAGGGTAAAGCTCCCAAGGTACAACTTATTGAGTCACAGGGAAAAGTGTCGCTTACGCTGCCAGACACCAAGTTGGGTGAAGACCAACTGGTAGAGCTTAATGTCGCTGATTTTGGCACGTTAGTTTCGACCATAGAAACCTTCGAAGATAAAAACGGATCACGCATTGAGGTTAAGTATTCAGGCCCAGTTACGGTTCAAAATACCGTGAAGGATGGCACAATTCGTTTAGCCATTGCGCCTATGAATAGCGCGCAACAAGAAGCGCTAGAAGCCGAGAAGAAGTACACTGGCGACCCTATTTCACTTGATTTTCAAGATGTACCTGTGAGACAGGTTTTACAAATCATCGCCCAAGTGAATGGTTTTAATTTGGTAACCACTGATACCGTGACAGGAAATGTTACGATTAGCTTATCGGGCGTTCCGTGGGACCAGGCACTCGACATGATTTTGCGCGTTAAGGGTCTGGACAAACGTTTAGAGGGTAATATCTTATTAATTGCGCCTGCTGAAGAATTGTCTGCTCGTGAAACTCAAGCGCTTCAATCTAAGAAACAAGTATCAGATTTAGCACCGCTTCATACGGTTAACATTCCTGTTAACTATGCAAAAGCTGCCGCGTTGGCCACAATTTTGAAGTCGACAGAAGGCGGAATTCTATCGGAACGAGGCGGTGTCACCGTAGACGAGCGCACCAACACCTTGCTTATTCGCGACACGTTAGCGTCGATTGATGAAGCAAGAAAAACTATCAACGCATTAGACGTTCCGGTGAAGCAAGTGCTGATTGAAAGTCGTATGGTAACTGTACTTGACGATGTGGATGAGCAGTTAGGGGTGCGCTGGGGTTTCAGTGACCGACAAGACGACAACGGTGTCTCAGGCAGCCTTGAAGGCGCAGACACCATTGCCGGCGGCGTAGTGCCAAGCATAGACAATCGTCTAAACGTAAACTTACCTGTCACCAGCGCTGCAGGTAGCATTGGCTTTCAGATTGCGAGTCTTGTAGACGGCACCATATTGGACCTTGAGCTTTCTGCGCTGGAATCAGAAAACAAAGGCGAAATTATCGCAAGTCCTCGTATTACCGTAGCCAACCAGCACGAAGCGTATATTGAACAGGGTACTGAGATTCCATACGTTCAAGCTACGTCAAGTGGTGCCACATCGGTAGAATTTAAAAAGGCCGTATTGTCACTGAAAGTTACGCCACACATCACGCCTGACAATCGCATCATTTTAGATTTAGTCGTCACTCAAGACACTCGCGGTGAAACCGTTTCAACGTCCACCGGTGATGCCGTAGCGATTGATACCCAAGAAATTAAAACCCAGGTGTTGGTGGAAAATGGCGAAACCATCGTATTGGGCGGGATCTTCCAACAAACCAGTTCTGATGGCGTGTCGAAAGTCCCCTTGTTTGGTGATTTACCCGTTGTTGGCGCCTTGTTCAGAAATTCATCCCAACTTCAGCAGAAGCGAGAACTGCTTATCTTTGTTACGCCGAAAATTGTAACGGAAAGACCGTAGCCACCATTTTCATCTAAAAAAAAGCGCATCTTGTTGCGCTTTTTTTGTTTTCAGGCCTTTTTTGTAACTAAATTTACAGGTATACGCTATTTGTTGGTAACAAAACTTGCAACGCGTTGCATGAAACTGAGATAATCCCCGCCTCGAAATTTAAGCGAGGTTTAAGGAGTGGTGCTTATTGGACACTAAATAGGCACGAGTCAATGGGTAGGCTGGTAAGGCAACAGTGCACTGCCCCTAACATGATTAAGTTGTGATATAAGCAAATATGGCTGAAAAACGTAATATCTTTTTAGTTGGCCCAATGGGTGCTGGCAAAAGTACCATCGGTAGACATCTGGCAGACGAACTTCACCTAGACTTTTTTGATTCGGATCAGGAAATTGAGCGCCGCACTGGGGCTGATATCGCCTGGATCTTCGACCTTGAAGGTGAAGACGGTTTCCGTAAACGCGAAGAAAACGTCATAAACGATTTGACAGATAAGCAAGGTATTGTACTTGCCACAGGCGGCGGTTCTATTGTAACTAAAGCTGTGCGTAATCGTTTATCTGCCCGTGGCATTGTTGTTTACCTACAAACAACAATCGATAAGCAAGTTGCCCGTACACAACGCGACAAACGTCGTCCTTTGCTACAGAACGAAGATCCAGAACAAGTGCTTCGCGATCTTGCAGAAATGCGCAATCCGCTTTACGAAGAAGTTGCTGATTACATTGTTGATACAGACGACCAAAGTGCACGTGCTGTAGCAAATCAAATTATCAGTAAAATTGGTTTATAAATTAGATATGTAATAGGAGGTGCTACGCCAATGTCAACCTTAACTGTGGAACTTGGAGAACGTAGCTATCCTATACAGATAGAGGCTGGGCTGCTTTCGCAACCCGGCCTTTTTAGTGCCTACATAAAAGGCCCGCTTGCCGTTATTGTTACCAACGAGACCGTCGCCCCGCTTTACCTGGAAACCGCTAAAGCGGCTTGTGGAGATGTGCAGGTTGAAACTATTATTTTGCCTGACGGTGAGCAGCACAAAAATCTAGCCCAATTCGAAGTTGTCATGACACGTCTGCTTGAGCTTAATGCTGCAAGGGATACAACACTTATCGCACTAGGCGGTGGCGTGATTGGTGACCTTACTGGCTTTGTTGCCGCAACATACCAGCGCGGCGTGCCCTTCATTCAAGTCCCTACGACATTGCTTTCTCAGGTAGATTCATCGGTGGGTGGAAAAACCGCGGTAAATCATCCCCTTGGCAAAAACATGATTGGCGCGTTTTACCAACCGGTTTATGTGGCTATTGATACTGATTCACTTGCTACATTGCCACCCAGAGAATTTGCTGCAGGTATGGCAGAAGTCATCAAATATGGCATCATTTACGATGCACCGTTTTTTGAGTGGCTTGAAGGTAACGTAGATGCGCTTACGTCGCTTGATACTGAAATTCTTACCCAAGCCATCTCGCGCTGCTGCGAAATTAAAGCAGACGTAGTAGCAAAGGATGAGCGTGAGGGCGGCTTACGCGCCATTCTTAACCTAGGGCACACCTTTGGTCACGCTATTGAAGCGGAACAAGGTTACGGTAATTGGCTACATGGCGAAGCAGTGGCCGCTGGTACTATAATTGCTTGTAAAGTTGCAGAAGCATTAACGTGGTTTACCGCGTCAGAAACACGACGCGTATCATCGCTATTTGAAGCGTTTGCTTTGCCTATTGAAGGCCCTGATAGCATGACGAAAGATGACTACGTGAAGCACATGAAGCGCGACAAAAAAGTGGAAGCCGGCAGTATTCGATTTGTGCTTCCTCAAGGCATTGGCAAAGCGGTTGTTACCAAGGATGTCACGGACGCCATTCTTACCAACATCCTCTCATAGTCTTTAGCCCTCGCGACAAATTGGCAACGCACCCTCCCCACACTTGTGGTAGCCATTCAATGGTGCGTTGCAGGTAACGTTTTAAAGCAACGGTGAATAAGGGCAAACTCCCATGCAAAGTGAACTGCATGAACGTTTGGAATATTTGGTCAATTACTCTTCTCAACTGATTTTTGTCAGCGGGGAGTCTATTGCTCAACAACAGAAGACCCTTGAAGCCTTCGTCTTTCAGCAGCACGACGACACCGAAATTGCGTATTTAACCGCGCAAGAGAATATGGAGCCGTCAGACTATCGTCGTCAGCTTTGTCGACAGCTACTTGGTCAGGTAGTTGGCAGCTTTGTTAGACCTCTTAACGAGTTACTCTCTGACTTAAATAGCCACGAAGGTCCTATCCTTATTGCTATTACTCAGGCGCATAATCTCCCCGATGTACTGCTTCAAGAGCTTTGGGATTTAGTTTTGCAAAGCCGATTCGCCGGCAACAAACAGCATTTAAATGTTCTTTTGTTTGCAAACAATGATTGGGCTGAGCGCGCCAAACAGTGGCTTCCTGCGAAAAATACAGAAACTCCGCTCATTATTTGCAGCCAATCTGTGATGAGTGAACAACAGAGCTTTGAGTCAGAACTCGACAAAATGATTGCGTCACGTCGAGAAGCATTTCAGGCTCATCTAGAAAATAGGCAACGTGAAAACACTCAAACTTTTACTAATCCTTTAAAGTCAAAGTGGTTTTATATTGCTGTTATTTGCGTATTCCTTATCACCTTTTCTGGCCTTATTTACTGGCAGTACGGCGACAAATTAGCATCGATTTTTGCGCCTATAAACCCATCTTCATCCGAAGCTGGGAAAACGCAAGTTGAACCAGGCTCTGCTTATAACAAACTTATTGGCGATGGCGAACCAGAAGAGAGCGATGCCACTGCTAAGCAAGACTCACCAAGCCAACAATACGCCGAAACAGGTAACGTAGAACTTGTTGCTGACCTCAGTGAAATGCGCAGTAACGCTGGTCAAACAACGGCAGGTGAAACGTTAGTGAGCGATGCGTCAGATGGCGACCCACTAATAACCAACTGGGAAAATGCCGTTTCATCACTACCTGAGGTGAATTCGTCTATGGAAAATAAAGGCGATAGTGAGCCCGCACTTGCCACTGGCGAGGATGATAACAAAACGGCTATTGGCGAGAATGCCGTTTCAGCAGGCAAAGAAACAATTCAGGGAACACAAGCAAATCCGCCAAATGGTGATGACAATCTAGTTCAAAGCGAAGAAGCGACTGTACCGAGTCAGGATAGCTGGATTGGTGAAAATGACTACGCCATACAAATGCTAGCAATGAAGAACGAACGCGTTCTTAGCGAGTTTCTGCGAGAAAACAATTTAACCGAGCAAACGCGGATTTATAAAACTATGCGTTATGGCGGTGAGTGGTTCGTGGTATTGAGTAAACAAACCTATACTTCGCTGTCGCAAGCGCAACAAGCACGTACCAATTTGCCTGATTATCCAGATAAACAAAATGCTTTTATAAAACGGGGAGACCAAATTCGCTCGGAAATAAGTAAAGTGCAAAATTAAGCCGTTTCCCCCCCGATAGACCATAATCTTTTCAGTTAATCAGCAAAATTCCATTCTTGCGTAACTTGTTGGTTGTCCGTTTTACTGATGAAAGTTACAATCTACCTTTAGTGTGGTGATATCTGATACTGATCAGCATAAAAGTATAAAGACGACCCTTTCCCTTGGAACGGCGGCGCACGGAAAAACCACCGTCTTCATTCCGTCTAGGTAGTAACGTTTAAGCATGATGCAGAAAAAAAACCGGGCTTTTTTAAAATGGGCCGGTGGCAAATACAGCTTGGTTGAGCATATTCAGGCCAGATTACCGCAAGCCAATAAACTAATAGAACCGTTTGTTGGTGCCGGATCTGTATTTCTGAATACGCAATACAAACGCTACCTGCTTAATGACATCAATCCTGACCTCATTAACTTATACAATTTCTTAAAAGCGCAGCCCGATGCACTGATCAACGATGCTCGTTCATTCTTTGATGGAAAACGCAACGATGAAAAAATGTATTACGCGTTACGCGAAGAGTTTAATGCTACGCAGGACGAGTATTATCGCGCCATTCTCTTTCTGTATTTGAATCGTCACGGTTACAACGGGTTATGTCGTTACAGCCTTCAAGGCCGTTTTAATGTGCCTTTTGGTCGCTATAAAAAGCCCTACTTTCCCGAAGACGAAATGTTCGTATTTTCTGAGAAGTCGCAAAAAGCCACGTTTACTTGTCTTCCCTTTGAGAAAGTATTCTCTCGGGCACGGAGTGGGAATGTTATCTACTGCGATCCACCGTATGCTCCTATCAGCAAAACTGCAGCGTTCACCAGCTATGCCGCGCGAAGCTTCGGTCAAGAGTCACAAGAAAAACTAGCCGAGCTCGCTACCCGTGCATCTAAGAAACGCGGTATACCAGTGCTCATCTCTAACCACGATTTGCCGTTAACCCGTTCGCTCTATCAGGGCGCCGATTTCAGCATGCTCTCAGTGAAGCGCTCTATTAGTCAGAATGGCGCGAAGCGACAGCCCGTGGATGAAATATTGGCCTACTTTCCTCCCGCCAAAGTGGCACCAAAACGTAAAGCGCGTAAAAAGAAAACATTTCAACGCCCTTCACTTTAACCCTTTCTATCACGTAAAAAGTTTAGTAAATCGTCGCACTGTTCGTTAGAGAGAACTAATTGCCGTTGAAGCGTATTTGCGCAGCGCTACAAGTTGTAGCCAGTATACCACTTCACGAACATAAAAAGTGAAACGACAAACAGTACCACCAGAACTATGCCAATAAGTGCGAAGCTAATAAAGCTGCCTTTGGTGAAGTCTCGTTGATAATTTTTTTGGCTTTGAACACCAAACAGACTTGCGATTACACTACCTAGAACTGACCAAAAACCAGTGCCAGATTGCATAACTTTTCCTTAGGCGTCGTTAGAAGGTGATGTGAAATCTCGATTACCTTCGTCGCTGTGTAGCAACTCAAGTAGGTCTAAAAAGTGAAACTGGAAAGATGGAGATTTTCCTGCAATCCAAGATAACCAGCTAACTTCTTCCACCCCCTCTTGATAACGGGCGCATTGGTTTTGGATGTGGCTTGCAGGGAGTTTTGGGTTGAATTCCGTAACAGGTTGGAATTCACATACCGACGAGTGAGTATTTGGCGTACTTGTAACCGCAACGCTAATCAGCGCTACCGCTCCGCAGATCGCAAAAAATGGAAGAACCTTCATCCTGAATACTCCTTACACTCGTTTAAAAATTAATCTCATTATAATCAAAAGCACGTTATGAACAAGTTAAAAATGCGTTGTTATTGAAAAATGAAAAGCCTAACGAAAACACATTAGGCTTTTACTACTCAACGTTTTTTTTAAGGCCATCCAATGGCCTCATCAACAAGGTCGTTATAGTTCGAAATCTACTGAGTAGGCTACAGTAAATTTAACTGCATCGTTATCAAACTCGTCGTCACCGCCCATGTCATCAAGGTCAGTACCCGTGATTGCGAAGCTAAAGCCGTCTTTTGCGATTGAAATACCATAGTCCATGTAGCCTTCAACGCCGTTGAACGCTTCAGCGAAGTCACCTTCGTGATAACCAACATGGAAACCAAGCTCAGTGCCATTTAAGATTTCTGTGGTATAACCAAGAGACGTATAAGACGCTTGAGCAAAACCAAAGTCCTGTCCTTCGCCTTCGTCAGCTTCAGTGTGCGCTAAAAGGTATACAGTAAGGCTTAACCCACCCATACCGACAGAGCCATAAACTTCTGCAAAGTCAAAGTTCGCTTCGTCATCGTAGTTGTAGTAAAGATAACCGAAGTCGTACGCAATGCCTTCAGCTTCACCTGAAAAACCGAAGTACATGTCGTGCTCGTATGAATACACGTCGCCTGCACCGTAGTTCACGTTAGACGCCCATGTACCCGCATAAAAACCACTTTCATGCGCGTAGTCGATACCGCCCTGAACAGCAGCTTCGTTGGTTGTTTGTGTTAAACCGCGCCAAATGTAGTTGCTTGTTGCACTCGCATTAGCCGTGAATGAGCCTTCTGCATAGCTAGGCATGGCTGTTAACAGACACGCTGAAGAAATAGCAGCGGCAAGTATTGTTCTTTTTGTAGATGTTTTCATGTGTGTTCTCCAGTCAAATTCAAACTTGTTGTAATTCGTTTTTTCTGTCTGTGTTTTCTTTTTTGGACTGGATAACGCAAAGTTGATGCCCATTTATGGTTCATCAAAAAACTTCAGGCAAATTTAATTAAACTAATGAATTTTAATGACTTTTTAAGTTTAAAAAATTACACCATACCCATGAGTTGAAAAAACATCTGCATAAAAATGCACCAACATAACGCGCTCTCACCAAAATTGGGCAACATATGAAAGAAGTCTATTTATCGTAAATATCCGTGAAATTAACGCTGAGTAGCCCTTTGCATAGTAAACAAGCGCGGTTTTGGGTAAACTTTCGCAACCAGTGAAACGTAAGTGGCAACGCACCCTGTTGTTTTTAGAAAAAGGACATGCAATGAAACCATTCCTAATTGCCCCATCTATACTTTCTGCAGACTTCGCTCGATTAGGGGAAGACGTTGAGAAAGTACTAAAGGCAGGCGCCGATGTGGTGCATTTTGATGTAATGGATAACCATTATGTTCCGAACCTTACGTTTGGACCTATGATTTGCGAAGCATTGAGAAACTACGGAATTACCGCACCTATCGATGTGCACCTCATGGTTAAGCCTGTTGATGACTTAATTGAAAAATTCGCGAATGCAGGAGCCAGCTATATTAGCTTTCACCCAGAAGCGTCTGAACACATAGACCGGTCTCTACAGCTTATCATCGATGCAGGTTGCAAGCCTGGGCTGGTATTTAATCCGGCAACACCGCTGCATTACCTTGATCATGTTTTGGACAAGCTGCACCACATTCTTATTATGTCGGTAAACCCTGGTTTTGGTGGCCAAAAGTTTATTCCTAGCACCTTAGACAAAGTGCGTGCAGTGAAGCAGCGTGTAGTAGAAAGCGGCTATGATATTCGAATTGAAATTGACGGTGGCGTAAAAGTCGATAACATTCGCGAAATAGCGGAAGCTGGCGCGGATATGTTTGTAGCCGGTTCGGCTATTTTTTCTCAACCCGATTACAGCGATGTCATTAAGCAAATGCGCAATGAACTAGCGTCACTGTCTAAAGCATAATTTTTGAAGCTTAACTTTCACAAGCTTTAATTTCACAGTATTTAACGTATTACAGGTAAAAAGAAATGAGTAACAAACCCGTTGTATTAAGTGGCTGTCAGCCTTCAGGACAACTTACCCTTGGCAATTATATGGGTGCACTTAAGCAGTGGGTTTCCATGCAAGATGATCACGACTGCCTATATATGATAGTCGATTTGCACGCTATTACTGTTAGACAAGACCCTAAGCAGCTTGCTGAAGCGTGTCTAGACGGCCTTTCTCTATACCTTGCTTGTGGTATTGATCCGCAGAAGAGCACCCTGTTTTTGCAATCCCACGTACCAGAACATGCGCAGTTATCTTGGGTACTAAATTGTTACGCTCAAATGGGTGAGCTAAATCGCATGACGCAGTTCAAAGATAAATCTGCGAAAAACGAAAACAATATTAACGTGGGTTTATATAGCTACCCTGTACTTCAAGCGGCGGATATTCTGCTTTACCAAGCAGATAAAGTACCAGTGGGTGAAGATCAGAAACAGCATCTAGAGTTAACCCGTGACATTGCAACACGTGTAAACAATCTATACGGCGATGTATTTCGTCTACCTGATCCGTATATCCCAGATTTCGGCGCGCGCATCATGAGCCTGCAAGAGCCTGAAAAGAAAATGTCTAAGTCAGACAACAACCCTAACAACTTCATCGGTCTATTAGAAGAGCCGAAGAAACTGGCTAAGAAAATTAAACGTGCCGTGACTGACTCTGACGAGCAAGCCAATATTTACTTCAACCCTACTGAAAAGCCAGGTGTTTCAAACCTACTAACCTTGCTTTCATTGGCGACGGGCAAATCGATTAAAGAGCTTGAGCCTGAATATACTGACAAAATGTATGGCCACCTTAAAGGTGATGTTGCAGATGCCGTGGTTGCACTACTTGAGCCAATTCAGGCGCGCTATGCTGAGATCCGCGCAGACAGAGCATATCTTGACGACGTGATGCGCCAGGGTGCCGACAAAGCATCAGCACGAGCAGCTGAAACCTTGGCTAAGGTATATAAGGCAGTGGGTTTTATTCCAAAGCCTTAATAGGCAGTTTCTAACGTCTTACTTAAAATCATGAAGGGTTTGTTGAACCCTCCATGATTATGACCCTCGCTATATAGAAATACCAAGGATTAGCACTGCCGTGTTGCTGTTAATTGATAACTTCGATTCGTTCACTCATAACCTCGCTCGGTATTTCACAGAGCTCGGTGCTAATGTTGAAGTCGTGCGAAATAACGCTTTGACTTTAGACGACATCTCTCGCTTAGCACCTTCACAACTTGTTATTTCCCCTGGGCCATGTACCCCCAACGAGGCGGGCATCAGTTTATCTGCAATAGAGCACTTCGCTGGTAAAATCCCGATTCTGGGTGTGTGCTTAGGCCATCAAGCTATAGGCCAAGTGTTTGGTGCTAAGGTAGTTGGCGCACAAGAAATTAAACATGGAAAAGTTTCTGCTTTATCACACCGCAATAGCGGTCTGTTTAAAGACCTTCCTAATCCGTTTAACGTAACGCGCTATCACTCTTTGGTGTTAGACCCCACTTCACTACCATCTTCAATTAATGTAGACGCATGGTGTGAAACCGCACAGGGTACGAAGGAAATCATGGCGATATCCCATGCTAGTTATCCCGTTTGGGGCGTGCAATATCATCCTGAGTCATTGCTTACCGAACACGGCCACAGCGTACTGGAAGCATTTCTTCGCTCTAAAACGGTTTAAGTAAACAGGTTTGATGCCGATACCCTTTAATAAGCTAAAAGGTTACGCTTAAAAGCCTGTATTACTCGCAATTCGCTGATTTTTCGTTTAACTTTCCATAATTCAGTTTAGCCTATGGGCTGAATTAACATTATGTTGAGAACCGCATACGCAATATCAAGCATCGCAGGGTAATAACGCCACTTTTCTAGTAGTAGCTACCATTTTCATCTTTGCAGTAGTAAAAGTAATTAAGGCCCCTGATGTACGATAATATTGCCGTTCACCAAAAAGTTATGAGCAGGAGTGCTTTTAATATGACAATGGGGGCAACCACACCGCCCACGATAGATGATCGTTTTGAAAACATGATCATATCGCCAGAGCGTGTGCTTGAAATGCTAGGAAGGCGCAAGGTGGGAGAAGTAAGTTTTGAGCAATCGGAACAAGGCGACGCGCGCAGGCTTTTACTGCACGTTGAAAAAGTGGCGATTGAAAATAAACGCCTTCAAGAGAAAACCGAAGCTTCATACCTTGAATCAGTTAGCCATCACCTTCACGAGATCCTACTGGGTGAATTAACAGAGCAGCTTAGCTACACCGACGAACTCGTTCAAAACGTACTTAACCTGCCAGAAAACATCGGTGAGCTGCTAGATGCGCTCTCTGTCAGAGCATGTTCAGTTTCGAAATTAGAGCCAATTGCCGCTACCATGCCGTGGCTCTACGATGAGCTGATAGTTGTTGTAAATACGCCGCAATTTAGGCGTAAAGACTCTCGTGGTCGCATTATTGTTGTAGAAACGCTGCGCACAGCCTTGAGCTTTTTAGGTATTGAAAACTTGCGCACATTAATACCGTCGCTCATTTTAAAGCGCGCCATGCCGCAAATTACCGACCCTTACCCGCTGATTAAACAAAAGCTTACGCCCTACGCAACGGGTGTTGCCATAACGGCGAAACGCCTTGCTGCGCTTAGTGATTTAAACAAAAATCAAGCTTACACTCTTGCAATGCTAAGTAACCTGGGGCGCTGCGTAGTTACGCGACTTTATTTCAAACTGTTCGACAAAATTCAGCTTCATCTTTTGCAAGAGTGCCAAAAAGATAAAGAACAAAAGCGACATGAAGCTCTGCTTAAAGTCGCACCGTCAGCGAACCATCTAATTGCTTTACAGCAGGAGTTTGCCGATGCAGTCAGTGCTGACATTTTGGAATGGATGCATTTGATGCGCTTGCCGATTGCAGAACCCATGCGAGCGTGCGCTGATAAAGTACCAGCGCAGTCTAAAACGCTAAGCAAGATACTTCACCAAGCTCGAACTTACACGCAAATTCGGATGTTACACCAGTTAAAACTTGTTGAAATGAAAGAGGTAAAACCTCTTTTCATGGAGCAACGCTACCCCGCTGGCGCACTCGAAAAACTAAAAGAAATTGATATATTCACCCTTCCGTTAGTCAAAAACGACGAACATCACTAGCCCCCTCAAGGCCTTTTCTAACGTTTTTGAAGAGGCCTTACAGACTACAATTGGACACGCTTTTTCGCGGTGGTGATGGCACACTGGCACAGACTCAAAAAAGACCGTTAGCGACGCATTTAGGTTAAATTTAATACAAACATGTATAACCAGCTTTAAATATTTTGTGGATATTCATGCACTCGTTATGCACACTTTCTGCATTGAATGCATCCCGCCTATAAATATTGCCCTTTACTCAATACCTTGCACGTTTATCAGCGTATTAGGCAGGTGCAACACCAACCTGCGTTTATGCTTTTTTCATAGCTCGAAGCGCAACAAAACCTCCGCACAGCCCTTTTCTTAGCGCAAAAATTGATTATTACTTATTGATATAGCCCAGTAGTTAATAGTTATTCACTTTTCCTGCAAATTAAGCCACAGTCCTTATAAATAAAGGGCTGCAGCCCTTTACATAGAAGACAAATGTTAAAAAAAATGGCATACTGTAGAACAAATCCGATTAGTTTTTACGCGCTCAATTAACGCTTATCGACCAAAGTAGTACTAAAATTTGCTCATTGATTCGACAAGCAAAATCACACAGTGTGATTGGCGCCCAACGCAGAGGTAACAAAGATGAACGTAACTCGCGCTACATTTGATGATGTAATGGTTCCTAACTATAACCCAGCAGGTATGGTTCCTGTTCGAGGTGAAGGTTCACGTGTATGGGACCAGGATGGAGCTGAGTACATCGACTTTGCAGGCGGTATTGCAGTTAACGTTTTAGGTCACTGCCATCCAGAGCTAGTTAAAGCACTCAATGAACAGGGCAGCAAGCTTTGGCATTTAAGTAACGTATTTACTAACGAACCAGCACTTCGTCTTGCTAAAAAGCTAACAGATGCAACGTTTGCAGATAAAGTTTACTTTGCAAACTCTGGTGCCGAAGCTAACGAAGCTGCGCTTAAGCTAGCGCGTCGTTGGGCACTTGATAAGCACGGTGAAGATAAAAACCAAATCATTGCGTTTAACAAAGGTTTCCATGGCCGTACTTTCTTTACTGTAACAGTGGGTGGTCAAGCTGCTTACTCTGATGGTTTTGGTCCTAAGCCTGGCGCCATCGATCACTGTGACTACAATGATTTAGCTGCCTTTGAAGCACTAATCTCTGACAAGACCTGTGCAGTAATGATGGAACCTCTGCAAGGTGAAGGCGGTATCATTCCACCTAACGCAGATTTCGTAAAAGGCGTTCGTGAGCTATGTGACAAGCACAATGCTCTGCTAATTTTCGATGAAGTTCAGTCGGGCGTTGGTCGTACCGGTCACCTTTACGCATATATGGGTCTTGGCGTAACACCTGATATTTTGACTACTGCTAAATCTCTTGGCGGTGGCTTCCCTATTGGTGCAATGTTAACGACTACAGACATTGCTGCACACCTTAAAGCTGGTACGCACGGCAGTACTTACGGTGGTAACCCACTAGCATGTGCGGTTGCTGAGAGAGCGTTTGATATTGTTAACCAACCAGAAGTACTTGAAGGCGTGCTTAAGAAAGAAGCGCTGTTCCGCGAGCTACTAGGTGCAATTAATGAAAAGTACAACGTATTTGAAGAAGTACGTGGTCAAGGCATGCTTCTAGGTTGTGCCCTGAACGAAAAATACCAAGGTCGTGCACGTGACTTCATGATGGCAGCAACTAAAGAGAACCTAATGTGTCTTGTTGCTGGCATGAACGTGGTTCGTTTTGCGCCTTCATTGGTTATTCCTGATGAAGACATCAAAGAAGGTCTTGCACGTTTTGAGCGCGCCGTTGCTGCCGTTGTAAACGCCGAATAATTACAGCACGAGTAGCGAACATGAATATCATTCGCCCTATCACGAAAGCCGACTATAACGCGCTTAAAGAAATCGCCGTGGAATCAGGTATTGGCTTTACGTCTTTACCTGTTAACGACGAACTACTTCAGCGCAAAATTGATCGTGCAGAAACTGCGTTTAACAAACCAAACGTAACCGAGCCTGGCGATGAGTCATACTTGTTTGTAATGGAAGATACCACTACCGGACAGGTAGTGGGTACAACAGGTATTGAAGCTGCTGTCGGTATTGACGATGCGTTCTACCACTATCACTTGAGCAAGGTTGTGCACGCCTCACGCGAGCTCAATATTCACAATACTGTAGACATTCTCACGTTTTGTAATGACTACACTGGTGTTACTGAAATTTGCACGCTGTTTCTTCGCGAGCAAGCCCGTGGTGGAATTAACGGTCGCTTCCTTTCAAAGGTACGCTTTTTGTTCATGATGGAGCACCGCGAGCGCTTCTCAGAGACAGTTATAGCTGAAATGCGTGGCGTTAGCGATGAAGAAGGACGCTCGCCGTTTTGGGAGTGGTTAGAAACCCACTTCTTCTCTATGGACTTTCCTACAGCCGACTATTTAACGGGCATTGGCAATAAGGTGTTTATTGCTGAACTTATGCCGAAATATCCGATTTACGTGAACCTGCTTAGCAAAGAAGCGCAAGAAGTGATTGGCGAGGTGCATGAAAAGACTCGCCCTGCCCTTAAGCTCCTTGAAGAAGAAGGCTTTTCTTGCCGTGGCTACGTAGACATTTTCGACGCTGGCCCAACGGTAGAGGCTAATTTGAGCCACATTCGCACGGCTCAATCGAGTTTAAAATTGCCTGTTGTGATTGATGACAGTGCCGCCGCCCAAGGGCAAACGCACTATATCATTAACACTTCAGTATCTGATTTTCGTGCAGTCGCCACTGAGATGACGGTAAGCGAAGAAAAGCAAGTTGCCGTGCTATCTCGTCAAGCCGCTGCTGCATTGAATGTCAAAGAGGGTGAATACGTACGTTTTGCCCCCGTTACATTCAGAGATTAAAAGGACACCCACTATGCTACATACACATTTTATCAACGGTGAATGGGTTGCCGGACAAGGTCATGATTTAACATCTGTTGATCCTGCAAAAAACGAAGTAATTTGGGAAGGTAAGTCTGCGACCGCCGCCCAAATTGATGACGCTATAAAGGCCGCTCGTGCTGCACTTCCAGAGTGGAGCATGAAAACCGTTGAAGAGCGTCTCGAAATTATCAAGGTATATGGCACTAAGCTAGAAGAAGCTAAAGCGCACCTTGCTAAAATTATGGCTAAAGAAACGGGCAAACCAGAGTGGGAAACCGCTACTGAGGTAGGCGCGATGATGGGCAAAATTGGTATTTCTGAAAAAGCCTATTTTGAGCGTACGGGTAACGTTGAAAACCCAATGCCTGTAGGCAAAGCGTTCATTCGTCACAAGCCACACGGCGTTGTTGCGGTATTCGGTCCTTATAATTTCCCAGGCCACCTTCCAAATGGACACATTGTTCCTGCTCTTATCGCGGGTAACACAGTTGTGTTTAAACCAAGCGATTTAACGCCCATGGTTGCACAAGAAATGGTGAAGTTGTGGGACGCAGCGGGTTTACCAGCTGGTGTACTTAACCTAGTACAGGGTGAAGTTGAAACTGGCAAGGCATTGGCGTCGCATAACGATATCGACGGCCTTTTCTTTACGGGCAGTTCGCGTACAGGGAAAATCTTGCACGAGCAGTTCGCAGGTCACCCAGGTAAAATCTTGGCCCTTGAAATGGGTGGTAACAACCCGTTAATCGTAAAAGATGTAGCTGATGTTGATGCTGCCGTACACGACATCGTTCAATCTGCTTTCATTACATCAGGTCAGCGCTGTACGTGTGCACGTCGCCTATTTTTACCAGCCGATGCACAAGGTGATGCAATTCTTGCTCGCTTAATCGAAGTGACCAAAAATATTAAAGTGGGTGATTATGACGCTGAAGATCAGCCATTTATGGGCGCAATGATTTCAAGCAATGCCGCTGCTCTTATGGTGAAAGCACAGCGAGAACTTGAAAACCTTGGCGGTAAAGTATTAGTTCGCCTTGAACAGAAAGACGAAAACAAAGGTTTTGCTACTCCAGGCATTATTGATGTTACTGACATGCTTGCCTCACTGCCTGACGAAGAACACTTCGGTCCACTGCTTAAAGTGATCCGTTACAGCGATTTCGACGCTGCGATTGAAGAAGCTAATAACACTAGCTTTGGCTTGTCAGCAGGTCTTCTTGGCGACAACGAAGAAGATTATCGCTACTTCTTCGCACGCATTCGCGCGGGCATCGTAAACTGGAATAGACCTATGCATCAGTTGAACTTGATAAAGTTACTATGCCAGGCAAATTAAGCCCTGGTTTGTCGATGTAACTTAAGTTTTTCACGTTACAAAAAGGCCGATGCAACTTTTGTGTCGGCCAGTTTAGTACCAACCCTATACGAACTATTCGTTTAAAAATAGTCAACGACAGAAAGGACCCTACTACCATGCATAGCAACATCGATACGTTGTTTAGCAACATGTGGGACGATTACGTGACCATCACCCCCTCTGCGCATAAAATTCATGCTCTGTTAGCGGGTGAAGAAAACACGAACGACATCGTTAACGATCATGTAGCTTTTCGAACTTTTGCTCTAGACAAAACCCGCTTAGATAAGCTTGCAGCACACTTCCTAGCATTGGGTTATGAAGCTAAGGGCGACTATGACTTCGAAGCGAAAAAGCTTACTGCGAAGCACTTTGAGCACCCTGACGATACTAAACCAAAAGTATTCATTAGTGAGCTTCGTGTAAACGAGCTTTCTGAGACAGCTCAAACAATTATTAAAAAGCTTGTAGATCAAATGCCTGAATCTGTTGTGGATGCAGACAACTTTTTGTATTCGGGTAAACACTGGGACGTTTCGAAAGCAGAGTACGACACACTGCTTAACGAATCAGAATACGCTGCGTGGATGGCCGCGTGGGGATTCCGCGCAAACCACTTTACCGTAAGTGTGAACCACTTAACTCGTACTAACGAACTTTCTGACGTAAATACGCTGCTTAAAGAAGCAGGTTTCGTGCTTAATACTTCTGGTGGCGAAATTAAAGGCGGCGCAGACGTATTTTTAGCGCAATCGTCAACCATGGCTGACCGTGCTGACGTAGCGTTCAGCGACGAAACTGTGGCAATTCCAAGCTGCTTCTACGAGTTCGCACAACGCTATGAGATGCCTGATGGCAAGCTTTACAAAGGCTTTGTTGCCGCATCGGCAGATAAAATCTTTGAAAGCACCAATGCTAAATAGTTTTGGCGTTTAGTTTTAAAAAAAGCCCGTAAGGGCTTTTTTGTTTGTGTAAATCACAAGAGATAACCGTTTGTCCGTAGAGCGTTGATAGCGATAATCACAAACCCCAGTCTTTCTTTACTTTTGGCAAAATCGGCAAATTGCTTTCCATTGCCAAGCTAATAATAATTAAGCTTTTGCTAACGATTAGGCTCAGTAGTATGCCTTGCCAAGAACTGGTCGTAAGGCATGGGTTTATCAAAGTAAAACCCCTGCATGAGCTGAATGTCAGCCTGCTCCATAAAAGGCAAGTAAGACTCTAACTCTACCCCTTCAGCCACCACATCTATCTGCAAGCTCTTTAACATGGCAATCAAACCATTGAAAAGCGCATTGGCTTTGCTGTCTTGGTGAATACCCTGAATTAAGCTTTTATCCACCTTAACCACTTCAAACTGGAAACTTCGCAAGTAGCTAAGGGATGAAAAACCACTGCCAAAATCATCTAGAGACAGTCTAAATCCATGGTCTCTTAACGTGTTTAGTGCTCTCAGTGCTGATTTTTCATCTCGAATAAAGACCGACTCGGTGAGCTCTAGCTCAATAAATTCAGGGGACACATTATTGTCCATACAGATAGACACTGCCTGATCAGGAAACTCTGGGTCAAGCATCTGATTAGCACTGATATTCACAGACAAAGGAATGGCGTCTCCCTGCTGCGACTCCATTATCGAAATATAGTCACATGCTGCCTCCAGCGCTTGTAGGCCAATTGCGCTATCTAACTTTTGCTCTTCTGCTATGGGAATAAACACCGCTGGAGAAACTACGCCGTGCAAGCCAGAAATCCAGCGACACAACACTTCACCGCCCTTCAATTCGCCGTGTAAATCATATTTACCCTGAATATAGAAATCCAGAAGGTGGTTCTCTACCGTTCTGCGCAAGTCGTTAACCATACTGACCTGCTGCGTCATACTCTCATAAAGGCCTGGCTCATAAATAAATGCCTGCCCTTTGCCAAGCTCTTTTGCGCGATACATTGCGGCGTCGGCACACTGTACCAAGCTCTCTAAGTTGTCACTATGCTCTGGAAATTCAGCTATGCCAATACTGGCTGACAGCCTAAGCTCCGACGTTTTTACGGTTATGGCGTCTTCTTCTATCTGGCTGATAAGCCGCTCAGAGCGTTCAGCAATTTCCTCAACATTCTGATCAGGCAATACGGCAATAAACTCATCACCACCCCACCTGCCGACTTCCCCTATTGGGCCGAATATGGCAGTAAGGAGCGCTCCCACGCGTTGAAGCTCAATATCCCCTCTTTCATGCCCTGCGTTATCGTTAATTGCTTTGAACCCGTCCAGGTCAATAAAGACCAATATAAAGTGCTGTTCTTTTTGTACTAACCCGGAGATGGACTCACGCAGTGAATTACGATTGGAAAGGCCGGTTAACTCATCGTGCAATGCCAGTTGACGTAGTTTGGCTTCGTTGCGTTTTCTATCGCTGATGTCGCGCATTGTGGCAATCAAATAAGATGACGTTTGCTGGTAGGTCTCAAACAAAGCCACCGAGATATCGACAACCTTAATTTCACCGTTTTGCGTCTTCACTTTCGACTCGAAGCGAATTTGTTTATCAAGCGCCAACTGCACTTTATCGACTTTCTCAGCAATGAATATTTGGTTGAAATCCAAACCAATGCATTGCTCTTTGAAAGGCGCAGCAATCAGCTGAATATATGCATCGTTACATTCTGTGATAACAAGCTCAGGTGAGAGTACTAACATGGGCTCACGTGAGCTCGCAAAAGCAGAGGCCATTAAGTGAAACGATTGTTCGGCTTTGCGCTGCTGAGTAATATCTTTTGTGGTGCCAACAATATGAAGCGCTTCACCCGCTTTTCCGCGCTTCAGCACGCGCCCGCGCAGCCTTACCCACTGAAAATCTCTGTCGAGATTTAAGCGAAAAGAAAATTCTATACGGTCACGATTGCCGTGTAGCGCCATGCTCCAGTGAAACTGCAGGCCGTCTAAATCGTCCTCATGTACCCGCTCTAGAAGCTCAATTAAGGTGATTTCCATTTCATCACTGTGGGCCTCCCAGCTCCAAAACGATTCCTGAGAGGCCCATAATGCTAGCTCTAGATTCTTTTGAATAGTTTGACTTTGCTGTAATGCTTCGTACAGGCTTTGCGTTTTTTCACTAAGTAACTTTTCTGCTTGCTCTCTCGCATTTCGCTCTCGCTTTAAACGCCTTTCAAGCAACGCCGAACGGTCGTTCTCACGAGGCTCTCCATGCGATGTTTCATCTGACATTCCATGCCTCCGTTAAACGAGCGATATACTAAATTCGTAGGTATGAGGCGTATCTAATTGATGAGTTTCCCTTTCGAGCGTGCAGTTATAGTGAACTGCGGCGGCATCCATCAAGCCTTCGGCTAAAGGGTATAGCTCCCTTTCAGAATAATATTGCAAGCGCATAGTGTTATCAGTTCGCGATATCACTTTAAAGCGAGGGAGATCAGCATCAGGATAGAGTTTCTTTACTTGAACGTGGATGTCACCGTCTAAGTGCTCCAACATATCTAGCATATCGTGTGTGTTAGCCAGAACGTCGCCATGCACGGCTCCTAACTTACCGAACAAGTAGAAACCAAAATCGTAGAGAAGCTCGTTAGCGGACTTACCCGTTTTCTCCACCAGCACGCCTAACAGGCGTTGCATTTGTTCAAACGGGTAATAACCCACTGCGGTATAAGCGCCGTCGTTTTCTAACCCAGCTTCCATGATGACATCATCGGCGAACTCGGGGGAAACTTTCTCCTCGAGCATATCGATTAACGATGTAAAAACTATGCCTAGCATGTAAATTCCTCATCTAATCCTTTATTGAGTGTAGTTCACCTAAGCATAAGAACAACTTAAACTTTATGACAAATCTTCAGTCGTTTCTCCCTTGCTAGGTAAGACAACTTCAACGGTATCAACTCGCTGCAATCCACGCGGCAATTTGTTCCCTCTTCGACCTCTTTCCCCCTGATAGTGGGTGAGGTCGTCAGCGGTAAGTGTCATGTTGCGTTTACCTGCTCCCACTTTAATAGCCGCACCATCAGGTACAACAGCTAGCACCTTCACGTACTCTTCGCGGGACTGCGCTTTGGCTGAAGGAATGTTGATAAGTTTATTCCCCTTACCTTTACCTAAACTCGGTAAATCGCGTAGAGGGAACATGAGCATACGACCTTCATTTGAAATACTTAGGCACCAATCGGAGTCAGGGTTAGTCACTGGCATGGGTTTCATTACTTTTGCGGCAGTAGGTAATGATAAGTAGGCTTTACCTGCCTTGTTCTTACTCACCATATCTTTAAACGTGCCTACGAAGCCGTAGCCTGCATCAGAACCTACTAAGAATTTGCTTTCGTCTTGCGCCATAATAACATGTTGGAATGACTCGCCACCCACTATGCTGAAGCGCCCGGTTAGCGGTTCCCCCTGACTTCGTGCAGACGGCAACCCGTGAGCGTCACAAGAGAAAGTACGACCTGAACTATCCATAAACACGGCAGGCTGATTGCTCTTGCCTTCGGCGCTGGATAAATAGGCATCACCAGCTTTGTAGCTTAAACCCTCAGCATCGATATCATGACCTTTTGCACAACGAGCCCAGCCCTTTTCTGACAGTACAACAGTTACAGACTCAGCAGGTACCAGCTCTTTTTCAGACAGCGCTTTAGCTTCACCACGCTCAATAATAGGTGAGCGTCTGTCGTCACCGTATTTTTCAGCGTCTGCTAAGATTTCTTTCTTAATTAGCGTTTTAAGACGGCGATCTGACCCTAAAAGCTGTTGTAGCTTGTCGCGCTCTTCTGCAAGCTCATCTTGCTCGCCCTTAATCTTCATTTCTTCTAACTTGGCTAAGTGGCGAAGCTTCAATTCCAGAATTGCTTCAGCTTGAGTGTCACTTAGACCGAATCGTGCCATTAACTCTGGCTTTGGCTTGTCGTACGTACGAATAATTTCGATAACTTCATCGATATTCAAAAACGCAATTAACAAACCTTCTAAAATATGTAGGCGCGCTAACACTTTATCCAAGCGGTACTGCAAGCGGCGCGTTACGGTATCTTTTCGGTACTGCAGCCATTCAGACAAAATCGTACGCAAGTCTTTCACCTGAGGGCGACCGTCCAGGCCAATCATGTTCAAGTTGACTCGATAGTTTTTCTCTAGGTCGGTCGTCGCGAATAAATGCTGCATTAGTTGTGTTACATCAATGCGATTTGAGCGAGGCGTTATCACCAAACGGGTTGGATTTTCATGATCTGATTCGTCACGAAGATCGCTTACCATAGGTAACTTCTTCGCCTGCATTTGCGCTGCAATTTGCTCTAGAATCTTGGCGCCTGACGCTTGATGAGGTAGAGCGGTAATAACTACATCGCCATTCTCTTCCGTATACACCGCACGCATTTTTATTGAACCACGCCCAGTCTCGTACAGTTTTTGAATATCAGCCTTTGGCGTAATAATTTCGGCTTCGGTCGGATAGTCAGGTCCATTAACGTGCTCTAGCACATCGCTAAGCTCTGCTTTGCTGTTGTCTAACAACATGGCACACGCGTTGGCCAACTCTCTTACGTTGTGAGGGGGAATATCGGTCGCCATACCAACTGCAATCCCTGTCACACCGTTTAGTAGGATATGTGGCAAGCGAGCTGGAAGCACACTTGGTTCGTTCAGCGTACCGTCAAAATTAGGTACCCAATCTACCGTACCTTGACCAAGTTCATTTAGTAGCACCTCAGAGAAACGCGAGAGCTTAGCCTCGGTATAACGCATGGCAGCAAACGATTTCGGATCATCCGGCGCACCCCAGTTTCCTTGCCCATCTACCAAAGGGTAGCGATAAGAGAAAGGCTGAGCCATCAGCACCATTGCTTCATAACACGCGGAGTCGCCGTGAGGGTGAAACTTACCTAGTACATCACCTACGGTTCTTGCCGACTTCTTATATTTAGCGTTTGCACTTAAGCCTAGGTCTGACATCGCATAAATGATGCGTCGCTGAACAGGCTTTAAGCCATCTGAAATATGTGGAAGTGCACGGTCCATGATGACGTACATGGAATAGTTTAGATAAGCGTCTTCGGTGAAACGTCGAAGAGGAAGTTGCTCTACCCCATCGCGATTAATGATGATCTCGTCACTCATGATAGTTTTTTCGTTTTGTTATTAATACCAATGCGCTCGTGCTTGAAAGGCCGTCATTTGTGGGTAACTTAGCGCACCACTTAGTGACAAGCTCGCGAGCGTTAAAGGCTATTGTGGGGTAAACCGCAATTGTGTGCAATCCTTGAAACCAATTGTCACGACTTTTGGGGTGAACTCACTATAAGCGCTAAGGGTTTGTTTTGTTATTCTTCAAAGAGAGTGGTTAAATAGCATTGGGTGAAATTTGCCGTTCAATTTTCACCCTTACCAGTAAAACTAAAAAAATAAAGCCCCTAATCAAACGGTAACTAAGTACAGATAATCATGGCTATCTTTCGCGTATTCTTTTTTCTATTTCTTGTTGTAGGTAGTTACCTGCCTTCGAATGCCAACGCGCAGCATATCGAGCAACTCTTCGATGAAGAAAGTACGCTAGATTTATCAGACTCTTTATATTTTTTATTTGAAACCGACTATCAGCTTACCATTAGCGATGTATCACGAAGGCGCAATGACTTCCTTATGCATCCCCATGACAACCCTAACTTCGGGTTCCGTAATAACGGCATGTGGTTACTGACATCAGTCGCCAACGTTTCAAATGAAAAACATTGGGTATTTTCAATAAATTTCAGCCAACTCGACAGTGTTGATTTTTATTTAGTTCAAGACGGAAAAGTCCTTAAGCAAAGCCATCAAGGAAAAGCACAAAAAGAACAGCGCTTTCGCGTTCCTACCTTTCGCGTAGAGCTGCCTGATAGCGACCCTGTCGACCTTTATATACGCATTGAAAGTCGCTCATCTAGCCTTATTGCGCCACTGAGAATACAGGCAGAACCGCTACACAGCAGCTACTTCCAGATGGACAGTTTACTATGGGGCTTCTTCTATGGCGGACTCCTCATTCTTGCTATCTATAATCTAGCGCTGTTTTTTGGTGTGCGAGAAAAGAGCCTGATTGCCTATGTAGGCTATATCCTTGCAGTTATTTTGTGGCAGTTTGTGTGGGGCGGGCATACACACCTGTTATTTAGTCAGGGGATCCCTTCTTGGCTAGTAGGGCATTCCGAGTTGATTTTCGTCATCATTGGTATTAGTTCAGGCTTCTTTACCATGACGTTTTTAGAAACTGAAAAGCATGCCCCCACCGCGCATCCCGTCATTAACTTGTTACTCGTCTGCCAAGCCTTAACTGGGCTGGTGTGTTTTGTCGACCTATTACCCTCAATTTGGAAAAACAACCTGGTATACGGCGTAGGACTTGTGGCGATACTAAGTTATATCTACGCTGGGTTTGAAGCATTTTTCAATAAGTTTAAGCCCGCGCGTTACTTCATATTTGCATGGAGTATGCTCGCCACCGGCGCAATTATAGGTATGTTAAGCCTTATCGGAATTTTACCTTCCAATGACTTCACCACCTATTGTTTTCAAGTGGGAGTTTTCTTAGAAGCTGGCCTCTTTTCATTTGCGTTAATGGAGAAAAGCAGAGGGCAACTAGAAAGCGAAGTTGAGCAGGCAACTAACGATTTACGCAATAATATGGAGCTGATTGAAGAGCAGAATGCGCGTTTAGATATTGCCCGTAAAGACGCGATAAAGGCAAGTAACGTTAAATCTCAATTCCTGGCCAATATGAGCCATGAAATTCGCACGCCGCTTAATGCTATCTTGGGATTTAGCAGAGAGTTAAACAATGCATCGCTGCCCACGGATCAGCAAGAGCAGGTAAGAATTGTTAACACAGCCGCCGACAACCTGCTAACAATCGTAAATGACATTCTCGACTTCTCTAAGATTGAGGCAGGTAAACTGCAAATCAATAATCAGCCTTTTTCGCCCAACAAGCTACTTGAAGAAATGGTCACTATTATGGCTAAGTCTTCTCACAGCAAACGCATTGAATTTGTCTTTGATTTAAATCCGCTCCCCGAAAAGCTCATCGGCGATGTGTTTCGTATTAAGCAGGTGCTTAATAATCTCTTGAGCAACGCACTTAAATTTACTTCCAGCGGTACCATCACATTTTCGGTGAGTGGACGCTCACTTCCTCACGGTATACACGAAGTGAACATCACCGTTGAAGATACAGGTATCGGGATAAGCCGTCAGGACAGAAAGAAGTTATTTAACGCGTTCTCGCAAGTAGACGATGCCCTTAACCGGAATTACCAAGGCACAGGATTAGGTCTTGTTATCAGTCGCGAGCTTGTGCGCTTAATGAATGGCGATCTAACGCTTAAAAGTGTGTTAGGCCAAGGCTCTACGTTTCATGTTTCTCTTCGCATGAACCAGTTAAGTCAAAAATATGCGTTAACCAATAGTGATGACTGGAAAGGTAAAAACGTGGTTATTTTCGACCCGGTACCTGCCACACGCCGCTCAAGTGCAAACATGCTTTCAATACTAGGGGCGAAAGTTACTTCCGTTGAATCACTAGATTACTTAGCGTCGCTTAAAGGTCAGTATGACTTCTTTATGGCAACTGTGCCGGTAAGTAAGATGGTATTGCGCGACACCTACTTGAGTCGTTTCGTACAATTTCCTGCGCAAAAGCGCATACTTTGGTATTCCGGCCCTGAACCCTTTGCCCAATACCCAAGCCTATCACAACATTTCCATTCGCAAGCGCGTATGCCGATGACGCTTACCAAGTTAGATAGCCTGGTGCATCACCATACAACGCCAGCTAAAAATGCGATGCAAGAGAAAATAGGCACGCTACCAAAAGCTAAAATTCTTGCCGTTGATGACATGGAAATGAATCTTAAACTGCTGCATACGTGGCTCGATCACTCTCCTGTCGAGCTAACCACAACGATCAGTGGACAAGACGCCGTCAATCAATGCCAAACCCAAGAGTTTGACTTAATTCTAATGGACGTGCAGATGCCGGGCATGGACGGACTGCAGGCCACCCGAGAAATTCGCAAATCACCGTTGAATATGGGCACCCCAATCGTAGCAGTAACAGCCCACGCATTTAAGGAAGAGCAAGAAAGACTACTTGCCTCTGGCATGGATGATTACTTACCTAAGCCGATTGAGGTTGAGCTACTTATTACGCTTATCAATTCGTGGTGCCACAATGTTGAACCCGGTGAAATCGTCTTTCCCTCTATCGACTGGCAGCTTGCTCTTAAGCGCGCAAATCAAAACCAAGACACAGCAAAAGAAATGTTAGACAGTTTTATTGCGTTACTGCCCGAAACTATCGAGACACTGTCGGCGCTTTGGGACGATCAAGATTACAATGGGCTTAAAACCGAAGTTCACAAACTACACGGTGCATGCTGCTATACGGGCTTGCCTCGCATGCAGCATTTAGCCAATGAAACAGAGAGCTCTCTTAAGCTGGGACAGCACAAGCTTGTTGAAGAAAACTTGCCAGCACTTATCGCTGAAGCTAGAAAGGTGCTAAACGAGAGTAAATTGAACGGCTCACACAGTTGAGCGATTAGAGCCTAATCGCTCAGTTAAGCTCAATTGGCGTCGGACGACTGCCTCGCTTGTTGGCACTGCGTGATAAGGCCAGCGAACTCACTTGCATCCCTATCAAGCTCTGAGCTCGCGATAAAAATATCAAAGCCAAGACGCTTTCGAAGCTCCACCATACGATGTGCCAGCATAGCTTTTATGCCTTTGATAATGGTGCCATCTTCCATTACGTATTGTTTGTCATCAAACATCGACTGTTCGTAACAACTTCCTGTGGCGCAGCTCTCATCTGTGTTTTGCATTAGCAACGGTCGCTGCTCCATCAGTAAGTGTGTAGCAAGCCTTGGTGAAATCGTATTGAGAAAATCCGTATAGCTTTTTATTTTAAAACCAATGGTTTCAAGTGGAATGTGGTCCAGACCATGCCTAACCCGGGGGCAATCGGCGCGCTGTAAGTTGTCCCAGTGAATACGCCAGCTGCCTAAGCGATGACGATAGGTAATATAGTCTTTGGCTATTTCCAAACTATAGTCCGGCTCACGAATTTTGAAGTACCCTACCAGCAAGCACACCAAGGCAGCGCTGGTAAGAAAAATCCCTGCCAAGAACAGCCAGTCGGGTAAAAATGCTAACCAGAGCGCCGCAATACACAAACCGATACAGCCCAGAACTAAACTGGTAATGCCATTACTTTTCGAGGCAGCTCGAATATAGATTGGTTCGACACTAGTACCAGACATAAAAATACACCACTAACATGATTACAGCCCAAACAATATAAAGTCTCATGCGTTTACACTTCACGCAGTCGGTTTGCCACCAACGTAAAAGAGGATTTGATTTTCGCATACGCCAAGTAAGCCCAATTTATACGTGGGTTAAAAAGGGATAGTTTAACCGTAAAATTATGCCAATGTGTGATTTCTATAACGATATCGTTGAAATGCCGCCACTATGGTCGGCGTAAAGACTAGTGATAAGATCACCGAAAACCCTACCCCACCAGCCAGCACCACGGCCAACGGCGGCCAAAAGCTACCTTCACTGAACAATAGCAATGGAATCAATCCACCTACCGTTGTGAAAGTAGTCGATAAAATATGGCGGCTACAGCTCATGGTTTCTTCAACAATGGCTTTCGTGTCTCCCTGCTTTGCTTTGGGGTTCGCGTTGATAGCGGCAATAACCACTATCGAGCCGTTGATTGCGACGCCAATAAGGCCAGCACAACCTAGCAGCGGATTAAACCCAACCGGCAATCCAGATATCCAAAGGCTGAACATTCCCAGTCCTACAGAAAGTATTGCCACTAATCCGATTACACCCGCCATGCGCAAGCTGGTAAAAGTCAGAATGAGCGTGGTTACCATAAGAACCAAAAGCACCGGCGCATAGGTCGCTAATTTACCTAATGCTTGCTGCTGTTCATCAGCGTCTCCAGCTAAATGAATACGATATCCTTCGGGAAGAATTAATCGACTTTCGAGCAGATCTCGCAAATGGTTACTTGCATCAATGGCCGGGACACCAGGAAGCAAAAACGCCTGAATACGATTTAGCCTTTCGCCATCAAGGCGCGTAATACTGCTCGTTGCAGGCTGAAGCGTTAAGTTTGTTACGGCAGCAAGTGGCGACCAAGAAATAGCATTGTCTCCTGCAACCGGAATTGGCATGGCGTCTACGCCCGTTACATTTTGTCTATACGCCTCGTCTAGCCTTACGCGTACAGGGATTTCTTCTGTGCTTTCCAAAACAGAACCACCGGTAATACCCGAAAAGTTTACCTGCATTTGATTGGCAAGCTCAGAAAGCGTAAGCCCCAAGTAAGACAGATTATCGCTGTCCGCGTTTATTTTAAGCTCGGGCTCTCCCATTGAGACGCTGGTTATTGACTGAGAAATACCGTCGACTTCAGACATTAACATGCGTACTTTGTCGCCTAGGTCGTTCAACACATTCAGATCAGGGCCGAAAATCTCTACCTCAACAGGCGCCGCAATAGGTGGCCCCTGCCCAAAGGCTCGCACTACAATTTGTACCTCTGGATACGCGCTATCAAGCTCTTGTTGTAGCTTGCCCACTAGCGCAACGGCGTCATCCACTGTATCTGTCGACACCACAGCATTTGCAAAGTAAGGCATGTTGTCACGGGTCATCGTCTGGTTATAGTACACCGATGGGGCAGAGCCCCCGACTAACCAGCTTACTTGTTTCACGCCTTGCTCGCTGCGTATGGCGCTATCGACTTTTTTAACGTAGTTTGTGGTGTTGTCGATGCTACTGCCTTCTTTGGTCCACAGGTACACTTCGAACTGATCTCTGTCTGCACTTGGGAAAAACACATTGGCTAAGCTTTTAGACAGCACAAAGCCAGATAAACAAAGCAAAGCAATAATCGGTAACACCAAAATCGGCTGCTTTATCCATCTACCCAATTGTTTTTTGAAAGCCAGACTAAGCTCTGGCGCTTGAAATCCCACTTTCCACCACGCCTTCGATGCTGTTTCATGTTGCGAACTGTTGTCGTGCTTTGGCAAAAATCGGGCAGCGAGGGCTGCAATGATAGTTAAAGAGATAAACAGCGAGCCAATAAGCGCCATCACCACGCTAATGGCAATCGGGCCAACAAAGTCACCAATGTTGCCGTCTAAAAGAAAAATCGGCATAAAGCCTAAAATGGTCGTAAGCGTTGAAGCCAAAAGCGGCACAAATAGATGAGAGACGCTTTTCGCCATAGCGCCTACTCGCGTTAAATTAGGATCTTGTAAATTAATGCGAATTTCATCGGTAATAACAATGGCGTTATCGATTAGTAAACCAATGGCGATGATCATGCCAAAGATAGACATTTGGTGAATTTGCTCGTCGTAAAAACTTAAAGAGAACAAGGCAAAAGCGGCGCATAAGGGAAGTGCCAGGCCCACAATCCACGCAGCACGAAACCCCATGAAAAGTAGAATAACCATCATGACCACTGCGCACCCCATGAGCAGGTTCATAGATAAGTCAGCAAGGCGAGTAGCGGTATATTCGTTTTGCTCAAATGCAACAGTCGCGCTTAAGGTTCCGCTGAAGTCTTTGTTAAACTGCTCTACTACCGCTAATGCATTTTCTGTCCATACATCAGAACGCAGTGAGGGCTGCATACGCGCTGCCACAAAGATAGACTCTTCACCGTTTAAAAATGCCACGTCCTTTCGAGGTGTTGTAAAACTTCTCTCTACCGTCGCAACGTCTTCCACCCGTAAGTAGCGACCTTGCTCGTTAACTAAGGGTATTGAAGCAATCATGTTCACGCCATCTAAGCCATCCCCCACTGTAAAGCGCAAATTGCTTTGCTGGGAGTTAAGCATACCCGCAGGTAATTTGGGGTCGGCGCGGCTTATCAAATTGCTTACTTGCTGTAAGGTAAGACCCGTTGCAGCAAGCTTAATAGGGTCGATATTGACGCTAATTTCTTCCTGCGGCGCGCCGTATACACGTACTAGCTCAGTGCCGTTAACGTTTCGCAGCCTGTCTGTAAGTTCTTGAGCCAAACGCGCGGTGAGTGTAATAGGGGTATTTTCAAAGTGGTCTGCTCGCACAGATAGCAATAAAGTGAACGCTGTCGCGCCGCGCTTTTCATCGAAAACTGGCGCCATGGCGCCTTCAGGGAATGACTCAGCGGCAGCGCCTATGGCATCGCGAATTTCACTGAATAATTGTTCGTTACTTGAATTATTTATCCAGTCTTGCGTCTCTATGAGAATGATGGAGATACCTGCACGCGACGTGGACTTCACTTCCTTTATTTCAAATATTTCTCTAAGCCTGTCTTCAAGCACATCACTAACCAAAGCCTCTACCCGTTCCGCCGACGCACCGGGGTATTGAGTGATGACGAGTGCGTTTCGCGTATCTATTCGCGGGTCCTCAATACGCGGCAGAGAACCTAATGCTGATAAACCAGCGGTTATCAGCACCAGTAGGCTCAGTATAAGTAAGTGCCCTCGTCGGTAAAATAAGGTATACCACGGATAAGATTTATCTGAGCCGAAGTTAAATGACTTCATTAGCGTGCCCCAGCTTGGTGTTGACTAGGGATGGATACCATTTGGCCAGGTGCGAGTTTGTGTGTACCTTCGCTTACATAAATCTCTCCATCTTTGAGCGCTCCGCGCACAAACGCGTTGTTTCCGTCGGTGTATACAACTTCCACTACGCGAGCTTCAAGAGTGGCGTTTTGCTCGTTTGATAAAACAAATACGCGCCACAAACCACGCAAGCCATTGCTTAGCGCGTTAACCGGCAGCCAACTTCCTGTCTCAGAATGAGAACGAGAACCGGACAGAATGGCCATGTCACCGGGGCGCACGCTCTCATTACTATTTAATGTCACTAAAATATCAATGGTTCGCGTTTGCACGTTGCGAACAGGCAAGCGCTGCGTAACCGTGCCCGTCACTTCTATATCGCCAACCTTTACCTGTACTGACTCATTAACGCCAAACTGCTCAACAACATCTGCAGGAACCGCGAAGCGCGCCTGATATTTTTCGATACTTGTAACACCAAACACAGGAGTTCCTGCACTAACCACACTGCCTTCATCAATAAAGCGTCGATTGACTACGCCGTCAAACGGAGAAATAAGCGTGGCTTTGTTTATCTCTACATTGAGCGATTCAAGGGCGGCCTGCATTTCATTAACTTGGGCCTTAGCGACATTTAAACTTGCCTTTACTTCGTCTAGTCGCTGTGCTGATTCTAGCTTTTTCTCAACCAACGACGTGGTTCTTTCGCTATTTACTCTAGCGAGCTCAAGGTCGGCGTTCGCGCGCTCTAACGAGGCTTGAAGCTCACGTTTTCTGGCGTTCAGACGCTGAACATCTTGACGAGCTAGAACATCCCCTTTATTTACTACATCACCTTCTTCAACAAGTAATGTATTGACTTGCCCTGCCATATCGAATGAAAGCGAGGCAGCCTTTGGGGATTCGACAAGCCCAAAAACGTTGATTGGAGTTTCAAAGCCCGATTGAATTTTGACTGTTCCAGTGGACACTGCAACGGGAACTCTTGCCTCTGGCGTTTGCGTTGCGTTGCCAAGCCCCGCAGTCATCAATAGAATCACTAACGCTACAGTAAAAACGGCAATAGAGACGAATAGTGTGAATTTGCCACTTCCAGAAGACGTGTGTGCAGCAGTCATAACATTTCCTTTAACCAGGTAAGCAGGTGCTCTGGGCTATATTTGCATACTTATTATGCTATGCTAGTATATTAATACTAGACCGTCCAGTTTGATATTTAAATATTCGTCAATAAAGTGAGAACGAACGTGGCTACCACTCGAAAGCAAGGCCGACCTAAAAGTGAAGAGAAATACCATCTTATATTACATGCAGCCTCTTGCCTGTTCTTAAAAGAAGGCTTTGCCAACACATCTATGGACACCGTGGCTAAAGCCTCAGGAGTGTCTAAACAAACGGTTTATTCTCATTTCGAAGGAAAAGATGCTCTCTTTAAAGCGGCAATCTCATCGAAATGCAGATCATACCAACTCGACACTCAGCAACTTATCGACTCTGCGTCTGACTCACTCTCGCTAATTGATTGTTTAAAAAAAGTGGGCTGTCAGTTTGTACGCCTATTACAAGACCCAGAAGCCATTGCTATCTTTCGTGTAATTATCGCTGAGGCCGTAAATAATCCTCATGTGGCAACCCTCTTTTATCAGGCTGGTCCCGAAGCTTCTCTGTCTACATTAAGTGATGTCATTGAAAGGTTTGGCAAAGGCGACTTGAGTCATGACAAAGCTCATCAATTGGCAGTAGACTACTGCGCCCTGCTTAAGGGGGAATATCACACCATGATGCTTTGCGGTATACAGTCTCCGCTTCAAGACGACGCGATCACAGCCCACGTAAATAGCGCGGCTGAAAAGATCCTCTTGCTCTTTAATCACTATACCCAGCAACGTAATTAGTCGACATGCACTAAAACTTACCTTTGCTTCTTCACGTGTGGTTAAGCCTTTTCAACAATTCTCTAAATAGAGAAAAACCTAAGGCAAGATTAACGTTGCGCTAATGACTTAACCCCAGCGGTATTATAAACTAGCGCCGTTTTCGTTGATGATTGAGAAGCGCATGTCTGACTTTACCGGTAACCACATTCTTTCGGTTAATCAATTCGATCGCGAGGCCATTGAGAGAGTGTTCTCAGTTGCCAATTCCATGCAACCCTATGCCAAACGACAAAAGCGCACCACTGTGCTTGATGGCGCTATTCTCGGTAACCTTTTCTTTGAGCCAAGTACCCGTACGCGAGTTAGCTTTGGTACCGCGTTCAACCTTTTAGGTGGCGAAGTTAGAGAAACCACAGGCATGTCGAGCTCTGCGCTGGCTAAAGGTGAGTCATTGTACGACACAGCCCGTGTGCTGAGCGGCTATTCCGACATTATTGCAATGCGACATCCTGCGGCGGGTTCAGTGGCAGAATTTGCCGAAGGTAGTCGCGTGCCGGTTATCAACGGTGGTGATGGTGCAAACGAACACCCCACCCAAGCGCTGTTGGACTTATTCACGATTAAGCGAGAGCTTGAATACAATGGCCAAGGCATTGACGGATTACATATCGCCATGATTGGTGATTTGCGCTATGGCCGAACTGTGCACTCTTTGTCGCGCTTACTGTGTTTGTTTAAAAACATTCGCTTTACGCTCATTTCGCCAAAAGAGCTGGCCATGCCTCAGCCCATTATTGACGCTATTGAAAATGCGGGGCACCAGCTTACCATTACCGATACCCTTGAAGGGAATATGGATGCGGACATTTGCTACCAAACGCGCATCCAGGAAGAGCGCTTTCCTTCTCAAGAAGAAGCCAACAAATACCGTGGTAAGTTCCGCCTTAATCAGTCGATTTACACGAAACACTTTCAGTCGAAGACCGTTATCATGCATCCACTTCCACGAGATTCACGTATGGAAGCCAACGAATTAGATAACGATCTAAACCTTAACCCAAACCTCGCCATTTTTAGACAAACCGACAACGGTGTACTTGTTAGGATGGCCTTGTTTGCGCTTACTCTGGGTGTAGAAAACCTTCTCACCAAGTACGAGCGTGACGTTGTTTGGTACAGCAATAAGAGTAAGTAATTACATGCAAAAATCTGAAGCCCTATTCACCCGCGCCCAAAAAACCATTCCTGGTGGCGTAAATTCACCTGTTCGCGCTTTTAAAGCGGTAGGCGGTACACCTCGCTTCATCACGAAAGCTGATGGCGCATACATGTGGGATGCGGATGGTAAGCAATATATTGATTATATCCAGTCTTGGGGCCCAATGGTTCTAGGTCACAATAACGCCCAAATTCGCGAAGCGGTTATTGAGGCGTCATATAACGGCCTGTCTTTCGGTGCACCTACCGAAGCTGAAGTGATCATGGCTGAGTTGGTTAGTGAACTGGTTCCATCCATGGAAATGGTACGCATGGTGAACTCTGGTACAGAGGCCACCATGTCAGCTATTCGCCTGGCTCGCGGCTATACCAGCAGAAACAAAATTGTTAAGTTTGAAGGCTGCTATCACGGGCATGCGGACTCACTGCTAGTGAAAGCGGGCTCAGGGGCGCTAACCTTAGGTGTACCAAGTTCACCAGGTGTTCCAGCAAATGTTGCTGAGCATACGCTTACCGTTGAATACAATAACCTAGACAGCGTAAAAGAAATCTTCGAAGCCCATGGCGATGATATTGCGTGCATTATCGTTGAACCTGTCGCAGGTAACATGAACTGCATCCCTCCTGTGGAAGGCTTCCTTGAAGGGCTTCGCGCTATTTGTGACCAATATGGCAGCGTATTGATTTTTGATGAAGTAATGACAGGCTTCCGCGTATCTCGTGGCGGGGCGCAAGAGCGTTATAACATCAAACCAGACCTGACTTGCTTGGGTAAAGTTATTGGCGGCGGCATGCCAGTAGGCTGTTTTGGTGGTCGTCGTGACATCATTACCCACATTGCCCCAACAGGGCCAATTTACCAGGCGGGTACGCTTTCTGGTAACCCAGTAGCTATGGCTGCGGGTCTTGCTGCTTTAATACAGATAAAACAGCCTGGACTTTACGATTCAATTTTCGAAAATACGCAAACGCTAGTAGATGGTTTCCAAGCCCTTGCTGACAAACACAATATTAGCCTAACTACCAATATTGCCGGCAGTATGTTCGGAATCTTCTTTACAGACGTAGAGAAAGTTACTAACTACAAGCAAGCGATTAACTGCAATACTCAGCAATTCAACAAGTTCTATCACGGTATGTTAGAGCAAGGCGTATATTTAGCACCTGCATCTTATGAAGCGGGCTTTGTCTCAAAAGCGCATGACGCTGCCGTCATTGAGCAAACTCTTGCTGCAGCTGATAAAGTATTTTCAACGCTTTAATTCGCTCTCGAAAAAAAGGCACTGAATAGTGCCTTTTTCGTTTTAGGTTTCTGATAATTTTGCCTGCTGGCGAATAAAGTTAACGGAAGGCGCGAAAAACGCGGCGCCCGTTTCAGCGCTGGTAAAATCTAGCCATCTGTCATAATCGCCTTCACCATTGCCGTATATTTGGCTATGGAGCATCTGTTTAAAAGGCCGCGCACTGGCGCTGCAACTCACAAAGAACAACCCTTGGGAGGCCATATCACCGTATGGCATGCCTTGCTTTATTAACCTTGGCTCATCGCCATCTGGCGCAACTGTGCTTGCTCTTACACTGTGCGATGACTCAGACTGTTCGCTACTCACCAAATTGTGTTCTTGTGTGGTGCCCATCACTTGTTCTTGTTGGCGACTTGAAAGGCTATTCCAGCGCCTTAAATCATGGCGATAGCGTTGTATGTGGACATAGCTTCCACCGCTAAAATCAGGGTCATCTTCACCAATAATGCCGACTTGTCTACGCTTCATGCCACGTGGATTATCTGCGCCATAAAGAAAACCATTGAGGTCACGGCCATCTAAGTACCTAAACCCTCTTATCTGCTCTACCAGTTCAACGTGAATACGCAGCAAATCCATCACTTCAATGCCAACCGCATGGCAAATATCCAGCCTATCAGCGCGGATTTGAATGAAGAGATCGCAAGGCATTGTTGGGGCACTTCTGTCATCACACTGCATATCGGGAAAAGGGGCTAGCTCAACAGGGATAAGACCAGGATATACCTCAGCCCAGTAACCGGTGCCAATAGCGACAACGCCCGTTACCATGGCTTCGTAGTGCTCATTCTCAAAATGCTCGAATATATCCAGAACGCGTGACAGCTTAGCCCGCACCGCTTGGCTATCATCATCAATTACGTTCAGTAATAAATACTGTGCATGTAAATTTGGCTCAGCGCAGAGGCCTTTTTGTGGTTGTGTCATTGCCGCTCTTGTTTTTATTAACGCCTTGTTCTGACGTGTGGCTGCTGGCGAACTTTCGCCGCGCTTAGTGTTGCGAACCTTTTTGTAAAGTGTAGCGACTGCTTCAAACTTTGAAACCCTTTAAAGCGAAGCAGCAAACGGTGAGACTAGTTAGCCTCACCGGCTATTATTTACACTAGTGTGCTTAATAGCCCGCAGCTTGTCCATCTTTTCGCGTTTCTGATGCACCAAAATACACGCCTTTTTGCTCGTCCCATGCAATAGCTTGGTAGCCACCAAACGCGCCTACTACACGTTGAAGCTTATGACCCCGTTCCATGAGCTCTCGCTGAACGGTTTCACTAAAACCTGATTCTAAACTTACATAGCCACCGTCAGTCATCAACGCGCCCGTTGGACTGCTTGAACCACTGTGCAATATGCGTGGAGCATCTCCTGCTTCCTGTAAATTCATTCCGAAATCGAGAATGTTTACAATAATTTGTGCATGCATTTGGGGCTGAGTCCCACCGCCCATCACGCCAAAGCTCATCACTGGCTTACCGTTTCTTGTTACAAAAGCTGGAATAATGGTGTGAAATGGACGCTTTCCCGGGCGATATTCGTTAAAGTGCCCTTCTTCAAGCGTAAACATCTCACCTCTATTTTGAAGAATAAAACCAAGTCCGGGAGGTGTCATGCCAGACCCCATTCCGCGGTAATTACTTTGAATTAAAGACACCATATTGCCCTCTTTATCAGCAACGGTCAGATAAATGGTATCTCCTTCATAAATGCCTGCATCAACGCGATTCGCTGCGCGTTCATTATCTATGAGTTTCTGACGCTTTGCGGCATACTCTTTCGAAATTAGCCAGTCGAAGGGGATATCGTTGAAGTCTGGATCCGCATAAAACTTAGCGCGATCTTCAAAGGCGAGCTTTTTGGCTTCAACAAAGGTGTGGATGTAGTCAGCCGAGTTAAACCCCATTCCTTCGATATCATAGTGCTCAAGCACATTAAGAATCTGTAGTGCCGCTATGCCTTGTCCGTTGGGCGGAAGTTCCCACACATCAATAAAAAGCATCTCGCCCGCCTGTTGCAATCTTTTCATAGGTCACGGCTAAGCCAGGGTTTTTAAAAACATCGCCTTTTTGCGGAACTTTCCCGTCGATAAGAAAAGTCTCTGCAAAGCCGTCATAGTGACCAATTCGCTCTTGATTCATCTGCCAGTAATAGGCAATGACTTCTGAAACAGGAAACCCCTCTCGGGCATATTTGATAGATGGCGTAAGCAGCGCAGACATGGGCAGCTTGCCAAATTTTTCGTGTAGTGCAAACCAGCCATCTACAGCGCCAGGGACAGAAACGGGTAGCGGACCAAATTTTGGAATTTGATGCAAACCACGCTCGGCAAACACCGCTTTGGTTAACTGTCTGGGTGAACGGCCAGAAGCGTTTAAGCCGACTAGCTTCTCTTCTTTTGCATCCCACACAATGGCAAATAGGTCGCCGCCAATACCGCTGCCTGTAGGCTCAACTAAACCTAACATGGCATTGGCTGCAATAGCTGCATCAACTGCACTGCCGCCTTGTTTTAAAATATCCAACGCCACTTGCGTAGCTAATGGTTGGCTTGTTGCTGCCATGCCGTTCTTTGCAATAACTTCTGAGCGACTTGCAAAGGGATGCCCCGTTATTCTGTCATAGCCCAAACAGCTGATACTAAAGAAAGCCAGTATCAAAGGTAGAAGTCGCACACTTGCAATCATAACCGTCCTTTTACTAAAACGTTGCCGATAATAAATCTAGCGTCAGTATATCGATTCATAGTGTAGCGTTATTGTCACATTACGCCTAGGCTCTTTTCCTAAGCTCAGTAATGGTCATAAAACACATTGCATGAAACGAAAAAAGCCCCGCATTAGCGGGACTTAAACGAAGTAATAAGACATTATTGTTATTGTTGTTTCGTTGCCTAATCGAGACTCTCTTAAGAACGGCTGCTTGTGAAGTCTGGGTATGCTTCCAGACCACATTCGCTCATGTCTACGCCGTCGAATTCTTCTTCTTCGCTCACACGTACACCCATAACCGCTTTAATCACTAGCCATACCACTAGGCTCACTACGAATACCCATACAAAGATAGTCGCTGCACCAATTAGCTGACCAGAGATGCTTGAACCATCGTTAGTGAAAGGTACAAGGATAAGACCTAGAAGACCTACCACGCCGTGAACTGAAATTGCGCCCACTGGATCGTCAATCTTAAGCTTGTCTAGTGCAACAATGCTAAGCACTACTAAAATACCACCAAGGCCGCCGAACAGCGTAGCTTGTAGTGGTGTAGGTGTTGAAGGCTCTGCTGTAATAGCCACAAGACCGGCTAGCGCACCGTTAAGTACCATGGTTAGGTCAGCCTTACCGAATAGAATGCGTGCTACGATAAGTGCAGCAATTGCACCACCAGCAGCTGCAGCATTTGTGTTCATAAATACAATCGCTACTGAGTTTGCACTTTCAACAGTTGCGGTAGCCAGTACTGAACCGCCGTTGAAGCCAAACCAACCCATCCAAAGGATGAATGTACCTAAAGTTGCAAGCGGTAAGTTTGCACCTGGAATCGCGTTTACTTTACCGTCAGCGGTGTATTTACCCTTACGAGCACCAAGCACAAGAACACCAGCAAGAGCAGCAGATGCACCAGCCATGTGAACAATACCTGAACCTGCAAAGTCAGAGAAACCAAGATCCCCAAGCGTATACATACCGAATACTGCTTCGCCGCCCCATGTCCAAGCACCTTCCATTGGATAGATGAAGCTCGTCATAACAACTGCGAACGCTAGGAATGCCCAAAGCTTCATACGCTCAGCTACCGCACCAGATACGATAGACATTGCTGTTGCAACAAATACTACTTGGAAGAAGAAGTCAGCAGAAGGTGCATATGTTGCTGGCTCTTCAGGGACACCTGTCGCGCCATCAGCCATGATACCGCTTAGGAATGGACCCCAGTCGCCGCCACCATACATAATGCCGTAACCGCAAATCATGTACATAGTGCAAGCGATAGCGAATAGCGCCACGTTTTTAGTTAGAATTTCGGTGGTGTTTTTCGCTCGAACAAGACCGGCTTCAAGCATCGCAAAACCTGCAGCCATCCACATAACTAATGCACCGCAGATTAGAAAATAAAAGGTATCTAGCGCATACCCAAGTTCAAAAGTGATTTCCATTATGGTTTTCTCCGCAAATATATCGTTGTGGCTTACAGCGCGTCGCTATCCGACTCACCAGTTCGAATACGAACGGCGTGTTCAAGGTCGTAAACAAACACCTTGCCGTCTCCAATTTTGCCTGTTTTGGCAGCGCCAACGATGGCTTCTACCAGGCGCTCTACTTGATCATCCTGAACAGCAATTTCCAGTTTGACTTTAGGTAGAAAATCCACCTGATATTCCGCTCCGCGGTAAAGTTCAGTGTGTCCTTTTTGACGTCCAAAGCCTTTCACTTCGGTCACGGTCAAACCGTCGATGCCGATTTCTGAAATGGCTTCACGAACATCATCTAGCTTGAACGGCTTGATGATCGCTGTGACTAGTTTCATGAGTTGCTCCCAGTTTATTTTGGTTATTCTGTGATTTATGGTCGTGTTTCCAACTATCGGAAGATAAACCAAGAGCCATGCCACAAATGATTAACCATAAAAATCATATACATACACACAAACGCTTCATGAACGCACAAAAATAATGCACACAAATGGTGCACCGATAAAAATTTGCCCAATTATGAAGCGGGGCAGGGTTTGAGTAAGTTAAGAAGACTAAAAAGTGCGATGAAATTAGGATGGAACTATTCAATAGAGCGCATGGTCTGTTGTTTACTATGACGACTATCCCCCCTTCTTTCTTTGCGCCCGAGCGCAGTATTGAACACCGCGCCGCTGCAAAGAAAACGGCGTGGCGCTCCTTATTGGTCTCTGGTTTTTTACACGTTTTTGGGGTCATCGTGGTGGTCATACTTTCTCAGTTGAGTATCAACAGCCAAAACGCACGCGTAAATGATTTGGAGCGAACGCCTGAGATAAGCGCCAGACTGTATTACCCACCCATTTTGCGCCCTCCAGTCCAAGCTAAACCTCAAGAAATGAAATCAATCGATGTTTCACCAGAAAAGCAAGAAATTGAGTTGAAGACTGAGGCAACCAAAGCGACTGAAGCGCTTGATAGTACGAATAAAATTGTGGAAAGCCCTACGACCAAGCAGCAAAAAAATGCTGAGCCGGGTACACAGCAGGTACTCGTTGAAAGTAAGCCAACTAATACGCCGCCATCACCCTCTTTTTCAAAAGATGCAAATAGGCGTGCTGGCTCACTAAACTTATCGGCTAAAGACGGTGCAGCGCTATATTTCGAAAAGTATCATAACGACAAAATAGCCGAAGATGCAGAGCAGGCAACGAGGGAATTCCAGGCACGGAAAAATAGCCCAGTGCTAAGTGGACCAAGCACACAGCAAATACAAGCTAATGAAAATCGACGCCCTTCAAAACGCGTAAACTGTAGCAGTACCACCAATAAAACCTTGGCAATATTAAGTGGGATTACAGGTGGTACATTAGAGTGCACCAAAATGGACGATCACAAACGTTTTATAGACGCCAGAGTTAATAAGCTTCCTAAAGATGAAGAGCGAAACTAGCAGTTTAGGCTATCGACGTCAGCTTAATGAAAAAGAAGCGCGAGATTACTTTCTTTTGAAAAACTTCGGGGGTTGCCCGAAGTACGCTTTAAACCGTCGACTGAATGCTGCAACATCTTCGTACCCTGTTAGCTGAGCTATACCCAACATGGGTGTATCGGTATTTCTAAGCAGTGCTTTGGCCTTCTCCATCCTCACTTTCACAAGATAATCTCGTAAACTGTGTCCAGTAGCTTCTTTAAAACGTGTTTTGAATTGCGTTGTCCCCATACAGGCTATCTGTGCTAACTCCACCTGCGTAAAACCTTTGGCGAGGTCGCGATGAATATAACTTAATACAGGAGTAATTCGCTTATCCATGCTGCACCCTTTCAAGGATGTTTCTAGCAAGGTTAAAAACAGCGCCAGTATTTCTTCATGACCATGGTCTGCAAACTGACTAATTTGAATTTCTACAAACGACAAAAACGCCTGTAATGCAGACGTTACCTGAAATATTGGATGTAGCCTGTCATTTAAATTAACTGGCACATTTAAATTAACTGGCACATCTTTCAAGTCCGCGACAATAAACTTGGACAGTTCATTAGCGCTAAAGTAATGAACCTCATTCGGCGCAATACACACACCTTCGCCGACGCCTACTCGACCGCTAAAATTATCAATTTCGATCAAGATATGCCCGTTAATGGGCAACACTAGCTGAAAATAGTCATGTTTGTGGCGACACGTTTGTTTTGTATATGAGCGCACTGATAATGAAGGAATAACATCGCTTGTCATTGTATCCCCGCACAAACTGTCTTAATTAGCAGTAAGGTCTTCATAGGCTCTCCGTGAAGCGACTTTTTTCCCCTACGGTCAGGCAAGGGACAATAACTCGTGCTGTACATTTTCTGCTGCGTTCTTTGCTGATTTCTAGGTATTGTCCAAGCAAGGGGAATGTTTAAAGTTCTTATAAAAAGAGTGATTTTTACCACTAGATTAAGCGCTTTTATTCATTTTGTCATAAATACGTGCAATATTTAGCGCGCCTAGAAAGGCATCGAACACTACATTTAAAGGACGAATATTACATTTAAAATAAAGACAATAATGGAAAATAAATGAATATAAATTTACGTCAATTAGTGGGCGTGGCAGGTGTATTTTTACCCGCTATCGCCATGGCTCAAGTCTCAAATGGAGATTTTGAAACATGGACAGCTGGTACACCTGATTCGTGGTCAACTATCGACTCAGGAATTAGTGTGGCTGAAAATTCTGCCTACTCATTCTCGGGTAGCAAGTCCGCTGCAATTACCGTTAACACAACAACGCAAGGCTCAACTGACTTCCGCCAATCAATTAATGTTACTGCCGGTCAAAACTATGAGTTCTCAGTAAGGCTATATCACACTGAGGGAGCGATTAAAGCACGCTTATATGTAGACGGCTATCAAGGTTATTCTGACAACAACTTAACCGGAAACTGGCAACAACTTACTTTCTCTTACTCCGCTACAGTGACGAAAGAAATTGAGGTGGGGTTACGTTTTTATGATCAAACTGGCTTTGATGGTTCAGAAATCGTCTATGTAGACGCATTCGAACCGACCACACTTGGGTCAGGTGGCAATAATGGCGGTGGAAGCACGTGCGCTAGCCATTCGGGTGTACTGAACTTAATCACCGACAATTACGGCAGTGAAACAAGCTGGCAGATAACTAACTCAAACAACCAAGTTGAAGCCTCTGGCAGCAACTACGCTAGCAACCAAAGTTATAATGAAGCGGTTTGCCTTACCGATGGTGAATATACCTTTACCATTAGTGATGCCTATGGCGATGGAATCTGCTGCTCCTATGGCTCTGGCAGCTACAACTTGCTAATAGAAGGCGTGTCTGTTGCTAATGGCGGCTCTTTCGGTGCGAGTGAAAGCACCAGCTTTAGCGTTGGCACAACGAGTGGCGGTGGCAGTGGTGGTGGTTCATCAGAACTCACTGGTTACTATGCAAGCGCTAACGGTCTGTCAGGCTACGCGTTAAAGACCGAGCTTTACAATATTATCAAAAACCATAATACCCAAAGCTATGGAGACCTTTGGACATTCTATATTTCATATACAAGCGACAGCTACTATGAAAATGATGGCTCTATTTTGGATATGTATTCAGAAAGCCCAAATGGTAGTGACGCTTACAGCTACACAGCGGGTTCTGACCAATGTGGCAGCTATAGTGGAGAAGGCAGTTGCTATAACCGTGAGCACGCGTTCCCGCGCAGCTGGTTTGGCGGTGCAGTCTCACCAATGAATACCGATATTCACCACGTTTTTGCTACTGATGGATACGTTAACGGGCGTCGTAGTAGCTATCCGTACGGTGATGTAGGAAGTGCTACTTATACGTCTTCGAATGGCTCCAAGCTGGGCGCTGGCTCCTCTGCTTCTGGGTATACAGGCACCGTTTTTGAACCTATCGACGAGTTTAAAGGTGACTTCGCTAGAGCGTATTTCTACATGGCAACCCGTTACGAAAATGTCATTGCAAATTGGGAAACGAATAGCACGTATGGCGATGCTGTGTTAAATGGCACGAGTGACCAAGTATTTGAAAGCTGGTTCTTAAATCTACTTTTAAGCTGGCATTCTCAAGATCCGGTAAGCCAAAAGGAAATCGATAGGAATGAAGCTGCCTTCAGTTTCCAGAACAATCGAAACCCTTTCGTTGATCACCCAGAGTTGGTAAACAGCATTTGGGGTAATTAACTTCAATTTGAGAAGAGCACGAACGTGTTCTTCTCATTTCTCACTTCCTCTGATTTCGCCTTTTCTGTTGGTGATAGCCCTGCAAATTACCTAAAAAACTGCGATTTATCGGGTTTATTGTATATTACCTGTGTTTTCAGTACGCTAAGCTGCAATTTAATGGGGATTACTCTAACTGTAATACATAACAAAGGATATTCGACGTGGCCGCAGCTAACTTACTAGCCCTACTTGATGATATAGCAACGTTAATGGACGACATCGCAACCATGTCGAAAGTCGCTGCGCAAAAAACAGCGGGCGTTTTGGGCGACGACTTAGCGGTAAACGCCGATCAGGTTCAAGGCGTTAAAGCAGACCGAGAGCTACCTGTTGTGTGGGCCGTTGCAAAAGGCTCACTTATTAATAAAGCGATATTGGTTCCTGCTGCGTTAGCCATCAGTGCTTTTGTCCCCTCACTAATAACCGTCCTTTTGGTACTAGGCGGGTTATATTTATGTTTTGAAGGTGCAGAAAAACTGCTACATAAATACCTGCCTCATGAAGATGAAGAAAAAGTACGAGAAGCAAGAATAGAGGCGCTTACCCACGAAGATGTGGATATGGTGGCTTTTGAGAAAGATAAAATTAAAGGCGCTATACGCACTGACTTCATACTGTCTGCTGAAATCATTGTTATTGCATTAGGCACAGTGACCGATGCAACACTCACCACGCAAATTGGTGTGCTAGTAGCACTAAGCCTAGCCATTACCCTTGGCGTTTATGGGCTGGTAGCGGCTTTAGTTAAAATGGACGATGTCGGGCTTTACATGCTTCGCAAGTCGCTAACGGGTTCAATGAACTCACTGCAGCGATTTGTTGGCAGAGCGTTATTAGTTGCCGCACCCGCACTAATGAAAACCCTTGCGGTTGTAGGTACTGTGGCTATGTTTTTGGTAGGCGGTGGCATACTCACGCACAGCATCGGCTTTTTGCACGTTGTTACCGACTGGTTTACTGCGCTTATCCCAGACGCATCACTGGTTATGTCTATACTTGCTGATGGCGTTGTTGGCATTGCTGCGGGTGTAATCATTGCGCTGGTAGTGACAATGATTTCACAATTTAGAAATAAAGCCTCCTAGGATCACTCTTTTCATACAGGCGCCGCCTGTGTACGCATTTGGTGCCCCATCAATTATGCCTTTGCGTGGCGACTCGTATCGCCGCGCGAATTTCAAAGCATTAGCGTTAGTCATTTTGACCACCCCTCTGATAAATTCGCTAAATTTTAGCTTTTCTATTATTTGATATTTTCACACCCACTCTTCCATAAAAAACAAAAACCATACATTTCAAAATCTTGCGTAATTTTTACGAGTTGGCACATCCCTCGCTATAAACTAATTGTTAACTGATAACGACTTATTATCGAAACCTTTAGCAACATGATAGCTGCCACGCAGTATGTTCAAGTGCAGTGTCTAACTTATTTTTTTAGGAGATTACTATGTTTATCGGTCGCAAAACTTTCACTGCACTAACTTTAGCAACTAGCGTATTGAGCGCATCAGCATTCGCTAATGACACTCAAAACAACATTGTTTCGCACACAGACTTCATCGTTGAAAGTGCTATGCAAGATGTGAAGCAGAACTTAGAGCTAGATGTGGCATACGATGTATTAACCGCGGGTCACACTTTTGAGCCAGAGGTAGAAGAAGCGAACTCATTAGTTGCAGATATTACTATTACCCCGATTGAGCCTGTTAGTTCAAACGATAACGACGCATAAGGAGAATGCATATGTTGACCGCCGCAACCCTTTTTATGGTGGTACTCGGTCCGGTTATTGCGTTTGTAGTCAGTGCGCTGGTGTTTTCTACAGCGCGCCTATTCCTTCAGAAAGGCCATTGAAAACGCAATAAAAAATAAATAGGCACCTAGCCGACTACCGCTTACAGATTTGCCTCCCTGGGCCTTTTACTCCAGAGGGAGATAGAAAGCACGGACTGTATCCCAGCCGAGTGATTGTGTTTTCTATCTTCTTACTGGAGCTTTTTTATCCGAATATCCGTTCCCACCAGCTTTTATCATCCTTGTCGCTGTCTTTGTTTACAGGGCGGCCTGAGCAGTCTTGCTGAGGTGGAGGAAGCACATCCAAAATAGCCGGCACACTTAAACTTCCGGCACAGCCAGCCACAACCACTGCTCCAGTTTTCGCATCAAAATGCGCAATACCCAAACCTTTAGGGAAACGCCTTGATAATGATTTAGGCGACTGGGACTTCATATAATTGATGAAGACGGGTAAGGCTCCACCTGCCCCGGTTAAATTAACCGGCTGGTTATCGTCGTTACCCACCCACACTGTAACAACGTTATTTCTATCAAAGCCACTAAACCAGCTGTCGCGATAATCATCTGTGGTGCCCGTTTTGCCGGCCATATTCACATTGCCAAAATTCCAGCCAATGCGCTTTGCAGTACCTTCTGTGGTTACCTTGTATAAGGCGTAGTTGAGTAGATAGGTTGCCGCTTCATCGGTGCGCTGAGCGAAAAATTCAGCCTTTTTCCAAAGCAGTGCATTATCAGCCGTAACTACAGACGTCACCGTATGAAGAGGTATATAACGTCCATCATTTGATAGGGTTTGATACATTTGATTGGTACTAAAAGGGGTCAATTCAAAAGCACCAAGGGTCAAGGACGGAACCTTATCTACGGGTGTGGTTACCCCTAAACGCGCGATAGTATCCTCCAGCGCATCAAGCCCTATCTGCATACCTAAATTAACTGTGGGCACATTCAAAGACTCGACTAGACCTTGAAGTAATGGCACCTGCCCTCTGAACTCTTTATCGTAGTTTTGCGGTGACCAGGTTTTTCCGTTTCGACTTTCAAGGGTAATAGGCTCGTCTTTAAGCGGCGTTGCCAAGTTAAATTGGGTTGGGTCTTCTAGTGCAGTTAAGTAAACCGCAGGTTTAATCAACGAGCCTATCGGGCGTTTTGCGTCAAGCGCTCGGTTGAAACCTTTGAACGCAAAGTCTTTTCCGCCAACAATAGCGCGTACTTCACCACTTGCGCTGTCGGTTACTACCATTGCGCCCTGTAATGGCACCTTTCTGTCTTTCTGCAAACCGTCTAGCGTACCTGACAATGCGCTTTCAGCACGGCGCTGGGCTACGATATCAAGTGTTGTAAACACCTTTACGCCCGAGTCTCTTAAGCTTGGCTCTGCCAGAATTTCATTGAGTTCTCTGCGCACCTGCTCCATAAACGCAGGGTGTTTACCGCTTGCTAAGCTCGCACCACTGGCAAGCCCTAGCGGCATATTCACGAAGCGTTCGTAGTCTTGACGACTAATTTCATTTTCATCAAACAACATGCGCAACACTAAATCACGACGCTCTTTCGTACGCTCAGCATATTTACGGGGATTGTAATAGGATGGGCCCTTAATAATAGCAACCAGCGTGGCTATCTCGGGCGTACTTAGCTCGTTGGCTGGTCGGTCAAAATAGAAATAGCTGGCAAGTCCAAAGCCGTGCACGGCCATGTCGCCGTTTTGCCCTAAGAACACTTCATTTAAGTACGCTTCAATAATTTCTGATTTGCTGTAGCGTGCATCAATGATCACCGCCATGATGGCTTCTTTTGCCTTACGCACAATTGAACGCTCACGGGTTAAAAACATGTTCTTAACTAGCTGCTGCGTTAGCGTACTGCCACCTTGAACCGTTCGTCCGGCTGCAATATTTGCCATTAGAGCCCGCAATATTGAAAGCGGCGCAACACCGTGGTGATTATAAAAATTGCGGTCTTCCACCAACGTTAGCGCTTTAGGCAACATTTCAGGAATAGTGTCTAACGTCACCAACATACGGTCTTCTTGAGAGCCACTTGTCATGCGCGTCACTAACCAGGGTTCTAGCTTTGCAGAACCGTAAGGGCGACCTTGTGACTTGTCATAAATTTCCCCAATACGCGCGCCCTCCCACGTTATTACTAAGTGACGCAAAGGCTCTGCGCCTTCAGGGAACTGAAACGCGCGGCGCTGTACAGTCAGCACCTTATTTTGATAGCTGTATTCACCGCTACTGTCGGCAAAGGTTACCTTGCGGTAACCCAGCAAATTAAGCTCATCAATGACTTCTTGGGGCGTTATCTCTTCACCTTTGCTGATTTCCAGGGGACGGGCGAAAATCTGTGCGGGCACTTCCCACTTGTTGCCCGAGAACGCATGTTTAATTTGGGCGTCAAGGTAGAAGGCATACGCCCCAAGCACAACCAAACCAATAAGAGTGACTCGCCAAAACAGTTTGAAAAACCACGAGCGCTTAGCCGAGCCTTTGCCATTGCTTGATGCTTTACTTTTTGAAGATGGATTGTCTTTTGTCTGTCTTTTTGCCACGTGAAAACGCCATGAAGATCATTGAGGATGACATCGCACACATTGCGATATGGATTTAACCAACGCCTTTTAAAACGTTAGTTTTAATAGTATCAACATTACCATTCGGGCAGCCTCTCAACAACTGTTTCCAAATATGCACACTTCAAATGTATATGCTGCTGAAATGTTGAAAAACGCATCTCGGTTGAAGGGCGAAAATGAATTTTACTCGCGTTTCACGGTCACAATGCGATAGCATGCTGGCAAGTAACACAGGAATCGTACTATGCGCTTAGCTTCATTAAAGTCTTCTTTTTTCTCTAACCGTTCGCTTAGAGGGGCCACATCTTACGCCTCATTCCTTCGCACATCGCTTTCGCTGTTTCTTGCAACTGCGGCAATTAATTCTGCACTGGCTAACGAACAATTCGCAAGCTGTACCGCCGCGCTAGCCGAAAAAGCCAAGCAGGAAGGAGTTAGCCAGCAAACTATCGATGACGTATTTCCTCGTCTTGTTCACCAGGACCGCGTGATAGAGCTAGACCGCAGCCAACCTGAATTCGTACAAACCTTTGCACCGAGAAAGGCAAAGAGATGTATGCAAAACACGAAAAGCTTTTGCATAAGCTAAGTGAAAAATACGGCGTACCTCCTCACTACCTACTCGCTTTCTGGGGACTAGAAACAAACTTTGGCTCTTATAAAGGCAAAATGCCGGTACTCGACTCGCTTGCCACTTTGGCTTGTGATAAGCGACGAAGCACCTACTTCACCCAAGAGTTTCTTGTGGCTGTGAAGCTGATGGAGCGAGAGAAGCTTCAAAAAGATGACATGATTGGCTCGTGGGCCGGTGCAATGGGACACACCCAATTTATGCCTTCGGCCTATACCCATTATGCTATCGATGGCGATGGCGACGGCCAAATAAACTTGTGGGCAAGTGAAGAAGATGCCTTATCTTCTGCGGCTAACTTCCTTGCTAACCTTGGTTGGGAGCGCAGCTTCCGCTGGGGTCGTGAAGTGCAACTGCCTGAGAACTTTGACTATCAAGAGTCAGGCTATAAAAATAGAAAATCTCTCAGTGAATGGCATGCCCAAGGCGTGAAAAAAGCTGATGGTTCTGAATTGGGCGAAGGCGATACTACCGCCTATGTTATTGTGCCTGCAGGTCATAATGGTCCAGCCTTTATCGCCTACAAAAACTTCCGCGTTATTATGCGCTGGAACAACTCAGAATTTTATGCCATTGCCGTGGGTGTATTGGCCGACCGAATCGCTGGCGCGTCTGGCATTAAAGCCACGTTACCTGACCTACCTGCGTACAATCGCAAAGACATCATTGCTCTTCAAAGTAAGCTGAATGATTTAGGCTTCGATGTGGGTAAACCTGACGGCATTATTGGACCAGCCACACGTGAAGGTATTCGCAACTATCAAATTAGTAACAACATGATTGCGGATGGGTTTCCAGGTCTGGAAGTAATGGCTGCGCTAAATGTTGAACTCGAGCGGGATAAAGCGACACAGTCGTAGCTCACTTGGTCAAGAAATCGTTGATATCACTGCGCTCCAGCAGTGATATCTGTTTCAATACCTTTCAAATACAGTTTTTAAGCAGATACGTGAATCACTAGTTAGTGTAGCCATTCAAATACAGGGGCTACATATGTTTTTTAGTTTTGCTGGTCGGAACTGCATTTGCAGGGTCATCCGGCCAAAAGTGTTTGGGGTAGCGCCCTTTCATCTCTTTTTGTATTTCTTTATAACTACCTTGCCAAAAGGCCGCTAAATCACTGGTGGTTTGTAATGGTCGTCCTGCTGGCGACAGCAACTCGCAAACAACCGTAACTCGCCCACCCGCTATCGTTAATGGGGCGCTTTGTGAGTACAATTCTGGCATTTTGACCGACAGCACCACATCTCCATTTTCGCGATAGTCTAAGTTGGCCTCCCTCCCCGTTGGTATCGTCACATGAGTTGGCAATAGTGTGGCCAGTGCATCTTGCTGAGGCCAAGATAAACCATTATTCAAGGCTGTTTTCCACGGTAACTGCTTAAGGTTTTTGATGCTTTTACAGCTTTTTAAGACTGGCGCTAAACTATCTTTAGCCTTGTGCACGAGGTCACTTAATGACGATGGCCACGGGTCTGGCTCATCGAAAGCTTTGTCTTGTGGCAAGTTGAGCTTTCCTGCCATCTCAACTCTTCGCCACCATTGCCAGTCTGCATCAGAAAGCGGCCAGCTTGATAGAGGAAGTGCATCAAGATGCGCGAACCATGCGTTGCATAACGCATCGTCCCAGAATGCTTTTTCACGACTTTTTTCCTGTCCAGAAACCGGTGTGCTATTTAACGTTATCTCATAGAAGCCCGTACTTACTCTGGCTTCCATAACCCCCGTATCGCTGTTAAGAATTACGCTGCGCTTTTCGCTGAATGCGTCAGGGAACGCTAAACGCAACCAGCTTTCAGGTACAGGTTGTGCCAAACGTATTGCCACCGTGCTTTTTATCAGTTGCCCGTCAAGCACTGCCAGCCATGGCCCATCGCCATTTTCGCTCTCACTGAAACCTAAAGGGCTGCCACTAGTAGTAAGCTCTGCGCCTTTTCCACTTGCCAGTTTGTATTCGATTAAATTCGCCTGAGACTTACCGTTTCTTGTTGCGCCCCCTACTACATGCTTTGATACATTAGGGCTCTCTCCTGATTGACCTGACGCATTGCGCCTATAGCCCACCTGCAAAGGAAATGCGATGGCGATACAAAGCCCAAGGGCGTGTTCATCTAGTCCGTTAATATCAGGCTTAAAGCGTTGTTCTTTTCCATCATTATTTTGCACGTAGCGCGCATAGCGGGAAGCTTGCTGAATAAGCTGACTTCGCGTACTGCTATTGGCGTTAAGTAGTGCATCCGTTACGTTTGTAGCCCCACCTACACTGATATTGCTTTCGCTAAGCGCCACAACAAAGGGAGCAGCATGGCGAAGCGCATCGTTTTCATCAGCAGGAAGACCATCAATACCCTGTTTTACGGTCAGCAGTAAATGGGCTAAATGGGGCTGGCAGGGCAACTGTGCCAACGCTCTTCCATAGGGAGTAATATTTGCTTGTGAGATAGCATTAACGCGCTGAAGCTTTTGTTGTGCAACCTGTTGCTGCGCTTGTGTAGGCTTCGTCAACAATGCCAAGGTGTCAGGGCTGCTGCCCCAGGCTAAGGTATCAAGCAAGAAGCTACTTAAGTCTTCTTTTTCAATTTGCGCCGCATTGTGTTTTGCCAAACGCTCGAAGCTGCTTTTGCTACACAAACGATAACAGGTTCCGGCCATTACCCGCCCCGCTCGCCCTGCCCGCTGAATGGCAGATGCTTGCGAAATGCGCTGTTGTGTAAGCGCAGTAATATCACTCGATGGATGATACTGAGCACTGTTTTCCCATAGGCTATCAATAACCACCGTCACACCTTCAATGGTAAGACTCGTTTCAGCAATATTGGTAGATAATATGATTTTTCGCCTGCCTTGCGGGTCTGGCGCAATAGCGGCTTGCTGCACAGATTTACTCAACGCTCCATAGAGCATGTGAACTGCCATGTCCGCAGTCTCAGCTAAGCCTTTTATTTCTCTGGCAACAGCATTAATGCTTCCTCGCCCAGGAAGGAAAACCAATATGTCACCGTCGTGTTCGGCCACTGCCTGCTTTATGATATTGCAGGTTTTAGGTACTAACTCATGCGCTTGCACATCTTGTGTGTAGCGAATATCAACGGGAAACATGCGCCCTTGGGTATTTAAGTTCTCCACTGGCAGTACGCTAAACGCATTGAGCAAGGTTTGAAGTGGTGCTATGTCTAAGGTAGCCGACATTACGATTAATCGTAAGTCATCGCGAAGCCCAGATTGGACTTCTAGCGCTAGCGCTAAACCAAAGTCACTGTGAATACTGCGTTCGTGAAACTCATCGAAGACAATGGCGGCTATGCCAGCAAGCTCGGGATCCTGCTGAATCATGCGCGTAAGCACCCCTTCGGTTATGATTTCAAGTCGAGTGGCAGACGATGTTTTCGACTCACCCTTAATACGGTAGCCAACGGTTTCGCCCACATTTTCGTTCAATTGCCTAGCCAAGTAGTCGGCAAGATTTCTTACCACTACCCGTCTTGGCTGCATAAGCAATATTTTACCCTGAAGCGATGATTGCAACAGTGACAAAGGAAGTACGGTAGATTTTCCCGCGCCCGGAGGCGCCCCTATAATGACGTTATTGGCCGCCACTGCACCTTGAAGTGGTGAAACAAGTTCATAAGCGGGTAAATGAGAAAACAGCTGTAACATAAAGGGCATAAAGGTGTTATAAGTTGATGGACATAGTGTACCTGATTTGATCAATGCACCCGAACACCACTGCTATTTTTTTAAATTTAGTAGATAGCTCAACACTTGCGTCTTGTTTGGAATTCGCGGGTAGCACCATGATAAACTTAGGTTTGTATGAGCATGGGCTCCCCGGTTAACTTTAACTTTTAGCTATTAACTTGCGAGTAGCTCATTAACATGATGTACAAGCTAAAGGGCAAATTTAAAGGAGGAAAGCTATGCGATGTTTTATTGGGTTAGACCTTAGCGCCACAGAAAAGCTTGCCCTTGATAGCTGGCGTCAACAGTCATTGCCTGAAGTTATGCCCCGCCAATGGGTGAAAAGCGAATCTCCCCGTTCTCGAAAGTCAGCCAATAAGCGCTACGACCACAACAGTAGCCAAGGCCCAGCTCTCCCTTATGCAGTGCCAGCGGCAAACTTTCACATTACGCTTAGCTTTTTAGGCGAGATTAATCACCGTCAGCACGAAGCGCTTATATATGAACTCGATCAACTCGTTAGCGAGCCATTTTCTTTAACCCTCGACGCGACGGGATTATGGAACGGTCCTAAAATACTCTTCGCGGCGCCAACAGAGACGCCAAAGGCACTAAGTGAACTTGCCAAACAGTCACGAAAAGCTGCCCGCAAAGCGGCAATAGAGGTAGAAAGCAGAGACTATAAGCCTCACGTAACTCTTGTTAGAAAGGCTACGTCGAGCTTACCTCTCCCCCTTTATAGCCCCAATGTAGACGTTCACGTTTCGGCATTTCACCTTTTTGAATCTGTCTCTACACCGCAGGGGGTAACCTACCCTATCCGCCAGTCTTGGCCGTTGAAACACAATATGTCGGTAAGAGAAAAGCTGCGCAGGGGAATAACCGATGAGTAGGAAGGTTTGCGATACCGTACTGATTCGCGAAATCGATATTAGTTAAACCGTCACCTTTTCATCGAAAAACAGTAGTAAAGACCTTATGTGATTATGAGTTATAGCAATTTAAGCTGGTTTAAAGTAGCGCGCTGCCTTTACAACGCCTGGCGTCACGGGTAAAAAGAAAGTCTGTTTTTTTATTCAAACTGCCCAAATGCAACAAACATTTAGATTAGTAATAGACTGCCCAGACCAAATTGGGCTAGTTGCCAGCGTGTCGCAATTTTTGGCCGACCATAACGCTACCATCGTTGAAGCAAGCCACCACACCGACTTACAAACCGGCCGCTTTTTTATGCGCCATGAAATTAGCACCGACTCGCTGAAGTTAGACCACCAAAGCTTTGTGAAAGAATTCACCCCGCTTGCTAACGAATATCAGATGAATTGGAAGCTCAGCGACTCCAGCAAAAGACAACGCGTTGCGCTTTTAGCTAGCCTTGAGTCTCACTGTTTAGTTGACCTGCTTCACCGCTGGCACACAGGCGAACTACACTGTGATATACCGGTTATTATTGGTAACCACCCGCAAATGAAACAGTTTGCCGATTGGTATAAAGTCCCTTTCCATTGGGTAGATTTTAAAGCGTTAGGGAAAGAAGCGGCGTTTGCGCAAATCACGACCTTACTTCAAGAATACAAAATTGATTTGACCGTGCTTGCCCGCTTTATGCAGATTTTACCTGATACGCTTTGCCAGGAGCTGCAAGGTAAAGCCATTAACATTCACCACAGCTTCTTGCCGAGCTTTGCAGGTGCTAAGCCTTACCAGCAAGCCTATGATCGCGGCGTAAAGTTAATCGGCGCAACCTGTCACTACGTGACTAAAGATTTAGATGAAGGCCCGATTATTGAGCAAAGCGTTAAGCGTATTAGTCACAGTGACAGTGCAGCTGATATGGTGCGCAAGGGTAAAGATTGTGAAGTAACGGCATTAGCTCATGGCGTGCGCTACCACTTAGAAGACCGCGTAATTATTCACAGAAATAAGACCGTGGTGTTTGCGTAAGTTTTTACACTGATAAAATAAAAAAGCCCGCTAGTAAACATTACTTTTGGGCTTCCATCTAAAACTACCTTTGCTCTATCTACACGTTCACTTTGACGTTGTTAAACCCATCATCACCAAGCACCTCTTGAAGTCTCGTTTTTATCACGGCTTCCTTATGAGGATAGTGAAAGTCAAACCCTCTGCCGTTACCGCTTTCCAAGATAACTCCAAGGTAATGGTGAGAAAAATTAAGCGCATAGATAGCATTGGCGTTCACCCTGAGGGGCTGGCGTTCAAGCCCCTGTAAAAAGTGAAACACCACCAAATCACCGTCTTTTTCTATCAAGTTTTCAATAGGATATTTATTTCCGAAGCGCTTGCTTCTTAAATAAGAAAAAAAGCCAACACATAGCCCTACACTGCCTAGGGTAGCTGCTAGTTTCACTTCACCTTCTGTAGTGATATTTAAAATGAAAAGAGCCAGTAGAAAAGCTGGAACACCAAGAAATAGTGCCTTGTCGATTGGTTTGCGTTGCATCTTCTTCCCTGTGAATTTTTGATTCCCTTTAAAGATACAATAAATCACAAAGCGGCTATGGTTTCAATACAAGCCACGGCTTCATTACGCCCACCTTCATCTGATTAGGTTGGTAGAGCTAGGAGACTTATATTAGCTATTTTATACTTCAAACAGGGCTGGTACGCATGGCGCGTCTTAGCTTCATGTAATACCACAGGTTCGAAGCTGCAAATAACGCTTCGGTAATGGCTACCCCCCAGGTTTGAGTTATTATGCCGTACGCGGTGAAATTGATTGAGCCAATAATCATGCACACCCTCAAACCCGCTTCTTTACAGTGGAGCTCACCAAAGCGGTACGCCATAAAAGTTAGCACAGGCATAGCCTCAACCAACGAGGTTTTACCGGTTAGGTTGTTTACCGTCAGCACAATAACCATCATAGTAATCAGTGTTACGTAAGTGGCGACAGGAGACAGTAGTTTTTGTTTTATCAAGCGATAACTAGTACTCAGCCCTGCCACTGTAATAACAATTGCTCCTCCCCACGCCTGCTCAAAAACCAAAAGTGAGCCAATAGCAATACATAGCCCTAAATTCAGTAACAGTAATTTACGTTCAGTATTCGACCAAAAGGAGGCCAACGCGAATACAACGGGAAACGCGTGAAGAAGTAATTCAAACATGGTGATCACAGTTAATAAGTCAGTGGTTTACGAGCTGTGGAATACAGCTATTTAGAACGCGCGCAGTGTAAATTCCAACCAACATAAAGCCAATCAAATTTTAACCAATTTCGATGAATTGCATATTTGCACGTTTTGACGTCAAACCGCTGTGCTGCAAGGAATTACGTTAAAGAGCATTTAACTTATTTTTACATTATCTTAAGATGGATTTTGTCAAAAACGTATAGATAAAAAATAGACAGGAAAACTCATGGGTAAATTCAAATCATCACTTACCGCTATGGCGGTTGTGGTTGCACTCGGTGCATGTTCAGAACAAAAAGCGCCTGAGACCACCAGCACTGATGTACAAAAGACAGCGACATCTCAACAAGCACAGTTTGATAACGTGCTGCTTCAAGAGTTTAAAGGCCCGTACGGCGGCGTGCCTGCTTTCGATAAAATGAATCTAGAGGATTTAAAACCTGCGCTGGAAAAAGCTATGGAATTGAATCTTAAAGAGATCGAAGCCATCGCTAATAACGAAGCACCGCCAACGTTTGAAAACGTCATAGTTGAAATGGAGCGTGCAGGTGCAGAGCTTGGCCGCGTATTCACTTACTACGGCATTTGGAGCTCTAACAAATCTAGCCCTGAATTCCGCGAAATTCAGGCAGAAATGTCGCCAAAGTTATCGGCTTTCTTCACTCAAATTACGCAAAATGAAAAACTCTTTGAAAGAGTAAAAGCGGTATACGAGTCTGATGAACTGAAATCACTCACGCCAGAAGAACAACGCATTACGTGGATGACTTACAATAGCTTCGCACGCAATGGCGCAACGTTAGATGGCGAAGCGAAAAAGCGTTACGCTGAAATTAACCAAGAACTTGCTACGCTGCACACCAAGTTTTCTAACAACGTGCTAGCGGACGAAGAAAACTACGTAACTTATATTACCGAAGACCAGCTTGATGGCTTGCCAGCCTCGTTCGTTAAAGCAGCAAAAGCGGCAGCCGAGTCTCGCGGCGAAGAAGGTAAATATGCGATTACCAATACGCGTTCGTCAATGGACCCGTTCTTGACCTACTCAACTAATCGTGAGCTTCGTGAAAAGGTATGGCGTACTTACTATAACCGCGGCGACAATGCCGACGAGTTTGATAACAACGATATTATTAAACGTATCCTAACCCTTCGAGATGAACGCGTTGAGTTATTAGGTTACGAAAATTACGCACAGTGGCGTTTAGAAGATCGCATGGCGAAGAACCCAGAAAACGCCATGGATCTTATGATGAAAGTATGGCCAGCCGCTATTGCTCGCGTTGAAGAAGAAGTAGCTGACATGCAAGCCATTGCCGATAAAGAAGGTGCAGACATTACTATTGCACCTTGGGACTACCGCTTCTATGCAGAGAAAGTACGCCAAGCGAAATACGACCTAGACTCAAACGAAGTAAAACAGTACTTACAGCTTGATAAGCTTCGCGAAGCAATGTTCTACGTTGCCGGTCGCTTGTTCAACTTCAACTTCACACCTGTTGAAGAAGGCAAAGTGCCAGTATTCCACGAAGACGTGAAAGTATGGGAAGTAACGGACAAAGACAGCGGTGAACACATTGGCCTTTGGTACCTTGATCCATTCTCACGCCAGGGTAAACGCTCTGGTGCCTGGGCGACCACGTATCGCTCTTACACCACGTTCGATGGCAAGAAAACCGTATTGTCTTCTAACAACTCGAACTTCGTGAAAGGCGCTGATGGCGAAGCTACGCTTATTTCTTGGGACGATGCTGAGACCTACTTCCATGAATTTGGTCATGCACTTCACTTCTTAGCGTCTGACGTAAAATACCCATCTTCGCATTCTGGCGTACGCGATTACACTGAGTTCCAGTCTCAGTTACTAGAGCGTTGGTTAACCACCGATGAGGTTATTAACAACTACCTAGTGCACCATGAAACAGGCGAGCCAATTCCTGCTGAACTGGTTGAGAAGATTAAGAAGGCCTCTACCTTCAATGAAGGCTTCAAAACCACTGAGTACATGGCTTCTGCCATTATGGACCTGAAGTATCACACTACCGATCCTAGCAAGATTGACCCTGATACTTTTGAGCGTGAAGAGCTTAAGAAGCTAGGTATGCCAGAAGAAATCGTTATGCGTCACCGTTCACCTCATTTCGGTCACGTGTTCTCGGGTGAAGGTTATGCAGCGGCCTATTATGGCTACATGTGGGCAGAGGTACTTACTGCCGACGCAGCAGAAGCCTTTATGGAAGCACCGGGTGGTTTCTACGATAAAGAAGTAGGCGATCGCTTAGTGAAATACTTATTCGCTGTACGTAATGCTATGGATCCAGCCGAAGCGTATCGCAAATTCCGCGGCCGCGATGCCAAGGTAGATGCATTGATGCGTGACCGTGGTTTCCCAATCCCTAAGGAAAACAAAGAGTAAGGTTTAGCACTTACTTTTCCTAGGTCTGTTGCTAATTAAATCTGTAGCTTCAGCATGACATTGGCCCTCTCGATTTCTATGAAAGTCAGAGGGCCTTTTTGTAATAAGTGTTGGTATCAACCCTCATCTTTCTATTGACCTATTGGTCAATTATGCTTCACAATCTTCTTTCCTTAGCAAAAAGTATAAACTTTGCAGGGAATAGGTCGATAACTTGTCTGCGCTTTAAAAATAACAATAGCACTAGCGTAAGAATCAGAGAGTAGTACTGACCCGCCTAGGGCTCAGTATCAGACGTTGCTGTGCCTGCAATGCCACGTCACCCTTTATCAAAATTTCAGCATTAACTTACGTGGTCGAAAGTCATGACTTTCAGTATAAAACAAAAACTCATTATTTCTCTTATTGTGGCGGTACTCGCTGCTGCTATTCTTGTAGGTTCCATTAGCCAGTGGATTGCCCGTGATCTCGTTAAAGAGAACATGGAAGAGCTTCAGCTTCCTTCGTTACTTAAACAGGTTGGCAACCGAGTGGACAGGGAAGCAAGTGTGATGCTTACCGTTGCTCATGGCATTGCCTCTAATCCTGACATTCTTGCATGGTCTTCAGCAGGTGCAGACAGCGCTGGCGAACGCCGTCTTGTTAACTATTTAAGTAATATTGTTGAATTCAACGATTTAACCGTTGCCTCATTCGTAGACAGAACCACCTACAAATATTGGAACCAAGACGGTTTTTTAAGAGTGCTTCAAAACGATGAATTCGATGGATGGTTTTTCGCCTATAAAGATAGCGGCGAGCCAATATCATTAAGTTTGTACAACGAACCCGGTAAAGGTTACCGTCTTTTTGCGAATTACCAGCAAGTAAACGGTAGAGGTATGTCAGGTGTCGCTAAGTCGGTCGATGAGTTACTAGATATCATCAATGCGGTGAAAATTGCCCAGACCGGCTTTGTCTTTCTTGTTGACGGTAACGGCACCATTATCGCTCACCCCAATACTGAGTTACTGGGCAAGGCTAAGTTAGCGTCAATAAGCGATTCAAGCGCAGCGGGGCAACTGCTTAATCGTCAAGGCTTTGCTATGGCCACCAGCGATTCAGCAGGCGACACGCAACTGTTTGCCAGTACCTATGTGGAAAAAGCCGGTTGGTATGTGGTAGCACAAGTACCCGAGCACGAGCTTTACGCATCATTAAATGCAGGCAGTCGCCAAATTATTATTTGGGCCTTGATTATTGCTGGCGCTTTCGCGCTTATTGGCATTTGGCTAGCAGGCACGCTTACCAAGCCACTTGAATCGCTAGCCGATGTTTTCCAGCAGCTTGGTAGAGGACAAGGCGATTTGCGCTCTCGTATTCCTATGCCAGAACAAAAAGAGATTGCCCGCTTAGTGGAAGGGTTCAACAACTTTATTGATCACCTTCACGGCACTATTTCGCAAGTGGCGAAAACAAGTCACGCGCTAAAGGCGTCAGCACAAGATGTTGCGAAGCAGTCTCATCAAACAGAAAACTCTACCAAGAGTCAGCGCGATCAAACCTTACAGGCGGCAGCCGCATTAACAGAGATGGGCAGTACGGTGAATGAGGTGGCTCAGTCAGCTACTCATGCTGCGCAAAATGCGAATCTGGCAACCACTAACTCCGCTCACGGTCGAGAGATTACCCAGCGCGCAGTTCACGCGATAAACGGCCTTTCCGACCAGATTCAAGATGTGTCTAGGGTTATTCAATCGCTTGATGAACACACTGCGGCGATTGGCGGCATTCTTGATACCATTCGGGGAATTTCAGAGCAGACCAACCTGCTTGCGCTAAATGCCGCAATTGAAGCAGCGCGAGCTGGCGATCACGGCCGAGGCTTCTCGGTAGTTGCTGATGAGGTGCGAACACTTGCACAGCGTGCAGCCCAAGCCACTGATGAAATACAAGTGAAGATAGACAAGTTCCAGCAAGACTCTAAATCTGCCGTTTCGCAAATGGAGTCCAGCCGCGCGCGCACAACCGATGTGGTAACCGCAACCAATGAAATAGATAAACTACTTCAAGATATCGCCGAAGAAATTGCTCACATCAACGATGTGAACACACAAGTGGCCACTGCCACAGAAGAGCAAGCTACGGTGGTTGAAGATATCAGTCGAAACATTAATGACATTAGTACATCAAGTGAAGAAACCCTGAATGCAACTAAGATATTGGTTAGCGTGAGTGACAAGCTCGACGAACTTGCACAAGAGCTTTCATCAGAAGTGAGTAGGTTTAAACTGTAGCGGTCTAAGCTTGCTTACACTTTGCGAAGTCTGAAGCTTCGAAACAAACCCGTTTTACGCGCCATCATTTAAAAAGTGATGGCGTATTCTACTTTTACTTGATTGTCACGGTTAGAGCGCCAGGGCAATTGCATTGATGCCCCTTCACTTTCCCACGACTCTCTCATAGCACCAACAGTAAGAAGATGCTTGTCTTCGTTAAATGGAATTTCTAAATAAAGGCCTGCGGACGTGCTGGTTGGAAGTCGAATTGTGTCAGCAACTGGAATACTCATTTCGTGGCGGGGGCGCACTTTGTGACTCAACCCCAAGCGATAATCCCCTCGATCCCACCAGCTTACTACTTCAAATTCGTGGCTTCTGACACGCTGAGACATAACGCCGTAATCAAGCAACCCTTTGTTATAGTGAACAATAGCTTCAACATTAAACATAGGCGCAATTTTTTGGCTAAACGCTAATTGGTACTGCTTTTGTTTGCAGCCTTTAAACTTAATTTTGTTTTTGGTGAGGGTTAAGGAAAACGTGTCGTCATTGCTTGAGTATTTGTTGAGCCATTCCTGTGCTTTTTCAACTACGGAGGCATTTGCTGCACCCACCATTAAAAAACATGGGCAAATACACATTGCTAAAAAGGACTGGTTCAATCGTCTCATTTTTCGCTGCCTCTCAAACTGTGGTTGGCTACAACTTATTCGATCACAATTTCAGTATAGACAAAAAGATAACTTAAAAAAAGAACGCCTATTGGTACTGACAGGAACACCTATTCTAAACATTGGAAAAACAAAGATAACTTGGAGAGACTATATGCCCGTATTCGCTCAGTTAGCCATAATAACGCCGCACTACCTCCGACACTAAAGCGTTGTTACTGCATTGTTATGGCGTTACTTTGGCGCTAGAAAGCGATGCTTTACGACCTTCCGTAGCTTCTTCGCTGAACCAATACATGCCGTTGTTATCCACACATATGCCTTCAACTTGTTTATATTGCTCAAGCGGCCATACATCAAGCAAAGTAAAGTCTTTCGAGATTTGAGCCATGAAAGTGGAAAAATTTCCGAATGGGTCTGATTTGTACCCGGTAATGACAAACTTATTTTGGTGCTGATCGAAATCGACTCCCGTCACTACGCCCGGTAGTCCGTCAATGGATGCAAATGTACTTATAGTTTGTTCAATCTCACCTTCATTCACTTTATAAACATGGGTTATTCCTGTTTTCCAGCTTTTTGAGAAAAGAAGAAGATCGTCGCCATGTTTAACCATTGCCTCTGAGTCAAAGTCGTGGGCATAGGGGATATTGTTCGAAGCGTCATTACCTTCGTATTTCAAAGTAATAGTGGTGAAGTCATTCACATTCGAACGGTTTACCTTGTGTATTTCTACCTGCTCTCTTTTACCCTTATTGTTCCCCACATCCGCAATGTAAAATGACGACGCGTCGGCAGTTATTGCTTCCCAGTCTTTATTGGTGAGCGGTAAACGCGTACGCTCAATAATTTCACCTTGGTAGTTAATGCGGTAAATGATGGGAGCATTACCTGAATCATTCAACGAATACATACCGTCAACATCGCAAAAAAGACCGGACGTTTCTGAAAGTTCTTTCGGCAATTCAACGATACTTTTTATTTGTAGTTGAGCGTTCGGGGTAGGATATTGAACCGCGCATGCTGATACTAATACAAGTAATACTGGTATAAGCGCAAATTTAAAAAGAATGTTCAATGAAGGGCTCCGAAAAGAACAATAAGTAACGGATAATAGCAAACCTATTCACTCTCTAACATGCATTTTAGCGCGCGAAATAAGGTCTATTGGTCTAAACTTTTAGCCCGAGCGTATATCGCTATAAACATGATTTGGTCTAAAGTCTCAGTATGACAAATGTTTAGGCTGATATACCATGGAATAATACCAACACGTTAAGGACTCACTTTGTCAGACCCGCTTCTTTCACTCGTTGCAGTTGGATTACTGTCGATTACCTGCCAATACTTAGCTTATAAGGTTAGGCTTCCTGCTATTTTACCGTTGTTAATTGTCGGTATTGTGGTCGGCCCTGTTTTTGGCGTGCTCAACGCAGACGACTTATTCGGAGATTTACTGTTTCCTGTCGTTTCTCTCTCCGTTGCCATTATTCTTTTTGAAGGGTCACTGACGCTGAAATTCAGCGACATCGCGGGTCACGGTAACATGGTGCGAAACCTTTGCTCTGTGGGCGTGGTTGTAACCTGGCTTGTCGCAGCCACTGCTGCTCATTACAGCCTTGACCTTACTTGGCAGCTGTCCTTCCTGTTCGGTGCCATTGTTACCGTAACAGGCCCTACGGTAATTGTACCCATGCTCAGAACCGTGCGACCTAAAACGAATTTGGCCAATATCTTGCGCTGGGAAGGGATTGTCATAGACCCTATTGGCGCGCTGCTCGCCGTACTGGTTTTCGAATTTATCGTAGCATCACAAGAAACCGCCATTACCCACACGCTAATAGCATTTGGCAAGACCATTGGAATTGGCTCTGTACTTGGACTTGCTTCCGGCTATCTGCTTGGTCTGTCTATTCGAAAAGAATGGATTCCGCATTACCTGCTTAATACTGCGGTATTAACCGTAATTCTGGGTGTATTTGCCGCGTCTAATTACGTAGCGCACGAGTCAGGCCTTCTGGCCGTTACCATCTCTGGTATGGTACTGGCCAATATGAAGGACGTTGATGTAGAAGACATTCTTGAATTTAAGGAAACGCTAAGTGTTTTGCTTATTTCGGGGTTATTCATCTTGCTTGCCACACGCCTAAACTTACAATCGGTAGTGGATGTTGGTTGGGGCTCAATTGTCGTTCTTGCCGCCATCATGTTTGTGGCGCGGCCATTGTCTGTGCTAGCGTCCTCCGTTGGTACCGGACTCAAATTAAACGAATTAGCCTTACTGAGCTGGATCGCACCACGCGGTATTGTTGCAGCGGCGGTGTCTGCCCTTTTCTCTTTAAAGCTTGAAGAAATTGGCTATGAAGGTGCCGGGATTATCGTTCCTATCGTCTTTATGGTGATTATCGCGACGGTTGTGGTGCAGAGCCTAACGTCACGTACCGTTGCGTCGCTACTTAAGGTGAGAGCGCCTGCGCCAACTGGCTACTTGATTTTCGGTGGCAGTAAGTTCAACCGCGCCTTAGCGACGGAAATGATAAACCAAAAGCTGGACGTTACCATTGCTGATACTAACTGGGATGCGATTAGAGAAGCGCGCATGAAGGATATTCCGGTATATTTCGGTAACCCGATGTCCGACCATGCAGCACGCCACCTAGATCTGAATACATTTGGTACTGTGCTGATCATGTCGCCTTATAAGCAGCTTAACCCACTCATTGCGTATCACTTTGAATACACGATGGGCAAAGACAAAGTATGGGCGCTGACAAACAACGAGCAATCTACGCGACCAAGTCACCAGGTTAGCGAACAGTACGCGAAAAAGCTTACTCTGTTCGATGAAGGCGTTACTTATGGGTACTTAGCATCTGCCATTGCCCGTGACTCAATGGTGAAAACAACCCGTTTAACCGAAGAGTTTACCTACGAGCAGTATATTAAGCAGTATGGTGAGCGCGCTACACCTCTTATTGCGATCAATGCGGAAGGTAAAAGCTATACCTTTATCAACGGCAACAGCATTCAGCCTAAAGCAGGGTGGCGTGTGATTAGCTTGATTGAACCAGAGCGAAAAGAAGAAAAAGTAGAAGAGCAAAAGTAAGAAAACCTCCTGCCCACCGGCAGGAGGTCTCTCCCTGGAAAACGCGTAACGCAGTGCCCTTTTTAAAAGGTGCATATTTATTTGGATTTTACTGTTGTTACGCTGTCGTACGCTTTAAAGCAAGCCGCAAACCAACTTTTATAAAGCCTTTAAAATCAGGCATATAGCTAAAAACTCTGTTCTATTTACCTCTGAGCCGCGCTTATAGTTGCCATTTCGGTGCATCAAGCGCACTGTTACGGGGTTCTTTTTTTGTTCAATAACAATGGTTTGTCGCTTTCAATGACGTCATTAACGAACGCAGCGATGAATACACGCCAAAGTAGAATCTAGTGCACCACTGTTGTCTTGCAGAACCTTTTTACCCGCCCTGCCCGCTTGTTCAGCCTTACTGGGTGATTCAAGCCAATCTTGCACCGTAGAAAAAATACGAGAAGCATCCTCAACTATGCTCAACGCGCCGCATTCCTTCAGGTAGTCGCAAATAACAGGGTTATTATAAATGTGTGGTCCCATCATTATTGGCAGCGAGTACGCAGCGGGTTCAAGAGCATTATGGCCGCCTCTATCGGCAATCGAGCCGCCAACAAAGGCGAATGTGGCAACCGCATAGGCGTGATTTAGCTTCCCCATTTCATCCAATAAGATGACGTTTACATCTTCAGGTACATTGTTTACCTCTGAACTTTTAACAAAAGTCAGATTATGCTTTTCAAGTAATTTGGCTACGCTATCAAAACGTTCTGGATGGCGAGGAACAATAATAACCCGTAGGTGGGCATTCTTTTTCCATAAAGCCTGTGTTGCTTCAATGATAACGCTCTCTTCAGGTTCATGCGTACTACCTGCAACAAGTATTGGCCTCTCACCCTTCACTAATCCAAGAAAGCCTTCAGAGGGGCTAATGGTGGTAGCAGCTTGGTCAAACTTAATATTGTTCGTCAGGGTTAGCTTAGCTTGTGCTACTCCTAACCATGCGTAGTTATCGAAATCTCTCTGGCCTTGTGCACACACGTGGGAAAGCTTGGCCAACATAGGGTTAAATAGCTTTCCAATTTTTTTATAACGCTTAGCTGAGCGTTCTGTCATGCGAGCATTTATCACCATAACGGGAATGTTCCGCCTCCAGCACACATCAATGAGGTTTGGCCATAATTCAACTTCAGTAATCATAACCGCCTTAGGCCTAATGCGTTTCAGCATTGCAGACATGGTCAAAGGTAGGTCGTAAGGCAAATAGAAATGGTGAACCGCGTCTTTAAATATATCTCGCACACGGGCAGAACCTGTAGAGGTGGTAGTAGTGACGGTTATTTGCGCATCTGGCTCGTACTGCATAATTCGCTTTATTACGCATGAGGCAGCCACCACTTCCCCTACTGAAACACAGTGAAATAAATAGCCATTCTGCTTGGGCGGCTTAGGGACAAAGCCAAAGCGCTCAAATCGTTCACGACGCGAGTTATCGCTTGTTTTCGAGGCTTTTATTAACAAATGAATAAATGCGAAGGGAATAGCAATCGCCAATACAAGCGAATATCCCCACCGGCAGAGAGTTTCGAGTAGCGTAGGTTTATAGCCGTGTGTATTGGCAACAACCATAAATACATCCTTTTTAATACAGAACTTCGACAACAGCATTTAGAGACAGCGAATATTGAGGTTGATATAAGCCTTTCAAACCCTGTGTAATCAGAAGAGATACGCTCACTTTCAAGCGTTGCGCATGTCACAACATTTATAAAGTGCTACATGCCTGAATAAATACTTTCGACATTGTAGTGGCTAAATAGCCTGCGTCTAGAGCCGAGCTTCATTATGGGTGGCTAAATACTTAACAAGCTTAGAATTACCTTACTTTGACAACTAGTTCTTAGGCTATTGCGACGTTTGAGCTGCTTTATATAAAAGTGGCTCTAGAAGAAAAGCAGGATAAAAACGGTCTTAAATAAATAAGCGTCGTATATAGAATATTAAATAAATTTTAAGGATGACATTTGAGTATACGCGTTCTTCACATTGAACTTGGCGTACATCTTCAAGGTGGCGCCGAACAAGTTGCATACCTCATCAATGCGTTAGAGCACCATGGTGATATATCGCTTCACTTGGTGTGCGCTGAAGACAGCGAAATTCATTATACCGCTTTTGGGCAATGTGAAACCCATACCATTAAGTATGCCGGTGAGTCAGACTTCCTATGTGTCAAACGTTTACTGGAAGTCGTAAACACGGTTAGCCCAGATATTATTCACGTGCATAGCGAACGTGGTTCAGATGTTTGGGGTGCCATGCTAGCGAAAATCTCTGGTGTGCCTACCGTTTGCACAAGGCGAATCGATAATCCCGAAACCCATTTCTCCTTTTACAAATACAAACAATTCGACGCCGTTATCAGTGTATCTGAAGGGGTGCAGAAGGTAGTCTCAATGCATTGTGAAGGCGTCAAACACCAGCACGTTATTTACCCTGCTGTCGATTTTGCCCAATACCCTCAACCAAAAGACAGTGACTGGCTTCGTCGTACGTTTTCTATTCCTGATGATCACTTTGTAGTCGCTAACTTTGCCCAGTACATATCGCAAAAAGGACAAGCAGATATCATTTTGGCTATGCACGACGTATTAAACAAACATGAAAATGTAACCTGTTTGCTATTTGGCGAGGGTAATCTTCAAGAGAGCTACCAATCACTAATCGAGCGTCACAGGTTAGACGACCATGTAAAGCTTTGCGGCTTTACAAAGGAGGTAGCCAAAATACTCCCCAACATAGATATCTTAGTACACCCTTCCTACTCAGAGGGTATGGGAGATATCTTACTTCAAGCAGGAGCGAATAAGTGCGCTGTGCTATCCAGTCCTGTGGGAGGCATACCCGAAGTGATTAAGCATATGGAGACGGGAGTTATGGTAGCGCCGGGCGATATTGACGGAATTGGTGAGAGCTTAATTAGTCTAATTGAAGCCCCTGATGAAAGAGCACAATATGGAGAGGCTTTGTATAAGCTTGTCACAAGTAAATTTGGTATAGAAAGGATGTCCAGTGCCTACGCTAATTTATACAAGACGCTAGTTTTCAACGGCGCTGATAAGGAACACGCTTGAGCCTATGGAAGCACGTGTAAGAAACTGCAGATACAAAAAAGCCGCTCGAAAGCGGCTTTTTAAGACTTTGAAAAAAGTTAGCGATTAAACGCCAGCTTTCTCAACAACGTCAACTAGCATCCAAGATTTGTTCTTAGATAGTGGGCGACATTCACGCTTAGTAGAGCGCTTGATGAACTTCCCATAGATTGGGTGCTTAACAAAACGTTCAACTACAACAGTGATGGTTTTATCCATCTTGTTGCTAACCACACGACCTTGTACTGTACGAATTTTTTGCTCAGTCATTACGCATCAGCCTTTTGAGTCAGAATGGTTTTAACACGCGCGATGTTACGACGTACTTTTCTCAACTGATCAGTTTTTTCAAGCTGACCTGTTGTGTGCTGCATGCGTAGGTTGAACTGTTCGCGTAGCAGGTTAATCAACTCTGCGTTCAGCTCTTCTACGCTCTTTTCTTTCAGTTCAGTCGCTTTCATTACATCACCGTCCGAGTTACAAAGGTTGTTTTAAATGGCAGTTTAGCCGCTGCCAATTCAAACGCTTCGCGTGCTAGAGCTTCAGGAACACCTTCCATCTCATAAAGAACACGACCAGGCTGAATTTGGCATACCCAGTACTCAACGTTACCTTTACCTTTACCTTGACGCACTTCTAGAGGCTTCTCAGTAATTGGCTTGTCAGGGAAAACTCGAATCCAAATTTTACCTTGACGCTTAACGTGACGAGTCATAGCACGACGCGCTGCTTCGATTTGACGCGCAGTCATTCGACCACGGCCAACTGCTTTAAGGCCGTAAGTACCAAAGGCAACAGTATTACCCGCTGCTAAGCCGCGGTTGCGGCCTTTGTGCATCTTACGGAACTTCATGCGTTTTGGTTGTAACATGATTAGCCCTCTCGCTTAGCGTTGCGGCCTTTCTTCTTAGGTTGAGCAGCTGGTGCTTGCTCTTGAGTTGTAGGTAGACCACCTAGAACTTCACCTTTGAAGATCCATACTTTAACGCCGATGATACCGTAAGTAGTTGACGCTTCAGAGGTTGCGTAATCGATGTCCGCACGGAAAGTGTGCAGAGGAACGCGACCTTCACGGTACCATTCAGAACGTGCAATCTCTGCACCGCCCAAACGGCCGCTAACTTCAACTTTGATACCTTTCGCGCCTAGACGCATTGCGTTTTGTACTGCGCGCTTCATAGCACGACGGAACATAACACGACGCTCTAGCTGGCTAGAGATGCTATCAGCTACTAGCTGGCCATCTAGCTCTGGCTTACGTACTTCAGCGATGTTGATCTGAGCTGGCACGCCGGCTAGCTTAGATACGTAGTTACGCAACTTTTCTACGTCTTCACCTTTCTTACCGATTACAACGCCTGGACGAGCAGTGTGAATAGTCACACGGATGCTCTTAGCAGGGCGCTCGATCACGATCTTAGAAAGTGAAGCGTTCTTAAGTTGCTTAGTCAGATACTGACGTACCTGATGATCGTTATACAGGTTGTCTGCATAGTCTGCAGTATTAGCGTACCAGGTAGATGTCCATGGTTTGCTGATACCCAGGCGTATACCTGTAGGATGTACCTTCTGTCCCATTATCTACTCCTAGTTATCCGCTACAACCACAGTGATGTGACTGCTGCGCTTGAAGATACGATCAGCACGGCCTTTAGCACGTGGCTTGATACGTTTCATAGTTGGACCTTCGTCAACGAAAACTTTAGACACGCGTAATTCGTCGATGTCTGCGCCTTCGTTGTGCTCTGCGTTAGCAATCGCAGATTCCAATACTTTCTTTACTAGCGCTGCGCTTTTCTTCGGGCTGTACGCAAGAAGCTCAAGAGCTTTCTCAACGTGCATTCCGCGAATTTGATCCGCAACCAAGCGTGCCTTTTGAGCCGACGTGCGGGCAAAACGGTGTTTAGCTAATGCTTCCATCTTCTTACCCCTTAACGTTTAGCTTTCTTATCCGCGACATGGCCGCGGTAAGTACGCGTTGGCGCAAATTCGCCCAACTTGTGGCCGACCATTTCGTCACTAATAATGACAGGTACATGTTGTCGACCGTTATGGACCGCAATGGTCAACCCAATCATATCTGGGATGATCATAGAACGACGAGACCAAGTTTTGATTGGTTTACGTTCGTTCTTTTCCACTGCAGCCTCTACCTTCTTCAGCAAGTGAAGGTCAATAAAAGGACCTTTCTTGAGAGAACGTGGCATGGTGAATCCTCGCTATTACTTGTTACGACGACGTACGATAAGCTTATCAGTACGCTTGTTGCTTCGGGTTTTCTTACCTTTAGTAGGAATACCCCAAGGAGTTACTGGGTGACGACCGCCTGATGTACGACCTTCACCACCACCGTGTGGGTGATCAACCGGGTTCATGGCAACACCACGAACGGTAGGACGAACACCACGCCAGCGTGTAGCACCAGCTTTACCTAGTGAACGAAGCATGTGCTCTGCATTGCCAACTTCACCGATAGTGGCGCGGCAATCAGATAGAACTTTACGCATTTCGCCAGAGCGTAGACGTAGGGTAACGTAGTTTCCGTCACGTGCTAGGATCTGAGCATAAGCACCAGCAGAACGTGCGATTTGCGCACCTTTGCCTGGCTTCATTTCAATTGCGTGTACAACAGTACCTACTGGGATGTTGCGCATAGGTAGAGTGTTACCAGACTTGATCGGAGCGTCCGAACCAGACTGGATTGCATCACCTGCTTGCATACCCTTAGGAGCCAGAATGTAACGACGTTCACCGTCTGCGTACAATACTAGTGCAATGTTTGCAGAACGGTTTGGATCGTATTCTAAACGCTCAACTTTAGCTGGAATGCCGTCTTTGTTGCGTTTAAAGTCGATTACACGGTAGTGTTGCTTATGACCACCACCAATGTGACGAGTGGTAATACGACCATTGTTGTTACGACCGCCAGATTTGCTGTTCTTTTCAAGCAAAGGTGCGTACGGTGCACCTTTGTGCAGGTCAGGATTTACGACCTGAACAACGTGACGACGACCGGCAGAAGTTGGCTTAGCTTTCAATAATGGCATTTCTAATCCCCTTCTTACTCAGCACCACCGACAAAGTCGATGTCCTGACCTTCTTTAAGAACCACGTAGGCCTTTTTCCAGTCGCTGCGCTTACCGAAAGACATGCCGTGACGCTTGGTTTTACCCTTAACGTTCACAGTACGAACACCTTCAACTTCAACTTCAAACAGTTTTTCAACTGCAGCTTTGATTTCGGCTTTGTTCGCGTCTTTAGCTACTTTAAATACAACTGTGTTGTTCGCTTCAGCAGCCATTGTAGACTTTTCTGAAACGTGAGGTGCTACTAGCACCTTCAGTAGACGTTCTTCTTTCATGCTAACGCCTCCTCAAGTTGTTTAACCGCATCAGCAGTCATTAGCACTTTTTCAAATGCAATCAAGCTCACTGGGTCGATGCCTGCTACGTCACGTACGTCAACTTTGTACAAGTTGCGCGCCGCTAGGAACAAGTTCTCATCAACTTCAGGAGTAACGATTAGAACGTCATTTAGTTCATATTCGTTAAGTGCAGAAATAAGAGCTTTAGTCTTAGGTGCGTCAACACCGAACTTCTCTACAACAACCAAACGGTCTTGACGGATTAGTTCAGACAAGATGCTCTTGATCGCACCGCGATACATTTTCTTGTTAACTTTTTGATCAAAGTCACGAGGCTTTGCTGCGAAAGCACGGCCACCGCCAACCCAAATTGGGCTACGGATTGTACCAGCACGCGCGCGGCCAGTACCTTTTTGACGCCATGGCTTCTTACCGCCACCACGAACTTCAGCGCGAGTTTTCTGCGCTTTTGTACCCTGACGAGCACCTGCACCGTAAGCTACAACTACCTGGTGTACCAGGGCTTCGTTGAATTCACGTCCAAAGGTCGCTTCGGATACTTCAAGAGCGCTTTGCGCGTCTTTCAATGTTAATTCCATCAGTTCACTCCCCAGACGTTACGCTTTAACAGCTGGCTTTACGATTACATCGTTGCCAGTTGCGCCAGGTACGGCACCTTTAACTAGGATAAGGCCGTTCTCTACGTCAACACGTACAACTTCCAAAGACTGAGTAGTCACTTGCTTGTTACCAAGCTGACCAGCCATTTTCTTGCCTTTGAATACTTTACCTGGTGATTGGTTTTGACCAATTGAACCAGGAGCACGGTGTGACAAAGAGTTACCATGTGTCATGCGCTGAGAACTGAAGTTCCAGCGTTTGATAGCACCTTGGAAACCTTTACCTTTTGATGTACCAGTTACATCAATTTTCTTAGTGTCGTTAAAGATTTCAACAGTGATTTCACTGCCTACTTCAATATCGGCACCTTCGTTTTCTTCTAGGCGGAATTCTACTAGAGTGCGTCCAGCTTCAACACCAGCTTTAGCAAAGTGACCTGCTTCAGCTTTGTTGATGCGGTTAGCTTTCTTAGTTCCAGCAGTAACCTGAAGAGCGCGATAACCGTCAGTTTCCTCAGTACGAAGCTGAGTAACGCGGTTTGGGGTCGCTTCAATAACAGTCACAGGGATAGACGTACCATCTTCAGTGAAGATGCGAGTCATACCCACTTTACGACCGACTAGACCAATCGCCATTGTTATAACCCTCTCTTATTAGCCCAGGCTGATTTGAACATCAACGCCAGCAGCCAAGTCCAAACGCATCAACGCGTCAACTGTTTTATCAGTTGGCTCGATGATGTCTACCAAACGCTTGTGAGTACGGATTTCATATTGATCACGCGCGTCTTTGTTAACGTGCGGAGAAATCAGAACTGTATAGCGTTCTTTGCGAGTAGGTAGAGGAATAGGACCACTTACCTGAGCACCAGTGCGTTTCGCAGTTTCAACGATTTCAGCCGTAGACTGATCGATCAACTTGTGATCAAACGCTTTCAAACGAATGCGAATTCTTTGATTTGGCATCGATTAAGCTCCAATCGAAAGAACAAAAAAATTCACCCTTTCTCTTCCATTTATTCCGGAAAGAAAGGATGTGCGTAAACCGATGGTTCCCAATCGGAACCCTGTTCTTTTTTCTAGCACGCCAGCAACAGGCTAATCAGTGATGATGAATCCGTTACTTCGGCAACCACCCTAAAAGCAGTGAGGTCGCGGCTAAAAATTACGTGCCCTAATTGGGCAGTGGGCGCGAATTATACAGAAAGGCAGAAGCAATGCAAGAGGCAGATTGCTTTTTATACACATATTTTTACGCTATACCAGTGTATGTAACTGTCTATAAGTAGTATTGTTGCTTTCGTGGTATAGGTATATCTTGTTACCCTAACCTGATAAGTGCTTATAAAGCCAAATGCATTAAGGAATGGGCGCCAACATTATTAGTAGTGAGAATATGGAAGTAGAGAATAACCAGCAAACTTTTGCACAAATAAAACGCATCTTAAACAACCATTCCACGTTACTGGATGCGTACGGTTTATTAGAGCCAATTATCCTCGGTTTGTTCGATGCCCAGCGTATGAGTATTTTTCAGCGTCGACGTCAGCATCAAGATTTGGTTGCGCGCTTCAAAACGGGTAAAGAGACACTAGAAATAAAGGTGCCTATTAGCCCGATGTCGATTGCCGGTTATGTTGCCCTATCACAAAAGGCAGTGGTTGTTGACGACCCGTATAATCCTGCTCTACTTCAAAGCATTCACCCGCGCCTTCGCTTTGCCGACAAATTCGACAAAGACAATGACTTTAAAACCCAGAACATTTTATGCGTACCTATAATGAATGCGGGCGTGTTGATGGGTGTTATTCAAATCATCAACAAAGTCAGCGTTGGTTTTACCGAAGAAGATTTAAAACTAGGTAATGCATTAGCACTTATTCTTGGAGACAAGTTCAGATTTGAATTAGGCGGCACCAACAACCCTTTCGATTTGCTGGTTCATAAAAGTCTGTTAGACGAAGCAACCCTAAATGATATTCAAGACTCGACCCCAGACATTAGAGCGCTAATTCAGCGACTAGTGTCGGAACATCGCATCCCTGAAGAGGAAATAGGTAATTCACTTTCTATTCATTATCAGGTGCCATTCATTCCTTATTTACCTGATAAATACCACAGGTTCGAAAATGAAAGCCGTCTGAATGTTTCTTATTTAAAAAGAAACTATGTGGCTGTTATTGCCGATGCCCATGACAAACCCATAGTGTTGATGGCTGAACCTAATAATGCGGCGCTACTTATGGAAATAGAGAGCGCCATGGGTATTGATAGCTACGAAATAGCTGTCAGCCTACCAAGCTTAATTCTTCAATACCTGGGTGAAAACAGCGGCGGTGGTGGTCCAGGCGAGATGAGTGACATTCTCGACGAGATTGGTACGTCATCTGAAGACAACGAAGACCAAGTCGATGAGCTGTCGGACGACGCCCCTGCTGTGGTGCGCTTAGTAAGCCGTATTCTTCACGATGCTAAACGTTTAAATGCTTCAGATATTCACATAGATCCAGAGAAAAACGCCCCCACTCGCGTGCGTATGCGCGTGGACGGTGTATGCCGCGACATGAACCAGGTGCCCAATTCGCATCATAGTGCGGTTATTGCACGCATAAAGATAATGTCGAATTTGAACATCGCTGAAAAACGCGTGCCACAAGATGGCAAACTCGCCTTCAGAATGAATGGCCAACTTGTTGAAGTTCGCGTTGCCACCATACCTACGGTCGCCGGTGAAGGTGTGGTTATGCGTATTCTTGCCTCTGGGGGTGCGATGCCTATAGACAAGATGAACCTGGCACCAAACAACCGTGCGCGGTTGGAAGAAATGATTAAGAAGCCTCACGGCATTCTTCTCGTTGTTGGGCCGACGGGTTCAGGTAAAACCACCACGCTTCACGCTATATTGGGATATTTAAACACGCCTGAAAAGAAAATTTGGACAGCTGAGGACCCGGTGGAAATCACGCAACCCGGCCTACAACAGGTTCAAGTAAGCCCTAAGATTGGCTTCAACTTTGCTGCAGCCCTGCGCGCATTCTTACGTGCCGACCCTGACATTATTCTTATTGGTGAGATGCGTGATAAAGAAACCGCGCATGCAGGTATCGAGGCCTCGTTAACCGGTCACTTGGTGCTTTCTACACTGCATACTAACTCAGCCCCTGAAACGATTACCCGTTTACTTGATTTGGGTCTCGACCCAGTGAACTTCTCAGATGCCTGTGTGGGTATACTGGCTCAACGTCTTATCCGAACGCTATGCGGTAATTGCAAAGAAAAGTACATAGCCACTGAAACCGATATGGCCTTTATTGAGCGCCAGTACGGTAAAGCCCACATGGCAGAGCTTAATATTCAGATGCCACTAGAGTTATACAAGGCGAAAGGCTGCGAAGAGTGCGGAAATACGGGTTACAAAGGAAGAACGGGTGTACACGAACTACTAGGTATGACGCCAGAGCTTCGGTCAATGGTGTACAAAGAAGCCAGCGTCGCCGATATGAAGTCTCAGGCTGCTGCTGACGGCATGCGTACTACAAGTTCAAATTATCGGTGGTGATTAATCTTCAAATTACGTTTTCGACAACACTTCAGGCAAGGGATTGCTCCCTTGCCCTCGATGGCTATCGTACTTACTTCTTCAAGTACTCTCTAATCACATAATGCAGAATTCCGCCGTTTTCGAAGTAGGTAAACTCGTTTGATGTATCAATTCTGATATCCATCATAAAGGTGGTTGTTTGCCCCTCGTCAGAGACGGCTTTTACTTCAACTTCAGACTGCCCTCGTTCAACTGCGCTGATAGAGAAGGTCTCATTACCTTTTAATCCTAAAGCACTTGCGCTTTCACCTTGTTTAAATTGAAGCGGTAAGATACCCATTCCAATCAGATTCGAACGGTGAATACGTTCATAGCTTTCGGCTAATACTGCTTTCACACCCATTAAAGAAGGGCCTTTAGCTGCCCAATCTCGGCTTGAACCAGTACCGTACTCTTTTCCGCCAATGACAATGGCAGGTACGCCATCGTCTTTATAGCGCATAGCGGCGTGGAAAATAGACATGCTGTCGCCACTTGGGAAGTGTGTGGTGGCACTGCCTCTCGTCCCAGGTGCCAGTTGGTTTTGAAGACGTACGTTAGCAAACGTACCTCTCATCATAACCTCGTGGTTACCGCGGCGAGACCCGTAAGAGTTAAAGTCTTTTGGCTCAACGCCTTGCGCCTGTAGGTACTCGCCAGCAGGGCTATCCTCTGCAATAGCACCGGCTGGAGAAATATGGTCTGTAGTGATTGAATCGCCCACCTTAACCAAGCATCGCGCATTTTCGATTGCCGACAACGCTTCTGGTTCTTTACCCATTACTTCAAAGAAAGGCGGATGTTTTATATAGGTAGATTCTGGCCAGTCGTATACGGATGTCTTACTGACTTGCAGTTCATTCCACTCGCCGCTTCCTTTAAATACATCTGCATACTTTTCTTTAAACAAATCACCGGTAACGTTTTCAGCTATGTATTGCTGAATCTCGTCTTCGGTAGGCCAGATGTCTTTTAAGTATACCGGAGAACCATCTTTCGCCTGACCTAACGGCTCTTTAGTAATATCTACATTCATATTCCCAGCTAGCGCATAGGCAACCACCAGTGGTGGAGACGCTAGGTAGTTTGCAGCCACATCAGGATGGATACGTCCTTCGAAATTACGGTTACCAGATAAAACCGATGTTACTGTGAGCTTCGCTTTTCTAATGGCGTCAGTAATGGCGTCGGGTAGTGGCCCTGAGTTACCAATACATGTAGTACAGCCGTAGCCAACCAAGTTGAAACCTAATGCTTCAAGCGGGTCCATAAGACCAGCATCTTCTAAATACTGAGTTACAACCTGAGAACCAGGTGCTAATGAAGTTTTAACCCACGGTTTGCGGGTAAGCCCTTTTTCCGCAGCTTTCTTAGCGAGTAAACCCGCGCCAACAAGTACCGATGGGTTCGATGTATTAGTACAGCTAGTGATAGCAGCAATTACAATAGCGCCATCTTCTAAGTTGAACTTGCTTCCTCTAAACTCCACGAATGAATCGTGCTCTTCGTCCACCTCGTCAGTCGTGCCTAAGCCCGCTTCTGCAATTAAGTCGGTTTCTTCATCAAGCACTTTCACGTCAATCTGCGTACGATGCCATTCTTTGAATGCTTCGGCTGCTTTATCAAGGGCAATTCTATCTTGGGGACGCTTAGGTCCAGCAAGTGAAGGAACAACTTCATCTAAGTTTAATTCAAGAGTTTCATGATACTGCGCATCTTTTGAATGATCGTCGTGCCATAAGTGACTGAATTTCGCATATTCCTCAACAAGAGCAATTTGGTCCTCGTCTCGGCCGGTGAGTCGAAGGTAGTCTAGTGCTACGTCATCAATTGGGAAGATACCGCAAGTAGCACCATATTCTGGCGCCATGTTTGCGATGGTGGCACGGTCTGCCGTAGTAAGATGCTTAAGGCCTGGGCCGTAGAATTCTACAAACTTTCCAACAACGCCATGTTCACGTAGTTGTTGAGTGATAGTTAGCACCATGTCGGTGGCAGTTACGCCAGCAGGTAATTTACCTGAAAGCCTGAAGCCAACCACTTTCGGTAATAACATTGTTACTGGTTGACCCAGCATCGCCGCTTCTGCTTCAATGCCACCCACACCCCAGCCTAGTACGCCAAGGCCATTAATCATAGTAGTATGCGAATCTGTTCCTACTAAGGTATCTGGGTAAACCAACGTTTCCCCGTCCTGTTCCTTAGTAAATGCGCAACGAGCCAGGTACTCTAAGTTAACCTGATGCACAATACCGCGACCGGGGGGAACCACTTTGAAGTTATCAAAGCTAGACTGACCCCATTTCAGAAACTGATAGCGCTCTCTGTTTCGCTGAATTTCAATGTCAGTGTTCTTTTCAAGCGCATTCTCTTCAGCAAAGTGATCCACCATTACCGAGTGGTCGATAACAAGCTCTACTGGATTTAATGGATTAATTGCTTGTGCATCACCACCTAAACGATTGACCGCATCTCGCATAGCCGCTAAATCTACAATTGCGGGCACGCCTGTAAAATCCTGAAGAATTACGCGGGCAGGAACGAACGACACTTCGTGATCAACATGATTCGCGGTATCCCATTTAGCAACTTGTTCAATATCGTTGCTACTAACAAACTCTTGATCTTCGTGGCGAATCAGGTTTTCCAACAGAATTTTGATACAAAACGGAAGCCTGTCGAGCGCATATTTACTGCCTATACCGTCAAAGTTAACCGCCTTGAAGTTTTTGCCATTTACTTCAAGCTGCGAAAAAGACTTATATGTCATACGCTCTCCATCCTTCTTTGCCTGTTCGTGAATAATGTATACGTTTAAATTTTGCTAACGCAAGAAACGCGCGACGTGTAATTGTTTGTCGCCTTATTTTCTAGTTTGTACGGCTTAAACATGAAAAAAAGTTCACCTGTGAGTAGCTTTGACCACGCTTTTTTCAAGGTCGCTATATAAGAGCAGCAATATTGTTTATGCTCGATATAAGACTTCGTAAGGAAACAATGTCAGTAACAAATGCCACCGATTAATAATTGTGCATAATGCGTTTGTGTCTGCTACTCACTGCCTTTGTAAAAGTATCTATCAAATCTACTCGACGGAAAGGGTAATATTGTGTTGTGATTTACAAATATGCAACATTTCTATTTTCTTATATGCTGGTAAACGGTATGCTTAAAAGATGGTCAAACGCTTAATGTCTTAGTGCGCGCTCAGAACGTCTTGAAGATAATCAGGCATTCGTAGTAAGCAATAACAATAATAACGAAGTTATCATGGCACACCCGCTAGTTAAGAAGTACAACCTTGCGCCTCATCCCGAGGGAGGATACTACCGTCAGGTTTTCCGCTCTGAAAATGAAACTAAATCTTTCGTGCACGGCGCTAATCGCCCCGCACTCACCCACATTTACTTTCTTCTATTGAAGGGACAAGTCAGTCGTTTTCATCGTGTATTACATGACGAAGTATGGAATCACTACGAAGGGGCACCTTTACAGCTGTTTCAGCTGCAAAAACAACAATTGTGGGAACGCCGTATCGGTGGCGAAAATAATGAATATGTCGAAGTAGTAAAGGCCGGGAATTTTCAAGCAGCTGCAACCATGGGTGACTATTCACTTGTGGGGTGTTCAGTGGCACCGGGGTTTGACTTTGAAGACTTTAGTTTCATTGAAGAGCCAGCTATGCAAGAGTGGATAAAAGTGGCTCATCCAGACCTTACCCGCTTTATTTAACCATTCTAAAATTATGACGATGAACAGACGTCTTACCTGCGATTTTGTACTAGCATAAACTGGATTTTTAAGCGCCGATCAAGGATGATAACAGCAGATTTTTAAATATACGTCTGAACGTCCAATTACTGGAAATATCTCAGACTATTTCACTCAAACGCCGCAGGTAACCCAACTATGTATAAATTGGTACTTATTCGTCATGGAGAAAGTCAGTGGAACTTGGAAAACCGTTTCACAGGCTGGCACGACGTTGACTTGACCGACACTGGTGTAGCACAAGCAAAGACCGCAGGTCAGCTTCTTAAAGATGCTGGATTTACATTCGATCAGGCGTATACGTCTGTACTTCTTCGCGCAATTAAAACACTTAACATTGCACTTGAAGAGATGGGTCAGCACTACCTTCCAGTAGAGCGTCACTGGCGCTTGAACGAACGTCATTACGGTGCTCTTACTGGTTTAGACAAAGCTGAGACTGCAGCCAAGCACGGTGAAGAACAGGTAAAAATCTGGCGTCGTAGCTTCGACATTCCACCTCCAGCCGTAGAAGATGACAGCGAGCACTTCCCAGGCCACGATCCGCGTTACCACAATGTTGACTCAGATATCTTACCACGTGGTGAGAGTCTGAAGCTTACTATTGAACGTGTACTACCGTACTGGCATGACGTTATTCGTCCAGATATCCAAGCGGGCAAGCGCGTAATTATTGCTGCGCACGGCAACAGTCTTCGTGCCCTTGTTAAGTACCTTGATGGTATGTCAGACGAAGAAGTACTAGGTCTGAACATTCCTACAGGCGTACCACTTGTATACGAACTAGATGAAAACCTTAAGCCAATCTCTAAAGAGTATCTTGGCGATGCTGACGCTATCAAAGCAATGATGGATGCTGTCGCTAAGCAAGGCAAAGCGAAGTAATCGAGTGTCTTTTTAGATACTAAAAAGCCTGCTAACTGAAGTGACCCCCAATAGTTGGACTATCCAATTACTGGGGGTCTTTTTATGTCCAAACACCAAAGAGTATTTAAGTTAAAACTTGCCCAACTTGCCGAAAAAGAAAGTTCTAGAACTTTAGGTTTAAAATACAACGTTAGTGCACGACTGATTCGTTATTGGTCTCAAGTCTATCGCATCAACGGCGTTGATAGTTTTATCCATAAGCAATTGCCTTACACCTTTGAATTTAAACTGCATGTACTCAACACTATGTCT